>ORJL010008950.1_pt1 | contig 44814 bp, 52 predicted proteins | sample 1779941 | NCBI WGS metagenome assembly ORJL01 (sample SAMEA104232317, study PRJEB22302) | groundwater metagenome | biome: forest; feature: aquifer; material: groundwater | place: USA | collected 2011-08-07 | depth 5.8 m | reverse complement strand
GCGGGGGGGGGGGGGGGGGGGGGGGGGGGGGGGCGGCCGCCCGCCTGCTCGGCGGCGTCACGCACAGCGCGCCGCTCCACACTGGTGGAGCCGGCCGGGATGCAGATGACCACCTCGGGCTTGGCCCAGCGGAAACGGCCGCACACCCTGGTGATGAAATAGCGCAGCATCGCCTCGGTGATGGTGTAGTCGGCGATGACGCCCTCGCGCATGGGACGGATGATGCTGATGCCGTCGGGGGTGCGGCCCAGCATGCTGCGGGCCTCATTGCCCACCGCCACAATGCGGTTCTCGCGCACCGCCAGGGCCACCACCGACGGTTCGTTCACCACGACACCGCGGCCCCGCTCATACACCAAGACGTTGGCGGTGCCCAGGTCGATACCGATACGCTTAGAGAACACGGTGGGGGTACCTCATGAATGTGGGGTGCGGAGCCTGACGGCGGGGGCTGCGACAGGCGGGCGGCGCTGAAAGCGAGGTTAGGTACCACCAGCGTACCGCACGTCTGCCCCCAGGGCCTGCAGCTTCTCGGCGAAGCGCTCGTAGCCGCGCTCCAGGTGCCAGATCTCGGAGACGGCGGTGGCGCCGCCCGCGACCAGCCCGGCCAACACCAGCGCCGCGGCACACCGCAGGTCGAGCGACCGCACGTGCGTGCCGATCAGTTGGTTGGGCCCGGTGATGATGGCGGTCTGCCCCGCCACCACAATCTCTGCACCCATCTTCCGCAACTCACCCACATAGAGCAAGCGATTATCGTAGACCCGCTCGTACAACACGCTCACGCCCTCGGACTGGGTGAGCAGGGTGGCCAGCGGTGCCTGCAGGTCGGTGGCGTAGCCGGGATAGGGAAGCGCCTGCACGCTCACCGGTTTCAGGTGGCTGCAGCCGCGCACCCGCATGGTGTCGCCATCGGTCTGCACGTCGCACCCGGTCTCCCGCAGCTTCCAGATGAGGGCGTCCAGATGGTCGGGGGCCATCGCCTCCAGCGTGACGTCGCCGTTGGTGAGCGCCGCCGCGATGGCGAAGGTGCCGGCCTCGATGCGGTCGGGCATGATGGCGAAGTCGGCGCCGTGCAGCCGCTCCACCCCGTCGATCTCGATGGTGTGGGAGCCGGCCCCGGTGACACGGGCACCCATGGCGTTCAGCAGACCGGCCAGGCACGTCACTTCGGGCTCGGCCGCGGCGTTGCGGATGGTGGTGTGGCCGGGGGCGAGGACGGCGGCCAGCAGCAGGTTCTCGGTGCCCATGTTGCTGGGGTAGTCCAGGAAGATACGGGCGCCGTGCAGTTCGGTGGCGGTGGCGTAGTACTTGTCGTCCTGCCGTACCACGGTGGCGCCCAGGCTCTTGAAGCCCACAATGTGCACGTCGAGCGGGCGCTGGCCAATCACGTCGCCGCCCGGCGGGCAGCAGGCCGCCTCGTGGAACCGCCCCAGCAGCGAGCCCATCACCAGAAAGCTGGCGCGGTTCTTAATCACCAGTTCGCTGGGGGCCACCACGGAGTTCACGCCGCCGGCGTTGATGCGCATGCATCCCGGGCCTTCCCACGCGGCCGTGGCGCCCAAGGCCTGGGCCACCGCCATCATGACGTTCACGTCCTCGATGTGCGGCATGTTGCGCAGCACCACGTCATCGGCGCTGAGCAGCGCGGCGGCAATGGCGGGCAGCGCGGCGTTCTTGCCGCCGCTTATGCGCACACTGCCGTGCAGCGCACGCCCGCCCCGGATGATCATCTCGCGCGGGGCGGCCTGAGTAACCACGGTGCGCTGGAGCTTAGTTGCCCTGAGCAGGGTTGGACGACGGCACGCCCGCCCCGTGATGACGGCGGGCCACCCGGATGCGAGCCTCGGCCCGGCGCAGGGCAGCCTCGGCGCGCAGCAGGTCCACCTGGTTCGGGCCCATGGCGACGCGCTCCTTGGCGCGCTCGCGGGCAGCCTCGGCGCGGCGCAGGTCGATCTCGTCGGCGCGCTCGGCGCTGTCGGCCAGCACGATGACGTTGTCGTTGCGCACTTCCAGGAACCCGCCGCCTACGGCCAAGATGGTGTTTTCAGCACCCCGGCTGATGCGCAACTCTCCGTAGTTGAGCGCGGTCAGGTACGCCTCGTGATGGCTGAGGACGCCAAACTCGCCCTCGGCGCCCGGGGCGACCAGCGCGTCGACGTTCTCCGAGTACACCGACCGTTCGGCGGTTACGACTTCAAGATGAAAGGCCACGTTGCTTGCTCCCTCTCGCTGTTCAGGGCCAGTGGTGACGGGCCGGGAAGGATGTACCCGATGACGTCGTATCCCACCCGCCCACCCTCAGAACTTCCTTTCGGAGGGGACACCCCTCCGACTCCCTGGCAAGGAGGGCTGCGCCCTCTCTGCACTCACCTGCCGGCGGCCGGGTGTACCTCGCCCACCGGTTTCTCCGCTCAGTCCACCAGTTGTTTCAACAGCGCCAGCAGGCGCGGGTTCCGCTGTATCGATTCCCGGAGTTCCGGGATGTCCGCCTCGCTGAGCATCAGCGGGTTGCGCTGAAATCCGCCGCGGTGGCTGTAGGAGCAAAACCGCACGGTCAGCGAACCGTCTTCGAACTCCATGAGCTGGATGGTCGGCTCCACGAACTGGTTCAGCGCCGTCGCCTCCTCCACCACGTTGCCGCCACCCCAGTGGAAGCTGAAGGGCCGTGGCAGCGGCCGCGGCTTGCGCACCGACCGCAGATAGTCGAGGTCGACTTCGGCGTGCTCCATGGCCTCGCTCCTCTCGCGCTACTGCTTCATCAACTCCTCGCCCTTGGTGCGGGCCTGGTCGATGGTGCCCACCATGTAGAAGGCCGACTCCGGCAGGTCGTCGTGCTGGCCGTCCAGAATCTCCTTGAAGCCGCGGATGGTCTCGCGCACCGGTACATAGGCTCCCGGCGTCCCGGTGAACACCTCGGCCACGTGGAACGGCTGGGTGAGGAAGCGCTGGATCTTGCGGGCCCGCGCCACCGTCAGCTTGTCCTCGTCGGACAGTTCATCGATGCCGAGAATGGCGATGATGTCCTGCAGGTCCTTGTAGCGCTGCAGCACCCGCTGCACGCCACGGGCCACGCCGTAGTGCTCGTCGCCCAGCACCAGCGGGTCGAGGATACGGCTGAACGACACCAGCGGGTCCATGGCGGGAAACAGCGCCTGCTCGGCCAGCGACCGGTCGAGCGCCACCACGGCGTCGAGGTGGGCGAAGGTGGTGGCCACACCGGGGTCGGTGTAATCGTCGGCGGGCACATAAATGGCCTGGAAGCTGGTAATGGAGCCCTTCTTGGTGGAGGTGATGCGCTCCTCCAGCTCGCCCATCTCGGTGCCCAGCGTCGGCTGGTAGCCCACGGCCGAGGGCAGGCGGCCCAACAGCGCCGACACTTCCATGCCGGCCAGGGTGTAGCGGTAGATGTTGTCGATGAACAGGAGGACGTCGCGGCCCTCTTTGTCACGGAAGTACTCCGCCATGGTGAGGCCGGTGAGGGCCACCCGCAGGCGCACGCCCGGCGGCTCGTTCATCTGGCCGAACACCAGGCAGGTCTTGTCGAGCACGCCGCTCTCCCGCATCTCGTGCCACAGGTCGTTACCCTCGCGGGAGCGCTCGCCTACGCCGGCGAACACCGAGAAGCCGCCGTGCTCGGCCGCCAGGTTGCGGATGAGTTCGGTGTTTACCACCGTCTTGCCCACGCCGGCGCCGCCGAACAGGCCCACCTTGCCGCCACGGGCCAGCGGAGCGATCAGGTCGATGACCTTGATGCCCGTCTCGAGCATCTGCGCCCGGGTCTCTTGGTCCTCGTAGGCGGGAGCGGCGCGGTGGATGGGCCACATCTCGTCCGTCACCACCTCGCCCTCATTGTCCAGCGGCAGGCCCAGCACGTTGAACAGGCGGCCGAGGGTCTTGGGGCCCACCGGCACGCTGATGGGGGCGCCGGTGTCGACGGCGCGGTCGCCGCGCTTCAGGCCGTCGGTGATGTCCATGGCCAAGCAGCGCACCCAGTTGTTGCCGACGTGCTGCTGCACCTCGGTCACCACCTTGCGCCCGCTGCCGTCATACACATCGACCGCGGCGAACAGCGAAGGGAGTTGCTCCGGCGGGAACTCGATGTCGATAACCGTACCAATAATCTGGGCGATCTTACCGTCTGCCATGCGCGTGCTCCTACGTTAGCGGCCTTGTTCTAGGATTTTCTGAAGGGTGGTCTCGCCGTGGGCGAAGTACTTTACACCTGCGACGTCTTTGAAGCGCACGACCCCAAGTTCTGCGAGCTTGGCTAGTGTTGCATTGAAACGCTGTCGGCGTGTATCCCATGCGTTGAACATGCCACGCCTGCCAAGTTCCAGTTGTTCTTCAAATGGCAAGTCAGCGGCTTCAAATTCACCCGCGAGTTCAGCGAGAGAATATGCTTCAGTAGGATGCTCAACGAGAAACGCCTCTATTCTTGTCATCGAGTCTTCAAGGTCGGTGTCTATCCCAAGATCGAACTGGTGACGTTGGATCGGCATCGTTCACGCTCCCCCTGACCGGAAGTAAGGTCTTCCTTCCACCTCCCGAACCGCTGCGAGCTGGGCATCGACGAGTACTTGGAGAGCCTCACCTAGTTGTTGATCTGTGCTTGGTACACGCAAGGATAGGCGTTCCAAGAACTCTTGTCCTCCGTTTACTGCGGTCAGCGCCGGCTGGTCGAGAGCCTCACGAAGTTCCTCGAATGAGAACGTTCGATCCCTCGCTGAACTCAGTAGCCTTAGCACGCGCTCCGCGCGGTTGATTCGACCCTCGTTGAATTCCTCACTACTGATAGGCAACGGACGCTATGCCAGCGCCGCCGACCCGCCCACAATGTCCAGCATCTCCGTGGTGATGGCCTCCTGGCGGGCCTTGTTGTAGGTGAGGGTGAGGCCGCGGATCATGTCCTTGGCCGCCTCGCTGGCGTTGCGCATGGCCACCATGCGGGCGCTCTGCTCGCTGGCGATGTGCTCCAGAATGGCGTGGTACACCTGCATCTCCACGTAGCGCGGCAGCAGTTGCACCAGCACGCCGTCGGGATTGGGGTCGTACACGTAGTCCACTGCACGGCCCGGCTCCAGCGGCGCCGGCTCCACCGGCAGCAACCGCTGGATGAGCGGCTTCTGGGTAATGGTGTTCACGAAGTCCGAGTAGCCCAGATACACCTCGTCGACCGCGCCCGCGATGAAGTCATCGAGCACGATGCGCGCGATGGCGAGGGTGTCGAGCAGGCTGGGGGCGTCGCCCAACTCCATGAACACCGCCCGCAGGTCCTGGCCCGAGCGCGCCATGAAGTCGCGGCCGCGGCGCCCCACCGACACAATGTTCACCGGTGTCGTCTGCTGCCGCACGAACAGCAGGCCGGCGCGGTTCATATTGGAGTTCAGCGGGCCGCACAGGCCACGGTCAGAAGTGATATGGATGTAGGCGATGCGCTGCACCGGCCGGATCGCCATCAGCGGCTGGTCGGTGTCCTGGCCCTTACGCACCGCCATCAGGTTGCCCATCACCGCCCGGATCTGCGTGGCGTAGGGGCGGCCCTGCAGGCCGCGCTGCTGGGCCCGGCGCATCTTGCTGGCCGCCACCATCGACATAGCGTTGGTGATCTTGGCGGTGCTCTGTACGCTGCGGATGCGGCGCTTGATCTGTCGAATGTTTGCCATACGCTTCCCTTAGGAAGGATTCTGGGGTGCCCGGTTGCGGAACACCATATAGGTCGCCAGTCCAACGGCGCACAGGCGGTCGTCCTGGTCGCGCACTTCGGCCTCGCCCACACACAGCGTGCCGCCCTTGCGCACCAAGCGGCAGCGGCAGGTGAGCTGGGAACTGGGCCGCACTGCCTCCAGGTAGGTCACGTGCAGGTCGGTGGTGGTCATGCCCTTGATGTCGGCGCCCTGCTTGTAGACCGTCGCAATCACCGCCGCCACCGCCGAGTCGATGAGCGCCGCGGTCATGCCGCCATGCAGGCTGCCATTGCCCACATTGATCATCTCAGGGCGGATGCTCATCGACAACTCGACCAGCCCCTCGCCCACCTTCTTGGCGGTGATGCCCGCCCACTGCCAGAACGGCGAGCGGAACTCCGGCCCCATGATGCTGACGCCGTCGCCGGTTGGAAGGGTGGCCGGCACCGGTTGCGTCGTCATGCCAGCGCCACCGCCTCGATCTCAACGATAAGGCTGGGGTTGGCCAGCGACGACCCCTCGACGGTGGTGCGGGCCGGCGGGTCCATGCCGTCGGCGGTGAAATACTGACGGTACACGTCGTTCATGGCCTGGAACTCGGCGATGTTGGTGAGGTACACGGTGCACTTCACCACCTTGCCCATCGAAGAGCCGCCCGCCTCCAGCACCCGCTTGATGTTCTCCAGACAGAAGGTGGTCTGCTCGGTGATGCCGTTGCCCAGCACCGACTGCCCGTTCACCGTAGCGCGCCCGGTCTGCCCCGACACGAAGATGAACCCGCCTGCCTTGATGCCGGGGGTCAGCGGCGTGCCGGAAGGGGCACCGCCGCCGGGGCGGATCGCCTCGCGCTCGCTCACAACGTGGCTCCGGCGTGGAACCCTGGCGGCGGAGTGCCCTCCAGGTAGGTGGTCCAGCGGTCCGTCAGCGGGTCGGCCACCGGGAACACGCCCAGGATGGTAAGCTGCCCCGGCCCTGGATTGTGAAAGCCGTGCACCACCTCGGGCGGCACCAGCACGGTGGCGTCGGCATCGACGGTCATCGTCGCATCGCCAAGCTGGAACACGCCGTGGCCGCGTTGCACCACAATGGCCTCTTCCACCCGGTGGGTGTGCAGCGGCACGGCGGCGCCGGGGTCCAACACGCTCTCAGTCATGCTGAGGCCGTTGGCGCCCTGCGCGCGGTCCACCAGGTTTCTGGTGCGATGGCCCGGACGGCGCTCCCGCGTGGGGATGTCTGGGTGACGGATAACTGGCATCGTTAGATCGTCGCCACGCTCTTGTACTCGGTGATGGCCGCCCGCAGCTTGCCCTGCAGGTCGTCGCTCATGTTTTTCTGGCCGTCGCAGTTGTCCCGGATCTCCTTCAGCACGTCCGGGTGCGTCTGGTCCATGAAGCGGTGGAAACCGGCCTCCCAGGGGCCGACCTTGGCAACCTCCACGTCATCCAGGAAGCCGTTGACGCCGGCGTACAACACGGCGACCTGCTTCTCCACCGGCAGCGGCGTGTACTGCAACTGCTTCAGCAGGTCGGCCAGGCGGGCGCCCCGCTCGAGCTGGCGGCGGGTCACCGCATCCAGGTCGCTGGCGCCGAACTGGGCGAAGGCCTCCAGGTTGCGGTACTGCGCCATGTCCAGGCGCAGCCGGCCCGCCACCTGGCGCATCGGCCGCCGCTGGGCCGCACCACCCACGCGCGACACCGAGATGCCCACGTTGATGGCGGGGCGGACACCGGCGTTGAACAGGTCGCTCTCCAGGTAGATCTGGCCGTCGGTGATGGAGATGACGTTGGTGGGAATGTACGCCGAGACGTCGCCGGCCTGGGTCTCGATGATCGGGAGCGCCGTCAGCGAACCGCCGCCGAACTCGGGCGCCAGCTTGGCCGCCCGCTCCAATAGACGGCTGTGCAGATAGAACACGTCGCCGGGATATGCCTCACGGCCGGGAGGGCGGCGCAGCAGCAGCGACATCTGGCGGTAGGCCCACGCGTGCTTCGACAGGTCGTCGTACACGATGAGGCCTTCCTGGCCCTTGCCCATGAAGTACTCGGCCATGCTGCAGCCGGCGTACGGCGCCAGGTACTGCATGGCGGCGGAGTCGGAGGCGTTGGCCGCCACCACGATGGTGTGCTCCATGGCGCCATGCTCTTCCAGCACCGCCACCAACTGCGCCACCTTGGAGGCCTTCTGGCCGATGGCGACGTACACGCAGATAACGCCGGTGCCCTTCTGGTTGATGATGGCGTCGATGGCCACCGCGCTCTTGCCGGTGGAGCGGTCGCCGATGATGAGCTGGCGCTGGCCCCGGCCCACCGGGATCATGGCGTCCACGGCCTTGATGCCGGTCTGGATCGGCGTGTCCACCGACTTACGGGTCACCACGTTGGGCGCCACGATCTCGATGGGGGAGGTGGCGGTAGCGGCAATGGGACCCCGGCCGTCCAGCGGCTCGCCCAGGGCGTTCACCACCCGGCCCACCATCGCTTCGCCCACCGGCACCTCGACGATGCGTCCGGTCAGCCGGACTTCATCGCCTTCTTTAATCTGCCGGTAGTCGCCCAGGATGATGGCGCCCACGCTCTCCTCTTCGAGGTTGAGCGCGATGCCCATAACGCCCCCGGGGAACTGCAGCAACTCGCTGGCCCGCACATCGGCCAGGCCGTAGATGCGTGCAATGCCATCGCCCACCTCGACGACGGTGCCCGTATCCACCGCCGTGATGGCGGCGCCAAAGTGGGCTATCTGGTCTTTCAGAATCGAGGGGATATCTTCTGCTCGGATCGCCATCGGTCGACTCCCAACGAATGAGGTTGGCCGGGCCGCTGCGTAGTGTTACGCCGCGCCGGTCAGTTGTCGGTGCAGGGCCTCTAACTGCCCCTTGATGCTGCCATCGATGAGCTTGTCGCCAATGCGCACGACAAGGCCGCCGATGATAGCCGGGTCCAATTCTTCGTTCACCACCACCTGCGCGCTGGTGTACTGCTCGAGTTGGCGGGTGAGCGCCACCTTCGCGTCGGCGGACAGCGGCACCGCCGTGATGACACGGGCGTGCTGCACGCCGCGGGCCTGGTCGTACAACCGCTGGAACTCGGTCACCATCCCGCCGATGGCGTCCACCCGGTTGCGGCCCACCACCAGTTGCGCCAGGTTCAGCACGCCGGGTTCCACACCCGGCAGGTGCTGTTGCAGCATGCCGGCCTTATCGGCAAACGGCACGCGCGGACTCTCCATCAACAGTTTGAACCCGGCGTCCTCGCTCAGGGCGCCCAGCGCCTGCATGCCCTGGGACCAAGCCTCGAGCTTGCCCAGGTCGCGGCCCAACTGAAAGGCCGCCTGGGCGTAACGTTTGGATGCTCCACTCGATTTCATCGCCTAGTTACTGCGCCCCGGTTCCAACACCTCTTCAATGAGGCGCTGGTGGGCATTGGCATCCAGCGATTGGTGAATCACCCGCTCGGCCGCCGTGATCGTCAGGTCCGCAAACTGCCGGCGCAACTCCTGCATGGCCTTCTCCCGCTCCAGGCCGAAATCCTGGCGGGCGCGCACCAGCAACTGCTCGGCCTCGCGGCGGGCAACGTCGATAGTCTCCTGCCGCAACTGCTCAGCAGCACGCGACGCGTGCTCGATGATGACCTGGCCCTCACGGCGGGCGGCATCCAGTTGCGCCTGTATGTTGGCCTGCGACTGCGCGGCTTCTGCCCGCGCCCGCTCGGCCGCCTCCAAACTGTCCCTGATGCGCTCTGCCCGCTGGTCCAACATGGCCATGATGGGCTTGAACGCAAAGCGGGACAGCAGAAGGAAGAGCAGCCCAACGTTAATGAGCTGCGCTATGAGCCCAGGAAGGTTAATTCCCAGCGCTTCCAAAGGCTACCCCCTTCGGCCCGATTCGGGCCGCATTACACAAACTTCAGGATCAGTGCCACCACCAGCGCGTAGATGCCGATGGCCTCACAGAAGGCCAACGCCAGGATCATGTTGGTCTGGATGGCGCCGGCGGCCTCGGGATTGCGACCGATGGCCTCCATGGCCTTGCCGGCCAGGATACCGATGCCGATACCAGGGCCCACCGCACCCAGACCCATGGCCAGGCTGGCGGCTATTAACTTTGCTGCCTCAGCATTTTCCATGCGAGAACCTCCTAGTGTGTTTCCGGCTCTACCGAAACCGCGGGTTGATAGTGCGTCGCCGGTCAGTGGCCGGCGGCGGCGTGCTCGCTGTGGCCATGCTCGTCCTCGTGCCCGCCACCGTGGCCAGCCGTGGCCGAGGCGGCGAACACCAGCGTTAGGCCGGCGAACACCAGTGCCTGAACAATGCCGACAAACAGCTCCAGGCTGTAGAACACGTCGGCCACCACCCAGGGCACCAAGAACACAATCACGGCGAGCAGCACCTCGCCGGCGAACATGTTGCCAAAGAGACGGAAGGTGAAGCTGATGATGCGGGCGAACTCGGAGATCGTCTCGATAATGCCGATGATGAAGTAGATGACGCCCATGAACGGCCCCTGCTTGAAGCCGCTGAAGTTCACGAACTTGCCGCCGTAGGCAGCCAGCCCCTGGTACTTAATGCCCCAAAACTCAATGAAGAACATCGCAAGCAGCGCGAGCGACAGCGTGGTCTTCAGGTCGGTGTTGGCGCCGCGCAGGAAGGGCACCAGCTCTCCCACCAGCTTGCCCTCTGGTGCGTGCTGGCCCTCCTTCACGATGGTGGGGCTGGGGGGGATGACCAGCAGCGGCCCGGCCTGCTCCATCACCACGCCCTCATGCTCGCCGGTCTTCGCGACGCCGATGGTGCCGAAGCCCGGCAGCAGCGACAACCAGGAGTTGCACAGCACGAAGAAGAAGATGGTGCCAACCAGGGGAAAGAACACCTTGCCGAAGCGCGGGCCTGCCACACTCTGCGCGAAGTCGTACAGCGCCTCCACCAGCGACTCGATCACGTTCTGAATGCCGCGCGGCACCAATTGCATGTTGCTGGTGGCGGCGCGGAACAGCAGTAACAGCACCACCATGGTGACCCAGGTGGCCAGCAGCGTGTTGGTGATGACGAAGCCGCCGATGGTGAAGACGGGCTCGGGCGCCACCTGGAGGATGGGTAGGGGAGCCCTTACAAAAAAGGCGCCTGCGAACAGCAGGACAACTGCAATGAGGCCGATCTGCTTGCCGCCTAGACGGTCCACCCAGTGAACTCCTTTGCGGCGTCAGCCGTTGCGCGTGACGTCGCGTAGCATCTTGAACAAACCCCAGAACCCGACCCCGAGTCCGAGGAACAGACCAAGCAGTAGGAAAAGCGGGGACAGCCCCACCAGGCTATCGAGCCAAAGCCCACCAGCGATGCCGAGCAGCAGCGAGATGGCGATGAACCAGCCCATTCCGACGAGCTGCCAGACACGCGAATTCAACATCCGCACTCCGTAAGGCGCAACCTGGGGGAGTATAGCACCCCTAAATGGCGGCGGGCAACCGTTAAAGCGCCCCCAAACCCAGGATTTCCCCAGCTATCGACATTCGTTATCGCTGGCGCCGCAGAGCGTAGCGGTCACTGATGCCGCAGGCGCCGTTGTCCAAGGTACGCCAGCGTGATCACCAGCACCAGCGTGGCCGCCGTCATGAAGCCAATGGCGTACAGCTTGGCCAGCCGGGTGGAGAGCGCCAGCGACAACAGCCCCAACGACAGCGACGTGCCGTACATGCCCAGCACGATCTGCGTCTCGTTCAGGCCCAGCGCCAGCAGACGGTGGTGCAGGTGACTGCGGTCGCCCTGAAACGGCGACTGCCCGGCTGCGAGCCGGCGCGCAATGGTCCACCCGGTGTCGACCACGGGCAGGCCCAGCACCAGCAGCAGCGTCGCGGCCTTGGTGCCGCCCACCACCGACAGCACGCCCACCGCAAACCCCAGGAACAGCGACCCGCAGGAGCCCAACGTCACTTTGCTGGGGTAGAAGTTGAAGGGCAGGAAGCCCAGGCACGCCCCCGCCAACGCCAGCGGCAACACCATGATGGTGTACTGGCCCAGCAGCCAGCTATGGCCCGCCAGAATCAGCGCTGCCACCGCCACCACTCCCGCCGCCAGGCCATCCACACCGTCCAGAAAGTTGATGGTGTTCATCGCCCCCACTACCCAGAACGTGGTGAAGGCGATGGCGAACCAGGTGGGGAAGATGAACAGGCTATCAGCCAGCGACGCGGCGAAGGGGTTGGTGATGCGGTCGATGAGCACGCCGCAGGCGCCGGCCACCACCGCCGCCGCCAGTTGCGCCGCCAGTTGCGGGCCGGCCGGCAACTCCAGCTTGTCGTCGAGCACGCCCATCACCAGCACAATCAGCCCGCCCGCCAGAATGCCCGCCACCTTCAGTATCTCGACGCCGGTGCGCTCCGGCATCTGTGGGTAGATGAGCGCCACGCCCAGCACAAAGGCGAGGAAGACGGCCACCCCCCCCAGGCGTGGCTTCAGCGGCGGCTGACGGCGCGGATGCGGGCGGTCGGTGAACCCGTAGCGCTTGGCGAACCAGGTGGCGACGGGTGTGAAGAAGTACGAGGCGAAGAACGCGACGACCAGCGCGAGGATCGGCATGGGAGGCTGCTAGAAGGCTCCAAGCGAATGCTTGGAGCCTTGGTGGCGCCGGGCGAGGCAGCGGCGCCTAGGTGCTGGATTGCCGCTTTTCAAAGTCGTCGAGGTCAAGGGATTCGATGAAGTCAGCGAAGGCTCCCAACCGTTTGCGCTCCTCTTCGCTCACCACCGGTGAACCGTCGGGCGACTTTACTTGGAGCTTGCCGGTCTCGGGGTCCAGGGTGACGCCGGCAGCCTGAAGCACGTCCTCCTCGGCGAAGATGGGGACGTTGACGCGCACCGCCAGCGCTAGGGCGTCGCTCGGCCGGGAGTCGATCTCCAGGTCGCGGCCATTGGCGCTGAGCACGATACTCGCATAGAAGGTGTCGTTGGCGAGCTTGTTCACCACTACCGAGCGGACCTGCGCGCTCAGCGCGCTGATCACCGAGTTCAGCAGGTCGTGGGTGAGCGGGCGGGGCACCTGCACCTCCTGGAGCTGCACCACAATGGCCTCAGCCTCTGCGGGGCCGATCCAGATCGGCAGGTAGCGCTCGGCGCCCTTTTCCTTCAAGACAACTACCCGCTGGTAGTTCATCAAGCTCACGCGGACGCTATCGACCGCCATCTCAATCATGAGTGAGTGCTCCCGCTGCGGCGCACTGCCGCTACCAGCAGTCTAGCCCTCGCTGCCTGCAGTGTCAAAATCGCGGCGGCTCGCGCCGGGGCGGGCCGTACCCTTGCGGCGCAGGCTGAGTGCGAACAAGAGCACTGACATACACCTATGTTTTAGCGTTAGTACCAAGTGCGTACGCCTTCAGGTTGACAGAACTCTACACCCCCTTAGACAATCATGAGGCTGGGCTCAAGGGTCAGCAAGAAGCGCAGATGAACCTTCAAATTGTTAACTCCAAGAGCGTCCTTTTCCTCGGCGCCGGTGCTTCGGCGCCGCTTGGGTTGCGTTCGGGCGAGAGTTTTCTCCAGCACCTGACCACCCGGCTGGGGCGCCTGATCACCGAAGCCGAGCGGCTGGAGAGCGGCGACCAGTGGTCGGCCGCGCTGCGGCACCTGTATGCGCGGGCGTCGCAGTGGCGGGGCGTGGAGTTGAAGGACCTCGACGTCGAGATGCTGCTCGACTACCTGGACTACCTGATCCAGTCCGAGGACCACCTGCACCAGCTCTCTGAGCGGTTTGCCGACCTGGCCCGCACCGGCCCGGCCCGCGACTTCCACCGCAACTGGCTCGACTGGTTCCTTCGGCTGGAGGTGTACATCCAGCAGGTGGTGACCGAGTACTACGCCCAGGTGGACGGTGAGCAGGCCGCAAACCTCTACCTGCCGCTGCTCAGCGTGTTGGGCACCCGCGGCCAGTTGCTGCCGGTGTTCACCACCAACTACGACTGGGCGCTGGAAGCCGCTGCCGAGGCGTCGGGGCAAATCAACCTGTGCGATGGCTTCCGCCACGGCCCGCAGGGCGCCTACTGGGACCGCAGCGCCTACGACGAGGCGCAAACTCCCTCAGCGGAGTACAACGTCGCGCTGTTCAAGCTGCACGGATCCACCTCCTGGTACCAGGACTCCGTGTCGCCACATACCATCCGCAAGTTCCCGCTGCCGACCATGGGCCTGGGCGGATGGCGCAGCGTGGTGGCCTACCCCAGCGAGCGCCGCCCGGTACCGCTGGACACCGAACCCTATGCGACCGCTTACGCCTATCTGGAAGAGACGCTGAGCAACACCGACCTCTGCGTGGCCATCGGCTACAGTTTCCGTGATCCCGAGGTCACCAAGCGGTTCCGCATAGCCCTCAAGGCACAGCCCAACCTGCGCATCCTGCTGGTCGACCCTGGTGTATCCGGCGTGCAGTCCCCCAAGTTCCAGCGCCTGCTGGAGGCGTTCGAGCTGCCCGAGGACGAGTGGAACGCCCGGCTACGCGTCGTCCACGGCGGCTTCAACGACGACAGCTTCGCGCGCGGCGCCGTCCTCCACACGCTGGAGGGTCTGCACCGCTGGAAGCAGATGCCCGCCTGGGTCGAGCCGCTGTAAGCGGCGGGAGCACCGTCCGGCAGGCAAGTCCAGGGAGGGTGCAACCCTCCTCCTTGGCAGAGGTTTCGAGGACACCCTAGCTACTCTTGAAGTCTCTACAGACGTCCCCAGATGCCAAGGGAACCGGGCAGCGCGCTGCACCGGCACTTTAACCCCGCCTAACCTCCCCGGCCAGGGGGTATTTGAAGAACGGAGTCCACTCATGAGACTTGCAGGGAATGTGGCCCTGGTGACCGGATCGGGACGGCGTATGGGGCGGGCGATTGCGCTGGCGTTGGCAGCCAATGGGGCCAACGTGGTGATTAACGGGGTGAGCGACCGGGCGTCCATGGAGTACACCGTGGCCGACGCCCGCGCCCTGGGGGTGGAGGCCATTGGGTGCCTGGCGGACGTGCGGGACCGGGTGGCGGTGGACGCCATGGTGGCCCAGGCCCGCGCCGAGCTGGGCGGCCCCATCGACATTCTGGTGAACTGCCCGGCGCCCCGGGCCGAGGGCCCGTTCGAGACGCTGCCCTTCAAGACCTGGCGCGAGGTGATGTCCATTGTGCTCGACGGCGCGTTTCACTGCACGCAGGCGGTCATCCCCGGCATGCTCGAAGCCGGCCGTGGCACCATCCTGAGCATCACCGGCCTGGGCGGGCAGACGGGGCAGGAGCACCGGGCGCACGTGGCGGCCGCCAAGCACGGCCTGGCCGGCATGACCAAAAGCCTAGCCATGGAGTACGCGTCGCGCGGCATCACCGTCAACGCCGTCGCCCCCACCCGCATTGCCGGCGGGGCGTCCCGCACCGCGTACGAGGTGACGCCGGTGGGGCGGACCGGCCGGCAGGACGAAGTGGCGGCGCTGTGCTGCTTCCTAGCCTCGGAGGACGCCCGGTTCATCACCGGCCAGACCTACGCCATCAATGGCGGCACCTACATCTAGCCAGTAGCCAGCATACCGAACGCCAGCAATGGCCGTGGCTCCGGGGCGCGCGCCGCCCATGCTAGAATGCCTAACGAGACCCATCGCAAGGAGCGCCCAATGACCGTTGCCGCCAAGCTGAAGGAACTGGGCGTTACGCTGCCGGAACCGCCACGCCCGGTCGCGACGTACATGCCAGCCGTGCGCACCGGCAAGCTGGTGTTCGTCAGCGGACAGCTCCCCTTCGTGGACGGCAAGCTGCAGAAGGTGGGCAAGCTGGGCGGCAACTTCACCGTGGAGGAGGGTCAGGCGGCGGCCAAACAGGCCACACTGAACGCCCTGGCCATCGTCAACCAGATAGCGGGCGGGCTGGACAACGTGGCGCAGGTGGTGAAGCTGGGCGTCTATGTTGCCTCTGCCACCGGGTTCACCGACCAGCCGCGGGTGGCGAACGGCGCCTCCGAGCTGTTGATCGGCGTGTTCGGCGACAGCGGCCGCCACAGCCGGGTGGCGATGGGCGCTGCCGAGCTGCCCCTGGGTGCACCGGTAGAAGTGGAGCTGGTGGTGGAGCTGAAGGGCTAGATCCGCAGAGCCCCGGCCGCAGCGCCACGGGAACTCCACACGGTATCCTCACGCCGCGCCTCTGCCGCGAGCGGGGCCTTCGGGCGTAGCATGGGCCTAACACCGCATCAAAGATAGCAACGCGCCATGACAACGAACCAAGAAGAAGAAGAAGCCGTCGAGCGGCAGGTCCGCATCCGGGTCCCGGCGGCCACGGTGTACGAGTACTGGACCGACCCGGAGAAGATGGTGCTGTGGCAGGGCATGGAGGCCACGCTGGAGCCCCGGCCCGGCGGCATTTATCGCGTCAACGTCACCGGCCGAGACATCACCTTGGGCGAGTTTCTGGAGGTGGCGCCGGGCGAGCGGCTGGTATTCACCTGGGGCTTCGACCGCGAGGGGCACCCGATCCCGGCGGGCTCCACCCGGGTAGAGATCGACTTCCTGGTGCAGGGCGACCTGACGGTGGTGCGGGTGCGCCACCATGGCATCGCCAAGGCGGAGCGGCTTAACACGGCCTATGGCTGGCAACACTACCTGACGCGCCTGGGGCTGGTGACGGCGGGACGCGACCCCGGCCCCGACCCGTGGATGGCGCCGCCGAAGCCGGTGGTCGCGCCTGAGCCGGAAGGCGCTGAGGCGCCTGCTGCGGAGCCGCCGGCCGCGACGTAGCGAACCGCCCTTCAGCTCCCGTCATTGCGAGACCCACCATGACCTGGGTTCACCACCCATGAACATGGGACGCGCCGGCCCCTCATGCCGTCAGCGGCGAACCCGTTCATCAGACGGCCACCGGCATTCCCCGTAGGGGCGATGCGTGAATCGCCCTCTGCCCGTTTGGGATGGCCCCTGGCATCTCGGCCAGCGCTGCAGGCGATTCGTGAATCGCCCCTACGCAATGCCCTCAATCGGCCCGCGAACGCGCGCCCGATTTCCCCTCTTGCGTCCCTGCTGGGCCTTTAGTAGAACCATCTCCTCAGTAGAACCATCTCCTCAAATGAGAACAGCAACATGCCGGCCGGGTATCCGGCCGGCATGTTGGTTGGCTGTGACGGGCGGTTACTTGGCGGCCTTGACCGTCTCCAGATGGGTGTAGAGGCCCGAGATGGAGCCGGGGAACACGTATTCGCCGACGATCTTAGGGTTGTACGTGATCTGCACGGGCAGGTAGAACAGCGGCACGTGCTGGTGCGCGGCGAACATCAGGTCGCCGAGCTGGCGCCACAGCGCCTCCTGCTTTTGGTCATCCAGCTCCGGCCGCAGCTTACTGTTGAAGAAGTCGTCGATGGCCGGCACATGCACCACGTTGGGCGCAGGTGGGCGGCTGGTGTAGGTGTTGAAGATGAAGGTGCCCAGCCACTGGTCGGAGGGCGCCACGAAGATGTTGGCGTGGCTGCTGAACTCGAAAGCGTTGGCGCGGCGGACGTCTTCGGCCCGGTCGAGGGTTTCCAACTTTACGGCCATGCCGGCGGCCCGCCAGTAGTTGGCGATGGCCTCCTGGATGTCCTGGGAGTTGGGCAGCTCGGCCAGGTTCACCAGTTGCATGGTGATGTTGAGTGGCTTATTCGGGCCGTAGCCGGCATCGGCCACCAGTTGCTTGGCCTTCGGCAGATCGTAGCCGTACTCGTCCTGGAACTTCTTCTCCCACTCGGGATTCCAGCCCTTGCGGAACAGGGGATGGAAGTGGTTGAGCACCTCGGGCTCGGTCTTACCGCCGAACAGCGTCTTGTTCAACTCGTCGCGGTTAATGGCCTTGCTGAGCGCGGTGCGGACACGCACGTCCATCAGCGGGCTATCGGGGAACTTGTATCCCTTGGAGGGGTCCTTGATATCGTTGAGGTAGACACCGCGTAGCTGCAGGAACGAGCGCACGCCTGCGATCTTGCCGACCGCCGTCTTCATGCCGTTCTTCTCCGCCTGCACCACCAGGTCGTTGGGCAGGGGCGTCAGGTGCACTTCGCCGGCGAGCAGACCCGCCATGCGGGTGGAGGCCTCCTGGATGATGCGGAACTCCAACTCCGGGAACTCGGGCTGCACCCGCCAATGCTGGAAGGGCGCCCGCTCGTAGCGTATGTACGCGCTCTGCTGCCGTTCCTTGTACTGGTAGGGGCCGGTGCCGGCGCTGGCCCGGGCGGTCATGCTGGGGCGCCCGTCCTTGTCGTACTGGGCCTTGCTGTGGATCTCCATGCCGCTGAGCTGCATCGAGATGTTGCCGATCCACGGGCCGTCGGGCTTGCGCATCTTGAAGACGACCTCGTAGTCGTTGACCTCCTCCACAGCCTCCACCAAGGCGCGGTGGTCGGCGCTGTTAGAATGCACCGAGTCCTGCTCGGTGAGGTCCTTCAAGGTGAACGCCACGTCCTTGGCGGTCATCTCGCCCCACTTATCGTGGAACTGGACGCCCTTGCGCAGCTTGAAGCGGTAGCTCTTGCCATCGGGCTCCAGGTTCCAACTGGTGGCAAGCTGCGGCTCGAACTTGCCGTCCTTGGTGCTGATGGCGATGAGGTACTCGTACATCGGGCGCATCAGGATAACGTCGGGCGGCGAGAGGTCGCGGCTGGGGTCGTTGCCCTCGCGCACCGGGGCCGGCACCGAGACGACCAGCCGGTTCACCTTCGGTTGTGCCGGCCCGCTGCCGGCGCCGCTCGCGGCGGGGGCAGCCGCAGGCCCGGGTTGCGCGGTGGCGCAGGCACTCAGCGAGAGCGCCAGCCCCAGAGGGCCCACCACCCGCAGCAGCACGTCACGGTACGTCATGCTTCAACCTCCTCAACATTGGACAGTCCTAGAGCATCGGAAGAAGCCGATTCGAGAGTGATAGCACGTACGGGCCGCCACGGTCAATGTTGGAAAGGCGCCGCTACGATTGCCGCAGGCACTCCCCGCGCCTACAATCGGAAGGCGCACATAGCCGAGCGCACGCAGGAGGACCCGATGGCAGACCAGCAGCCCCACTATGTGAAGTACACCTTCTACAAGGTTAACCCGGCGTGGCGGCGCCTGCCGAAGGCCGAGCGGGGGGCGGGCGCGGCGGAGTTCCTGGACGTGGCGAACGCCTGCCAGGACGAGATGCTGGTACGCACGTACAACCTGCAGGGTACACGCGGCGACACCGACTTCCTGCTGTGGGAGGTATCGCCCGAACTCACCGCCATCCAAGCGAGCCATGCCCGGCTGGCCAACACCGGTTTGGGCGCATACCTCGACATCGCCTACTCGTACCTGGCCATGACCAAGCACTCACCGTATGTGGCCGGCCACACGCATGCCGGCCAGGAGGGCACGGGCCTCACGGTGCGGCCCAAGGACGCCACCTACTTCTTCGTCTACCCCTTTGTGAAGACCACCGACTGGTACATGCTGCCCATGGCCGAGCGCCAACGCATGATGAATGAGCATTTCGAGATCGGGCACAAGTACCCAAGCGTGAAGATCACCACCAGCTACTCGTTCGGGCTCGACGACCAGGAGTTCATGCTGGGCTTCGAGACCGAGAAGCCCGACGAGTTCATGGATCTGATCCAGGCCCTGCGCAGCGCCCAGGCCCGCCCCTACACCCTGCGCGACACCCCCATCTTCACCTGCGTGCGGCAGGACCTGAAGGACATTCTCGACAGCCTGGTGGGGTAGCACAGACGGCTGCAACACCACCCGCCGGCCCGCCCGCTTACGGCGCTTCGAACCCGCCGCTGAGCCAGGTGAGCAGCGTGGGCAGGTCCAGCAACGACTCCAACGTATAGTTAGGCTCCACCATGTGGGTGGGCGCCACCATCGGCACCAGGCACACCGGCAGGCCGGCCGCAATGGCCGCCTTCGCCCCCGTGCCACTGTCCTCCACCACCAGGCAGTCGGCCTTCAGCGCCGGTTGCAGCCGCTGCACCTTGCGCCAGGCCAGCTCGTAGCACTCGGGGTCGGGCTTGCCGAGCGTCACGTGGTCGCCACCCACCACGAACGCCACGTGCTTCGCCAGCCCGAACCGCCGCAGCACCGCCTCAATGCCGGGGCTCGTCTCCGACGACACCACCGCCACCGGGCCCACTGCGGCCGCTGCGGCCACCGCATCGGCCGCGCCCGGCAGCAGCGACACGTGGGTGGGCAGCAGCTCGGCGTAGAACTGCTCGCGCAGGCGGTTCAGCTCGGCCGCGGGCGCCTGCTCCTCGGTCAGGCCCAGGCGGTCGCGGCGGGCGGCCATGATCTCCGTCATGCGCATGCCGTAGAAGTTGCCGGTCAGGCGCTTGGCCTCCGCGTAGTCCATGCCAAAGTGGGCAAAGGCGCGCACCCCGGCCTCCAGGTGGCACAGCCCGGCGTCAATCAGCGTTTCGTCAAGGTCGAAGAACACGGCTCGTAGCACTGGCGGAGTCCTGAGTTGGTGTAAGGCGCACAGTACATTATGGCATTCTTAGAATGGTGTGGAGGCAAAGCAAGTGGGGTGGGAGGAGAAGATGCCCGTTCCTGCCAGTGGAACTCAACCCCTGTTCAGCGAAGGCACCCAGGGGAATACGCTTCCCAAAAGGGAGTTAGAGCCCGCATACGCGTACCTCAACTCGTCCGCCCGAGCGCCCTTTGCAAACGTACGCCATGTGTTGAACGCTTGGTACGAGCGATCCCCAGAATTCCAGACGAGGCAATGGTACAAGCGGTTTGTGTCCCGATCGGACACTGAGCACGTGGGTGCCCTGTTCGAGCTCTTTTGCAAGGCTCTGCTGGAGGCGCACGGATGGGCTACGGAGCACGAATCCGAATCAGGTGGAGTTCGACGGACACGGCCCGAGTTCATTGTGAAGAGTGGGACGACTGAGTTCGTCTTTGAATGCACTACCTCATGGGGCGGCACCCGCCGGGTTCAACAAGAGAAACGTATTCAGCAGGTTCTGGACTTTGTCAGTCGCATTCCCATCAATGACCACTATCTAACCATCGAAGTTGTACGCGTCGGAGCCCCAACATCCATGTCGGGGCTTCGCGACACAGTGTTCCGTTCGGTTGCATCATGTGCTGCGAACCCGTCACTGACGGAGCCTGGTTGGCTACCGTGGGAAGCGGAGGGCTGGGTCATCCGAGTCTTTGCAACGCAATCGCCCGGGCTGGCCTCCACCGTAGGTCGTACCATCATCAACTACGTGGGTCCGGGAACGTGGGATGACTCGCCGGTGCACTTGTGGCAATCACTAAAGGGGAAAGCCTCCCGGTATGAACTGCAGGACCGGCCGTACGTGGTGGCAGTCGCGTTCAACGCCGAAAGTGGCTCTGCGGAAGGTCATCATCGCGCCTTGGTCGATGCTCTGTTCGGGTCTCGGCGGTGGCTCGTCGGACCCGGGTCAGGCGACATCGAGGAGGTTCGCGAACCGGACGGGTTTTGGCGCCGACACAAGCGGGTCAGTGCAGTTCTTCTTGCGAGCCACCTGCACGCTCATACGATCGTCAGCGATGAATCACCGGTGAGGCTGTACCACAACCCCTGGGCGAGCGTCCCACTACCGGAGAGCTTATGGCAAGGCGACCAAGTCATTCTACGCTCCGATCAACAGCTACTCGAGGTGCGACCGGGTAGGCGGATGCGCGAATTGTTCAATCTCCCAGAGGGTTGGCCCTTCTGGGATCAGGACAACGTCGAATGAGACCTGCGACCCTCGCCCCCTCACCCACGCTAGTCTCACAAGACGACGATCTTACAGCTGAATCCCTTTACCGCGGCCTCTTGCCCGCACAGCCACACCGTTGCAGGGCCATCTCAGACTTGCTTATTGCGCCTGACCGCCGTCGTTTGCCGGGCTGCTTCCCTGCGCTGTGGTTGCGTGCAGCCGGAGGCCGACCGCCCGCACCACTCTGAGCACCGTGGCGAACTCTGGGTTGCCTTCGGGTGAGAGCGCCTTGTAGAGGCTCTCCCGTCCGAGACCCGCGTCACGGGCGATCTGGCTCATCCCTTTGGCCCTGGCAATGTCCCCGAGGGCGGCGGCGATCAGCCCAGGGTCGCCATCCTCCAGAGCGGCTTCGAGGTAGGCAGCCATCTCCTCCTCGGTCTTCAGATGTTCCACCACATCCCACGGTCTGGCCTGCGTCTTTGCCATGATTCCCCCTCCTAGAGTTCGCGCGCCAGATCGAGCGCGGTCTTGATGTCCCGGTCCTGGGTACCCTTATCGCCGCCAGCGAGCAACACCACCAGCGTGCGTCCCCGTTGTACGAAATACACCCGGTAGCCAGGGCCATAGTCGATGCGTAACTCCGAGACTCCCTCGCCCACGGGCCTTACGTCGCCAGGGTTGCCCAGCGACAGTCGCCGGATTCGGACGTTGATGCGAGCCCGCGTCTGCGGGTCCCGCAGACTGGCGAACCACCGAGCATAGACCTCGGTCTGGCGTATCTCCACAGCCTCAGTGTATCCCATCGAATACACAACCGTCACTGGGTGCCGATGTCGAACCGCCTCATCCTCCCATTCGACACCGATACTTCAACGCTGCTACCATTCCCCTGAGGGCCGCGGCCGTCTCAACGCCGCTCCCCGCGAGGTACCCATGCCACGCACGCCATACACTCGCCTCACCCAGCCGCTGGTGCGCCGCAACGGCGTGCTGCAGCCCGCCACCTGGGACCAGGCGCTGGACGCCGCGGCCGCCGGGTTCGGGCGGGCCGTCGCCGCGCACGGGCCGTCGGCGTTCGGGCTGTTCTCCTGCTCCAAGGCCACCAACGAGGTGAACTACCTGGCGCAGAAGTTCGCCCGGCAGGCGCTGGGCAGCAACAACATCGATAGCTGTAACCGCACCTGACACGCCCCCAGCGTCGTCGGTCTGACGGCGGTATTCGGGGCGGGCGGCGGTACCAGCTCCTACCAGGAGATCGAGGAGACCGACCTCATCGTCCTGTGGGGGTCGAACGCCCGCGAAACCCACCCCATCTTCTTCCACCACCTGCTGAAGGGGCTGCGCAACGGCGCCCGCATGTACGCCGTGGACCCCCGCCGCACCAGCTCGGCACAGTGGGCCGACCGATGGTTGGGGCTGGACGTTGGGTCCGACGTGGCGCTGGCCAACGCCATCGGGCGAGAGATCATCGCGGCAGGCCTGCACAACCACCGCTTCATCGAACGCTCGACCACCGGCTTTGCGGCCTACCAGGCCCACGTGGAACCCTACACCCTGGAGTACGCGGAGCGCGAGACCGGCGTGCCCGCCGAGACCATCCGCATGCTGGCCCATGACTACGCCCGCGCCGACCGGGCGCAGCTCTGCTGGACGCTGGGCATCACCGAACACCACAACGCGGTCGACAACGTGCTGTCGCTCATCAACCTGGCGCTGCTCACCGGCCACGTGGGCCGCTGGGGGTCGGGCGTGGTGCCGCTGCGGGGCCAGAACAACGTGCAGGGCGGCGGCGACATGGGGGCACTGCCCAACCGCCTGCCCGGCGGCAACAACGTGGAGAACGCCGCCCAGCGCGCCATGTTCGAGCGGGCGTGGGGCTGCAGCATCCCACCCAAGAACGGCTGGCACCTGAGCCAGATGTTCGAGGCGATGGACCACGGCGAACTGACTGCGCTGTACGTGTTGGGCGAGAACCCCGCGCAGAGCGAGGCCGACCAGGCGCGCACCCTGCGCCTGCTGCGCGGCCTCGATCACCTGGTGGTGCAGGACATGTTCCTGACCAAGACCGCCGAACTGGCCACTGTGGTGCTGCCGGCCGCCGCCTCGTGGTGCGAGGCCGAGGGCACCGTCACCAGCAGCGAGCGGCGGGGGCAGCGCGGGCGCAAGGCGCTGCACCCGCCCGAGGGCGCCCGCGACGACATGGCCATCCTGTGTCAGCTCGCCGGCCGGCTGGGCCACGACTGGGGCCTGCCCACCGCCGAGCAGGTGTGGGACGAGCTGCGCGGCCTCTCGGACTGGCACCGCGGCATGAGCTACCACCGTCTGGAAGCGCTGCACGGCCTGCAATGGCCCTGCCCCAGCGAGGACCACCCCGGCAGTCCGTTCCTGCACGGCCGCCTGTGGGCCGACCCGGTGGAGGGCCCGCTGGCGCCCTTCAGCAACGTGCACCATGACCCGCCGGTGGACCGCCTGACCGACGACTTCCCGCTGCGCCTCACCACCGGCCGCCGGCTCGACGCCTTCAACACCGGCGTGCAGACCGAGGGCTACACTTCGCCGCTACGCCGCGGCGAGACGCTGGACCTGGCGCCCGAGGACGGCGCCCGCCTAGGCATCGCCGACGGTGAGTTGGTGCGGGTGGTGTCGCGCCGTGGCTCGGTGCAGGCCCCCGCCCGCTACGACGCTACCCTACGCCCCGGCCTCACCTTCATGACCTTCCACTACCAAGACGAGATCGCCACCAACATCCTCACCATCGACGCCACCGACCCCAAGTCCGGCACCGCCGAGTTCAAGGCCGCCGCCATCCGTGTGGAGAAGCTGGCGCCCGCGCACGCCTGACGCGGCGATTGGAGTACCGTTGGGGTGACCATCGACGGCGCTGCGCTCCGTCCGGTGGGGAGTCCAGAGGGGCGCAAGCCCCGTTGGCAGGGAGTCCGAGGGGTGTCCCCTCGGTAAGGACAGAAAGAGGGTGGGCGGGCGGGATACGACGTGAACGGGCAACATCCTGAGCGAACCAGACGCCATCTAACCAGTCCTTCGACAAGCTCAGGACGAGCGGACCGCGGAGCACCACATGGACCTCCACCTCATACCGAACGCCACGCCCACCGCCACCGAGCGGGCGGCCATCGACGCGGTGCTGGGTGCCCCCGCCACCGGTTGGGGCGGTGCGGCCCAGCGCGCAGCGAGCGAACACCACACCGGCACCGGCGGCCATACCCCCGAGCGGCGCGACCTGCTGCTGCCCGCACTGCACGCCGCCCAGGGCGCCACCGGCCACATTACCCCCGGCGCGCTCAACTACCTCTGTCAGCGCCTCAGTTTACCGCCCGCCGAGGCCTACGGCGTGGCCAGCTTCTACGCCATGCTGGCCACCGAGCCGCAGCCGCCGTTGGTGGCGCACGTGTGCGACGACCTGGCCTGCCGCCTGAACGGCGTCGAGGCCTTGTGCGGCGAATTGGCGCAACGGCTGGGGCCGGCGGGGCAACCTGCGCTGGACGGCGCGGCCACCTGGCGCCGCAGCCCCTGCCTGGGCCAGTGCGAACGCGGCCCCGCCGTGCTGCTACAACAGGCCGGCCACGGCGATGCCGAGATAGCGCCCGCCACCACCAATGCCATCGTCGCGGCCCTCCAACACCCTGGCTCGGTCGGTCCCGCCGACCCCGCGCCGTCCGCGCCCCAGGCGCAGGACGGCGGCCCGGCCCGCCTGCGCCTGCTGCGCCGCATCGGCCGCGTCGACCCCGCCAACCTGGACAGCTATCGGGCCGAGGGCGGTTATGCGGCGCTGCGTCAGGCGTTCCGCCTTGGTCCCGCCGGCGTGCTGCGCGAGGTGACCGACGCCAAGCTGGCCGGCCGCGGCGGCGCAGCGTTCCCCACCGGCGCCAAGTGGTCGGCGGTGGCGGCGGCTCCGGTGCGCCCCCACTACCTGGTCTGCAACGCCGACGAGTCGGAGCCCGGCACCTTCAAGGACCGGGTGGGGATGGAGGCCGACCCCTACGCGCTGGTGGAGGCGATGACCATCGCCGGCTACGCCACCGGCTGCGAGCGCGGCTACCTCTATATTCGCGGCGAGTACCCGCTGGCCCTGGCCCGCATGACCCACGCCATCGAACAGGCACGATTGCGCGGCTACCTGGGCGATGACGTGATGGGCGAGGGCCTGCGCTTCGACATTGAGGTGCGGCGAGGCGCCGGCGCCTACATCTGCGGCGAGGAGACCGCCCTGTTCAACTCCATCGAGGGACGGCGCGGCGAGCCGCGCAACAAGCCGCCGTTCCCCACCCAGGCCGGCCTGTTCGGCAAGCCCACCGTCATCAACAACGTGGAGACGCTGGTCAACGTGCTCGACATCGTGCTGCTGGGTGGCCAGAGCTACGCCGCCACCGGCACAGCGGGCTCCACCGGCAGCAAGCTGTTCTGCGTCTCGGGGTGCGTGGAGCGTCCGGGCGTGTATGAGCTGCCCTTCGGCGCGACGCTGCGCGAGCTGCTAGCGCTGGCGGGCGGCGTGCGTGGTGGCCGTGCGCTGCGGGCGGTCCTGCTGGGCGGCGCCGCCGGCGGCTTCGTCACGCCCAACGAGCTGGACACCCCGCTGACGTTCGAGGGCACGCGGGCTATCGGGGCCTCGCTGGGCTCGGGCGTGGTGCTGGTGTATGACGACACCGCCGACCTCACCGACGCCCTGCTGCGCATCGCCGCCTTCTTCCGCGACGAGTCGTGCGGCCAGTGCGTCCCGTGCCGGGTGGGCACCCAGCGGCAGGAGGAGGCGGTGCGCCGTCTGGCGGCCGGCCGCCCGCTGGGCTCGCACGCCACCGAGATCGCGCTGCTGGGCGACATCAACCAGGCCATGGCCGACGCCTCCATCTGCGGCCTGGGTCAGACCGCCGGGTCGGCCGTCTGGTCGGCCATCCGCAAGCTCGGCCTCTTCGCTCCCCAGGAGATGCGTGATGCGTAGTAGTGGACTGGAGTGTTTCGAAGGTGAGTGCAGGGAGGGCACCGCCCTCCTTGCCAGGGAGTCCGAGGGGTGTCCCCTCGGTAAGGAGTTGTTGAGGGTGGGCGGGCGGGATATGCCGTTACGGGGTACATCCTGCGGGCTGTCCTCCACACCGCACAAGGCTGAGAACCTCAACCAGCGAAAGCGCATGGGAGGGCACGCGACATGACGCTCCAGACCGCCATCACCCGCATGGTCGACCTCACCATCGACGGCCAGGCCGTGCGGGTGCCCGAGGGCGCCACCATTCTCGATGCCTGCCGTCACCAGGGCATCGACACCCCCACGCTCTGCTACCTGGAGAACCTGACCCCGGTGAACGTGTGCCGGGTGTGCGTGGTGGAGGTGGAGGGTTCACGGGTACTGGTGCCCGCCTGCTCGCGCAAGGCCGAGCCCACCATGGTGGTGCATACCGACAGCGAACGGGTGCGCCTGAGCCGCCGCATGGTGCTGGAGTTGCTGGCCTCGTCGGCCGACCTGTCCACCGCGTCAGCGGAGGTGCATGGCTACCTAGCCCGCTACGGGTGCGAGCCGGACCGCTTCGGCCCGCCCGCTGCACCGCATGCCGCGGGTGAACGCGACCACACCCACGCCGGCCACCACCACCCGGTGGCCGATGGCACGGCCGCCACGGTGCACCAGCCGGTGAAGCTGGACAACGAGCTGTACGTGCGCGACTACAGCAAGTGCATTCTGTGCTACAAGTGCGTGGAGGCGTGCGGCGCCGACGCCCAGAACACCTTCGCCATCGGCGTGGCGGGCCGCGGCTTCGACGCCCGCATCTCCACCGAGTTCGCCGCCCCGCTGCCCGAGTCGGCGTGCGTGTACTGCGGCAACTGCATCGGCGTGTGTCCCACCGGCGCGCTCATGTTCAAGAGCGAGCACGACCTGCGGGCGGCCGGTGCCTGGGAGGAGGCCGCCCAGACCCAGACCGACACCATCTGCCCCTACTGCGGTGTCGGCTGCACCCTCACGCTCCACGTCCAAGACAACACCATCGTCAAGGTCACCTCGCCCATGGACGTGGCGGTGACCCACGGCCACCTCTGCATCAAAGGCCGCTTCGGCTGGCAGTTCGTGCAGAACCGGGAGCCCAAGGGCGAGCCGCAGGCCTGAGCAGGCGCGCGCTGCACTGCCACTGGCGAAAGCCACGCCATGGGACGACAGGGGTTGCCGGCCACCGCAACGCCGCGACGCATAGTCATGCTGAAGGGCCTGGGGCCCGAAGCATCCGGCTGGGGCGGGGCGGCCCCGTCGGGGTTTGGGTTGGCCGGCTGGCTATTGAGGCGGCGAGTGGCGCCCTCGGACGGCTACGGCGCGGCACCGCGTGGACGTGGCCGGGACGGGAGACGGAATCTCCGATCCTCCCCCCTGCCTAGGGGGGAGCTAGAGGGGGGTTAGACCGCCCAACGACACGCGTTTCGCACGCCATTTCTACCCTCCCCTACCCCTCCCTTCAAGGGAGGGGAAAGAAGAAAGGCCCCCTTCCTCCCTACTACGCCAGCGCCACCCAGCGACCCTCCAACGACGACACGTACGCCGCCTCTAGGAACTCCATGTTGCGCACGCCGTCCAGGAAGCTGAAGCTCGGCTCCGCGATCTCGCCACGCACCAGGCGGATGAACTCGTCCTCCACCAGCCAGGGTTGCGCGTGCTCAGCCGGTATCGGCATCTCCTTCAGCTCCTTATCGCCGACGCGGGCGCCCAGCACCACATCGCCGCGCTGTTTCTGCACCAGCGTGCCCGCGTCGCCGTACACCTCGATGCGGCTCTCAGCGAAATGCACCGAGTAGTTCACGATGACGTGGACCAGCGCACCGCTCTCAGTCTCGCTCACCACGCTGATCTCGTCGGGGAAGGGGTTGCGCACAATCGGGCCCTCGGGCGTCAGCGGGCGGTCCTGCACAAAGTTCATGCGCTGGCTCAACACCCGGGTGGCCGAACCGGCCAAAGGGCGGATCACGTCGTAGGTAAGGCCGAGTTGCATGGCGTTGGCACGGCCGTACAGCTCCAGGTCGTTGCGGCCGTTGCTCAGCGGGGCCATGGGGTCGGCCATGCTGGCATTCATGTTGTAGGCTTGGATGTGGCGGACCTTGCCCACGAACCCGCTCTTGATGAGGTGGGCCATGTAGGCCCCCGCGCCATAGAAGGGCGCCGGCGGGGCCAGCATGGTGCACACGCCATGGCCCTTCGCCTCGTCCGATAGCCGCAGCATCTCGCGCGCCTCTGCGGCGGTGCGGCTGATGCGGGTCTGGCACAGCACGTGCTTGCCGGCCTGCAGCGCGGCGCGGGTCATCTCCAGATGCACGTACGGCGGTGTGCCGATGAACACCGCGTCGATGGTGGGGTCCTCCACGATGGTGTGCCAGTCGTCGGCCACCTGTGGGATGTTGAACTGAGCGGCCACCTTCTCGGCGCTGGCCCGGGTGCGGTTGGCGATGGCGGCCACCTGCACGCCGGCCACCTTCTGGAACCCGGGCAGCATGCGCCCAGTGGTGAAAGCCCCGGCCCCGATGAGTCCGACGCGTATGTTCTTCGGCATGGATGAGTCTCCTTAGATTGGCAGCGGCCGGCGCCGGCGGGCAGCCCGCGCACCGTCGGCCGGTTGGTGTTCTGAGTCTAGGGCATGGTGGCGGGGGAGGCCAGCCCATGAGGTGAGGGTACTCCATAGCGGGGCGTCACCAAACAGGACGTGGAGGCCAAGTACGAGGCCGAGAAGAACAAGACGACCATCGAGAAGGAGTTGCCGAAGCCCGAGAGTAAGGTCACGCTGACCGGTCTGGTGCTGCTGCGACTGGTGACCGATGGCAACGGTCTGAAGATCGAGTACTAAGCGCACCGTGTTATAGCGCGAAGGCCCCTCCTTGCGGAGGGGCCTTCGCTCGTCTTCTTTTATGGACTGGTGTCGATTGGTCACAACGGCATGATCAAGGCTGCTTAAAGGCCCCCCTCGCGTCCACCCCCACCACTGGTGTACCATGGGGCGCAGACATGCCGCCCCTTACGCCTGCCTCCGTAGCGCTCGATCCCATCGCCCATCTGCGCACCGCGCTGCCAGCCCGGCCGCGGCAGGCGCTCGACCCCGCGGGCCGGAAGCCTGCCGCGGTGCTGCTGCTGCTCTATCCCAAGGCTGGCGAACATGTGGTGCTACTCACCAAGCGCACCTCGCGGGTGGAGCACCACCGCGGCGAGATCTCGCTGCCGGGCGGCGCCTACCACCACGGCGAGGACCTCAGCCTGCTGCACACTGCCCTGCGCGAGACCCGCGAGGAGGTGGGTGTGCCCGAGCACATGGTCGAGGTGCTGGGGCTGCTGGACGACCAGATGCCCCGCAGCGGGTTCGTCATCGCTCCTTACGTGGGCGCCGTGCCCGACCCGCCGGTACTCCAGCCAAGCCCGGACGAGGTAGCGGAGATCCTTGAGGTGCCGCTCTCGTTGCTGCTGGCGCCCGATGCCGTACGCCACGAGCCGAGGCCTTACGAAGGCACCCTGGTCGAGAGCTTCTACTACCTGTATAACGACCATGTCATCTGGGGAGCCACGGCGCGTATTCTGCGCCAATTGCTCGAACTCTTTCCGCGACCACTGCGCTAGGAGGCCGAATGCCGAAGCCGCCACCACCCGTACGCCACTGGCCTCTGCGACCGCTGTTGGGCGTCGCCGCCCTCGGGCTCACCCTCGCCTTCACCGCCTCCGACACTTATGCCGCAGCGCGCGGCCCCTTGGCCCCCGGCGAGGGCCGTCGCCTGGCCGCCGCCGAACTGCAGGGCGCCGCCACCACCTTCTGGGCGGTCGACCCCGCCGACCCGCGCCACCGCAGCGTGCTGGGCCAGACCGAGAACGCCGACGGCTGGGGCGTGCGGGCGCAGACCTCGCCTGACGGTCGTTTTATCGCCTACACCGTGTTCCCTCAGGGGCGCGTGGAGCCCACCACCGACAGTGAACTGTGGGCGCTCGCCACCGCCACCGGCGCCCAGCGCCGCCTTGCCACCGGCATTGACCTGATGGCCGCGCCCCGCTGGTTACCCGATAGCACCTTGGTGGTGGCCCGCCGCACCAGCATCGACACCGTCGACCGCACCGATGGCCCATCTGCCCGCTCGTTTGCGCTGTTAGGGTTTCAGCCCAACGTGACCGACGGCCTGCCGCAGCCTCTTGCAACGGTACCCGGTGTCGATTGGGCCGGCGCCGTAGGCTGGCGCGACGGCGTGCTGGCCTACGCCACCATTGATGGCTCCGGCACCTGGCTGCGCACCGCCGGCGCTGACGACGCCCTTCGGCTCAGCACCGGCATCGCCCGCGACTTCAGTCTCGCCCCCGATGGCAACCGCCTCAGCTTTGCCGAGGCGCCCGGACCGGCCACCCCCGTGCTCCGGCTCGCCACCGCCGACCTCACCACCCGCCAGATCGCTCCAGTCAACGCCCCAGACGGCGCCTTTAACCCTGTGTGGGCACCCTCTGGGGCACTCACCGTGGGGTCCGGCGCCAATCAACCCGCCCTGCAGGGCTCCGCCGCAGTGCTTGCTGCCGGGGGCCGGGCCACCAGCGTGTTGCGCTCGCTGCCCGGCCAGTTCCTGGCCCCGCTCGAGTGGTCACCCGACGGCGCCGTGCTTGCCGCCCGGCTGGCAAGCGGCACGGCCGACCGGCCCGCCGATGACCACCTTGCCGTAGTGGACGCAGCCGCAGGCCTCGCCAGACCGCTCAGCTTCGCCGGCTACGCTGCGTTTGCGGGGTGGCTGCCATGAAGCACCTGAACCTGCTGCCCCGCTGGATACGCCCGCTTGCGGCGTTGTTCCCGTTCGCCGCCACGCTTGCGCTGCTGGCGGAGCCGCTGGCCCTGTTCGCCTGCGCCCTTGGCGATAACTCCACCGCCTATCAGCCCACGCTCGGCGAGGCCTCCCGCACCCTCGAACTGGCAGCACGGGGGCAGATGGGCGCGTCGTATCCGGCGTTGCCGCTCGTTGAGAAGGGGTTTCCAGCCGCCACTCCCGAGAATATACCCGCGCCCTGCCTTATCCTAAAAGCCATGGCGTGGACCGAGGGCGCCTGGCAGCAGGCATCGCCAAACGTTGTTGAGGGGAACAGCGGCCCCGTGAAGGTTTCGCCGAGTTGCGGCTACGGCATCATGCAGATCACCAGTGGCATGCAGGCGCCCGGCGCCGGCATTCCCCAGGACCAGCAGGAGAAGATCGGCACGGACTACCGCTACAACATCGGGTGGGGGGCCAAGACCCTAGTGGAGAAGTGGAACGCCGGCAAGAGTCTCAACGCCGTGGTGGGCGACCGCAACCCTGAGGTGGCCGAACACTGGTATTACGCCATCTGGGGCTATAACCAGTTCACGTTCAAGAACAACCCCAACAACCCTGACTATGCCTGGCCCCGCCCCGCCTTCGACGGCTCCCAATCGCGCACCGGCTACCCGTACCAGGAAGTGATCTTGGGCTACACCGCCAACCCGCCGAGGCCCAAGGGCGCCGCCCTCTGGACGGGAACCCCCGTCGGCATGCCCGACCGCGCGCAGATCGGCCAGACCCCTGGGCCCATTCCGGCGCCCTCTGGCGCGCACGCTGTGGCCTGCCTGCAGGCCAGTGTTTCGCGCACCTCGGTACAGTGGCGTGTGGCGCCCGGCTCAGGCATGCAAACGGCCATCGTCACGATCAACGGCGGGCCCGGGGCCGTGAAGTGGTCGGCAACCATCTCCGGTGAGGCGTGGCTGAGCGTAAGCCCCTTCCGGGGTGATACGCTCCCCGTCGAACTCACCCTCCTCGGCCAACCGGGCGGGCTGACGGTGGGTAGCCACATCTCCACGGTACAGATCAGCATTGAGGGCGCTAGCGATACCCTGAAGATCGTGGCAGAGATGGTGGTGGCATCGCAGGCGAACAGCTACCTCCCAATCATCACCCGTCGCAGCATCATGCCGCCGGGCGGCGCCCTCACCCCACGCACCGCACCCTGATCCCCGTCCTGGGCCACCGCGCTGCCCCAAGCGCTCGGGCTCCAGACGTAACTGCCACACCCGCTGGATAGGCGATGGCCGAATTCTGCTCACCGTGGTGCTACGCGATCAGCGGCGCCACCTGCGCATCCCACAGTGCCCGCACCCGCACCCGCACCTCGTCCAGCGTCCCACCGGTGTCCACCACCACATCCACGTCAGGCATTGCGGCGTGTTCCGCCGGTGCGATCTGCGCCGCCATGCGGGCTTCGGCCTGCTCGCGGGTCAGACCGCCACGGCCCACCGTGCGCTGCAACTGCGTCTCGCGGTCCACGTAGGTCACCCACAGTTGGTCGAAGCCGACGCTCTTGTCGACATACAGCGCCGCCTCGACCACCGCCACCTTGAACCCCTGGGCCGCAGCAGCATCTACCTCGGCGTGCCAGCGCTCCCGAACCCAGGGGTGGACAATACCGTTAATGCGCGCGAGCGCTGCGGGGGCGCCAAACACGATGGCGGCAATCTTCGCCCGGTCGGCACTGCCATCGGCCGCCAGCACCTCCGGCCCGAACTCAGCCGCAACGAGGCTGGCCAGCTCACCACCCGGCCCGTAGGCATCCCGGATCAGCCGGTCAGCGTCGATGACCACGGCGCCCATATCGCCCAGCATGCCCGCCACCGTGCTCTTGCCCGTGCCGATCCCCCCCGCCAGTCCGATGATCAGCATGAGATATGGGGCTACTGGTGAGAGTCAAGCAATAAGGAACGAATGACTTTCGACCGTTCGTTGGCTAACGCATCGACTTCGACAACATTGATGTCTTCATCACCGGCAAACAAGCGGTTAGTTTCTTGGAGAAAAGTTGAAGCCTCCGAGTCGAGGAGCGACTGCGGTGGCACCACAGCGAATACCTTGAAGTGCGGATTCATCTCCTTGAAGTCACGTACAACCGTCGGCAGGCTGTCACGATATGCCAGCGCAAGGTCCGCTTCGTCTGGATGGTCTGGCATCGCGTAGAACGCTGCCGACGTGACTCCATTCTGAATCCAGAAGTCTGCAAAGTGCCTTGCTGCCTTGCCCAGGACCTGCCGCTCTTCAAGGACCCGGTAGGGAGAATGGTGTGTCCACTCCCTAATCACTCTCGCTATTCGGCCGCGAAGTTCCTGCCGGGTCATGAGGCCCGGCACAGCTGCGTCGTGGGGTTCCAGCAGCCTGCCCGATACAAACAACTCGTAAAGTTCTCGCAAGCCCACGGTCACGTCGGCGCAATTGAAGGGCCGCGGTTTCGTCAACTGGAACTGGTTTGGCATACCTTCGGCTAAGGCATGTAGGCGGGCCACACCATCGGTCTGACGCTCTTGTCCTTCTCGCCCAAACCCCAACTGAACATCGTTATTGAATTCTTGGCTAAGCGCAGAAATGACCCGTTCTACATGCTCGAAGTCATACTTCGGAGCCAAAGCGCGGACCTTCGTCTTGGTGCGCCTGTTGAAAACGCCAGCACGCAAACCGGTTTCCGCTGCTATCAGGATGCCCAAATTAAGGGACTCATCTTTGATAGGGTCAGGCACAAACCGAAGTACGGAGTATTGGATTCGCACTCTCATCCTCCTCCTAACAACTCCTCCACACATCGCTGGCGGCTGTTCAACAACTCGACCATCCTTGCTCGCTCCGCGACTGTAAGCCATTCACTCGGAACACTATCCACGATTGTCTCAATCTCGGATAGTTTGATCGAAATGCATTTACTAAGAGCATCTTGAAGTTCGATGCGGTCTTCCCAGAGGGTAAGGTCTCTTGGAAATCGATCTAAACAATCATCTTGAGCTAGTAACCCGAGTATGGGCGACAAGCCAAGTCCAAAGTCAATCACGCGCAGATCTCCTGTCGGGGTGTTTGTCTCCACCAGCAGGTTCCAGCCTTCAGGCTTCCTCCTATCCAGCACATCCATCCAGACGTCTACGACATGCAGTCTCCCAAGCAAACCGAGGTTTCTGCACGGTGTCAATTGGTTGAGGCCAGCGATGGGGGTTGCCATCCGAAGAAATCGGGTACCGAACGCAGCGCCCGGCCTCGCCCATGCTCGAACGTCGTCTGGCGCTGTATCTAGCGCTTCCTGAGCGACGAGCACGATACTTGGTTCCACAATCGGTACGTTTAGCAGGGCAGCTACACAATGGCCAACCCAATCCACTGCGAGAGTGCGCTGCCCCATATGATTCCCTACCAGCTTGAGCACCCAGGCCTGCCCGTCATCACATTGGAAGAGTTGCGGTAGTGTTTGCCCGCCACTCAGCGAGCGTAAGTGGTTCATTGCCCTAAGCATTGGCGATTCCACTAATGAAGTAGTGGGGACTATGCAACTTTGATCACGTTACTGTCAAGTTACTTATCCGCGGGCCAGATGCGTCGTCAGCGCGGTCAGCGTCGGCACCATGGCGCCATCCCACGGATGCCGCCCGAAGCGGAGGTCGTTCTCCGGCGGGTCGTCGGGACGCCGTATCAGCACCGGCGTGAGCCCGGCGTCCTGCGCGCCATGCAGCTCGCGACTGCTGCCGTCGCCAATGTACAGGCAGCGGCTGGGCGGCGCCCCCAGCGCCTCGCATACGCCCAGGTACATACGGGCGGCGGGCTTGCGGGTACCCACCACATACGAGAACGCAGTGGCGTCCACCCAACGCGCCAGCGTGCTGCCGGGCCACAGCTCGTGCACCGGCGGCGGCGCATTGCTCACCAGCCCCACCGGTATCCGGGCGCTCCTCAGATGCCGCAGCGTCGTCGCCGCATCGTGCCAAGGCTCCAGTTGGGTGGCCTGAAAGGCGTGCCAGCGGCCGACGGCCTGAGCCAGCGCCGCCCGCTGCACCGGAGCGCCCGTCCGCTCGGCTGCTGTGGCCAGCAGCGTCTCGACCGTGATGCTCCCGGTCTCAACGTCGTAATAACCCTCGTCTACCGCTGCCGCATACCGGTCCGGCGGCGCTCCCAGTACCGCAGCGATGCCCCGCACCGTCACGTCGTACTGGGGGAACGAGAAGCGCACCAGGGTGCCGAACAGGTCGAACACCCCCGCATCGAAGGCGGGCACAGCGCGCGCCATTAGCCGTCTGCCGGCATGCCGGGGATATCGGGCAGGTCGGGTGGCGGCGGGTTCAGCAGCAGGCTCACCTCGACCGCCACGGCGAACGCCGCCATCGCCAATGCCCCGATGAGCACTGCCCATCCGGCCCGTCGCATGAGCCCCCGCGAGGTGGCGATAGCCGTGCCGCCCACAATGGCCGCCGCCAAACACAGTGCCAGGAGGTGGTACCAGGTGCCGGAGCCGTACCCCACCAGCACCACCACCCACGCCAGGTACACCATCCCCAGCGCCAGCCCCGCACGCACCAACCCGCGTGGCAACACCGAGAAGGCCTCGCTGCCGGGGTCGGCGCCCGCCCACCAGCGGGCCGCGTAGTGCGCCGCGGCCACGCTCAGCGTGGTGTAGGCCAGCAGCAGCACCGGCCAGAACAACACATCGCCCGCGCCGTACTCCGCCAGCAGGGCCGTGCTCACCAGGTCGATGAACCCCGGTACGGCTGGCAGCTCGGCCACCACGCCCAGCAGCAGCACAAAGCCCGCAGTACCACCCAGCACCACCGCCAATGTGGCCGCCAGCGCAGCACTCACCACCGGGACCGCAAACTCGCCCACGCCCAACGCCGTGGCCGCCTGCGGGTTCGACTCCACATTCACCACCGACGGCAGCACCAGCAGCACCAGCACGCTCGGCAGCACCGCCAGCAGCAGCGGCGCCAGCAACGCCGGCCGCCCCTGCCCGACGCTCGTCATCGGCACATCCACGGCAGTATGTTCGAGACGCCCAGCGCCAGCGGGCCGACCCGCTCTGGCAGGTGAGTGCAGAGAGGGCGCAGCCCTCTTTGCCAGGGAGCCCGAGGCGCCGTCCTGAGCTTGTCGAAGGGGGTGTCCCCTCGGTAAGGACAGATCGAGGGTGGGTGGGTGGGATGCGGTGCCACGGGATCCATCCTGCAGCCCGCCTCTGTGTCGCGAGCTGTTGGCTCTGGCGACGTGCGGGCGGGCTGGTCAAGCCGCCTGCCCGGCGTCCTGGTCAACCGCATGCCCCTAAGCAAACCGCGCCAGCGAGAACGGCGCCAGCAGCGGGTCCACCTGGCCGGTGATGATCGCCTCCGCCACCAGCTTGCCGGTGATAGGGCTGAGTGCCACACCGCGCCGGAAGTGGCCGGTAGCCAGCGTCAAGCCTTCCCAACCGGGCGCCGGGCCAAGGATCGGCAGGTCGTCCGGCGTGCCAGGCCGCAGCCCCACCTTGATCTCCGCCACCTCCGCCTCGGCCAGCGCCGGCACCAGCCGCACCCCCACCGCCAGCAGGCCCGCCACCCCTTCTGCGGTCGACCGTGCGTCGAAACCCGCCTCCTCCTGAGTGGCGCCCACCACCACTGTGCCGTCTACCTTCGGCGTCACATAGCCCAGGCCGTGGTTCACCGTCAGCCGCAGCACGCGCGCCGGCGTGTAGAGATGCACCAACTGCCCCCGCACCGGGCGCACCGGCACCTCCAGTCCCATGTCGGCCGTCAACAGCCCGCTCCAGGCCCCCGCCGCCAGCACCACATGGTCGGCGCTCAGGTGGCTGCCGTCGGCCAGCCGTACGCCCGTCACCCGCCGGCCCTGATACATCAGCCCCGCCGCAGCGCAGCCCAGCCGGTACAGCGCCCCTCGGTTCGCAGCGCCCCGCGCGAATGCCAGCGTCAGCCGCTGCGCCCGAATCTGGTGCTCGCCGGTGGTGTACATGGCGCCCCGGATCTCCGTCGAGAGCGCCGGCTCGGTTTGCAGCAGGTCGTCCTGGTTGATCCAGTCCACCTCCATGCCCTGCCTGCGCGCCCACGTTTGTAACTCCCGCAGGTTGCGCTCCTCTGCCTCGGTCAGCGCCACCCGTACGATGCCCGCCTGCACGTACTCAGGGTCCACGCCGGTCTCCTCGCGCAGCGCGGCCGTCACCTCCTTGAACAGGCGCAGGCTGGCCTTGCCCAGTGCGAACACCGGCGTGTCGTGGTTGTGCTCGGCGATGATGGCCAGCATGCCGGCCCCCACGCCCGAAGCGCCCGAAGCGACCCGGTCGCGCTCCAGCACGGTCACCTTCGCGCCCGAGAGCACCAAGTTGTAGGCGATGGCGCTCCCAATCACGCCACCACCAATCACAATCACATCAGACAGTGCGGGCATGATTCGTCCTGTAATCCATGGAGATGCCCGCTTGGATACTACCAACGGGGGTTGTGCGGGCAGTGGGAGCGCTGTGTGTACTGAACTCTTGCGCAGGCGAGGTCACCCGCTTGGGGTACAAGGCTGGGTGGTGTGGAGCCCTCTTATGAAAATAGGCCGTACGTAGGTTCGGGCCGGCACCGATGCCTTCGACAGGCTCAGGCAACGGTGCACTCCATGCTGGCATCGCAGTGGCTCCTGCTCCTCGTTTTTCATCGGTGTTGGCGGGCGATAGCCCATAGGTGGTCTCAGCAGGTGCGTGCAGAGAGGGCGGCGCCCTCTTTGCCAGGGAGCCCGAGGCGCCGTCCTGAGCTTGTCGAAGGGGGTGTCCCCTCGGCAAGGAGTTACGTAGGGTGGGCGGGTGGGATACGACGTGGCGGGATCATCCTGTAACCCAGACCGAGAATCTCGTAGCCCATGGTTGGGGCGTGGGTCCGTCGGGGCATCGCGATAAAGGCTCAGATTCGGCATCATGCCGGGAGAGTCAGTAGTCAGCACTCACCGCCCCAACAACCACCCAAGCGCCTCAAACGATTCTACTACGGCCCGCCCTTCCGCCAGTGCTTCCGCCGGCCCTTCCACCCACCACACCGTCGCCATCCCCAGTGCCGCCGCGGCGTCCAAGTTGGCGGGCCGGTCGTCCACGAACACACAGCGCTCGAGCGGCCAGCCGGTCATCGCAGCGAGCGTGTGGTAGATGGCAGGGCCGGGCTTGCGAGCCCAGACTACTGCGCTCCCGGCGCGCACGCCTCCATAACGGCGCGCACCGCCGCAAGGCCCGGCCGCGCCGGCACCACCCGCACAATGGCGGTGTCCAGCCCTTCGGCCAGCGTGGCGAACGCGGCGGCGGCCCCAGCGGCCTTGCCGAAGTAGCCCACCCGCAGCAGCAGATCGGTCGGGAAGCGCTCGGCCAGTTCGGCGGCCGGCGTCCCGTTATCCCGCCGCTCCTCCAGGTCCGTCAACGACGCCTCGAAGCCCATGCGCCCGAAGTGCCCGCGGTACCCCGCCTCCTTCGATGCGCCCTGCCGCGCCAGCGCATACCCCAGCGTGGCCCGGGCCAAGGCCAGGCGAGCGGCGTTCTCGTCGTCGTCCACGCAAATGCGGATGTACTCGGCCACCGTCACGCCCTTCGGGTCGCGGTTGCCCTTGGCGGCGCCGATGGCCAGCAACTCCCGGCTCCATGCCACCTGATCGGCGCTGCACCAGTTCAGGCTTACGCCATCGGCAATCTCGCCCGCCAGCCGCAGCATCTGCGGCCCCAGCGCCGCCAGGTACACCGGCACCTTGGGCGGACGGTATGCCAGCTTCACGCCGCTCAGGCTTACCGCCGACCCCTGGCGGTTGACTGTCTCGCCTGCCAGCAGCTCCCGCAGCGTCGTCACATACTCCCGGGTCAGCCGCATCACGGGCACTTCATCCAGGCCCCACATGGTGCGGAACTCCGGACTGTACACCGCGCCCGACCCGACGCCCAGGATGAACCGCCCGCCGGTGATCTCGCCCGCTGTGCCCGCCGCCGATGCCAGCGTGGTGGCCGACCAGTTAGGCGCCGGCACCACCGAGATGCCGGTCTCCACACCGCCCGGCGTCACCGCGGCCGAGGCCCCCCACCACTGGGTGCAGATTTGGAACGGGTCGCGCGCCCCCGGCGAGCTGTTGGTCCAGATGCTGGTATATCCCAGCGCCGCCGCCTCACGCGCCAGCGTACGGCTGTCGTCCCACGTCAGCCCGAGTTGTGTATCAAGCCCAACGCCAATTGCCATAGTTCAATCCTCAGTAATCAAGTTCCCTCTCCCCTGGGAGAGGGCTGCAGGGTGCAATAGCCATTCTGGGCGCGCCTGCGCTACCTATCGTACTCTCGACCAAGACCGGACCATCTGCTGCTGCCACCAGGCGCCCGCCACCGACAGGCCGCGCCGCCGCCTGCGCCAGCAGCGCCGCCTGCTCCGGCACGAAGCGGGCAAGCGTGCCGATGAAGTCGAAGAGGACGGTTTGGATGGGCATGGGTGCCTTGGCTCGCCGTTGGACGGGTTTCAATTCGCTCCGTCGAGCACAGAACCAGGCGGCTGCCAATCGGCGTCGGGCCAGGAGCCGGAGATGACGGAGATGACGACGAAACGGTTGTCAGCGATGTGATAGTAGAGCCAGAACGTCTCATCGACATAGACGACCTCGGTCAGGCCGCCGAGTCGTACCGGTACCTTCATTCGGCCATCGACGTGAGGGGCGACCTCGAGAATACGAATCAGCCGCCGGAGAGACTCCCTGGCGGCCGTTGGTTGGGCGTAGAAAAAGGCTCATGCGTCGGGCAGAAACACGGCCTCATGGCTTATTTCCACTCTGGCGGTTCCAGCAGGTCCTTCGCCTCCGTCGCATCGCCCAGTGGGCGTTGGCGCGCTTTGGTAATCGCAGCGACCAGCGCGGCATTTTGCCGCACCTGTTCCTCGATGGCCTTCGCGCGCTTCTCGAAGAACACGTGCTCTTCTTGAACTTGCGGGGTCGACATCGTTCGAACTCCCTTCTCTGCCTCGGAACCTCTTTGGACTGATTGTCACTCCGAGCTTGGCGCCTGTCAAAGCGCAACTCCGCCTCACTTCGTACCTATGGTACAATCCTGCCGATGACCCCAAGCCGGTTCTGGGTGTCGTACGGCGTGGTGGTGCTGGCGGTGACCGCCGGCTCCCTGCTGTTGACCGCCCTTGACCCCCCCAGGTGGTGGCCGTTCTGGTGCGGCATGCTGGCGAGCGTTGCCATTGGCACGTACGTCGTCACGGTGCTGCACAACGAACGCCCGTTCACCCTGCCCCAGCCACATCTGTTGCGCCACGGCATTGCGCCGCTGGCACTGGCTGCGGGCGGCAGTCTGTTTGCCCACGAATTCCTGGGGGGCCAGTTCGGCCTCGTCGCCGCCGTCGCCACCGCCGCGGGCACCGCCGCCGTCATGTATTGCGAGGCGGTGCTCTCGGACCCGCAGCCAACCGGGCAGGAAACGCTGCAACTCATCAGCCACCTCTCGGTGTGGGTGTCGGCCTTCCTGCTGTTCGCCGCGCTGCAAAGCCTGACCATCCCGGCGCCGTGGGGCGTGCTGTTGCTGGGCCTGCTGGGCGGGCTGCTGGCGTCGGAGGTGTTCCACGACGCCAACACCGTGCAGAGCCGTCAACTGCTGTACGGCGGTCTAGTCACCCTGCTCATCGCCGAGATGGGGTGGAGCATGAGCTTTCTGCCCTGGGGCAAGGTGCTCACCGGCCTCATCCTGCTGCTGGCGTTCTACGTGCTCAGCGGCCTCATCCACAACCACCTGCAGGAGCGGCTGACCAAGTGGGTAGCGCTGGAGTTCCTGGGCGTAACGGTGGTGGCGCTGGGTCTGGTGTACCGCTTCCACGGACTGGGCGGTTAGCGTGGGCCGCGTGGTGGCTCGCGAGGACCTGCCCGCCCTGGCCGCCGAACTGCGCGCCGGCGGCCGCACCACCGTGTTCACCAACGGCTACTTCGACCTGATGCACGTGGGCCACGCCCGCTATCTGGCGGCGGCCCGCGCGCTGGGCGACCAGCTGGTGGTGGCCGTGAACGCCGACGCCACCGCCCGCCGCGCCAAGGACCCGCGCCGTCCCATCCAGACCGAGGGCGACCGGGTGGAACTGGTGGCAGCGCTGGCGTGCGTCGACTACGCCGTGTTGTTCGACGAGGACACCGCCGACCGCCTGCTGCTGCTGCTGCAACCCGCCGTCTACGTGAAGGGCGGCGACTACGCCAGCGACACCGGCAAGGTGCTGCCCGAGGCCCCCACCGTGGCCAGCTATGGCGGACGGGTGGTGGTGGTGCCGCTGGAGCCCGGCCGGTCCACCACCGGCATCATCGATACCATCGTCGAACGCTACTGCTCCCCGAGCTGACCGGGTGAGCCAGCGGCCGCTCGCCCGCGCGGCGCTCATCGTGGGCCTGGGCAACGTGGGCAGCCGGCTGCTGGGCCTGCTGCGCGAGCTGGTGATTGCCGGCCTGTTCGGCGCCACCGCCTCCACCGACGCCTTTCGGGCCGCCTTCCGGGTACCGCTCGCGCTGTACGACCTGCTGGTGGGCGGCATGGTCTCCAGCGCGTTGGTGCCCACCTTCGCGGCATACGTGCGCAGCGGCGACCGCGAGTCGTTGCGGCGGGCGGCGACCGCGGTGGGCATGGTGCTGGTGCTGGTATTGCTGACCGCCACCCTGGCCACCGGCCTGCTGGCCGAGCCGCTGATGGCATTGCTGGCGTCGGGCTACGCCCCGGAGGTGCAGGCCCAGGCGGCAGGGCTGCTGCGGTGGATGCTGCCCGCGCTGGTGTTAATGGGCTCCACCGGCCTGCTGTCGGCGCTGCTGTACGCCCAGGACCGCTTCCTGCCGCCCGCGATAGCCGTGATGTGCTTCAACGCCGGCGTGGTGCTGGCGGCCTTCCTGCTGCACCCGGTGCTCGGCATCCTGAGTCTGGCGATCGGTGTGGTGGCCGGCGCGCTGGTGCAGGGCGGCATCCAGTTCTGGGCGGCGCGCCAGTGGTTCGCCTGGATGTGGCCGCGACTGCGGCATCCGGCGGTGGTGCAGGTGGCGCGGCTGTACAGCCCAGTGGCGCTGGGCCTGCTGGTGTCGACCGCCACCATCGCGCTCGACACCCACCTGGCGTCCCGCACCGGCGAGGGCAGCCTGGCCGCCATGGGGTTCGCCACCACGCTGGTGCAGTTGCCGCTGGGACTGGTTGCCTCGGGCGTGAGCACGGCGGCGCTGCCGCGGCTGGCCCGCAGCGCCGGCGACCCGGCCGAGTACCGGCGGGCGCTGGCCGAGAGTCTGTGCATTGTGCTGCTGGCCATTGTGCCGGCGGCGGTGGGGCTGCTGGTGCTGCGCACGCCGGTGGTGCGGCTGCTGTTCGAGCGGGGCGCCTTCGACGACGCGGCGACGGTGCGCACGGCGCTGGCGTTCCTGGCCTACGCCCCCGGCCTGCCCGCCGCGGCGCTGGATCAGGTGCTGGTGAACGGCTACTATGCCCGCCAGAACACCCGCACGCCGGTGTTGGTGGGGGTGTTCTCCGTCGGCGTGTACCTGGTGACGGCGCTGCTGCTGCTGGAACCGCTGGGCATGGCGGGGCTGTGCATCGCCAACTCGGCGCAGTGGGTGTCGCACCTGGTGCTCATGCTGGCGCTCACCCAGCGGTCGACCGGCGGCCTGGGCGGGCTGGGCCTGGGCCCCACCACGGCCCGCTGCCTGCTGGCGTCCGGCCTGATGGGCGGCGCGGTGTGGGCCGCCGCCGCTGCGCTGCAGCTCGACACCGCGCGTGGACTGCTGGCGCTCGGCCCGGCGGTCGGCATACTGGGGGCCGGCGGCGTGGCGCTCTACGCCGGCGTGCTGGCGGTGATGGGGCTGGACGACCTGAGGCTGCTGGCAAGCGGGCTGCGGCGGGGGCGAAGGAACTAAGGAGCATCCTATGCACACCTATCTCGGAGTAGACCTGACGGAGCCGCACAAGCCCACCGACTGTGCGCTACTCGACGAAGACCTTCGGGTCCTCTGTTTAGGAGCCCCAGTGGGAGACATTCAACTGCTTGCACTGGTCCAAGCCCACCAGCCGGCGATCATCGCCATCGATGCGCCGCTTGGCTATCCCAGCGGGTGGCAGTGCCTAGACACCCCGTGCTCCTGCGGGAAATGCATCGACGCTGGGGCAGCGAAGCGGCGGGAGACCGAGCGCCTAGTCTCAGCGCAAGGGATTTCGCTCTATCCGACCACGCGGGCGGCCACGTTCTTCAAACCGGTAATCGATCGTGGCGTGCGGCTGCGGCGTCAGCTAGAGCCGGATTACGAGGTGCTTGAGGTCTACCCTTATGGGAGTAAACGCCGCTTGTGGGGCAAACAACTCCCGAAGAAGTCGTCGGCCGAAGGGAGAAGGTGGTTCGACGCAAAGCTACGCGAGTTGATCCCCGGTCTGCAGGAGCACCCGGCGTTGTTGACACACGACCAACTTGACGCCCTGGTGGCCGCCTATACCGCCTACCTCTACGATTTCGAACAGGCCGAGGTGCTGGGCGTGGCCGAAGAGGGCCAGATCGTGCTACCGCTCGCTGTGTCATGAGCCGCTGTTATCGGGAGGACGGTCTGCGTGATTGGTGGTGGCCAACACCGGGCGGGTTGTACGGTGCGGTACACGAGGCGGTTGCGCCTTAGTTAGGGCGGGCGGTGGCTGCAGGATGAATCCCGTCACGCCCTATCCCCCCCACCCCCCCCCCCAAACACCCTCCCCCCTGCCCAACCCCCCCCCCCCCCCCCCAAACCCCCTCCCCGAGGGCACAGCCCTCGGGCTCCCAGGCAAGGAGGACCTGCGGCCCTCCCTGCACTCACCCGCCGCAGCGTCTGCGGCGGCGCTAGGCGTGCCTCGATGCCCGTCAGGATGGTCGCCGGTCCACCGGGAGACGCTGCCTGACGGGTGTGGTGAGTTGGCCTACCCGCGCAGGCCCGCCACCACCCACAGGACGGCGAGGCTGGCGATGAGGGTGGCGGCGGAGAGGACCAGCGACAGGCCGCGGAGTGCGCGGGCTTCGGCGCCGGTCTGCAGTGCCTGGAGCAGGCGGGGGCCGACGGCCCAGGTGTGGACGGCCGTGAGCAGGATGATGGCAGCGCCCAGTTCGAGCTTGAGGGCGATGGCGCGGGCGTAGCCGTCGCCGGTGAACAGCAGCGCGGGGTCGGGGAAGGCGCGGGCGGCCCGGTCGAGGCCGGTGGCGGTCAACACCGCCAGCGCCCCCCACCCCAGATAGCCGAACCGCCGGGTCATGGCGGCCAGCAATGCGATGCGGGTGGCAGCGTCGGGCACGGTGCGCAGGGCCGGAATGGCGACCAAGCCCAGAAACAGTTGTGACCCCACCCACACGGCGGCAGCCGTCAGATGGAGCCACAGCGCCAGCGTTGCGGGCATGGCCGCCGCTGGCTAGAGCACTGGCCGCACGTGAATGGTCTGCTCGCGGGTGGCGCCCACGCCGATGACGTCGAACGGGCAGCCCAGCAACTCCTCCAGCCGTCGTACGTAGGCCTGCGCGGCCGGCGGCAGGTCATCGAAGTGGCGGGCATTCTCGGTGGAGGACTGCCAGCCCGGCATCTCCTCGTAGATCGGCTCGCAGCGGTCGAGGTCGCCCACGTGGCTGGGGAAGTACTCCACCACCTTGCCGTTCAACCGGTAGCCGCTGCACACCTTCACCACGGGGAACGCATCCAGCACGTCGAGCCGCACCAGCGCGCCGCCGGTGAAGCCGTTGACCTCCACGCTGAAACGGCCGGG
>ORJL011687040.1_pt1 | contig 44859 bp, 64 predicted proteins | sample 1779941 | NCBI WGS metagenome assembly ORJL01 (sample SAMEA104232317, study PRJEB22302) | groundwater metagenome | biome: forest; feature: aquifer; material: groundwater | place: USA | collected 2011-08-07 | depth 5.8 m | reverse complement strand
CAATATTCCGAACAAATCCGGAAAGCCTTTTATACCATAAACTGATCCATGAAACTTCCAAACCAAAACACCTTTGCTCTCTAGCCAATTTTTTATTTGTTTTATAAGATCGCGTTCTTTTGGCATACTTTTTATTTTAATAAACTTATTAATTCGTTTCGATTGAACTTCCCCTCAATCTTACGCTTCCTTAAAATTATCTGCCAGATTCGCTCATCAATAGAATTGTTAGTTAATAAATAAATCTCCTCAACTTCTTGGGTTTGTCCATGCCGGTAAATACGACCAAGTCTTTGAATTAATGCCGCGTCGTGAAACGGAAGACTAAAATGTATAACGGTCTTAGCGCTCTGAATATTCGCGCCGTTGCGGAGCGCCGAAGTTCCAAATAAAAACCTCTCCTGTCCTGTTTTAAATTCCTCTAAGATCGTTGACCTTTCTCCTGTCGGCGTACTGCCGGTTATACACAAACCGCCATATCTTTTCCATAACTTTATACACAACGGCACGAATTCCGTGAAAATTAGTACCTTTCCAGTAATCGTTGGTAGCAATTTCTCTAGCTCCTTTTCCTTAGCCGATTCGTACTTTAAATCAAAAATACTTGGGCAATCGGTTAATTGCCGCAGTCTTATTATTAGCGCGAGCAAATTCGGCACTGTCAATTTCTCCATTCCTTCAACTTCGATTCTTAACTCATTTTTCAACTGCTCGTATTGTTTTCTTTCATTCTCGTCCATCTCCACCCAGATTTTCCTGTCAGTCTTTGGCGGTAACTTTAAGTTAGCGTCTTCTGCCGTGATCCGATGAATGAGCGGCCTTATTCGGTTTAGCAGTTCTTTCTCGTTCCGTAATCCGATGATTCCATGAAATGTCGGGTGTGTGTAGCAATACTCTTGTCTAAATGACCAAAAGTTACGGCCCAGAAGTCCTGGCATGAGCCAGTCTATGACGCTGTAACACTCCCATAAGGCATTTGGCCAAATAGTTCCTGATGCGGCTAATCTATATCTCGGCGTTAACATTTTTAAGTGCTTTACCCTCTTACTCGTAGGGTTGTTGCAGGATTGCGATTCGTCTAGAATTATCATGTCGTATTGCGCCGCCGCCATCGCACGGAGATCATTTTCACAATTTAATAAATCATAGTTGGCTATCGTAAATCGCTTCAAATTATACTGATGAATACGGGACGCTGTGTTCCCCTCAACCACCTGTGCCTGGTCTTTATCCATATAACGCATAATTTCGCCCGCCCACTGTTTTTTTATGAGAGCTGGGCATAATATCAAAATCTTACCCGCCTCGACGCCTAGGGCCGCCTGGACGCAAATAAACGTCTTCCCTATGCCGACATCGGCATATAAAGCCATGCGGCCTTGTTTTTGCTTAAAGGCTTCGACAGCCAAAGTTTGATGTTTCATGAGTTGGATCATTTTTTTACTAAAAACTTAACTGCTTGGATAAAATCGCACTTGTTCAATTTTTTAATAAATTCAATTACATCGCCACCAATACCGCATGCTCCGAAACAATACCAGCCATTATCTTTAAATACTTTAAATGACGCGTGTTTCTCCGTATGAAAGGGGCACAATCCTATTCCTGATTTATTGACTTGTATAAAATCGGTTATAGGGATTTCCTTAGCTCGCAATATATCGTCTGGCGTTATTTTATCTATACTAGAATTACTAATTTTCTTTTTTGTCGCGCTTTTTAATATCGTTAATATCCACCTGTCTCGTTTAATTTCTTTAGTAACCTCTTTTAAATTTTCGTCAATAGTCTCAACAGCCAGATCAACCGCCCAGTGATCTTTGAGAGGATACGAAAGTTTTTTGTTTATTATCGTTTGCTGACGTTTTAGCTCATCCTGATAAAATTTTTTATTTAACGCGATTCTGTCCCAAATCCGTTTCCGGAAAACCTGGAGTGCTTCTGGAAAAATAGTCAGCCATTGCCGTTCAGTAAAGACCGGCAGCGATTTTTTCCATTCCTGCTCCAGCTCCCAAACAAAATCTTCATCCGTTCCTATGTTGGCCATAAAATTAAAAGGCAATATTATCAAGATTCACTGATTGTTTTTGTTCAGGAAAAGTAGGTTCGCTTGACAAGGGGGGCGCGTCAGCAAGTCTTATAATGTTTTTTCCCCGAACGGATTTGCCTTCTATTTTTTTAACGACAGATTTTGTTCCCAGGGCTAATGTTATATCTTTATGGAATCTGTTTGAGGAAAAAGGCTTCTTACCATTTTCATTACACCAATTTTTGTATAAAGTATAAACGTCCTGGTTAGAAATAAAATTCCTTTCATCCTGACTGGCTTGATAATTTTCATTAAAAAACTGAATCGCTGAAGAATTCTCATTTAAAAACTCTTGGGTTATTTTTTCTAAAGCCGGAGATTCGTGCTCACTGAATACATAATTGTTTTTCTGTAGCCGCGCTAATCCAGCAATGGCCCATGTTAGAATCCCTGGAATTTCATTTTTTAATTTGTTGAGCATGAAAATATCCTTCTCCTCATCTTTAATGGTTTGATAAAAGGGGATTATCTTGACCCGTCTTCTAAGACCATAGTCCGCTCCTTCAAATGTCGGCATTTTGTTGGTACAAAAAATAAACTTTGTTGTTGGACAAAACTCAAAACTGTTTCCGAATTTACGCTCGGCCGAGACTAACTCACCAGACACAATAGCTTTGAATTTATCAGAACGAATGAATTTAGACTCGTCCTCATTACAAATATTAATACGTTTGCCGATTAAGCCGGCAACAGTAAAGGGACGTGTTGTTAAGTTTTCAATAGAATACGAAGAAACATTCTCTGTGCCAAAAAAACAGCGTAACAAATTAGTGAGTGTTGATTTACCGTTAGAGCCGTTACCGTATAAGAAAAAAGCAGCCGTAGCATACATTTGCGGAACTAAGAGATACCCAAACATTTCCTGTACAAACAGCGCCAGGCTCTTATCCGGCAGTCCTGGGTTATCCTCATTCACTAAAATTTTATCTAAAAATTGACTAAAAGCCGGCGTTTCAATATTTTGTATCGTTTTATAATTAAATGGAAAATATACAGTAGCAATCTTGCTTTTATCAAATTCCTCAGCTACAAGCGTTTCTGTATTTAAAAGACAATCAGCAAAAGCGATATATTTATCGTCTAGCTCGTCCCTCCACCATTTACCTAAAGCTAACGGCATCTGCTTAACTATGTCAGAAATTAAAGCATCGGTAATTGAAACTTCTGGAAAGAAATTAATTAAAAATTCCCAGATATCACGTCTTGCGATAGCTAGATCAAGCGGTCTATAGTATTTATTGTCTATAAAAAAGAAAAATCCGTCTAAGGATTTTATATATATTAACCTCTCAAAAAATTTCGGCTGGGCCAAGAATTGAATTACTAAGGTATTATTTGGAATTCTCTTAGCCATATAAAAACCACTTTTATGGAGGCCCTTGGAGCTGGTGCTTGTCGAACCAGTTTTATCCATGAGGATAAAAAAAGGCCTCCGTAAAGGTGGTCTTGAGACAGGCTTTCTCCACCCAGGACTTCAACAATACCACCATTGCGGATTTTTGCAAATTAATTCTGGGGATAAAAAAATAATATTATGGTGTCGGATGGTTACAGGGCACTGTTACATGAGCGTTTTCTACTTCTCTTATACTACTATACATATATATATATACCATATATATGTATATATATGCTGTAACTGATGTAACTGGGGGGTATTTTTGGCTAACATGTTGGAAAAATTGGGTTACGGGAGAGGTGTAACTGCGTTGTAACGCCCCTGTAACAATATAATTATCTTTCTATGTCAATAGTAACCTCTCCGATATGCTGTAACTAGGAGAGGAAATGTCGAGTCCCTATGTCTATAACTATCCTTGACACCTATAACTGGCTATGATAAGCTGTAGTTGTGAGAGGAAAAGTCGAGCCTTAATAACTAATAACTAATAACTAAAAAATATATGATTCTACAAAATATAGTGATCTATCAATGCAGGGGTAATTACAATATGCAATGGGAAGTAAAGTATAGGGGTGTTGGAAAAGAACAAATACAGAGATTTAACACAAAAAATGAAGCTTTTAAATTCGCCTTTGCTCTTACGAAGACTAAAGACGCAACGGTGAATGAAGCGCTAAAGTTTGCTTTAAATAATAACTAATAACTAAAAAAATATATGACTTCTCAACTTTCTCAATACATCGGTAAAGAATATCCAGCCCGTCTAATTCCTGAATTACTAGTCAAAGTAACCATAAAAGACGCTAAGCTCTCCTATGGCCGGATACGTTACCTTGTCACCCCAGTCTCCGGCGAAGGCGAAGTATGGATCGAAGGCTTCAAAATGGACTTACCATCTACTAACCTGGAGCTGAATGATAAAGGTGTATAACCCTCTTTGACACCGAATTGTTGGGTATTGTATCATTTGGTAATATGCCAACTACTCCCACATTCAATCGTCGAGTCATCTCTGTCAGCTCCCTGGTTTATAACCGCCTCACTGAACAAAAGAATAAACTAAAAACTCAACTAGATCGTAACGTCAGTTACTCCGAGACTTTGGAATTCCTTTTAGCAAAAGCTAGTGTAGAAAAAAAGTCATAATGTCTTATGGCTTTTTTTTATAAGTCTTTACGGGTTGGTAAGGGAGGCAAGGTCTTTACAATGTGGAAAATCAGGACACTGAAGGACGGTACTGATAAGGTCAGCTCGTTTGCGTCTAATGATCAGTATTTGCCCTTGGGAAGGTTTTTACGACGAACACATTTAGATGAGCTGCCAAACGCCCTTAGCCTCTTAAATGGCAACCTCGCACTCGTGGGGCCACGCAGCGAAGAGGCTAAATCTATTAACGTTTTGCCACAGGAAATTAAAAAAATCTTATTAAGTGTTCGTCCTGGGCTCACTTCGCTTGCTTCGCTCGCTTTCTTTGATGAAAGCCAGATACTTGAAAAAGCCACCGACCCTCATCGGATTTACTGGGAACGGATTAAGCCCGCCAAAATTCTTTTAGACGTTTTCTATATTCAACATCGCTGCCTGTCTTTGGATTTAGTCATCTTGTGGTTAACTTTTAAAAAAATTCTGCATTCAATATGGTCACGATAAAAGATTTAAGGGAGATTTTAAAAGAATTTAATCACGACCAGCTTGAGAAATTGGGGGGCCTTACCTTTGCCCTCACTGACGCGGAAATCAAATTGCGTGGCGGACGCTGGGTCAGGGGGGAGTATTTTAACGATTCAAGAACTATCGTTTTGTACACCGAACTTATAGAAAATAAAGCTGATTTAAAAGAGGTTGTTTTACATGAAATAGCCCACGTACTGGGTGTGCCAGAAGAACATATTAGACATTAATAAAAAATAATAAATGACAGATTACGTCAAAATCGCTAATGACGCCAGGAAAAAGGTTTTAGAATTAATATATAAGGCCCAGGTTAGTCATCTCGGTAGTAATTTTTCGTGTATTGATCTGATGGCTGTTTTATTTGAGAAAATAGATTTGGACAAAGATAAATTTGTATTGTCCGCTGGTTGGAAAGCGGCTACACTTTATTATTTTCTTTGGCGTAAAGGGCGGATCACTGAGGATGAATTGAATAGTTTTTGTATGCCTGGGAGCAAGTTTATTGGACTGGCTGAAAATATTCATAAAGATATTCCCATTGCTGGCGGGTCGATGGGACTTGGAACGCCTGGCGCCGTCGGGTTAGCGTTAGCGAAGAAAATGAAGGGCGAAGCAGGGACTGTTTACGTTTTGATGAGTGACGGAGAATTACAATGCGGGACGACTTGGGAAAGTGTATTGATTGCGGCTCAACATAAATTAGATAATTTAGTTGTGATTGTAGACGAAAACGGTTGGCAAGCAATGGGTAAAGTACAAGAAATATTAGATGTTAGTGTTAAGGATTTTCTCGGTTGGGATGAGTGGGTTGTAGATGGTCATTCGCATGTTGAGATTGAAAGAAGTTTCGGGTATTTACGAGCAGACTCAAGGCCTAAAATGATTCATGCTAAGACGATTAAAGGCAAAGGCGTTTCATTTATGGAGGATCAAAACATTTTTCATTATAAACAACTTAGCGAAAATGAGTATAAAGAGGCTTTAAAAGAATTATCTTATACAATAATTTAATAGTTTTGTCAAACTGTTCACTATGGGTGAGATTATAAAAAAACAAGACAGTCGTCGGGCTTTTATAGATACATTGATTGAGTTGGCCGAACAGGACTCGAACGTAGTTTTGATTGTGCCGGATGTTGGGTTTAATTATATTGAAGAATTCCAAAAACGATTTCCGAATAGGTTTTTTAATTTTGGAGTTACAGAAGCGTCTTGCATAATGATTGCGACAGGAATGGCGAAAGCTGGACTGCGACCTTTTGTGTATTCGATGATAAATTTTGTTTTGTTTCGTCCTGGTGAGATGGTTCGCAATGGTTTGGTTTGTCATGATGTGCCGGTGGTGTTACTAGGAGTTAAAGGATCAAGCTCTTATAAGTTTTTAGGGTTTAGCCACAATCTGTTACATGACAAAGAGGATTTTAATTTTTGTGATAACATTGGTTTGAAATGGTTTAATCCACAAAATAATGAGGATGTAAAACGGGATGTGTTGGAGGCGTACCAAAGTAAAAAACCCTCATATATTAGGCTCTAATGAAAAGACTTGAAAAAGAAAATTTTAACACACAATTATTTTATAATCATGTCTTACGTGTTCATTATGAAGAAGTCGGTTTAGACTTTAGTGATTTTGCAAGAATAAAGCTCTTATTAAAATTATATTCCGGCGGCGCCCTTTTAGATATTGGATGTGGGATCTCACCCCTTTGTTTAGAAGCCTCGCAATTGGAGAAAGGAGAAGTCTGGGGAATTGATTTTGCTGGGGAGATGATTAAGAAATTGCAAGAAGACTACCCTCAAATTCATTACGTTGAGGGTGAATTACTAGGCTTGCCATTTAAAGAAGAACAATTTGATTACGTTGCCCTTGGGGAAATTTTAGAACACACGGAAAACCCCAAAGCGGTCATTAAAGAAGCCTTTAGGGTTTTAAAAACAGGAGGGTTTTTAGCCCTGTCGGTTCCCAATAAAGAAAATGCGGCCACGCATAAAGACAAACAGCATCTCTGGAGTTTTCAGGGGGTGGACATGTCCTACCTTGTTGGGGATGATAAAATCATAGGGGTTTCTTTTTGGTCAAATAATATAATTTGTTACGCTAAAAAATGAAAAGACTTTTGGAAAATTTAGGCAAGAATTCACCCGAAGCCTACGACCAGATTTTTAAAACAACCATGCCGGACTGGTTCGATATTCGACGTTGGAAAACTTTACTGAAGTATTACAAGGGAGGGAATTTAGTAGATTTGGGTTGTTTGTTCTCGCAAATTTGCGAGATGGTAAAAGATAAGCCTGGTGTTTATCTAGGTATTGATGAGGCAAAAGAGGCGATTGAACGCATGAAGTTAACTTATAACAATACGAGAACACAATTTGAAGTCGGAGATATTTATAATCTTGATATTGAGGATGATATTATGGATTATGTGGTGTTAGGTGAGGTTGTTGAGCATTTAGAATATCCTGGAGGGGCAATTAAAGAAGCATTAAGGATTTTAAAACCTGGTGGAACGTTGGCGATTAGTACACCATTAGAGGAAGCAAAAGAGCCAGGGGCGGTTGATAAAGATAGACATATCTGGAGTTTTTCTAAACATGATTTAGAATTAATGCTAACGCCATATGGGAATATAAAATTTAAAATTTTACGGAGCAGGTGGTTTCCATATAAATACTGTTGGCCACAATTATTAATTTGGGTTAAAAAATATGACAAAGTATAAAGTTGGATTTATTAACGATTGTTATAGGCGGTTTTATGCGGCCCATAAAATCGAAATTGATAAAGCTGTTTTAGATTGTTTAGTAAAAGGGAGAATGACGCTTCGTGAAGATGTTTGGAAACTAGAAGAAAATATCGCAAAGTTTGTAGGGACAAAATATGCAGTTGGGGTAAACTCTGGAACGGATGCTTTATTTTTATCGCTTTTAGCGTTAGGTATTGGTCCAGGAGATGAAGTGATAACGGTTAGTAATACTTTTATTGCTACAATACAAAGTATAGTACATACAGGTGCGACTCCGATTCTTGTTGATGTTGGAGAAGATGAACAAATGAATGTAGATCATGTTGAGGGAGAAATAACACCAAAGACGAAAGCCATAATTCCTGTTGCTTATACTGGAATGATTCCGCACATGGCACGACTGCAAGAGATCGCTAAACGGCGTAATTTGTATATTGTGGATGATGCGTGTCAAGCTCTTGGGGCTTCACAGGATGGTAATAAAGCGGGTACGTTTGGCATTCTTAATTGTTTTTCTTTTAATACGGCCAAACTTTTGGGTGGTTTAAGTGATGGTGGGATCGTAACAACAAATGATAGAGAATTATATGAGAAGATTTGTCTATTACGGAATCACTGGAATATACATCAGTTAAGCGTTGATCGTAATGATTATCCGCAACCGGAAAGGATGTCTTGGGGATGGAAATCAAGGCTTTCTAATGTGAATGCGGCGTTTTTGAATGTGAAATTTAAAACGATTAAGAAGATATTAAAAAGACGAGAAGAGATTGCATATAAGTATTTGTCAGAACTAAATTCATATAAGATCGCTGGTTGTTTGCAATTGCCACATTTGCAGGAAGGTCGCGTTTGGCAGGAGTTCCATTTAAGAATCCCCAGTGGGGAACGGGAAGAGTTTGCCGTTTTTATGAAAGAAAAAGGTATTGAGACGTTAACCAGAGATTCGGTGCCAAATCATAAAATGGCGGGGCTTAGACTTGATCATTTTTATTTACCAGTAACCGAAAAATTAGCACGTGAAGTCATAAGACTCCCGCTTCATGAATGGTTATTTGATAAAGAAATCAACTTTGTGATTAAGTGTGTTAAACAATATTTTGATGATAAAAAATAAAAGGATATTAATAACGGGTGGAGCTGGGAGTGTAGGTAGTGAACTTGTACGGCAATTAAGTAAGCATAATAAAATTCTGATTATTGATATTGATGAAACACGGATGTTTGATTTAGTTGAAGAGCTAAAACTTCAGGGTAACAACATTGATGGCTATGTATGTGATATTCGGGATTTTGATGAGTTAAGGGTTTTGACTGATTTTTTTGGGCCTAATTTGATTTTTAATGCCGCCGCTCGTAAGCATGTTACGCCAATGGAGAGGACACCGATGGAGGCTGTAACAACTAATATTACTGGAACATATAATTTGATTCGTTTAGCTAAAACATTAAGAGCTAAACTTGTTTCAATTTCAACTGACAAAGTAGTTAATTCAAATTGTGTAATGGGAGCAACGAAGAAGGTCGCGGAGATAATGGTAAAGAATGCAGGTTATGTTTCAGTCCGTTTCGGCAATGTTTTGGGTTCTCGTGGTTCTGTAATACCTATTTGGCAGAAGCAGATAGAGAAAGGATGGCCGTTGACTGTAACCGATGAACGAATGACTAGGTATTTTATGACGATTGAAGACGCTTGTGATCTTGTTATAACGGCAGCGGAAGAGGGAAAAGCTGGAGAAATATATGTCTTAGATATGGGAATAGCAATTAAATTAATTGATTTAGCTAAGAAGATTATTGCAGAATCCAAGAAACAAGTCGGTATTAAAATGATCGGCATGAGACCAGGGGAACAGTTAACCGAGTCATTAATGACAGAAGCGGAGCAGGCGGTAGCGATTAAGAGAGGGTGTTTTTGGATTATTAAATAACTAAAATGATTACAATACAACCGCAGGATTATAATTATTGGAAGGTTCGTCCAGAGATTGATGACGGTGATTGGTTAGATGGGAAAGGAGATTGGGTGAGAGGGTATTGGGAGAGTATGAATCATCCTCATCGTGCCTTGATTTGTGCTGCTGTAAAAGAAGTTGGAGCGGATAAAAAAGCCCCTGATAGTATATTTAATGTTTGTGAACTTGGGGCAGCGTGTGGTCCTAATTTGGCACGTTTAGTTAGGGACTTAAAAATATCAGAACTAAAATTAGCCGGTATCGATGCTAATGTTCATGCGGTAGAATTAGGCAGGGAAAAGTTGCCAGAAGTAAATTGGCATATTGGGGATTTTACCAAATTGCCTTGGGGAGATGAATCAAGTCTTGTTTGTCTAGCTGATGCGGTCTTGATGTATTTAGATCCGGATCGTATTGGTATGGTAATTCATGAAATGAATAGAGTAGCGCAAAAAGCGATTATTATTATTGACCGTTACGATAAAAATCCATTAGGGGTATTAACTTCAAAAGGGCATATCTGGGCGCGAGATTATTCGCGTTTACTAAAAAATTATGGTTGGAAAGTCGAGATGATTAAATTAACAGAAAAGGATTGGCCAACATCGCAGGGTTGGATAAGGGATGGATATTTATGGAAAGCTACAAGGTAAGAATATCGAGTTCAATTGCTAATTTTAAGGACAAGATTCTGAAACGGTATGGCTGGCAGGAATACAACTGGTTACGAGATATTTATAAGAGAGTTACGTTTTTTGGTCTTTATCATTTTCTTGACTGGAGCCGGTTTATTATTCATCGTGGGCAAAAGCATGTATTTTGGTGTGGTGGGGATATACTCAATTTGCAAAAAGCTGGTAATGTTTGGCAAAAATTAATAGCGAAACAGAAAGCCGATCATGTGGTTGAGAATATGGTGGAAAAACTTGAACTAGAGAACATGGGCATTTGTGCCAGGGTCCAGCCAATTATTCTTGATGATCCGAGACAGTTTAATATTTGTTATAGACAAAGTGATAAGCCTAAAGTATTTGTATGTTGTCATGAAGGTTATGAGGAGCAATATGGAGTAAACATGTTAGAGGGAATTGCGGCGGTTGTTCCTGATGTCGAGATTAATATTTATGGAGTTACTGGTGAAAGTCATGATAATGTGAAATATCACGGAAGAGTTAGTAACGAACGATTTAATGAAGAGATTAGGAAATATCAAGCCGGTTTGCGGTTGAATGATTTTGATGGGATGGGTGAGGTGACATATAAGAGTTTGCTCTTGGGTCAATGGCCTATTTCGCGGATTTCGTATCCGTATGTGACGTTTGTAAAAGACACTACTGATCTAATCAATGCTTTAAATGATTTAAAAAACAAGAAAGAGCCTAATTATGTCGGTGAGGTGTATTGGCGTAATGAGGCAAAAAAACCATTAATATGAAATCATTAATTATTGGAGCTGGGGAAGTTGGTATGGCAGTCAGAGAAGTTTTGTCCAAAGTACATGACTGCACGATCATTGATTCACTTAAGGGGATAGAGACAACAGAAATTGGTTTTGAGATTTTGCATATTTGTTTTGGTTTTAGTGATAAATTTGTTGAGCAAGTTAAGGAATATCAAGAACGATTCAAACCCAAATTTACAGTTATTTACACGACTTGTCCGCCAGGGACAACACGACAAGTCAACGGTGTACACTCGCCTGTAATTGGAAAGCATCCTAATTTAGCCAAAAGTATTCAGACATTTACTCGAATGTTATCTGGTGAACAAGCATCCGATGTAGCTGAATATTTTAATCGTGCCGGATTACGGGTTTATTTATTTGATAAGCCAGAATGTACAGAAGTATTTAAGGTTTCCGACCTGGAATATTTTAGGCTTGAGATTGAATTTACTAAAGACATGAAACGGCGTTGTGAGAAGTATGGAATACCATTTGAGGGCTGGACGATTTATAATCAAATTTATAATCAAGGTTACAAAGAGTTGGGTTACGAGAATCATATCCGGCCTAATTTGATCCCTGTTATGACTAAAATAAAAGGACATTGTGTTTCACAAAATTCTTCTATGATTCAAACACCGTTTACAGAGTTACTCAAAGAATTAAATGAAAAACATGGAAGCGCAACGTAGTTTGCATATTATAGCGATTCCGTTTACTGGTGTTGGACTGCATGGTGGTTATAGAGGGGATAAATGGTTTAAGCACCGGATAAATATTTTTAAGAATTATACTCTCAGGAGTCTGGCAAATCAGACAAACAAGGATTTTGTACTATGGTTGTGGTTTAGACCAGAGGAAGAAACAAATCCGTTAGTTGCCGAGATTGTTACTGCGCTTAAAGAAGTTAATTTGCCGTTTATTATAACTTTTCATGGTTTGATGTATTGGGATGATAAATTTTCTTCTTATGGATTAAAAGCAAAGGTTCGTAATTGTATAATGATGTTACGGGATCAGTGGTACAATAAAGAGTGGATTCCATTAAAGACACTTTGGAGATATACATGGGAGAATAAGAATAAAACTTTGGTTAACCGGTTAAACGCAAGTTTACATGTGTTAACCAACAGTATTGGAAAGGATTTTGAATGGATATACCTGACTCGGCTTGATTCCGATGATATGTTTCATCGAGAAACGGTTGCGCTTATACAATCTCATACGCCAGAATATCGAAGGGCACTTGTTTTTGACAAGGGATATATTTATAATATAGAAACGGGACAGTTAGCGGAATGGAATCCGCCAACTAATCCGCCATTTCATACAATAATTTTTCCAGGAGCAATATTTTTTGATGCACAGTCACATTATGAGTATTATGGGGCGTTTAGAAGCCATGAAGATATACCGAAAGTGTTTAATCCGATCACATTGGACATGGGTAGGTATATGGTTTCCTATCAAGGCAAGCATATTTCGACTGCATGGGATTCACCTTTATTGAAAAAGGCGTATCATAAGATCAAATACGGCGTAACAGAGCCATTTAAGGGGTCAGAAATTCAATTGAAGGGTTATTGTTATACAACTTCGGGTAAGAATATTTCAACACGGTGGCAATCACGAGTTACAAAGACACAAAACTCGATGATCGGCAAAGAATACGACGATTCTAAGACAAAAGAGGCCATATTAAAGGATTTTGGGCTTTAATATATGAATCTAAGAGGGAATCCAGGTAATAAGGGGAATGTAAATGCAAAAGGAGGGAGCCGAAAAGCTCCTGAAATGTTAGAGTTTTATGCAAAACTCGATGCTGCTTGTTTGACAGCTGTTGATTATTTACATGAAATTGTTAAAGAGGCCCAAAAACCAAAGAATTTTCGCCAACCCACGTGGTTAAGAGAGGGCGTTAATGCAGCTGGTAAGTTATTAATGAAAGCTCCTGAACGAGTGGAGGGTAATCTTGAGGGTAATTTTGAGATAACATGGGCGACTAATGGTGATAATAAGGATGAAGATAACGCTTTATGCCCCAAGACCGTGGCAACTAGCAGTTCATAATGATAATAGTCGTTTTAAGGTTATAGTTGCTCATCGCCGTAGCGGGAAGACGAGTCTTTGTATTAATGAATTGATTAAGGAGGCTCTTTTACATAAAAAATATAGATATTTTTATATAGCTCCAACTTATAAGGCAGCGAAGATGATTGCTTGGGAGATGTTGCTAAATTCAGTTCCGAGGGAATTAATTAATAAGACAAATGAGACAGAACTTGTTGTAAGACTTAAAAATGGCAGTTATATTGAATTGAAGGGAGCTGATAATCCAGACACACTTAGAGGTGTTGGACTCGATGGAGTGATTTTTGATGAATATTCTCAACAACCTAGTAATATTTATAGCGAAATCATTAGGCCGTCGCTTTCTGATAGAAAGGGTTGGGCGACATGGATTGGTACACCTAAAGGGAAGAATGCTTTTTTTGAATTATATAATTCGGCGCAGAAAAAACCCGAATGGAAAACTTGGTTGTTACCAGTAAGTCAGACTAACTTAATTTCAGCTTCGGAATTATTATTGGCGAAGGCTGATATGGATGATAATGAGTATAATCAGGAGTATGAATGTTCTTTTGAATCTATTGTAAAGGGTGCTGTTTATGGGGAGGTATGGAAAGGATTAGTGGAGCGACACGGTGTTCGTGAATTGACATATAAGGAGAACTTGCCTGTATATTCCGCATGGGATTTTGGTATAGGTGATGCGACAGCGATTGGAATCTATCAAGTAAGCTCTAACGGAGAAGTTTATCTTTTGGATTATTACGAAAATTCTGATCAGCCATTGCAGCATTACATTGACTGGATTAAGGGATTAAATATAGAGTTTAAATTACATTTTGGTGATCCCAGTGGAGCAAACAGAAACCTAAATACCGGCCGGTCGGTCTTTGAGGATTTAGCCGCACAAAAAATAATGGTTTTTGCCAGACCAACTAGGGTGATTGATAAAATTAGCGCAACCGTAAAATTGATAAGGGATCATTTGTATGTAGGCTCGAAGTGTCATCGTTTTATAGATGCGATAACGAACTATCACTATACTTGGGATGAGAGGCGTGGGGAATATTCACGAGAACCATATCACGATTGGTCTTCGCACGCATGTGATCAGATAGGATATTTTGCGGTTAATTATCAGGTCCCTGCTAGACCATTAAATGATATAGAAAAGAAACTTGAAGAAATGAAAAAACAAACAAGTATGTCTAATTTAAATAATTTTTATTTCCCTAGATAATTCTATGGCGGAAAATGCGGTAAAACAAAATTTTAATATAAAATCTCTTAGTGAGAATGATACTAAGGATTTTCTTTTTGTTCAGAAACGTATTGTAGAATTAAAACAAACTCGCACGGATCATTATGGTGTTAATCTGGATAAGTTATGGGCAGAAGCAGACCGTGCTTATATCCCGCATAGATTAGCTAGTAAGACGAAGCGCGCGGGTGTAGCGGATGAGGACAAGGGATGGAGAAGTGCTCCGATTGTTCTTGGTTCTAATGATTGGCGGTCTGATGTTTCACAAGCGAATCCTTTTATTAAGATACAAACTGCTTTGTCTATTCTTATTGATCAAAATCCAACTGGTGTTTTCACCGCGACGACTAAACGGTATAAAGCTACAAATGAGCTTATTAAACAGCTTTATCAACGTTCATGGGATGTAGCGAAAAGTAAATCGCAGTTAAAATTATTTGTTTTTAACTTAGCAAAGTATGGCTGGGCTGTTGCGAGAACTTATCCGTTAAAGATTACTCGTAATGTTAAAGTTGTTAACGAACTAGATGTAGATAATCCATCAAAGACGACTTATAAATCGAAAGAAATTGTTGAATTTAATGATATTATGCGAGAAAACCTTGATCCACGTAATGTTTGGATTGATGATATGGCGAAACCTTCAAATCCGTTCTCTGTTAAAGATTGGTGCTGGCGGAAGATTTATGACATGGATGTGGCGAAGGAAGAATTTAGTAAATACTCCAACTGGCAGTTTGTACAACCTGGTGGAATAACTGATGAGACGGTGTCTTCGGGTAATATAAGTGGATTGTCTATTGGTAAAACCTATAAATCTTCTAATTTAGTGGAGATTTATTTTTATGAGAACAGGATTAAGGATCTTTTTGTAGTGATTGCAAATGGTATCCCAGTGATAATTGAGCCACTGCCAATTGCTGATGCTAAAGGAATAAAGAAATTATCCCTATGGCAAGCGCCGTGGAATTTACGACACGCTGAATCACCGTACGGGCTTGGTATTTATGAGGTTATGAGATTTGATCAGGGGCTATTAGATAGAATCAGGAACATGACAATTGATCAGTTGACCCTGGCTATTTACAAAATGTGGTTTTATCAAGGAACGCAGAGTTTAACTGAAACAGGAGATATACAAATTACCCCAGGTGTCGGTAAACAAATCCTTGATCCTAAAAATATCAGCTGGCTTGAAGTTCCTGGCCCAGGTGCGGAAGCATGGAAAGGGATTGATCAGTTTAAAAAAGACGTTGATGAGGTCTCTGGTATTGGTGATCCCCTACTTGGACAGATAACGGGTAAAACCGCTTTTGAGATTGCGCAGGCTAAAGAAGCAGCATTGAAAAGGTTAAAGAGTCCGTTAGAGAATATTTTAGAGGCATTAAATATTGAGGGATATATTACAGTCGCGTTAATTCAGATATTGTACTCGATTCCAGAAACATACAGAATAACCGAGCCAGGATTAATTGAAGCATATTTAAAAGAGATACAAAGTGATCCGAGTTTATATGATCGTGATGAGTTTGGTAATTTTACGGCTAAGGTATATCAGGAATTTCCCCTGAATCTTGAAAGAGATCAGAAAGATAATTTAGTAGAAAGTAAAGACACCCAGTTTTTTAGGATAAAGCCCCAATATCTACAATGGGAAGGAATAATTAATATAAGGGCACAGTCGTTATTAACGCCATCGAAGCAATTAGATAAAGCTTTAGAATTAGAAATGTGGGATCGGTTAATACCATTATTTACTTTCCCTCCGCAATTATATTCAAAAGCGGCCAAGAGTATTGTTGAATTGTACGAGAAAGACCCAAATGATATTTTGCCAGATTCTTGGTTACAAGATACGGGTTCACAAATGACACAGCAGGCTGAACAGCCATTGATTATTCCAGCAGAACAGGGAGTCTCTGCCAATTTGCCGCCAGGCCAAGGACCAATAAATAAATTACCTACTCCTGCTGGCGTTGAAGTACCAACGGAGCGTCCTGGAATTATCAGCAAGTTAATAAATCATTTGACTTCTCCTTTTCGTAAAGTATGATAGGGAGTAATGAAAAAACACAAGTTAGACAATTATTATCTACTCCACAGTGGCAGACAGTTGAGTCATTAGCGAATAGTTTATGTGTTTCGATAAAACAAAATTCCCCAATTAAAAATACCGTTGATGAAACACTTATTGAAGTTTGTTTGCAAGAGGGTCAGGTGAAAGGGATTAGATTATTTATTCAGGAGTTATATAAGGTTGCTTCAAATGAGTAAGACTGAATTAATTATACAATTAATAAAAATAGGACTAGGGGTATTTGGATTGAGTATATTATTAGTAATTTTACTTACATGATTCAAGGCCATGAGAAAATAAGGCTATCTGATGAGAATGGAAAAAATGATTTATTTGTATCAGTAAATTGGAAAATTGATGATACCAAAACTAATGATTGTAAGATTATTAAATTCGAGTTTGGAGACGGGAAAGAAGCGTTTATAAAACGGGAGTACTTGAATGCTTTTTTATTCGCGATTAGTAAAGAAGAAGACCAACAGAAGATGATTCCTCAAACTTTGACTAAGGTTAAGTGGTACGAGACTGTAGTATCGGTAAAGGCTCAAAAAGATATTCGTAAAGGTGAAAATATTACTTTTCCAATCAAATTATCGTTGCCTGCCGAGAAAAAAGAGGTTATTCGAGCGGTTCCGAAGCCTGTACATAAAAGTTCATTTGCAATTTAATTTTTAAAGTGTGTTATAATAAACCAATATGGCAACCAAAAAGGAAATAGAGAAAGAACTTAATACGTTAACTAATATTGTTTTGGATTTGGCTAACGAAGTTAAGGAATTATCAGTTAAATTACAGCCTTCTCCTATTGCTGAAGAAAAATCTATTAATGAAGCACCTAAAGTACCCGAGATCCCCTTACAACAACCTGATATTCCATCAGAATTTACTAATATTGTAAAGACGGTGTTGAATCAGAAATTTGGCATTCAAATAAAATATTTAACAGATAGTCCAGCGTTTGAATTTATAATTTCTGTTCCCAGAGAGTATAGTAATGCCGGACAACCGCATTGGGAAACATATAAACAAGATTTAAGACCGAAAGTAATATCTAATTCCGAAGGAATAATAGGTGTGAAGGCATGGGTAGAGAAAGTTTTTAATAATTTTAATCAAGATACGAGAACTTTAATCGTATTAGAAAGAGCTAATTAATATAATTTATGGCTCAAAAGAAACAAACTAAACGCACTAGTCCGTTACGGCAACGTATAACTATGATGTTTAACGGAATGGATCAAACGGGGGGTGGAGTAGTTGATAAGAAACGTATTTTTATTCCTTTTTCTCTGTTAAGGGAGGGGAAACGTTGGGAGGTTGGTCGGTCTTATTTAATTAAGATCGTTGCGAGAGAGACTGGACAAGAAGAAGATGGGGCCACTTTTCAGATTATAGATGCTACGTCTTTAGAGCCGGAAGATGGAGCGCGGCGTAAGTTTTTATACTCTGATGGGGGAATGTTTAAAACATAAAATAATATGTTTGTTAATAAGGTAAAACGGTATGGGATTAAGGAGTCTGCTAAATCGGGAACAGGCGAGAGGGTTGCGGTATTAGAGAAATCGTCTGTTACTAGGGGTGGCAAAAAAAAGAAACGTGTTTCTAGTGATGGTTACATGAAACATTGACAATTAATTAAAAGGAGATGAGCAATCGAGGGTTCCTATAACGGCGCCTGAAAGGTTCGGTCTCATCTCCTTTCCTTTCAGTGTGCTGTTAAAAGAGCTCTTGATGAGCTCTTTTTCTTTATTAATTAATATATCACATAGCTCGGTTCCTCATCCGAGTTACAAAAGAGGTAAAAACTATGGGAAACGTAATAGGGAAAATACCTGACTTCACTTCTGATGATTCGGTATCAAAACCTGAAAATAGAAATGAAGAGGTAGTAGAGGAGGTAAAAGAAGCTGGTGTTGAAGAAACATCAGAACCGGAGAAGGAAACTACTCCAACCGAGCCTCCTGCGGTAGAAAAACCCCTTGAGCCGGAGACGGCTAAGCCGGATGACGGAATACAGAATACAGAAAAGGCTATTCTGGGATTACGTGATGAGCGTGAGAAATTATTAAAAGAAATTGTAGAACTAAAAGGAAAACGCCGAGAAATCAAGCAAGAAGCACTTATTAAAGTTCAAGAAAAGATTGATGATTTGAAAGACGTAAGTCCTGATGATGTCAATCTAATCAATAAAGTTCTTCAAGCTAAAGGATACGTGACAAAGGAAGAAACGGATAAAATGTTCTACGATTCTGTTAAAAACGAAACGCTCAATAAGTTTTTAGAAAAATACCCAGAGTATAAGCCGGAGAATGATTCCAATGATATTCATTGGGGAGCATTGCAGCGAGAGTTAGGTTATTATCGAATGCCTGAAGACCCTCATAAGATTATAGAGGTTCTTGAAAAAGCGCATAAGTTAATAGCTGGTTCTGTATCCGTTGATCGTTCTGTTTCAGTCAAGAAGCGACAAATCGAAGTCGCTAGTGTAGGTTCTGGTGGAACGCAACGATCTTCCTCTGTAAAAAATCTCGACTCCCACAAGCGTTTAATGCTTGAACAAGGAGGCTGGTCCAAAGAGGAAATTGATAGAATCGAGAAAGGTCTTTAATTAACTATTTAATTCTAATATGGCATTCAGATTAGTAGGTTCTGGTGGAGATGTTACTGATCCAGCAATGATTAACATGCCTGCTTCTGGAGTGATTCGTCCTGGGGGTGTTGTACAATTTGATGTCGCGTTAAGCGCAGTTAGCGCTGCTCTTTCAACAACACCAACGACAGCTCTTGTTGGAGTTTCTTTGGACTATGTTCAAGGACTCTCTGACACTTTTGTACGTGTTATTCCATTTGTTCAGGGCCAGCTATGGGAAGCGGATTGTGCTCACGCGGTAAGTACGCTTCATGTTTTAAGACGACATCGTCTCGGTATTACTGACCCAATGCTTCTTGAAAATGCTGGAGCAAGTACCGTTAATTCAGGTGAGTCTATTTCTACTGGAGTTTTCTTCGCTTATGCAATCACTGGATCAACATCTGGGAGCGGGAAACTTATTGGGACGTTCTTGACTGGTAGACAAGCTCAACGAGGTACAGATAGTGCTAATTTAACCTTTTAACTTCTTATTATGCCTAGTCCATTAAGTCTAAGCGATGCTGCCGATTTGGTAGATGTCGCAATACAGGACATTTGGCTCAAGGGAAGTGAGAAGGAATCACGACTCTTCGAGCAGTACTACAATGTAGAGACTGGCGTTGTAGATTATTATCTAAAAGATTCCAGTCTATCAGGCCTTGGATATGCGGGTAGAATTGTAGAAAATGCGGCAGTTACTGCTACTTCTCCTGTTCAAGGTTTTGATAAAACTTATACGCAAGTTCAGTTTGGTGCGCTTCTATCTTTTACGAAGCACATGTGGTTTTTCGGGATCAAGAAACGAAATCTCGAGCAAATCACAGAAGAAGCAAGAAAAGCGTGTTCTGATAAAAGAGAATTATTGTGTGCTGATAGATTAGATAACTCTTTTGCTACTAGCTATTCAGTAAGTGATATTTCTGGTAATTATACGGCGACTATTACTGGCGGAGATGGAGTAGCGTTTATTTCTGCGTCTCATACAAGAGAAGACGGTGGAACCGCTTGGGGTAATAGGGTAACCGATGGGAGTACTGTCAACATGGATTTTGAGTATGATGCGTTAAAAGCAGCTCATAGAACTGCCGCGCTCATTACAAGTCCTAATGGGAAACCAACTAATATCAACCTTGATACCTTAGTTTGTGCTCGTGGTTACGCTATTCATAATAGAGCAGTAGAAATTCTCGGTGCGATGAATAAGGGTTGGATTCCTGGTTCTGCTGACAGAGATGGTCCATTTGCCAGACCAGATAGTGGTGTTCCGACATATAAGATTATTGCTCTCCCGTGGATTACTACAAACTCATTGTATTGGTGGATGTTCGATAGTTCAATGAAGGGTTCTAAGTATGGTTTGCAGTACAAAGAATCGCAACCTATACAATTAGAGGGCCCGAATATTGTCTTTAAGACAGGTGAAATTCAGTACAAGGCTACAATGATGTTCGATCTGGGTTTCGGAGATGCGCGTGATTGGTGCGGGAGCAAAAACACCAACGCGGTCTAAAATAGTGGCCCAGAATAAAGCTGTCAAACTCGGGGAACTCCTATAGGGACAATCCCGAGCCAAACCTCGAAAGAGGAAGGTGTAGAGACTAAACGGCAGCTATCCTGAACTTTGACAATTTATGTGAAATAAGCTACTATGGTGTATATGAGTAATAAATGTTTATTTTGCGGCAAGACCTTTAAGCGTAGTAAATTTGATGATGGGCGCAAAAAGTATTGTTCGCAACTACACCAATATAAATACTGGATAAAGATGAATCCTGGACGAGCTCGTCAGATTAGTTATAAATGTAAGGCTAAACACAGAAAGCAAAATCGCGAATATGGTCGTAAATACTTTGCGGCAAATAAAGAGAAGATGACTGAAAACCTTAGATCGTGGAGACGGCTAAATCGAGCTAAAACTGTTCAGCAAACATTATTACGGCGTTATCGGTTAAAGAATATTCCAGGTTCTCACACATTAGAGGAATGGGAACAATTAAAGGCACAATATGGATTTAAGTGTGCGGAATGTAAAGAAATCAAACCATTAACACGAGATCATAAAATTCCAGTATCAAAGCCTGGGGCGACAAATGACATTGCAAACATTCAACCAATGTGTCGTCCATGTAATTCACGTAAATTCAATCATTTGGGATAAAGAGATAGTCCGACCTTACGGGTAACCGTAAGAAGTAGGCAGAAATGTCCTGCTCCGCCGAAAGGTGTGTAACATTAAGCACAATGACGCGAGAAGTATAGTCGGCTCAAAAAATACCAACGCAGCCTAATCTAAACTAAAAAGAAAATTCCATAAGACTAGTGGGAGCGGAGGAGCTGTCGGCTGCGCTCTAGTCAAGCGAGAACCGATCTTCTCCGCTATACAAATGAACTAATTAAATAAACTTTATGAATGTAGGCGGATTTAATTTCACGAACTTCAAAGGGGTTCGTTTAGCCAATACAGCCGCTATTCGGTTGGTAGGAGATGGTGGGTTTGAGAGCACACTATCTGTGCGCGTTGGGCAGGAAGCGAGTAGGGAGATAATTTTTTCTGATAAATCTGGCACCATCCCCATTGCTGGAACATTTGCGGTCCACTTGCCAGCAATTACTGGTGGCAATTGGGGCGAGACAAGCGTTGTTGTTTCTGGGATTAGGCTCGAGGATGCTTTAGTTGTGACAATGCAAGACACGTTCAACACCGTAACAACTGAACGCGTAATGGCGTTTTTGGCAGGCGCTAGACCTACCAATGGCGGAATTCACATGACATTCATGAATCCGTCTGCTTCCGCTACAATCTACAATGAGTTGATTTGTGGTTACTGCGCAATGCGATAACATGACAGATCAGATACAACAAGGTACGGCACGGGATGCTTACTTGGAAAATATAAGGTTAATGAATCAGGTGATTCATCAGATGAAAGAGATACCTGAACTTCCATCAGAGCAACCGAAAGACGTTCATGCATTACTTAAAGTAGAATTTCCTATAATGGGTGGCATATTGACCTTTATGGAGGGTTATGACCACCCATATAGGGGATTCCCGTTCCATGAGTTTGTAGATAGAATTGACTTTATTAAAAAAATTATAAGAGCGATACTATCGGGACTCTTTCATGGATTAAAAGGATACAGATTGCGATTGTTAACTTTGTTACCAACTTTGTGGATTGCTCGCATTATATTGAGTGTTAGTGTATATACATTTTACAGGATGATTGATCGTTTCAAGATTAAACGGCAATGTTATTCACAACCGATGAGGGAATTACATAGAGCTTTCAGCATGGAACGAGCAAGTGAGGATGAAAAAACACGGACACTGCGATTACAGTTAAGGGACCTCATGTGTATGGTCTTAGAGTTCGACAACGCTTATCGGTACAGATTACAAGATATTATTGTTGAACTTGATCAAGCTAAGTTGCGTGAGAATCCCATTACAGAGTTTTTGCGGCTGCTGTCAATAATGCAAACACGAGAAAAAGGACAAGATATTTCAGACACATGGACGTTAATAAAACTATTTATTAGGTTTTATTTACGAATAGACAGAAAATTTGCTAAGATGATTATAGATGTTCTGTCACAGTTAAACCTAGAGGAAATGAAGTTAACGATAGAAGATCAGTTTTTCTGTAAGCCGAGAAAGGATTATAATTTTGGCTTTTTGGCCAATAGGCAATAAATAATATGTCTTATAACTTTTACGCCAAAGATCACGCGGTACAGAATAGGTTTGTGATGTTTAATGGTGTTGGCACGGCGGCGATTTGGACACCAACAACTAGTACAAAAGTAGTTTTGACTGGGTTAGCAGTTGCTAGTAATCTTGGCGGAACAATTGAATTTACCTGGGGTAATCTTAATATTAACGATCGTCGTATCTTCACGTTCTTTGTGGGTACAAGCGCGAGTATTTTTCCTGTTTTTAATGCAATTGAAGGAACAATGTACGATAGAGCTATTTTTGCCAACGTGTCTCAGTCTGGCAGTTACGGTTGGCATATAACAGCTACAGGATTTGAGTTAGAATAAGATTATTCCTCTATAAAAGTCTCACGTTTATCTCACAAGGAACGACACGGTTCCCTAATTTGTTATGCCAATTAATGTCCGGATTCAACCAAATCAACCAACGACTCTGGTGACTAACCTCACTGATTTAACACGTGAAAAGCGTTTTACGTTTTTAACAGAGGATGTTGTCGCCACAGGAACTACGTTGAGAGTTCAAAGTGTTATTGGATTTGAGTCAATAAGTACCTCATCGGGTCAAGTTATATGTATTGGTAAAATTGGTGATGAGCGTACGGAAATTTTACGTTCATCTAATGCTAGTGGAGAATTCCCAAGTCCAGCGACTAAGACAGTTTTTTTACGAGATTCTTTAATTTTTGACCATCCACAAGACACGAGGGTGACAATAGTAGATTGGGATAGAGCTGAAGTCCAGTGGGCGGCTTCTGTTAACAGTACTAAAGCCACTGTGGCGGCATATCCGTTTAATATAACTCCAGATGTACCAGGCATGCTTTATGTTGATACCTCGGCCACTGCTGGATACTTTTTTGTACGTTTTAATAACACGATTCGTGCTGCTAATTCTGATTTTTCTGATCCCGTTCCATATACCGGTTATGACGACAACATGGTTTTTAAGATAAAAGAAAGAGCATTACAATCTTTGGGTGAAGAAGTTGATGGTGTGATTATCACGCATGAATTTTTAAATCAAAGTCTCTGGGAGGCGAGGCGTGAGTATCATCAATCCCCTGGTAAAAGGCCATTCAGACGTAAGTTTAATATAGATATTGGTAACGCATTAACTGGTAGTGCGAGAATTGAATTGCCAACTGATATTGAAAAGCCAGCAACGGCGGAGAATTTATTTGGTGTTAGAATAGGTACGAATTCCAACATGACAATTTACGATAAAAAAGACCTTGATTATGATTTCGTAAATATTCCGCATACGACGTTGACGTCCGCGTACACAATAGGGGCTAGAGATTTATATGTAACATCAACACGTGACTTTGCTGATAGTGGTGTAGTTAGTATTGAGGGGACAAGTATTTCATATTCAGCAAAAAGTGTTTCCGGTGGGACACTGCGTATTTCTGTTGATGGTTCGTGGGATACTAGTATTGGTTCGGATGTTTGGCAGAACGCTTCGTATGGATTACCTGATAAATTTACAGTTTTTGCTGATCCTGGTGGTTCGGCTTATATATATTTCAACAGGCCGATTGATACGGCATATATTAATCAGAATATTTATGCCGATTATTATAGAACACTGGTCGGATTTAATTCGGATTTCGATGTATTAGACGAGCCTGACTGGGATATGTACACACCTTATTTGATGGCTAAGATTAAACATCGCAGAAGTAAAGGAACCTTTGATATTACAACTGATCCGGATTATAAGTTATGGCAGTTCAAGAAACAGAATGCCTTAAACAAAGAATTTCTAGGGACTGCGATTAGGATACAGCCGGATATTTCTCATCTGTTAATTCCTGAATAATGTGCCAAATATATTAACTGGTCCAATAAACGCCTCTGCGCCGATTAATACGTTGGTTGGGGTAGCGTCGGCGCAAGCAGTTGCAGCGAATAATAACAGACAAGGATTGGTTTTAACTAATATTTCTGACGGTACAATATATTTAGGACTTGATGGTAATTCCGCGGTTTTAAATTCAGGCATTGTCTTGCTTCCTAGTGGTGGCGCTTGGTCTATGGATGAATATTCATTTAACAGTAGTGCGGTAACGGCTATTGCTCATAGTGCCGGTTCTATATTAACAATTCAGGAATTTATTAGATAGATATGTCTATTTCCCCAGCTTCAGGTGGTGCTTCTGGAGCGACAATTAGCGGGATTACTAATTCCATAGCGGTACATATTTTAAGTACCGCTGGAACGATTCAGGTAAAAACTGATCCTAGTAGTGTTTTAAGTGGGATTACAAGCTCAATTGGTGTTTATTTTGATAGAGGCAATCCGACAGTCACAGCCAATGCTGGCACAGGAACGTTTAACGTTCAATTCGATCCTGGACACACACTTGGAATAATTAAATCAATCGCTGAAACAGTCGCGGTTTACTTTGATAGAGGTGATCCTGGCGTTAAATTAACAAGTGGCACATTAACAGGTATCACAAATTCTATTGCTGTTGTTAATTTTACTCCAGCCGGTTCTGTATTAACGGATGAAGCATTTGACGCGATGCGTGTTAAGGTTGTGGGTATTGAACCAGCGGCAAGTATTCAAATAGTTGGGATTACGAGTTCCATCGGTATTTACTTTGATCGTGGAAACCCCACGATTACAGCTAATGCTGGCACTGGAACCATGGCGGTCAAATTTGATCCAGGATATACATTGGGAAAAGTAGACGCTGGTGTGGGTACGTTTACAGTCAAATTTGATCCTGGTTACACTTTGGGAAGTATTCAGAACATAAATAATTCGGTTGCCGTTCACGTCCTTTCTACCAATGGAACAATGGCGGTAAATATTGGGACGATTGCCGGTACTGCTGCTGTTTATTTTAGTCCTAATGCCCCAACAGTAAAAAGAGAAAAGGCAACCACTGGAACATTTAATAAAATCGCAGTCGTTACGACTGCCCGTCAAGTGGTTGCGTCGAACGCTAGTCGTATATCAGTTTCATTGGTACATGATAGTTCTAATACTATGTATATTGGGTTAGCAAATACAGTAACATCAGCCTATGCTGGCAACGGGTTTCCCATATTAGCTAATCAAATTTTTGTCATTGATGATTACACTGGCGCCGTGTTTGCGGTACATGAAACTGGTGAGTCTAATATTAAATTTATTGAAGTTTAATCTATGCCTCATTCTTCTACACCTCCAGGCGTAGTTTCACTTGGTGAAACGGGGGGAACACAACTAAAGGGCCCTGTTACCTTGACTGAAGGAGCGAATGTAACAATTACGCAAAGTGGGCAAGCTATTACTATTGCGGCGGCTGGTGGTGCAGCTGGAGCGAATACTGCTCTTTCAAATCTAGCGGCGGTAGCGATAAACTTGTCTTTGATTTCAGATACTGACATCACTGATGATCTAGGTTCTTTGGCGATTCGCTGGAAGTCAATCTATGCCTCGGTTTTAAGCACTGGAGACACTGCTTTAGATACTTTACTTATTCAGGCTTATGATGTTGATGGTGCGGCAGGAACGACGTTTATAACCTTGACTGCTGGGAATACTCCGCAATGTGATTTGTCAACTGGCGTAACAATGGGCGGTGGTAACTATATCTATTACGCCAATGGCGCGAATGACGTAGGAGTTACTGACGGCGGGACTGGTGTATCACTACTGACTGCTTATGCCGTGATATGCGGTGGAGTTACACAGACAAGCTCATTGCAGACAGTCGCCAGTGTCGGTACTGCAGGTCAGCCGTTAGTTTCAAATGGCGCTGCGGCATTGCCGTCGTTTCAATCTGACTTGGCGACAGCGGTAACTATTGGCTCTGCGTATATTTATCGGGCTAGTGGAACTGATGTGCCAGTAGCTGACGGCGGGACGGGATTATCTGCCACAACAGCGTATGCAGTGCTTTGCGGTGGTACGACAACAACAGCCGCTTTACAATCCATTGCAGGTGTTGGTTCGTCAGGCCAGGTTCTGACAAGCAACGGTGCTGGAGCATTACCAACGTTTCAGGCAGCGGGTGGTGGAAATTGGACAATGGTTAAAAAAACGTCAACGGAATCTATTATAAGTGACAACACCTTAAACAATGATTCAGTTCTTCTCTTCGCTGTTTCTGCTAGTTTACTCTATGCCTTTAGATTTATTATATTTTACGATACGCCTGCCGCGGCGGATTTTCAGTTTACATTAACCGTACCGGCGGGGTATACGTTAGTCCGTTGGGAGTATAATGTTGTTACGCCAGCCGCAGGTTCCTTTAGCCCAGTTGGTTGTAATACAGCTTCTGGCACCGTCCAGAACGCACCTGGTACTGGAACAATAGGTGGTTATGTAGAAATAAATGGAATACTAGAAAATGGCGTGAATGTTGGTAATGTTACTTTTCGATGGGCACAACTTACGAGTACCGCTTCTAATACTTCTGTATTACTGGGTTCTTTTTTAGAATGGACAACAATATAATTAAAAGGAAAATGTTATGAAATTCAAAGCAATCAAGAATCTAAGTCAGGAGATTGGAACTGGTCAGGTTTTTACTGTCTCAACTGATGAGGAGGCTAAAATCTTCTTAGCTAATCCAGAAACATTCCAGAACGTAACAACAACTTGGCCGAGTAAGGGAGATAATTTTTACTTCTTTACTCCCAGTTTTATTACAAGCGGCGGTATCTGGGAAGACAGTTTAGAAAATTATGAATTACTAAGATCAGGCAACTGTTTTCAGGAACGGGCGCAGGCTACACTAAAAGCACGAGAGCTTAAAGAGGTTTTAAATAAATAAAAGGTCGAGGATTAACTAAGTAAATATTTTTTTATGGAATTAGAACAACTTAAAGCTACTGCCTACGATACTTTAGTTAGAATCGAGCAGTTACAAGTAGAGTTACGGAAAATAAATCAACAGATTCAACAGTCTTCGTCTGTCGCACCGAAAAAAGAAGAAAAAAAGTAATTAAATTAAAATCTTATGCAACATGGATCAATGGATGAAAAATCAATGGATAAGCAACACAAAAAAGAGCAGGGATCGTCAATAGCAAACTGTATGATGACGATGAATAAAGAAATGGAAGAGATGCACAAAGAACAAATGGCTAATCATACTAAGGGAATGAAGATGCCTAAATAAAATGGCAGTACCATTAAAACCCCAACGAATACGGAATCTTGGCTCGCAAGGTCTTATCAGACAAGCGGTTGTTGATGATAGTCTAATTCCTGCGGGAGCGGTTACTGATAGTATAAATTTTAGTTTTGACCGGATAGGAGCGGCAACCGTACGTCCTGGTATTACAACATTGGGCGCGACAGTTTTGGCTTCTCGGCCATGTATAGGACTTCATAACGCCCAGGCGGGAACTGCTGTGGCGGTTTTTTCTAATGGGGGATCATCAACAATATATAGTTTTAATGGTACAACCTGGAGCATGAGTCTTGACGGCGGAACGGCTAGTGTCCGTGTACGTTTCGTTGATTTTGGCAGTTATACAATTGCTTTAAACTTCATGTACAACACATATTCTTCAATGCGTTTCTGGAACGCTGGTAGTTCACGTCATTGGCACACAACGGGTAATCCGATAAATCCACAGAATATGTGGGGCTTCGCGCCTCAATATGGAGAAGTATATAAATCTCGTGTCTATTTGGCAGGAGACACTACGCCTGGTGGTTCTGGCCAGGTGGCGTCAAATCCAAGCAGGTTATTCTTTTCTTCGGTTATTTCTTCAACGGGTGTTATTACTTGGAATCCTGGGGTGGATTTCGTTGATATTAATCCTGGAGATGGGGAGTCTATTACAGGTATTAAACGTTATTCGTTAGAGTTATTGTTGTTTAAGCCAAACTATATTTATCGTTTCAGAACATCAAGTACTGACCCCGATCCTTTAATTAAAATCGGTACTCGAAGCAATGAAAGCATTGTTGAGGGCAAACGGGGAGTATATTTCGTACACGATACTGGTATTTATCGTTACAGTGGTGGCTACCCACAAGAAATTTCAAGACCGGTGGCGGATATATTTGACGCCACCCCGTATTCACAACTGGATGATATTGTCGCGTGGAATGATAAAGACCATATTTATTTCTCTATTGGCAACGTAACAGTGGGAGAGACTAAAGAAAGTGTTACGATAAAAAATACTGTTCTGCGGTATACCGAGTCATCAGAGGTTTGGACAGTATATTCCTTGTCTAATGAGGCTCGTGCTGGGATTACCTACAATAGTGGTTCAGCGATTACTAGAATTATCGGGACAGATCATGGTGTTGTTGGTACATTTGATAGTGGTGTTACTGATTTTGGAGAACCCATAAAATATAGACTAAGGACAAAAAGATACGAATGGGAAGGCATAGCGACAAGTAAAGTTATTCAAAAGATGGTGGCAATATGTGAAAAGGCACAAGCGACAGAGATAATGTATCAAATAGATGATAATCCGGCATGGCAAAGTCTGGGGCAGTTAAAACAGTTTCTTAATTTTTTTGAGAATCTTTCTATTCGATTTCACAGGATACGTTTTCAGATTATTGGAACGACACGGTTTGAGTCACCTGTATTTTTGGGATTTGAAATTATACAAGGAATAAATGAAGGACTTACTATTAATTGATTTATGGCCGAGATAACATTACCAGAACCAGATGTTGTTGATATATATAGTCTTGGTTTTGATAAGACATTAAATAAAGCATTGTCGCAACCTATTAATAATGAGGCTGCTTCTATTGTTTATGACCCTATTTCCGGTGCAATACAAGGTCAGCAGATTAGTTCCGGGGGGGTGCTCGGAGGATGGACAATAACGCCGACAGCTTTATTTGCCGGTACTGGATCAACGAGAGTTGGACTTGATATTACACAAACAAGTGGTGACGATGTCCGTATTTTTGCTGGTGGTGATCCGCCCAATAGTGCGTTATTTAAAGTTACGGAGGCTGGGGCTATTACCGGAACCAATGTTGCATTTACTGGTGGGACAATCGGTGGTTTTACTATTGGGGCGACAACAATATCATCAGGCAATTTAACCCTGACGTCTGGAAATGCCGGCGGTGGTGCTGGTATATTTGCCCAAAATATTTTTAGTACGATATTTGAAGCTGCTGGACGGTTTGTTTCTTCTTCTGGTGGTTCCGGCAGCTCCACTTTTGATAGCACTGGTTTAACAATTACCACTGGAGCTACGGGGACTTCGTATAATGAAACTTATCCGAGTTTTAGTGGTACAGCCTACGATTATACTTTGCGAACGTCGTTCTTTTCTATTAATGCGTTTGTCCAAACGCAAGGAACAGACAGACATTGTATCTTTGGGCCAGGGTTTTTAACAACGTCAGGGTTGGCGATTACATATACTGGTAAACACTATGGTTTTAAACTTAATCGAGCGGCTAGTGTTTCGACGAATTCAGCGACAAATGCTGATGGGACTACGGAAAAAGCGACAAGTTTTGTAGTCACAGAAACAACTCGCGCGCTATATACAGCTCAAAAAAATGGAACCACAAATATTGAATATTATGTTGATGGCGTCTTGGTTGTCACACATACTGCCAATTTACCGGCTACTGATAATGATACTCCACTTTATATGGCAATTTCCAATATTTCTGCAGCGTCATCGAGTCAGTTAAATTTTATGAATTATACCTTTTGTCAAACAGCTCACTAATTTATGTCAATAATTATAAAAGTAAAAACATGGGTGTGCGAGCTCTGTGATTATCACCAGGATTTCGAGTCAGCCTTTTGTAAGGCTTGTTCTATTGGTAAGTGCCGGTGTCCAAGTTCGGGATTCTCACATGAAGGAAAAATGAAGATAGAATCAAATTCTGATAAGAAAACAGTTGTAACAATAATGGATGAAGTTGATGTTGATACACATAAAGTTTCTACCGGTAAACATGGAGCTGACGGAAAACCCATTATGCGGGATTTAACAGTGACGGAAAAAAAGGAATACAAACAAAAGATTAAAGATGATATTAAAAAGTATAAGGAAATTGAAGATTAGTAAGTATGTTATACTAAAATCATATGGCGTTACAAACTCTAACTAATGGGCGACAAACGGTTCAGGTGGACGCTAATAGTCCTGACTTTCAAGCTTATTTAAGTGGTGGTTTTCAAGTTGTGTCAACTTTAACTCCCACTTATACCTCTAGTGGCTTAACCTCAACTGTCGGAAAGGCTACGTTATCGTCACTAGACGGGTTATATAAAACGGTCGTGGATATTGGTAGTCAAGCTGCGTCTCTTTTACAGAGTAAAGGATGGGTATTAGGGGATACTGGGCGAGCACCAAAGAGCGTAGCAGGTGCTTTGAATTTAGCCGGTTATGATCCCAGAGAAACAATGCAGATAGCTGAACAACCTGTTCAAGCTGAACAACCTGTTCAACGTGTCAGTCAGTTTTCAAGTGCTCAAATCACGCCTACTGGTCTAACGGGTGTATATGATGAGATTTTTAAAGCTTTACAAACCCAACTTGATCAATTACAAAAACGTGGACAGGTAATTAATCCTAACGTTACTATTGATCCTTCTCGTGTAGCGGAATTTACAAAACAAGCAGAAGGAGAAATTAATCCTTATTACTCATCACAACTCGCATTAGCCAGGGAATCATTTTTACGATCAGTGGGGTACTCAACCGACGATCTGGCTCGTCAAGAACAGGATTTAGAAAAAAAATTCGGTCAACAGACACGTCAATTGGGTGAGCAGGCGGCAGAAACTGGTTTTGCCTTATCTGGACGTAGGCAATTGCAAGAACAAGAACTTGCGGGACAAACACAGCAAGCGATAGAGCAGAATCGTCGGCAGTTACAGTTCAATGCGGGCACGAGTGCTCGCGAGTTCGCGCAACGGTACGGGGTTTCACAGATTCCACCACCTACATTAAGCGCTGTTCCAACAGCCAGCGCTGGCGAAACACGATTCGGTACGTTTGATAGGGCATTTCCGTTGTATAATTTAAGTGATCCGTTGTATCAAAATCTTGTTGGCAGTGAAGAGTTTACCCGACGAGGGGCGGTACAGAATAGAGCATCACAACTAGAAGATGTCTTCCGTACACAGAATGCTTTAAATCAACAACGGACTTTAACTTTATAAATTTATGCCTCTACAAACTCTAACTAATGGACGACAAACGGTTCAAGTAGATACCAGTTCTCCGGATTATCAAGCGTATTTAAGTGGCGGTTTTAAGTTACCCACAGAAACGTCATCACCGAGAACACTGACTCCGCCGACTACTTTAGGTAATGACCGTTCTCTTGGATTACAACAAGGTAGTCCGATAGAATTTAACGCGCTTGGTGGTGGAACACCAACTCAAGGTCAGGATCAGTCACAACTCTTTGGTTTAAAGGTAATGGATTTATTAAAACAATATCAGAAACTCGGGACCAAATCGTTTGCCCAGCAAGGTTTTAATGCTCAACAGGAACAAATAAATCGGTTATCCACGACATCTCCTGATTTAATTGGGGCTTCACCGAGTTTACAAAACCAGGTCCGTTCTGCATCTGCCGACGCACTAGACCCGACAATCCAGGGAGCAGGACAGGGACAACGAACATTTAGTGAGCAGATAAAGGGATTGGGTGATTCAATAACGCAGGCACGAGGTTTGATTAAAGATTTTGAGCAAACACAAAATACCCAACGTGATGACGCTCGAACAACTCTTAACCAAGCATTAACAACCGTGGGCGGTTCTGCTTTTGATAATCTTGATCCAGTTGAGGTAACACAACTAGAAAAAATAGCTGGCTATCCTAAGGGTTATTTAGCGGGGATCAGCAAGACATTGAAAGAGAGAGAATTGGAGTTAAAAAGACAGACAGAATTAGAAAGACAACAACTGGCTACTCAAAAGTTAACTACTAAAGTTTCTACATCACGAATTTCTGGCGGTGGAATCGTACCGTCATCAAAATTATCACAGCAAGCGCAGGCCGTTATAGATGGTGTGCTTCGTCTTGAAGATTTAACACCCACAGTCAGGGGCAAAATTGCTGGTGAATTATCTGCTGCTGGTTATAAATCAGGACCGAAATTAACAGGTGCTCAACAAGAAGATATTGGCAATATGAATACAGTTAATGCGTTAATAGATAATGTCTTAAAATATAATGAAAATGGTCAATTGGAGGGCGTTGGCGGATTGTTTAAAGGAAGTATTGAGAGTTTCTTTACAAAGACATTCGGGACTGGAAGTGAAGAAGCTAAAAATGTTCGAGCATTACTCGGTAATATTCGTGGGACAATAGCAAAACTCCGTGGTGGTACAAGTTTTACAGCCAATGAAGAAAAATTATTAAATACTTATGTGCCAACTATTAATGAAAGCACTGCGTCCATTATCAGTAAATTAACGGGTCTAAAACAATTCATTGCTATAAAAAATAATGCCTTAACGGCTGCGGCACAGGAGAGAGGAGTAGATAGACAACAAGGTAGGGCAAATACAATAAAACAAACATCAAGTGGCCTGAAGTATATTATAAAATAATATGTCAACTATTACATTTGAAAATGGGAAAGTCGTAGAATTCGATGGAATACCAACTCAACAAGATATTGATGAAGTTGCTACTACATTTAATAATGTACCTGAACAACCTTCCGTAGTTAAAAGTAATCAGCAAGCACCACTAAGTCGGTTTGCTGGTACCATAACTAAACCGGTAGAAAAAATTAGTAATTTTATGTTTTCATCGGTTGGAAAGACTGCTGGAACCTTGGTTGGTGGCCTTGGTGAAAACATAGAACAATTAACACGTCCGAAACAATTACAACAGCAAATTGATCCCGCGTTAGCACAACAATTACAGCAACGTGGTCCACGGTTTGTTCAGTCTTTACAAGAACAGGGTAAGGGAAATATTATTCAGCCGCTGACAACACAGCCAGAACGACGATTTAAACAAACCTTTACTCCAGGAGAAATTGCGTTTACTGCTTTAGAGTTGTCCGGTGTTGGCGCTGGTAAAAAAGCATTGGGATATATTCCTGGAGGGAAATTAATAATAAAAACAGGAGAACAATTAGGAGAACAGTTATTTAAACGTGGGCCTGAATTTATGTCTCGTGTATTAGAAAAAATTAACTTAAGATTAACGCCACCTCAAAAACAGAAAATTGAGTTCGGCGTTAAAAATGTCATAGATTGGCTTGCGGAGAAAAAAATTATCGGTACACCAACTAGCAGATATGACAAGGTTGATAATTTATACGAAGCAACAGAAGAAACATTCCAATCGTTTTTAAAAATTGAAGCAAAGGATCGAACAAGTAGTGCTGACAATTTAATTCAACGACTACAAGACTTAAAAAGTACTTATCAAAACGAACGCGATGTACTTGCGATTGAAAAGCAAATTAATGGATTCATTGATACAGTGAACACAAAATATCCTAAAGATATACCAGTAGAAAGATTGAATGAGTTAAAACGTTCTACTTATAAAAATGCCTATAATCAAGCTGGGGATAAAGTAATTGATTTTGTTGAACACGACATTGGAGATATTTTACGACAAGAAATTGAATTAAGTGTTAAAGATTTAAAAATTGGCGGCAAATTAATCGGTGAATTTAATAAGGAATATGGTAATGTAATTCAGGCTCGTAAATTATTGCGTATAGCTAAAAGTCGTCCTCAAGTTGGCCTTGTTGGTAAACTTCTCGCAATATCTATGGCTGGCCCATTAGGGACTGCAATTGGGGGACCCGCTGGAGGAGCAATTGCTGCTGCCGGTTCTTTAAAATTTGCAGAAACCCTAGCAGGGACTTTAGCTCGTTCATTAGTTGGCGCTGGATTACAAAATTTATCGAAATTACCACATCAACAAATCCTAGAAACATTAAAACGCTTAATTATTGCCAGTAGTCGGCCTAGTGGGGAACAAGAGATCGAGCAACCCATAAAAAATAATGAACCAGAATAGAAATTCAAACATATTAATTTAATTACTGATTGTCTTCATCGCTCCAATCGGGGATTTCATCCTTAATAAGCCTTTCAGGTAACGATAAAGCAATCGCTAGTAAAATTAATAAAATTGTTCCAGTTGATAGATACATATATAATCCCTTTATACATTCACCTTAGCACATAGCCTAAAAATAGTCAACTATGCTAAAATTAAAACACATATGTCACCAAACAAAACACCCAATGATTATCAAGACGAGCAAATAGACGAGATGAAGCAAAATATCAAGGCAATTACTGAAAACCACTTGCCGCATATTTACGAAGCTGTTGTCAAGTTAACGGATAGAGTCAGTCTTATCTTGTGGGTATTTGGAGTTTTAATTATCGCCTATATTGGTCAGTGGATAACGAAATAATATGATTCAACTCACCTGGCCCATTCGCGGCAGCTACAGAATTACGCAACGGTTCGCGCAAAACTTACTAGACTATTCACAGTTTGGATTAAAAGGACATGACGGAATTGATGCCGCGTGTGCTATGGGGACACCAATCATCGCACCGGCTGACGGAATAATTGCCGATACATATGGACTAGAAAAACCTAATGTCGGCGGTTTTGGTAATCATGTCAGAATGTTAATACCTGACGATAATAACCCTAATCAATTTTACGAATTTATTGCCGGTCATTTATTAACCGTATTAGTAAAACCTGGCGACGAAGTAAAACGAGGACAAGTACTCGGGTTATCCGACAACAGTGGTTGGAGTTTTGGCGCGCATCTTCATTGGGGGGTTCGTAAATTACAAAAGGGTAAGACGGCCGGTTACACAACCAAAGTTTACCTAAATGAGGTTTATGCCATACTAGATTATGATAATGGATTTTATGGATATTTCGATCCACTGCCATTAGTAGAAAAGGTATCAGATAATGTCTATAATGTAGATTCGCGCTATGGTCAGCCCTACAGCGCAACAAGAGAATGGCTATGGAAGATCAGACATGAAAAGTATGCAAGAGAGCAAGCCATGAAAAGGGGTGTGCCGTTTGATCAGAGATTGATTAATGCATTTGTTTATGCTTTCTGGGATATTGAGACTGTTATGAACCCAGCAATGTTTGCTGTCTGGCGTGAACTGACCAAGCCGGCTTATTTGAAACTTATTAAAACTCCAGTCGAGGAGCGTGTTGATATAATTAAATAACTAACTAATAAAAATAACTTTATGGTAATATTCGAGAAGCCAGCAGGTCTATTGAGTAAACTAAAAGGCAAGCGAACGTATATTTGTAGCATTGCATTATTTGTTCTAGGCGGCGCGTTTAGTCTTGGATGGGTGGATTATGATACATTTCTGACCTGGTCTGCAATGATTGCCGGACTAGGGGGTATTGCGCTACGCTCTGCTATTGCAACTATCAAGTAGATTTTACAGTTTTGTATAGGTTTGGTATGATTACAGTGAGAATCAAGGTGGGTCTGGCTTTGCAGCCTAATCCCCGCATGGACTTGTATTCTCGTTGTTCATAACTAGAAGCGCCTACGGCAAATTGGCGCTTTTAGGTTCCAAATTCAGCTAATAGGATGGTTACTATATACTAGGATCATCCAACTGATACAGTAACGCCACTTACTGTATCATTCCAAAGAGGTAGAAACTAAAAAGTGACAGAAAGTATCGCCCGCAGGCTGAAAACTTAACTGCCACTAAATAGTACGACACTCGCCAGTCCGCACAACGGAATTAATTGAGACCACTTTTCCCATAATCCGCGCGAGCAGACCAGAGGAATATCATCCCTAATTTTATGGGGATTGTTTTAGTTTGTAAAGAAAAAGTCCGAGCACCAGTCGAAGGGTAGAGAACAAAGGGAAGTTCGGGCAAGCGCTCGGCCACGTTTGAAGGGGGAGACAGCATCGTCCCTGGGGCGGGATGAGAAGAATGACGCCGCCTCCCCCATTTCTGTATCGTACCACATTTTCAGCTGTCAGGGAATCGCAGGTGTTCTAGCAGGGATTCCCAGCAAGTTGGGCATGAGAGACGCTGCATTGCTCGTTTCTGCAAGCGCCAGCGGGCTATCATATTCTCTAGCTGGTCTCGACCTGTCTGCGTCCAGCCTTGCCCAGTGTTGAAAGTCGGGCAAGTGGAGCAAATTTTGATGACTTCTAGTCGTGATCGCTGCTTCATGTCAGATCCCCCCAGTTGGCTGTGTTGGAGTTCGCATCCTGCAAAGTGGGCAGTTTGCCACTCTGTTAATGACGTACCCCTTGCCTTCTAGGAAAAGAACAAGAGCCTCGACTTCGTCTGGCTTGACGGCTGTTTGCCAGTGCCCCGCACGTCTGAAGGCGCTCTTGCAAATACTGCAAATCGTCAAAATCAGCAGTTTATCCATGCTCAAGTCGCCTTTCTTGGGCCGTTTTTGCGAGGCGGCTTGTCCTCGTCTGGCTTGGGAGAAAATGGCGTGGAATGCCAGGGACACAGCCATTCTTTGACCACTTCTGCCCGTTGCCTAGCCGCTAGAACGTAGAGATCGCGCGTGGTCTGGTCAACTACTTTCCAGGTCTTCAGGCTCCAGATCGTGTCGCTTTTCAGCGCCAGACACCCTGACGCAGTGCAGCGGGTTAGCATGTTCTCCCTCCTTCTCTTTGCAAGCCGGACACTGAACGTAGGATATTTCAGGTATCTCCTTCTCCAGTTGCAAGACCCTGGAACGAGCCACATTCAGCCACGTCCCTTGATCAGTGTACTGTACGGCGTTGCAGACAGCGCAGATCAGAATCAGCGGCGTGACGGTTTGTTTCATTTGCCCGTCTCCTTCCTCAATTAAGCATACCATACTAACTTTTCTCTGGCTTCCTGTATTCTCTTATTGGCAATATCGCAATAACCTTTATCCATCTCAATTCCTATAAAGTTGCGACCAGTATTTATTGCCGCCACAGCCGTAGTGCCAGAACCGATTGTATTGTCCAGAACAACATCTCCGACCGAAGTGTAGGTCCTGATGAGATACTCAAAGAGGGCTACTGGTTTTTGGGTGGGGTGTCCAGTTCCATCTCTTTTGTCATCTAATTTAATTTTCAATTCTGTTGTCGGATTTTTATACCACTGGTCTTCTTTTGACTTCCTAATTAAAGGAAGTAATTTTCCACCAAAGCTCTCTCCTTTAATACTTTTACTGTCATTTATCCTTAGACAATCTTTGTATTCTTTTTCTGTTCTTTTTACCATTTGAGGATTATATGTCGGTTGATTTTTGTAAAAAACGAGAATATTCTCGTGGATTTTCATCTGCATTCTTTTAGCGTTAAAAAATCCTGTCGGGATATTCTTAATCCAAATTAACTCATACTTAAACATCTTCACATTACTCATCACCAAAGCACTTGTAAAAGGTTGGCTTGCGGTTAATACTATCGCGCCGCATTCTTTTATAATTCTCTTATACTGTCCCCACAGTGGCTCAAATGGAATTATGGTATCCCAGGAACAGGCAGTCGTTCCTCAGCCGTAGGGGAGGTCGCAGAGCACCATATCGATGCTTTTGTCTGCAAGAAGTTTCATAACTTCAAGGCAATCGCCCTGAACGACGCTATTCAACTTCACCTCCCCTACGGAATGTTTGTTATCTATCATATTAAATAATCCTTTAGGGTTGATAATTATAGTTGGGGGTGTCCGCAAGACCTTGTGGACGATTACACCGTTTCTACTTCCGGCAACTTGCTTTTGTTTTAGCCCCCTTATTATGATTGATAACTGAAACGGGGCAGTATCAATTAGCTACGCGGTCTGACGACCAAGATACTTTCCTTAAGGAGTAGCCCCATTTCCCCTGATTTGCTTTCGCATGGCCGGTTAGGGCCGTTTTATGGGCTCGCTACCAGAGAAGCTCACCCAACCTGCGTATAGCTATTGCAGGAAAGTTTTAACACAAATCTATATACTTAATATGTTTCGTACACAAACAAACCCAGCCCATTATTTCACCGCGGCTGTTATTAAGGGGATAACTGAATGAACATGGACGTATATCTTGGTTCATAAATTTAACAAATTATTTCCCCAGCAATAGTTTTGGAGAATCAATTTTTTTCTTGGTTATCTTTCTTGTAAAACTATCTGGAAGTGCGCTTAAATCTGCTATAAAGCTGAACTTATCAATATTTTTACACAATACTTCAACCTCCTCTTTTAAAGGATTTACGTTTTCAATGTCCCGAAAAAAAGTTTTAGGATTGTATTTTATTGTTCTCATAATGGCTTGTTCATAAATTTAACAAAATTAGAGCAGTAATAAAGCCGATTATGAAGCCGTTAATGAATGAAAATAGAAGTTTCATTTAACTTTTCTTATAGTCCCGTTTTCCATAGGGAGAGAACGGACGCCAAAGCTCTTCATCCACGAGATTTATGATTGCCTCCAACTGAATAATAGAAATATCCACCCAGCACTGCAAACACGAGCCCACCCGCTCCTTTTTGCAAGACGTTTTAGTGAATTCCCTTTTTAGAATAGCCAGAGCGGATTTTAAAACTTTTATTTTTTCTGGGGCCATAATTTTTCAGCTTTCTTATACCGTTTAATACACCGTTCGGTGTGGTCAGGAATGGTTAACGGTATGCCTTCTTTTTCCTGCTCGCATTTACCACAAGACCAAACGTTTGATTTAGTCATATTCTTCTAAAGACCGCCTAGCCTCTTGATGCATTATTTTTAATAAAACTTCAGCTTGTTTATTTGTAAACCCAACCTTCATTAAGGCAATCGTGTCTGGGATCCTATTTTCACAATCCTTTTGCTCATAACAATCACAACAAGTAGCTTTGCTATCAAACACTTTCAAGTGTTTTGAACAAGTGAAGTGGGTATCTGAATTTTTAGACATAATACATTTAGTCTTCTATTATAATTTTTAGAGCTTTAAGTAATTGATCTTTTTGCGTAATCTTAATTTCAGCCCCGCACAGGTCAGCCTTGTGCAGGTCAGCTCCGCACAGGTCAGCTCCGTGCAGGTCAGCTCCGTACAGGTTAGCTTCGTGCAAGTCAGCTCCTCTTTTCTCTACCAATTTTTTAAGTGTTGCGGCTTCTGCCTCGACTAGTATTGTGTTCGTAAAACGATTTTTGATTGTAAATTTAGGCATAAGTATTTATTATTTTTAATTGTATTTATTCCATACCCGCCGCCAGAAAGCGATCCTTATCTTATTATCATATCGCCTCTGGCGTGACGGGATAGAAAATTATTTAAATGTCGCCATAACTGTTTAAGCTCGCCCCACAATCAGGGCAAGCACTACCAAGGCAAGCACTACGAAGCCCGCTATTTGGATGATTACATAAATCCATTCTGTCGGAATTTGCCGAATAACAACCAGTTTCTCCATAAGGAACCATTCCTAAAAACAATTTTCGTGCTGTTCCAACATTGGGGCAAATAAACTTTGTTTCTTTTTCTTGTTCTCCTGTTTTTTTATCATAGGTTTCCAGTGTAATCGTTTTGGAAATTAGACGTGTTCCACATTTATAACAAAATTGTTTTTTCATATTAAGATAGTTTTAATTCTAGTGGAATCTCTTTAATCACCGGCTCAATATTACCTGTTAATGTTATCTCCTCTCTGGGGGGGTTAAAATAATGGATTACTAATGCTTTTAATTCTTTTCTCGGCTATGTCGCAGTATTCTTTTGATATTTCACAACCGAGCCATCTTCTTTTAGAAAGTTGGGCGATTTTTGCTGTCGTGCCACTTCCTAAAAATGGGTCAAAAATAATATCCCCCTCGTTACTCCAAGAAAGTATGTGATTGGCAACTAACTTTTCCGGGAAAATAGCTGGATGATTGTGAGCAAAAGCATCGTGTCCTCTATTTGGAATATCCCAAGCATTACCAATAGTAACGAAATCATATCTTTTTAATTCATTCTTTGTGAAAGTGTCTTCATCTTTAGGATTTCGATGGTAAGATTTTTCAACCCTAGTTTCTGCATATTTAGCTGGAGCTTTGATTGGGTTAAAGGTTTTTGGTTTCCCTTTTGATAAAACAAACATATATTCAAATGCTGGTTCATACCTGTTACTTGTTTGTGGTGTGGTTCTTCGTAACCATATCATCGTATCGTGCAAATTAAACCCAATTCCCTTAAAGAAAAGTGCCTGTTTGAAACTCGTTCCGCTTTCACTTCCATCTTTCGTGGCATCATTTACTATCCACACTACAACACCACCATCTTTTGTAATTCTAAACAATTCTTTCGCTATACTTTCAAAGTCAAACGAATATCCTTTATAATCTCGCAAGTTATCGTAAGGAGGACTGGTTAAAGTCATATCCACAAAATCGGCAGGCATACGCTTCATAGTTTCCAAGCAGTCTTCGTTGTATATTTTATTTAATTCCATCTTTATTTAATTACTTGTTAATGTTACCTCCTCTGGGGGGGGTTAGTCTTGTAATCTTTTAATAAGTTCGTCATAAATATAACCGCACATTTCATTAAGCATTTTATTGGTATGATTGTGTTTTTCAATATCAAATGGCTCGCCTATCTGGGGGGTTGAATTGAATTTAATAACAGCGTCAACTAAAACAACTTGCTCTATTATATTTTTTGTTTCTTTATTCATATCTTTATTTATTATTTGTTACTGTTATCTCCTCTCTGGGGGGTAATTATTGCGGCATCTAAATGTGAGCCACTTGTATCTAAAATCAACAGCTTTGGTTTTGGGAATTCTTTTTCCATTCTATCAGAGAAAATCTTATCGTGGGTTTCTGTATTTTTACACATAGCAAATTTAGTTTTTACTATACCACAAACCTTACACTTTATTTTCATAACTTTAATTATTACCTGCTACTGTTATCTTCTCTCTGGGGGGGCTAATCTCTTATTGATAATGTCTATGTATGCTTGTTCTTTTTCTATGAGGATGAAGTTTCGGTTTAGGTTCTTGCACGCTACTCCAGTCGTGCCAGAGCCCGCACAATTATCCAAAACGAGGTCGCCTTCGTTGGTGTAGGTTTTGATAAGGTACTCAAAGAGAGCTACTGGTTTTTGGGTGGGGTGTTGTCCTTGAAAGTTGGCATTTCTAATTGTTATTACGCTTTTAGGAAATCTATATCCTTTGTTTACGACATTTACTGTATTGCCAGAAAAACCATATTTATGTTCGTTGCCATTATGTACCTGTGTAGGTTTTTTTCTTATGTCTGTGTATGGTTTACCTTCTTCCATTTGTGGGTTGTAAATAACTTTTCCCTTTCCAAAAACTAAGATATTTTCAAAACTTGGCAAAGGTCTAATTTTTGCTAATCCTGGATTTTTACATAAGTCTTTGTTCCAAATCAACTCATACTTAAACCAATCAGGATTACTCATCACCAAAGCACTTGTAAAAGGTTGTGAAGCTGTCAGGACTATCGCTCCGTTGTCTTTAATAATTCTCTTGTATTGTTCCCACAGTGGTTCAAAGGGAATTATGGTGTCCCATTTACAGGCAGTAGTTCCGTAAGGCAAGTCGCACAGTATCATATCAATACTCTTGTCCTCTATCGTTTTCATTACTTCTAGGCAATCGCCTTGTATGACTTCTCCTTGTATGACTTCTTTTTTCATAAATTCTCTTTACTTGCTATACGACTCATTTTTTCTCTTCCAGTCATAACTTTATTTCTGTTGGAATCTCTTTAATCACCGGCTCAATCTCGCCCATCTGATAATCAAAGATTTTCTTGCAAGCCTTAAAACTTTGGAAATCTTGCATCATCTCTATTCGTGACCGGACAGTATACTCAAAACCCGCTTTGTGTTTTGAGCCAAGTCTTAATATTGCTGTCTTATTAATCTTGCCAAGCTTCATGCTCTCATAAGCCGCCGCGTAAAACGCCGTTTGAGCAAAAAAATGTTTATGTGTCGCGGAGCTACTTTTCCAATCTAAAACATATCGTTCACCGTCAATTTCTGCCACGGCGTCAAGTGTTCCAACCACACCAAGGCCCTTATGAAATACTGACAATTCAACCTCTAGTATTTTAGGCTTTGTTTCGTGATACCAGCTGACAAACGTTAATATTTTTTCCCATTCCTCTTGGCTAAAATTAGCCAAATAAATAGTTTCCTTATTAATCAGATCAGCAATGGCTTGGTGAATACGCCGGCCCTTCTCACCGGCTTCGGATTTTATATTCTCGGCATTGAATCCGTTTTTTGCAATCCATTCAAGCAAGAATTTATCTTTAGGCCAACAAGTATCGAGAATAAATGTGCAACGAGGATAGAATTTTCCTTGCCATTCATGGAATCTGTTGTCGTTGATTATTTTGCCTACGATTGGATTGTACATTTTAATTTTCTTCATTTAATTCTAATAGAATATTAGAACAGTTTTCGCACTCTACCATTAAATTATCCCCCGCCTGGGTTTCTATGCCTGTAACCAAATGGTTACAGGCACTACATCGGTACTGCATAATTATTTCACGTCAAAATTCTCCGGCAGTACAAAACCACTGTCAGCTCCCTTATTGCGGTACTTCTCTAACACATCCGTGTGTAGTTTTCTGTCCGCAGTTCTAAAAACTTTTAATACTTTAGTAGCGTTAAAACCAGCTTTCTTAGATGGTCGTTCTTCGGCATAGACCAGTTTTACTTTTTCTCCTAAAGCGGCTTGTTCAAGACCACCAATTACAGAAGGCTCTCCACCTCGGCCACCAATAAAGATTGGATTACCATCACTTTGGATCAATTCATAGATTGCCTGCTTACTGCCGGCCTTGAGATTATTGTCCACGATTTTACGATCAACCAGTACACCCTCACATTCATCACCGACTTTAGTTAATCTAAAAAAATTACTCTTCACTTCCTCCCAGTTTGTTGGTTCATTATTAGTCATATTATTATTTATAAGTTGTAAATTATTAAATTTTTAATTATACTTTTGTCTCTTTTCGCTTGGCGTTCTCGACCCCAGCGCCATGAGAATTTGTAAAGATATTTAGTCATATAAATTAAAAATTGTTTTCCAGTTAATTGGAAATTTAAACACAGAACTTGGAAACTTAGAACACATAAACAGTCCTTCTTTTTTATTTAAAATACCGACTATTATTCCTCTAGTAGATTTTATTTTCACAATCGGTTGGATACAACCGATTATTGAATTAGTATTCCTTTTGGTTTTTTGCAGAAAACGGAAAATATTATCTGTTTGAAACAACTTAAATGTTCCATCAAAAATTTTAACTGTACCAATTAACTCCTTTCTAGCTTTTGCCAATTTCTTCATATTTGATTTTCTCGTACTTAGGCCTGTCCCAGGCAAAACTTTGACAACGAGGACATTTCTTCACTATCTCGCTTCTTGCGTACCACTGATGTTGACAATGTAAGCAAGTAAGCTCTGTTAATTTAACTTTTTTCATATATAACTAGATTATATTACTTATACGTTTAGGTCAAATCTAATTGTGGATAAACTCACTCCAAATGACTCAATAATTGTTTAACCTTTTCGAGTGAGTCCGTCCAAAAGGCGAAGCCGCCATGTTTACTTATACGTTTTAAAATCGTCATTTGCAGAACCGTTGGCTTCTTTCCTGGAAGTTTCACTTCGATCGCGAGGAACCTTCCCCCGCCATTAAATTGGCTGCTTCCATAAACTCCTGGCAATATTCCGAACAAATCCGGAAAGCCTTTTATACCATAAACTGATCCATGAAACTTCCAAACCAAAACACCTTTGCTCTCTAGCCAATTTTTTATTTGTTTTATAAGATCGCGTTCTTTTGGCATACTTTTTATTTTAAT
>ORJL011498804.1_pt1 | contig 44872 bp, 44 predicted proteins | sample 1779941 | NCBI WGS metagenome assembly ORJL01 (sample SAMEA104232317, study PRJEB22302) | groundwater metagenome | biome: forest; feature: aquifer; material: groundwater | place: USA | collected 2011-08-07 | depth 5.8 m | reverse complement strand
TCCCCTGACCTGCCGGTACCAGGCCATCAGTGGTTCGCGCGCATCGGCGTGCGCGGGGCTTCGGCTGATGAAAGCCTTGAGCGTACTAAGCGCAATGATCCTCACCGAACAACCCTACCATAGTCCCATATTGGGACCAAGAGTATTTTTGCGCGCTGGGCGTATTTCGAATTCGGAACCGGCCGTGCGCGGATCCGCATATTTCCGCGACTTTATCTTTTGCGGGCTTTCGTAGGCGGACGCCTAGGCCACCGCCGTTCTCACCAATGAACTCGACGCCGGCGGCTTCCAGCGCCCGACGAGCGGCGAGGTCATTCGCTGCGGTCATGAATGTCTCAACCCGATTGCGGGAGAGCCCTTTTGCTTGTGACAGGAAGTCTCACAACGCCAAGGTCAACGAAATTGCCTGATAGGGAACCTCCGGCCTGATCTTTCCTCGCTCGCCGCGATGCAGTTTGACAAAGCCGTAATGTTCCATCGTCTTGAGGGTACGTGAGAGGTTGGACGGCTTGCGCCCGGTCTTAGCTGCAAGATCTTGCAGCGATTCCGGATGCGTCGTTGCGATCAGATTCAATAGCTCGCGGTTTTTATTCGAGAGGACTTTGGCGAAGCTCTCAGGCGAGGTAAACCATACTTTCGGGTCGCCAGCGGTCGCCTTTAGCTCGCCACGCGCGATCGACATAGTGCGGGCAATCATGTCCTCGGCGCTCGCAACGCCCACTTTGAGTGTTTTCATAGCGACACACCTCTGTCCTTCAAGACGGCCCTTACTTCCGTCCAGAAATCCGCGAGCAAGCTCGCGGCATCCTTGTAGTCATAAGGGCGCACGGTTTTCAGCCGATGCTTGTGATCCTGTCCCGTCGGGCGTCTTGCACCCGGCCCGGAGCCCTGGCGGACGGGATGGGAATTGTCGAAGCCGACAAGCCGCCCACCATCCGCGTCATGCAGGGTTAACGAATAATCGAGACCATGCGGCTTTTGCTCGGTTGCTGGCACGCGCCGCACCACGAACCTGACCCAATGACGTGTGTCTTGGTCGAGCACCAAAATCTGCCCATCCAGATCAAGTAATGCGTCCAGGGACGGGTCGGGGACAAGCATCATTATCATTATCAGATACTGATATCATCTTCAAGAACTTTCAGACCAGGATCAGCACAAATGGACATCGCAAATGTCAGTCCTCAAGCTTGGTTGAGTCCTGCCCGCAAGGACAGGGGTAAATCTGCCGCCCTTATTCGATACGACGTGTCGAAACCCAAAGCATCCGCGAAGTCGCGATGGGATCGATAGCCCGCCTCTCCCACCAGGCGACTTCGTCTCCGAAGTTATGGTTGTCACGATGATGCGTTCTGCACAGCGGTACCGTGAATTCGTCGCTGACCTTTCGTCCCATCGCGCGTGACTGAGCGAAGCGCAGATGGTGGGCGTCGGCGGGGCTTCTACCGCAAACCAGACAGGGGTGCGACGCGACGAATTTGAGATGGCTCTTGTCGCGATGCCTGCGCAGCTCACCGATCGTAAGCTCGCTTTTTTGGATCTTGGTGGGCGTGGCGTCCGCCTCAAGGCGTGTCAAAGTTGGTGAGTCGTCGCCGATAGTTGGTTTCGACGGAATCGGGGTAGCGGCAGACTGCTCGGCGGCCGCTTTCACCTTTCTGGGACGCCCCCTCGGTCGCGGCGACTTCACGGCCTCGGTTGAAGCTGAGGGCGACGGGAGCGGCGCTGGACCGGTCGGGGCCAACGTAGGTTGACCCGTCGTCCAAGCCTCTGGCGACGGGCCTTGCAGGACCATCCTGGCCGCGAAGGCCTCCTCGACCAGCTTTGCATCATCCGCTGACAAGCGGTTTTTGGCCTTCAGGATGGCGATCGCCCGAGGCTGGAGCTCCTCATCTTGCGCAAGTGTCTCGACATCCTGGATGAGTTGGTTCCGCAGCGCGGCGGAATCGTCGGCACAGAGCTTTTCCCGCACCGGTGGCATGGTTGGGTTCCCGGTTCGGAATTGGGTTGAACGGGCTGGCGCCAGCTGAATTCCGGAGGTCGGAGCAAGACGAGCCTCAGCGGCCTTGGCTCCTATCGGCTGGTCGTTCGCGAGATCCGGTGCATCGAGATCGTCTTCCCCAGCGATCCCTACCATCGTAAAGAGTGCATAGCGCCGCGCGTAGGTCAGCGCCGCCCCCATTCGGCGCGGTGCAGACGTTTCCGACAATTGGCAAACCGGCCAGTCCGAGGAGATCCATTCTCCTGAAGTGTGCAGCAGAATGGTGGTCAGGTTGACCATGCCGCTGGCCCGATCGATGTCGGTAGTTTGGGCGATCGCGATCTGCTGGCCACCTAATGTCTTACGCACGATGTCTAGGCCGCTCGACAACGAGGCGTAGCGGAAGCTTTGCGGACTGTCTGAGCGGTTGCTGTAGACGATCCCCACCATCGCCTTCTCGGGGTTGGAGAGTTCGGTCTGGGCCTTTGCCAGAGCCGTAGCGATAGCAGCGACGCTTTCACTGGACCGATGCATGGCTGACCTCCATCTCGACCAGATCGAAGCTGACGGCACCGGATTTTGACCGTTTGGCACGGATGCCGTGGCCCATGGCTTCCTTGGCATCCTCGGGCATAAGACCCTTGAGTTCGCTCTTGGCACGTTCGTGGTCGTTGTGCGCCTCTCGGGTTTCGCAAAACAGGTCGGCAAATTCCGCCCAGGAGTTGGAAGCGTTCATGTCGACGACACGGACTGCTTCGATCCGTGGTTTCGGAGGCTCGATCAAACAGCGCCGGGGTTTCGCCAGTCTTGACTGCTCGCCAGAAAGCCTTCTCGGCTGCAATCAGGATTGTCTGGTAGATCGGATCCGCCTCGATCGACAGTTCAACCCACTTGCCGCCACCGTTGATGATCGAGAGTACGGATTTCTTGGTGTCTGCGACCAGCATGTTGTGCTGGAGCTGGGCCATATGCTTTTCCGCGGCGCCCTCTTCCGAGAACGACCACGGCAGCATGAACTTGGCCTCGAAGACGGCGCCGGTTTCCTTGACCAGTCCATCCAGTGTGGCCGCCATCCAGGGCATGGTCCGGTGGATCGCATGTCGCTGGACGTCACAGATTCGGTGGCCGGAATTGATTTCATACCAGCGACGATTGAGGTCTTCCGTGACCAAGCCGAGCTGGACGATCAATACGGCCGATAGGTCCGGGGCCGCCTCCTCACCCCGCGTCTCCTTCCAGAGCCGCAGCAGCGCCTTCTCGTCCTTGCCCATGATGATCCGAGCGTCGGAGCCGCCGATGAATTGGCGACGATCGAAATTATTTATCGTTTTGGTCATTTGATAATCCCTAAGCAACGTTTTTCGTTATACATAACGATAATCGTTGTCTGGGACAATGTCAAACGCTATTCGTTATCCTTGTTGAAAAACGTTGTCTGGATTAATATGATTCAATGACACCTTCTCAATGCCGCGCCGCACGCGCTCTGATCGAATTTTCGCAAACAGACCTGGCTGCCAAAGCGAGGGTAGGCGAAAGTACCGTTCGAAATTTCGAGGCAGGCAGAACGGTCCCTGTAACGAACAACCTCGAAGCGATTCAACGCGCGTTGGAGACGGCCGGCGTCGAATTCATCGACGAAAACGGAGGTGGAGCAGGCGTCCGCCTTCGGAAGAATTAAGTGATCGCCTACTGGTTATGACGTGGGAAATACGCCAGTAGCCACTAGCTTTCATCAAACCAGAATTCGAGGGTCATCAGTTACGAACGCCGGTAATCGTCCTCGATGCGGATGATGTCATCCTCGCCGAAATAGCTGCCGGTCTGGACTTCGATCAGCTCCAGCGAAATCTTGCCGGGATTTTCCAGCCGGTGGACCGCGCCGATCGGGATATAGATCGATTCGTTCTCGTGAACGGTCTTGACGAGTTCGTTGACGGTCACGCGCGCAGCACCCCGCACCACGATCCAGTGTTCGGAGCGATGGTGATGCTTCTGCAGCGAGAGCCGGCCGCCCGGCTTCACAATGATGCGCTTGACCTGGTGACGATCGCCATTGTCGACCGATTGATAGGATCCCCAGGGCCGGTGAACCTTGATATGATCCTCGGTCACTTCGGGAGCGACGGTCTTCAGTTTCGCCACCAGGCGCTTCAGGCCGTTGGCGTCCTTCTGGCGTGACACCAGCACGGCGTCCTGGGTCGCCACGACCACCAGATCGTCGACCCCCTCCAGCGCCACCAGCGCCCTGTCGGTCGAAACGTTGCAGTTGCGCGAATCCTCGAACACGGCGGCGCCCTGCGCGGCGTTGCCCTGGGCGTCCTTGTCCGACAGCTCCCATACCGCATGCCAGGAGCCGACATCGGACCAGCCGCACGCTACCGGCACCACCGCGGCGCGCGAGGTCTTTTCCATCACGGCATAATCAATTGAGATCGCCTTCGCCGATCCGAAGGCGCTGGGATCGAGCGTGACAAATCCGAGATCGCGTCCGGCCTTGGTCACCGACTCGGTGACGGCCTGCACGCTGTCCGCATCGACGTTGCGGTATTCATCTGATAGCACGGAGGCGCGAAACATGAAGTTGCCGCTGTTCCAGAGATATCCCGCCTTGACGTATTCAGCCGCCGTTTTTGGATCCGGCTTCTCGACGAACTTCGCGACGCTGCGGACCTCGCCGGAAATGACCTCACCCGGGTTGATATAACCATATTCGGTGGCCGCACGCTCGGGCTGAACGCCGAAGGTCACGATGCGCCCCGCTTCGGCAGCAGTTAGACCCTGACGGCACGCGGCGAGAAACGCATGGGTATCGCGGACCACGTGATCGGCGGCGAGCGCAAGAACGATCGCCTCGCTGTCACGCGTCTGCGCAAAGGCCGCGCCCGCCGTGATCGCAGGACCCGAATCCCGCCGCATCGGCTCCAGCACGACATCGGCCTCGATCCCGATCTCCGCCAATTGCTCCAGCACCATGAAGCGGTAGGCGGTATTGGTGATGACGATCGGCCGTTCGAACAACGTCGGATCCGACACCCGCAGGAGAGTATCCTGAAAGGTCGAGCGCGGTCCGAACAGCGGCAGGAACTGCTTGGGATGGACTTCGCGCGAGGCTGGCCACAGCCGCGTCCCGGCGCCGCCGCACATGATCAGTGGAATGATTCGTTTGCTCATTGCGGCCCGCTGCTAGAGATTGTGATAGTCACGATACCACTTCGCAAACCGCGCGACACCATCTTCAATCGTGGTCGCCGGCCGGAAACCGATTTCGTGCGCGAGATCTTCGATGTCGGCATAGGTAGCCGGCACGTCGCCGGGCTGCATCGGCAACATCTCCTTGGTGGCCGTGCGGCCGAACTCCTTCTCAAGCAGTGAGACCACATGCATGAGTTCTTCGGGATTGTTGTTGCCGATGTTGTAGATTCTCCAAGGCGCGGTGCTGGTTGCTGGATCGGGCCTATCACTTGACCAATTCGGATTACCCTGTGAAGGACGATCGACGAGCCGCACGACCGCTTCGCTGACATCTTCAACGAAAGTAAAATCTCGGCGCATGTTGCCATGATTGAACAATCTGATCGGCGTTCCCTCGACGATTGCTTTGGCAAAAAGAAACATCGCCATGTCTGGACGGCCCCAGGGTCCATACACCGTGAAAAACCGAAGACCCGTGGCCGAAAGTCGATAGAGGTGGCTGTAGGTGTGCGCCATCAGCTCATTGGCTTTTTTCGACGCGGCATAAAGGCTGATGGGGTGATCGACATTGTCCTGCACCGAAAACGGCAATTTGGTATTAGCGCCATAGACCGAGGACGAAGATGCGAACAGGAGATGCTTGCAGTCGTTATGGCGGCAGCCCTCCAGTACGTTCATGAAGCCTTCGATATTGGCGTCGATATAGGCGTGGGGATTTTCAAGCGAATAGCGAACCCCCGCCTGGGCTGCCAGATGAATGACGACAGGAAAACGGTATTGCGCGAAAAACGACTTCATCGTCGCGCGATCGGCCAGGTCGAGCTTTGCAAAAGAAAAATTCGGATGCTGCTTCAGAATATCGAGGCGGGCGTCCTTCAGTCTGGGATCGTAGTAATTGTTGATGATATCAAGCCCGACAACCTCGCGGCCATTCGACAACAGGCGCTGCGCTACATGAAACCCAATAAAGCCGGCAGCTCCGGTGACTAGTACCGCATTTTCGGACATCGTTTCTCCGGTTTAACGCTTAGAGCCGCCACAGCTCGATGCCGGCAGGCTGCGAGCTGCGATCGAGCTTCATTTTTACGTCGAGAACTAGGCCCATGCCGCCAACCAATAATCGCTGAATAAGTGGCCAACCGCCGCCAATATAATGATCGTGCGCAACCGCGAGAATGACGGCGTCGGCTGGCTGCAATTTGTCGAGTTCAATAAGTGTCACGCCGTACTCGTGTCGGGCGTCGGCAGCATTCGCCATCGGGTCATGCACCTGGACCGTCAGACCGAACGATTCCAGCTCACGGATGATATCAACCACGCGAGAGTTGCGCGTATCCGGGACGTCCTCCTTGAAAGCCAGGCCGAGGATGGTGACGACGCCCCCCTGACCTTTTCGCCGCAGCAGCCCCCGCACGCATTCCCGAGCGATCCGCTGACCCATGCCATCATTGATGCGGCGGCCGGCCAAGATGATTTCCGGATGATAACCTGCTTTTTCAGCGCGATAGGTCAGGTAATAGGGATCAACACCAATGCAGTGCCCCCCAACCAGACCCGGCTGAAACGGCATGAAATTCCATTTTGTCCGCGCTGCCGCCAGGACGTCGCCGGTGTCGATCCCGAGGGCTTGGAAAATAAGCGACAGTTCATTCATGAACGCGATATTGAGGTCGCGCTGGGTATTTTCGATGACCTTGGCGGCCTCCGCGACCTTGACCGATGGCGCACGATGGATGCCGGCGGTGACGACCGATCCGTAGACGTCGGCCACGATATCAAGGGTTTCGGGATTCTGAGCCGAAACCACTTTCACAATGGTTTCGAAACGATGTTGTCTGTCGCCGGGATTGATGCGTTCGGGCGAATATCCCACATTGAAATCTGAACCAACCTTAAGCCCAGAACATTGCTCGAGAATCGGTACGCATTCCTCCTCGACTGCCCCCGGATAGACGGTCGATTCATAGACAACAATGTCACCCTTCTTGAGCGCAGCGCCTACCAGGCGCGACGCTTCAAACATGGCACCGAGATCAGGCCTTCGCGCGCCATCGATCGGAGTCGGAACCGTCACGATAAAAAAATCAGAATCCCGGAACGCGGTTGCCTCGCTTGTAACGGTCAACGAAGGGAGCTTCAGATCGGAAGTCTCAACCTCGCGCGTGCGATCCTGTCCGGCCTTCAATTGCCGGATGCGCGTCTGGTCGATATCGAAACCGACGACAGGGTTCCCGGCGCGCGCGAAGGCTGCCGCCACAGGCAGTCCGACATAACCCAAACCAATGACCGCGATCTTCCGGCGGTGTGACATCAAATGATATTCCAGGTTTCCGGGACGCCATTGACGCCACTCCGCCGACTGTTTAGCCACCGTACGATGTAGATCGCAAGGGGTGAACGCCTGACGGCTGTTAGGGTTATTGCCAAGGCTGCCCTAAAGCCATACCAAAGTGGAGAATCCGGGCCTTGCCCGCTCGCCTTTGGACTACTTTGAAACATCAGCGAATACGGTCTGAAATGCGCCCGTTTCTTATCTTGTCGGCCCGGATACTGGTATCACTGGCGCTGCTTTATCTAGCGCTTCGCGGGATCAATTTCGCAGCGATTCAGTCTCGCCTGAGCCAGATCAATGTCGGCTGGATCGCGCTTGCCGCGCTCATTACCGTGCTTCAGATTTTTATCGGCGCATTGCGCTGGCGTGAGATCTCCGAGCTGTGCCAGGCTCCGCTGACGGATTTGCGAGCCTTTCGATACAATATGATCGGGGCATTTTTTAATCAGACCCTGCCATCCTCCATAGGAGGAGACGCTGTGCGACTCTGGCTTGTCAACCGCACCGGCGCAGGGTGGCGCGCCGCGACCTATTCGATATTGACCGATCGCGCCATCGGACTGATCGCGCTGGCTCTTATCATCGTCGCCAGCCTGCCGTGGAGCTACGGCATGATCGCCGATCGCAAAGGCCGTCTCGCACTTGTGCTTGTGGACTTCGCGGCCCTCTCGGGCGGACTGAGCTTTCTCCTGCTCGGCTATCTGCCGTGGTCTTGGCTAAGAACCTGGTGGCCCACAAAGCATGTCCACGCCTGCTCTGTTATCGCCAATAAGGTCATCTTCAGCCGACGCAGCGGGCCGAAGATCGCAATCCTTTCGCTCTCGATTCATGTGCTGGCGGTGGTGATTGCCTGGTGCGCCGTTCGCTCCATCTCGGCACCTGCCGATTTCGAGCAAATATTCATGCTGATCCCACCCATCATGCTGATCACCATGATGCCGATCTCGATCGCAGGCTGGGGGGTGCGCGAGGCGACGATGATGGTCGCGTTTGGCTACGCCGGGCTGGCGCAAACCGATGGGACGGTAGTTTCGATCTTGTTCGGCGCGGTGTATTTCATCGTCGGCGCCGTCGGCGGACTTGTGTGGATCTTTAGTGCGGAGAAGACCGGCGCTCCAATGAAAATTGTCAACGCAAGCGAAGATTTATGAAAAGGTGTTCTGGATTGGCACGCCTTGCAACAATAGAGTTCGCATCTAGTCAGGAAGAAACAGATGCACATTCGCTTATTGGAGTATCTGTGCGGCAGTCAGTCCTGAATACTTTTGATTAGTATGGCAATCACCCGTTGCGATCGAAGCGGGAGCCTGTTCGAGGGGCGACGACCGACTAACCCGGTCGCCATTCGTCGTGCCAAGCCTGAGCCATCAGCACATTCCATAACCAGTAGCCGTGGTTGCGCCGCCCGCTCATATGCTCATCAAGCATACGCCCAACACGCTTGGCATTAAACAGGCCCTGCAACTGCAGGGTCGCAGGAGATAGCAGATCGCTGGCCCATGGCCTCAGCGGCCCTCGAAGCCAGTCGTCAATCGGAATGCTGAAACCGGTCTTCGGTCGGTCGATCAGTGCCGCGGGGACATGCCGATAGAGCACCTGCCTCACCAGCCACTTGCCCCGGCCAGCGCGAACCTTCATTTCGGGCGGAACCCTCGCTGCAAATTCCACGACATCTTTGTCCAGAAACGGTACCCGCGTTTCAAGACTGACCGCCATCGCCGCCCGATCGACTTTCTGCAGAATGTCGTCGGTCAGGTAGCTCAGGGAGTCGGCAAGCGTCATGCGACCGAGCGGATCGAGCGTGACTGCTATCTTGCTCATTTCATCGGTCGACCAGTTGTCGACCTCCCCGCCCTGCAAGATCGTTTCCGTCGGGTCGCTATCGATCGAGCACAGCAATTGATACATCTGGTCGAACGATGCCGAACCGATGATCCGCGCCAGCTTGGCAACTTGATCCCCGGCGCGGCGGATATGCAGCTGTGACGGCAGCAACGGTTGCACCAAACGCGCAATAGTGCCGGCCGGCTCCGGCGCAACGGCATTCAGAACGACGCCTAATGCACGCCTTAGTGGAGCTGGCATCTTGCCTAACCTGGCGTTCAGCTGCCCGCCCCAAATATGCCGATTGTAACCGCCGAACAGCTCATCGCCAGCGTCGCCGGACAACGCCACTGTGACATGCTTGCGCGCGAGCGCTGCGACCAAATGGGTCGGGATTTGAGAGGAGTCAGCGAAAGGTTCGTCATACATCCGTGGCAGTGTGGGGACCACGTCCATTGCGGTTTTGGGATCGACGTAAAGTTCGGTGTGGGACGTGCCGAGATGCGCTGCGACCTTGCGCGCGTCGCCAGCTTCATCAAATGCACCTTCGGAAAAGCCGATCGTGAAGGTCCGCACCGGTTGCGTCGCCTGGGCCTGCATCAAAGCAACAATGGTCGAAGAATCGACCCCGCCCGACAGAAACGCCCCGAGCGGCACATCGGACAGGCATTGACGCTTGATGGCCATCGACAACAGCCGCTGCAATTCTTCCGTAGCTTCCGTCTCATCTTTGATCCGTGTGTTTTGCGCGGCTACCACCTGATCTCTGAGCGACCAATATGGAATCGGCTCCGGCATCGACCCGGGCGACTCATCGGCAACAAACGACACAAACGATGCCGAAGGCAGCTTCCTGAAACCTTGCCAGATGGTGGCAGGCGCCGGAACGTAGCAATATCGCATGAATGAGGTCAGCGCCTTGCGATCCAGTGCCGGCGACCAGGTTGGATGAGCGGCGAGCGCCTTCAATTCTGACGCGAACACGAGGTCGCGGCCGCACCATCCGTAGAACAATGGTTTCTCGCCGAAGCGGTCGCGGCACAGTGTGAGCGTTCGCTGCTGCTCGTCCCACAACGCGAAGGCGAACATCCCGATGAACCGCTGAAGCGCCTTGGCCACGCCCCACTGACGTAGGGCGTACAGGAGGGTCTCCGTATCGGAATGCCCGCGCCAGTTTGGAGAAACCCCGTTTGCCTCCAACTCACTGCGAATTTCGAGGTGATTATAGATTTCCCCGTTGAAGGTCACAGCGAAACGCCCGCACTCGCTTCGCATCGGCTGGGCACCGGCCTCTGAGAGATCGACAACCGACAGTCGACGATGACCGAAGGCTACACCAGCCCGTGCGTTGGTCCAGCAACCACGGGCATCTGGGCCGCGATGCGCAAGCGCCTCCACCATCCGCTGCGCATAGCCAGCAAGCATGCCGTCATCGCCGCCGCCAGGCCGGAGCAAACCAGCGATCCCGCACATCAGCCTAGCCCCTTCGAAAGATGCTTCTGCAGATCCTGCCATTGTCTGGCAACCGTAGGGCGAACTGGCTTCAATCGGTTTCGCTGAACCAAGCGATTGAGGCCAAGGCCGATCGTCACAATATCCGTCCCGCTCTTGAGAAGATGTATCGCGATCCCCTCGAATGCCGGCAAGAATTCGCGGGAATGCCGTGCATATCTCCACAACGAGCCGATGAACACCCGCCGTCCTAACAGCATCTTGGCGAGATCAAGTGCATCCTGGCGATATCCGATCAACACATCTTCCAGGGCAGCGAAGCGGCTGCGCGCAAACGTCCGCAACAGCAAGTCCTGGTCCTGAGTCTTCATGAGGTTTGCATCGTAGGGATTTTTGCGAAACCAATCGGCACGGCCGCACCAAGTCGGATGCGGAAACGGAAAACCCCGAAACGGCTGCGCCGTAATCTCGTCATGTGTTAGGCCAATCGGTAACTCGCCGATAAGTCGCCCATCCCCCGCAAAAACCACCGCACCGCAGCCGAGGAGATCGAGCTGCGGCTCGCGCTCCAATCGGGCGACCTGTCGTTCCAGCCTATCCGGAAAACAGACGTCATCCGCATCCATGCGGGCAATGTACGCACCGCGGCTTAGCGCAATAGCCTGATTAAGTCGCGTCGCGAGGCCCGCCTGCGCCGCTTCACAAACAAGGCGAATGCGAACATCATTGAATGCGCGGACGATCGACGCGCATTGATCGGATGAGCCGTCGTCTATCACGATCAGCTCCCAGTCCGTCAAGGTCTGCAATTGTATGGAACACACGGCGTCAGCAATCGTGCCCGCACTGTTACGCATTGCCATGATGACGGACACAAGGGGACGCTTCTCTCCTGTTTGGTCAGGAATGATGGTGTCGTCGTGACGTGGCGCTTCCGACAATTTCAGCTCTCGGCGTAGAACAGCCGGCCCGCCAGGCCGCGCGCTCGATAGGTTTTTGCGCCGCAGAGCCGCCACGACATCTCATACACAAATCGCCTCGCGGCGCGTGGGCCGCGTTCCCTGCCGAATACAACCGAGAATGTTGCAATGAGCAGAGACCGAAGCCATCCGATGGGATTCCCGCCGCGATGTTGCTCGACGGACGCAGAGAGCGCTTCGACCGAGAGCGCCCAGGGTCGCGCTTCGCGTTCGGTCTGCAAGAGACTCAACTTTCCGAGAATTTCGGAAAATCGCTGTTCATAAGTATGATCGGCAATCACGCGCGCATGACCGGCAAGCGTGATGGCGTCGCGCTCGTCTGGGTGATCGAGATAATGGCGCACTTTCCCGGCGAGTGTCTCAGGCGAATCGAAGGTCGCAATCTCGCTTCCGACCACGAAGTATCGTTCCAGCCCAGGCGCAGCTTCCGTCAACAGAAAGCCTCCTGCCCCCGGCACCTCGAACGTTCGCGCCTTGATCTGACGATGGCTTGACGCCTTGCCATCGGCAAGATTTTGGCCCGACCCGGAGAAATTCAGTGAGATCCTGGAGGCGCGGTAGATCTCAGGAACCTCGGCAGCGTCGACGACTCCATTTTCCGTACCATGACCAAAGCACGACACCGCGATGCCACCTGCGCGCAGTGCTGCAATCCACTCGGCGCGATACCCATACATGCTGCCGACGAAGCTCACATCGTAGCGACAATCTCCGGATGGCGTCGGGTTAGCGAGCGCCCCCCCTGATGCCGCCCACTGCGAAGGAAATACGTTGTCGAGACCTCGTGATGGCGCGGCTTCCACCGCCGCGCCGTCAGTGGTCACATGCAGATCGACGTGTTCAGCGAAAAACCGCGACGCCTGTGCAAATTTCCAGGAATCGTCAGTGCCCCAATTGACGACAAGGGCCGGGCTGTTGGCGCGGATCAGATCAAGGGTTTCGAACCAGATTTCATAATGCATCAGCACGCAGAAAATCACGTCCGGTCGCCAGTTCGCCACGCGCTCGAGCAAGGCAACGTTGAGATCAGCGAAATCGCCGTAGTGCGACCGATCGCCTGAGTCGAAAAAACCGACATCGTGCCCCATGCGCTCGAAGGCTGAGACGAAGTGGACATAATCATAGTTCTCGCCACGCTCCGGCTTGCCATAGGCATAGCGGCTCAACACGCACAGGATTTTCATCGATCAGGCCGCGGGCCGACGAACGGCCGTCACGTGATATCCGACCGTGAAGCGCTGCTCATGGTCAAATGGATCCAATAGCTTCGCCGCCAAGGGCACGCCGAGCGCGAGAACGGGAGCGAGAATCAGCCAAAAGGGCAACCACAGCAACTGACTATACCAAGGGGCGGCAAAGCCGAACGGTCGCGTCATGCGTACAAGCCGGATCGTTTCCTGCGCGATATGGCGCAGCGTGCCGGCATTGGCCGTCACCGCAATGGAATCAAAGCCAGCCTCTTGCAAGAATCGCCGGTACCAGTACGGCGTGTAACCGCCATAGAAATGGTAGGGCTCCTGATGAACGCCGGAGCCTAGCGGCGCCGTCAAGATCAGGCGACCGCCCGGCGCAAGGATGCGGCCAAATTCCCGGACCACGGCGATCGGCTCGGGAACGTGCTCAAGCACCTCGGTGCAAATGATGACGTCGAAACTCGCATCGGGAACGGGAATGGCGTCTGCCTCGGAGACAAAATCGATCGGTGCATAGCCGCCATGCCGCAGCTGGTTGTCCTTCAACTGTGCGAAATCCTGGGTTTTGTAATCGCAATGGGCGAACAGCGCGCGATAGGGCGCCGAGCCGGCCCCGACATCGAGCACTTTCGATCCGGCGAGTAACCCCGCCGCCTGTTCAGCGATCCACCTATCGCGATTGCGCAAGTTGAAGGCGAGAAGATCACTGGTGGCGAAGAGGCGTTTGATGGCTGACAGCATTGGAAATGGCAATCCGGAGTAGCCGGTGAGGAAAACGTCAGCGCTGAAATTCGAAAAATCCGCAGCCGTACTCAAGCTGCGGAACGAACGCCGGAGAGACATTCTCGTGCAGTGTTCCGTCGTCTGACACGTACGAGAAGCTTGTCAACCGCAACTCAGAAAACCAAGACAGAATTGTCGCCGGCGCGAATACGCGATGTGCGTTAAAGCACACCCGCTCCCGGCCGATCGGCGTCGACAGATAGAGCACCCCGCCCGGATCGACAAGACGCTGCAACTCCTCTGCCGCGAGCCGGGCGCCGTCGGCGTTGATGGGATCGCCATATCGGCCGAGGCCGATGTGCTCGATGACGTGCAGGCAGGACAGGCTTGATACCGACCGATCCGCAAACGGCAGGCGATTGATATCGGCGGCAACGCAAGTGAGACCGCTTTGCCGGACCACCAGCGGACGGTAGTCGACGAAGATCGTCGGCACATGCGCCGAGAGTACACCCATGGTCAGCACGCTCGATCCGATGTCTACATGCTGGCGCGGCTTGGCCTCCGCTAGCCGCCGCGAAAGCCAGTTTCCCTGATAAAAATAGTGCGGATCGAACGGCGTCGTCGGCAGCCGGTCCGAGAGGCAGGGATAGCTGTCGGCGCCCTTGACCGACCATGATCCAGCCTGCTGGCGAAATACGAGCCAATCCACCAGATAGCGCGGCAGATAGCGCAAGGAAACCAGGCGGCGCCAGTCGGCGATCGCACCAACCCAGCGCTTGGCAAATTCCTTCATCGCTCGCCGACCGATCTCATTGGGAATTCGATGCGGCCGGCCAGTAGGCGGCGCACGGCAAGGTCGTCACGAGCTGCCCCGCGAGGTCCGGCCTGCGCCACGCCAGTGGCGCGAGACGGGCGCGCGCGCTCATCGCCACCCGATTGATTCCGCGGTAGAGCGCCTTCAGCACCGAAGCCGACCTGTATGCGCTGATTTCCCTAGCCCTGACGCGCTTGCGCTCGTCCTGATACGCCGCCGAGCCGGAGACGGATTTCTGTCCCGTATGCCGCCGGAAGGCGCTGAACGCGACCGGCGCATAGCCGGCGCGGCCAGCAAGCGCCATCCGCAGGAACAGATCATAATCCGCGGCATAGCGTAGCGAACGATCGATCCCGCCGATTTTCAGATACAGATCGCGGCGCCAGAAACAGGCGTCCTGCAGCGGCGTCCAGCCGCCGTAAAGCATCGCCATGCGAAGGTCTGGAACCCAGCCACGGCTGTAGAACAACACCTTATTGTCTTCACCGATGTAAAAATCATCGCCGAAGATCATGTCGATATCCTCAGTCAGCAGCTTTCGTGCGGCATCAAGCGCGCCGGACAGGTACATATCGCCGGTGTTGATCCAGCAAAGGATGTCGCCGGTTGCTCGCTCGAAGCCCTTAGCTAGCGCGTCCGCGTATCCGGCATCGGTTTCGCTGAGCCAGCCCGTGAGGCTCTTCTCATAACGGCGGATGATATCGACGCTGCCATCAGTTGAGCCGCCGTCGATGACGAAGTACTCGTCACCTTCATGAAGGTTCGTGAGTACCGACTCGATCGTATCCTCCAGGTAGGACGCCATGTTGAAGGATGGCGTGACGACGGAAATGCGCATGGGAACAGTTTCAGCTTCCTATCAGCTTGGAGTAAAGTTTCTCGTGCTGCCGAGCGACCCCATCATATGAATAGTTCGCAATCACGTGCTGACGTGCAAACCTCCCGGCCCGTACGCCAGCATTGGGCTCGGTGACAAACCAGGAAACGCCGGCCGCAAGGTCTTCGATATCGAACGGCTCCGCCAAGTAGCCACTGCGCGCATGCTCTATCAGATCCGGAAGTCCTCCCGTCCTGAAAGCGACGGTAGGCACCTCGCAACTTGCTGCCTCCATGACGGAGTTGGGCAAATTGTCCTCAATTGAAGGAACGACCAGCACGTCGACCGCAGAATATGCGCGCGCAATAGCCTGATCGTCGCTGAGCACGCCAAGATAAGTAACCGGCAACGAAAGTTGTCCGCCGTCTTGCGGCGCCTTCATTCCCAAGACCGCCAGGTGAATCCTTGCCTGACCGCTATGCTGTGCCAATCTGGCCAGGAGTGGGGCCATGAAGTGAAAGCCCTTGCGCTTGTCACCGTCGCCCGTGAGTGCACCGAATAGCAGCACAATTCCGTCTTCCGGAAGACCTAACTCCGCCCGAGCTATGCGCTTGTCAGCCGGTGCGAACACAGCCGTATCGATAGCGTTCGGAATTGTGTGAAGGACACAACGTTGCAAAAGCGAACTGGATGAAGCAACACCGGTCAACCATCGGCTCGGCGTGACGACATCAAACGGCATCTTATTCCAAGCAACTCTTTTGCGTTGAAGAACCCGATAGGACAAGTCTTGCTTTTTGTTGGAATGCAATTGGGGACAGGCACCGCAAGACGCCATGAAATTGCTGCACCCGTTGGAGTAGTGACACCCTCCAGTGAACGGCCACATGTCGTGAAACGTCCAAACAATGGGCTTGTTCAACCTCGGCAGCGTCTCGATCCGCACAAAACCGTTGCTGATCCAGTGCAGATGAAGCACGTCCGCATCATCCAGCAGCGTCCGCTTTTCAAGGCGATCGGGAGCCCAAGCGGGCGAAAACAGCGTACTTTCGCGAGCGGGATAGGTGACAAGTGGAAGCTGATCGATCCGCGCCGCGGTACGGGACAGCATTTTGTCAAGCCATCCCAAGGGATGCCATTGCCCGGCAGCGTCAAGGTCCCCGGCGGCCGAAACCATTGTCGATTCGATTCCGATCCGGTTTAATGCAGCGTTTAGCCGGAAAGCTGCACGGGCGGCCCCGCCGTGCTGGTCTGACCAGGACAGATGCACGACCTTCAAGGTCTTACAGCTTCCATAAACAATGAGTCAGGTTTCCGGATACGTCCGTTCACCGTATCCAAGTTAAAGGAATTGAATTGAGCGATCCGACTCTGATCGGCCTGGCATATCTCCACCTCCGCAAACCCGACCTGTTCCAGCAGACCCTTGAGGGATATACGATCGTACATCCACTGATGAACCTGTCCGGAGCGGCGGAAGAGGCCCTCTTTGAGCGCCGCCCTTCCCTCAGCGCCCAGCGCCAGGCTCGCCAGCGCGCCACCAAACTCCTCGCGAGAGCGGCGTACATAATGAGCGACCCTTGCAAACGACAACCGATTGGGCTGATTGGCTGCCGTCGCCGCAAAAACACTTTCCGCTTCCATTCCTATCCGGTCCACAGCGAATTTCCGGCGATCGCTATCGGCTTCGACCAGCGCACGGTGCATTTCGCCGCCGCCTTCCCGTCGCACCATCTGATCGATCATTTCCATGATCATCCACTCATGTTGCCAGATGGGCACTGCGCCATCGGCCACATCACCCACACTTCTGAGATAGGCCGACGCAATATTTTCAAGATCCGGAACGGCCAGCCTTATGATTCCCCCAGAGGTCAGGACACGGTGGCATTCGTTCAGAAAATTCGTTGCACTGGATCTCGGCAGGTGCTCGAGGACATGAGAAGCATAGCAGACATCAACCTGACCGGCCCCAAATGGCAGACGCCTCCGAATATCCCAGCGGCGCACGAGATCACTTGCCGGGATGCTGTCCAAATTGATCCAATCTGGATGAAATACCGAGCCGCAGCCTAGGTTAAGGCGAATCACGCGATCAAGACCTTAATCAAACACTTTGATGGCGACGCGCCCGGTATAATCCGTCCGTGACAGGAAAAGTCTTAGCTTATGCTTTTCGATGTAATCGTCGACCGCCTTACGCGCACCCTGCCAATGACCATAGTCATCCAGTATTAAGACACCACCGCGCACCAGTCGCGGATATAAAGTGTCCAGCTCGTGACGAGTCGATTCGTACCAGTCGGTGTCAAGCCTGAGCAGAGCTATCTGTTCCGGCGCCTCCTGCGGGAGCGTCTCTTCGACACGTCCCTTCACAAAATGAACCCGCTCCTTCGGGTAGCCGGTTGAAAGAACCGCCTGCTTAACGGCCTCCAGAGGGGCATAGCACCAGAAAAGGTCCGCCTCTGACTTCTTGTGCTGTCTGACTAGCTCGGACGCTTTTTCTCCAGCGAGCGAAATGTCGTTTTCGTCCGGAATGCTCATCCCATCGAATGTATCAAACAGGAACAACTCTCTTTCGGTATGCTTGATTAACAGCAACGTCTTTGCCACAGCCATCATGCTACCGCCGCGCCATACGCCGCATTCCACGATGGCGCCCGGGATACGATTCTTCTCAATATATCGCGCAGCCTCACACACGGCATGGATTCGCTCGGCCGATGTCATTGTGAAAGGCCTTACGCTGATTATCGTTTCACGATCGATCTGCGAGATATCGGGAAGCGGATCATTTTTTGACCGCGGCTCGATCAATCTGCGTAAGACAGCTCCCGCACGAGATCGAAATGAGTGAAGCAACAATTTATTCCACTTTCGTTCTTGGATTACACCAAATGGTCATTAATTTTAAGAAAGTTCGTTCGAAAGCCAAGATATCTCGCTCTGGCTGTCCACGTCCACGCAAACCCAAGAGGAGCATTCCTGGACACTTACATAACCACCACCGCAACGGCTATCTGTCTTTTGAGCACACAGATCGAAAGGCATTCAGATATCCGGCAACAACCGTCTGTATATTTACTTCTTTTTCGATGATTTCTTTCGAGCGACTCCCCATTCCCCTTAACTGATCTGGGTCGCTCAATGCTTCAATCATGACACGCGCAAGATCCGCCTCATCGCCATCCTTAAAAAATGCGCCGTTGACACCTTCCCGGACAAGAAAGCGCTCCGTGCCGTCCGCCTTCGCACAAACAATAGCAAGGCCGTAATACATTGCCTCGTTGATCGACAGTCCGCCTAATCCTGGCAAAACAAAAAGATAGCTCGCCATGAACTCCTTGCCCAGCTGCACTGGATCATATATCGGGCCCGCAAATCGAACGGCATGCTCAAGCGAGCACCGGCGCACCAAGTCCCGCAGACTATCCCGTTCCGGCCCGTCTCCTACTATCACCAGTTCGGCATCGTGAAATTGACCGCGCGCCAACCGGAATGCTCGGATCAATAGGTCAGCGCGCTTTTCTGGAACCAATCTTCCAACAAAAAGCACCCGACGCTTACATCGAACAGGAGCCGCCTCTGCCAAAATCCTTTGCTCGGCATCCTTCAACGCGTCGGTGTCAGGCGAATTGCGCGTTACAAAAATTCGATCCGACGGGACCCCGTAACTGCCGTAAAGTTCTTTACCCTCATCCACATAAACAACGTGAGCATCCACCATTTGAAAGCGTCTTTTTCGGGCAGCGACCGCAACGTAACGGGACCCTGCCTCAATCATACTCCGTAGCTTCCCTTGCTCCCGCAGCGCTTTGACCTCGTCCAAGGATGCCTGAAGGTCGGGGATCAAAAATGGGATGGACTTCAACACCAGACGAAAACGCAAAAGGTAACGCAACACCATAAGCGCCGGATGAAATTGAAATCCACGCAGGATGTGATCAGGCAGGACAATGACATCAGGCCGCTCTTTCATCAGCAGCGACACGAGCCCCTTAAATGAAAATATGAATGGCCTGATTGCATATTCTTGCAGAAGAACGCTTCGAAAATTCGCACCTTCCGATGTCAAAAATACACCCGCACCAACGTGACTTGAAGGCTCGCTTGGTGACACTACGACAAGGTCTATACCGGGCTCTGCATTTATCTTGCTTAGCACGAGATTGAAATAATGAGGCAATCCAGTCGTGAGGTAGACGATTTTCATTGCGTCGGTCAGCTTCGTTATCTTCGTTCGATCGCCAAACAGGAGATTTGATGCGGCTGACTTACGCCAGTTCTTTCTGGAGGCACTATCCTCTCGCCCAACGTCCAAAATCTGCCGGAAAAGAATTTCCAATACTCCTGACGCACGATTCGAGCATTGTTGCGCGCCAACCAGATATCGACTTGTCGTCGTGAATAGACCTGCGTCCTGAAGGGATACGCATCCTCACCGATCGAGCCCGGAAGGGCATATACGTTCGGCACATATTCATCCTCGCAGTATGGAAAGGAAAGGATCAGACGCCCACCAGGAGCAAGCAAGCTGAACATTGCGTCCACCGCCGTATCGTGCGCCGAAATATGTTCAAGCGTGCTGATGCACGTAATTAAGTCGAATTTCTTATCGAGTTTCGGACTAAGGATGTTTTCATCGAGGACATAGAAGTGTCGGTTGCTCATCCCATCTGACCAATAGTCCCGGATATTATCGATTGCAGTAACAATCGAACCGCACGTTCTCATTAGCTGCGGGAGCGCTGTAACCCCAGTACCAACGTCGAGCACCGATCGCGGGCAGACCTCAGCCAAATTCTCAAATACGTATGCATACTCCACCGCTCTTTCATTGAACCCACGAAATTCCTGCCGGAGAAACTCTCGCCGGCAAACCCATCGATAATAGACAGCAGACAGGCGACGAAGAGCGGACAAGATTGAGCGGTTCAACATCCTGATCACATTCAAGCAGCGACAACGAATGGCATTTTACGATTCATGCTAGCCAACAACGCATCGGCAAAGAATTTCGCTGCCCAATTTGGGTATGCTCCAGCCAAGTAGCCTGCATACACGGGGAAGCAACCAGCGATCGCACCCCGAACGCCATCTTCCCTACCCCCAACTATTTGGGTTCGCTTTACACCACTAATGAGCTTCCCGGCAGCCAATTCATAATTCGTATCCTGCGTCAGGCCGTAAAGACGGAGCAACGTGTATCCCAACTGCGCATTTCCTGTCAGACAAGAATAGCGGTCATTGCTCTTCCAACTCGATCCAAAGGAACCTGGAATCAGACCCTCGATGCCTTCGACCGAAGTAGTCTTGACTATTTCACAAATTGCAGACGCCCCCCCTCGAATACACTCGGCTGGACTTTGGTTGAAGAGCGCGGGCGCGAGGATGGCTGATTCGAGAATACCAATGAACGTATAATCAATGAGATGCGTGATCGGTGGACTGTCGTCAAATCCGCAATTCCTGAACCATCCATTGTCCTGCTGTTGCGCCATAACCCAAGCCAGATTCCGCTTCGCGGCGTCTGCATATCGCTCGTCGTCCGCCAACTTAGACAATCGAAGCAACCCCCAATCAGTCCGCGCATGATATGTTCGAGGACCACAATAGGTATCTTGACGCCAAGTCCCGTCGCTCTCCTGAATTCGCAACAGATAATCGCCGGCACGCTTGGCAGCGTCGAGATAGCGCTCATCACCGGTCCGCTCGAATAAGGCACTCCAGCCCAGGATCACTTGGCCGGTGTTAAACACACGGAGATCGCTTTTCCCAAGCCTGGAATAGACTCCGCCATTGGGTGCTTGGACAGCGATCTCCCAATCTCCAATACGGCGTGCTCTTTCAACGTACAAGTCGTTCTTCAGGAAATCTGCTGCAGCCAAAAACGTTGCAACGATATAGCCGCTCGTTTCAGGATAGGAAGCATCCCAACCCGATCTCGGATCAAATAGTGCCGAAACTCCCTCGTCCGCACCTACATCTTGGGCTCTGCATAACCAGCCCAGCGTCTCCCTGAGGTGACGCTCATCAGATCTCTCCGGAAAGGGAATATTCAATGCATAGTGTAGACCAGCGCCCGTGCGTTCGAGGCCCAGCGAAGCAGTGCGAAACGTCGCTTTTGCGCGCCGATAGATGTCGCGTGAAAAGCTTTCCAAAAGTCGTGTCACTTTACAGCCTCAAGATAGAACATTTGGTCTGGGCGGTTATCGAGTCGGAAAACATCCTCAATACGGCTGTCTTGGAATTCCCGGCGTTCCACAAGTGAAAATCCCGCCCTGCAAAATAAATATGCCAAGGATTCATAATCATAAAAGTATTTGCAACTACTTCGGCCGGCAAAGTAGCCGTAAAACCAGGCAGCAAATTTGTCTCCGATTGTAGGCCCATCAAAACGATCTTTTCCGTCAAGACCCTTTTGAAAGAAGAACGACTCGTCTCCTTCGACATACCTTCTTGCAAGTGCCTTCATATCCTGAACGCCAAAGCGGGCGACGCCTCCAGGCTTCAAGGAACGAAAGGTTTGTTCGACGATCTGCTGAGCCCGATCCCTGGAGAAATAATTGATCGCAGACATACAAACAACGACTTCAAGCGTATCAGGAAGGAACGGCAAATCGTAAATCGCTAGATCGAGTGAAAGGTCGGCCGTCGCGCTGACATCTATACCGTAATAGCCGCTGACGCGTTGGGATCCGCTGCAAAGATTGACGCGACGAATGTTCAGTCCGAAAACGCGGCTCATCAATCTCCTATTCATATAGAGGATCCAGGCGGAATTAACATTACGCCTGACAAAACGGACCCCTTTACCGAGAGCCTTGACAGATTGTGTTGCGATCACAACTTGCCCTCAATGAACGACCCCGCCTCGCTCCTTCCGGAGATATTGTCGGCGCCTTGATAGAGCTCTCGGTATTGTTTCGACGACGACATCAATCGTTCGTGGGTGCCGCCCGCCACGATTCGGCCTTCGTCGAACACATGAATGACATCGCAATTCGCAACCGTCGAAAGGCGATGCGCAACTATGATAAGGGTCTTTTCGCCCGCCAGCGAAGCGATCTCACGGCTGAGTTCACGTTCGGTAGAATTGTCGAGCGCACTCGTCGCTTCATCGAAGATCAGGATACTGGGGTCTCGATACAAAGCACGGCAGATCCCGATACGTTGCTTCTGACCGCCAGAGATGCGGACCCCCTGTTCTCCAACACGGGTCTGTAATCCCTCCGGAAGCGAGGCAATGAAGCCGTCGATTCGAGCTATTCGCACCACCCGCTCGAGCCGCATGAGATCCGGGCTCTCTTCAAATGAAATGTTGAACGCAATGGTGTCGTCCACCAAAACTACATTTTGTGGCACATAACCAATTTGACGCCGCAGGGCATCGCACCGAAATGGGTCAAACGCCTGTCCATCCATCTTAAAGATACCTGCCGAGGCCTCTCTGAGTCCGGCTAAGATGTCGAGAAAGGTCGTCTTCCCGGCTCCCGATATGCCTACAAGGCCCACCGAAGTGCCCCGTTCAATCACGAGCGACACTCCATTCAGCACTGGTTTACCCGCATGCGAAAAAGTCAGGTTCTCAATTTCGAGAGCGTTCTCAAAAGGGAGAAGTCCGTGCTTCTGGATGACCTGCCTAGCGCCGAGTTCATCGAACAACTTTTGGATCGCCACAATCGAAGGTCGATAAAATTTGTAGCTGCTATAACCACCAACAATGCGATTATAGGACGGCATCAGTCTTACCGCACAAAAAGCGAGAAACCCAAGAAACGGGACAGCAGATCTAACGTCAACCGCCCCATATACGACGGCCAATCCTACAGTCGGAACGGACACCATCACGATTAGTTCCAGGAAGCTTCTTGGAATGGTCTGGAACAAATTGAATGCGGAAATAGCTGCTGCGTACTTTTGGTTCAACATACCGTGCTCAACTCGTATTGCGCGTTCCAGCCCCAGTATTTTCAGATCCTTGATGGCGCTTACCACGCTGAAAAGAAAACGATACTGACGGGTACGAACCTCGGACTGGGCTTCCCCCTGCGCGGCGACGCCGCGCAATACGCCGAAATAGAATACTGCGCTGACGATCCCAAGCGTCGACACGAGAATAATTGCGAGACGGCCATCCACAGCAATTATCGCCGCCAAGACTAGAGAAAGAAGAAGCGCTTCACTGAGGATGGCTATCACCGCGTCCAGCCATATCGCAACGTGAACCGTTTCCGCGTTGATTACCCCGGTGATCTGCGAAACGCTCTGCCCAGAGAGATAACCATAGTCCGCGTTCACCAAAAGCTTAAAGAGCTCGTTGGATAGCCGACAGGTAACGTCAGCACTTGCATTGAATTTGATCCTATTAAGAAAATAGGCCGCTACTGCCTTCAGTACAAAAAACGCCATCATACCAAACGTAACAATGAGGACGAACTCTCTTTGAGACCAGGATAGCGTTTCGTACAGCCACCTCACGATCCCACCGGGTGGCTCCGGTCCGGATAGCAACGTGAGATATGGCAGCAAAACGGCGATGCCGACCATATCAAGAAGCGCAAGCGCCGCTGAGGTCAGACCTAACTGCCAAAGCCGCGCGGAGCCAATTCGCTGATAAAGATGTCGCACTAATCTCTACCGAAAGATGGTCTGCATGTTTCGTGACTAGGCAACGAGGAATGCTTCAAACAATTGGCTATGCCGACTTCGGACTCGGGTGTGCAACGTACCTGCTCACGAACTGCCTGGCCTTGACGCCGACATACCACCACAGGCTGCGCCACATGAATTTATCCCACCATGGGATTCTCTGACCGCGCTCGTCCGCAAGCAAGAACGCTGCAATATCCTGCGATGGCCTATATTCAACGCCCGGCCTGACGTTGAAATTCCACTCCAGGACCCGATCGATCTCTCTCGATGCTTCACCACTGAGCTCGCCGGCGATAAATTTCTGAATCGCCGACTCGAGATTACCAATCAAGATAGAGAGTGACGACGGCCACCCCATGCGCGGGAACCAATCCTGCAAGACTGGGTCAGCGCTGCAAGCGTATACTGTGGGTATGCGCGCGATATAGGCCTCTGCAGCAGCAGTCGATCCATAATGAACGAGGAGACCCGACCGTTCAAGGATATCCCCGAAGTCGACGTCATCCGCGATAAATATCACGTTGGGTTCCGGCTCCAAATCAAGGTAGTCCGCGCGACCTTCATTCGGGTGCTTCTTGACCACGAAAAGTAAGTCGCTGTGCGCCCTCGCGCTCTTTCGGACCGCGTCCTTCCATTCCTCCCGATAGCGTTTAACCCTGTCGACAATCGTCAACAATTCCTCATATCGATTTTCAGCATCCAGATCACCGGATCCGAATAGATCGGCCGAGCTATAATTTGCAAAATGAAATCCTGTGATCACGAGAACAACTTGGTCCCGCCGGTATTGCTGAAGTTTCGCCAAGATGGCTTCGGAAAGCAGCGCCAATCGCTCGACACCCGAGTCACGAAAATAACGTTCAAGGCGCGGATAGCCAAAATATCTGATCCTCTCTGCCGATGAGAGCTTCTTCTGCCCAATCAAGGCACCGCCAATCAACTCGGCTGGACCCGGCCCCCAGAAAATCTCCGCGTCAACCAATTTTGTTCCAAACCTATCAAATCCGATATGGTTCGATATGCTTTGCGGAGATTGCGGATCCAGAATGCCCTCAGAGCGGAAGCAGACAACGCGGCATCCGAAACGCAGCTTGAGTAGATAAACAAGTCGCGAAACACCGATGCTGCCCATAGGAAACATCAAGATGACTTCCGGCCGGAAAGCAGCAGCATCCCGCATAAAGTTGCCGTCAAATGGAATAATCTTCGTCACGGAGTGCGGATCCAAGGCCTGGATACGATTTCGTATCGCAGCCATGGCCGGCATTTCCCGGTTCGTCTTATTCAGAACCAGAAGGATTCTCTTCATTGGTATATCCTAACCGCAAATCACGGCTTTGCTCACCAATCTCCGCCGTAGGCTGGCTGCAACTCTTTCCGCAGCCCGGCCATCCCACAGCGGAAGGGGAACCAATTCTTTCACAGGTTCAGCCATCACAGAACGAACCGATTCAACTAGCATTCCCTCAGCGACGAGTCGATTTGTTCCAGCGGTGACTGTGATCGGGCGCTCTGTGTTCGGACGAACGGTCAAACACGGAATTCCTAAGTATGTTGTCTCTTCTTGTACGCCACCCGAATCCGTAATCACCAGTTTTGCACGAACTACGAAACTCATGAATTCGATATAACCAAGCGGATTGATCAGCCTTATTGCGGGATGACCTTCGAGCCTCTTGACCTGGTCAAGAGCTTGCAGGCGCCCCCTAGTCCGCGGATGAAGCGGAAATACAATTGGAATGCTGTCGGCAATCAGGAGGAGATCATCAACTAGGGCATTCAAGCGCAACGCGTCATCCACATTCGCCGGTCTATGCAGCGTGACGACAGCAAATTCGTTCCCGCGCAGGCCGAATTTAGCGAAAGGTTTTGACGCCTCGATCTTTGCCCGCATCATCTCATATGCATCAATCATAATGTTTCCCACCTGCTCAATTCGATCAGGGGACACGCCCTCGCGTAAGAGGTTCTCATCTCCATCCGGCGACGGCGTCCACAAAAGGTCCGCGAGAGAGTCAGTGACGATGCGATTGATTTCTTCCGGCATCGAGCGATCGAAGCTGCGCAGTCCAGCCTCCAGATGCGCCACCTTGAGATTCAGCTTCTTCGCAGTCAGCGTCGCGGCAAGCGTTGAATTGACATCTCCAATCACAACGATCCATTCGGGACGCTCGGCCAGCAGCACCTTTTCGTATGCGACCATAATCGCCGCCGTCTGCTCGGCATGCGACCCCGAACCAACCCCGAGCGAATGGTGAGGCTTGGGCAGGCCGAGCTCGTCTAGAAATACGTCAGACATCTCGGCGCTGTAGTGCTGACCCGTGTGAATCAGCCTCGGTTCGCACCAATCAACGCCGCTTAGGGATCGCCACAGTGGCGCAGCTTTCATAAAGTTAGGCCTGGCGCCAACGATCAAATGGACCAAAGGAAGCGTCATCAAATGCGGTTAACTACAAGATTCATAAAATTGATAAAGTCATCGAACACTAGCCAATACCACGAACTGGATGGTTGTCTTCTGGAAAATGCCAGACTGAAAGATCAACACCATCGAGAACTAGCGAGGAGCGCGCATCGGCCAACCCATCAGCCATGAAATTGAAAAGATTTGCAGTGGAGACCGCAGTTACCAAGCCGCTCTTCAAAGCTTCACTGAAATGCAAATGGTTCCCGGCGCCGCCCGAAGCAATGATCGGAATAGGACAGGACGGCGCCACGAGAGATAGAGCTTCCATGTCGAACCCGTTACCGGTTCCATCATTATCAATTGAGGTCATATAGATTTCACCTACCCCAACATCCCGAACATAGGTGACGGCCTCTTGGAGTGAAAAGGAGGACACCTGCGAACCATTGGCAAAATACACCTGGCGCGTGCCATTCTGTTCTTTTCGATAGTCCAGCGAGGCCACGATGGACTGGGCTCCATATATTTTAACAGCCTCTCGAACGAAATCCGGATCTAGAAAATATGCACTGTTCAGCACCAGCTTGTCCGCGCCAGCGGCAAACAATTGCCTCGCGTCCGCGAGACATCGAACGCCGCCCCCCGCCGCAAGAGGCATAAAACAGTCTCTTCCAAGATTCCTCAACGCACCGCACAATCCAACAACGTCGCGCTGCTCTGACCGATTGACGTCCAGCACAATCAGTTCGTCGATCGAGCGCGCAATCGACTGAAACTCATAGTTGTTCAACACCCACTCCAGGTCTCCAACCTTTTGGAGCCGGAAATTACGACTGAGGTTGTAAACACCATCGGCGAATAGAAGCGTAAAAATCAGCCTGCTTCTAACCATGACCGTCGACTACATCCGGCAGAAGTTGCGGAGCAAACGAATGCCGTTCGCTTGGCTTTTTTCAGGATGAAATTGCACACCGTAAATATTCTCCGCTCCGACGGCTGCGACAACCGCCATTCCGCTATCGCACGTCCCAATAACCACATCGGCCTTTGCGGGCACAAAATGGTAGGAGTGAACAAAATAGAAATCGGCGCCGGTTCCCAGTCCTGCAAACAATGCTTCATCCGCACGGGCAGGACGAATGCTATCGAAGCCGATGCGGGGAACCTTACCGACCAACGCCTCATTCAAACGCACGACCTCTCCGGGTATCCACCCAAGACCGGGGGTAATCCCATCCTCCGAACCTACATCGGCGAGCAACTGCATCCCGAGACATATTCCGAGCACGGGGCTGCGGCGGTCAATTACAGCCCGATTGAGTGCAGCGGTCAGTCCACTCTCATTCAGGTTACTCATTGCCCGTGCAAATGACCCAACTCCTGGTAAAATGAGTCGATCGCTGGAAGCGACCTTCTCGGGTGAGCTCGCAATGACAGAAGGCACCCCGATGTAATCGAGGGCGTTCCTAATCGACGATAGATTTCCCATTCCATAGTCGACGATCGTCACGACGGCTTTCACCGATGCCCCCGCGAGCGGTTTCTCTCATTTCCAACGAGCAGAGAGTCCGGCGAACCATCTCGGATGCCGATCGAGACGAGCTTGTTGAGCAACAGCCCTGAGAATTCGGCGGTCATCGTTGGCGCTTTCGCACCGTAACAATGATTTCGGTCCCAATACCTTGTTGAAGCAGGGAACGCCGCAAAGCGGTAGATGCATCCGTCGCGAAGATCGAACCCAATACTCTCGAGGTCCCACGCAATTGCATGGTTGGGGATGTGCGCGCGCCATAGTCGTACCACATCAGTGCGTCATCCAGAAAATCGGAACAGGACCGCAGTTCGATCAGCTCCCAATCTGACGCATTCAAAAAATATGTCTCAAGCCATTTTCTTCCTAAGACCACGTAGTGAAACGGCGGACATAAGCCGAAAAAATCCATACTCTTACAAAGCGGCGAGTCGAAATCTGGCGTGCTGAAAACGAACAACCCGCCTGGCGCGAGTGACCGGTGAATGTTTTCGAGGACGATCGAGAACCTTTCAAAAGGTGCGTGTTCAACAACCTCCCACGCCGTCACCAAATCGTAAGACTCACTGCCAATAGGCTCGGACAAGAAATTCAGCGCCCGCGTGCGTATTTCGAGTTGCTCAAGTTCAGGGTTGCGCTTGATCTCAAAATCCGAGTGGGTCACATCCCAATTCGGATACGTCTCCTTGAGATATTTACTAAAACGTCCCATCCCGCCGCCGAGGTCAAGTGTCCTTGCGTTCGAAGGCAGAACTCTCTCGATGGATCTAAAATCGCACCGCGTCGCGTCGGCGTGATATGGATTGTTATAGGACGCGACAAAATCCTGACGATCCCACTCATCATATATCCTCGGAAGATCGAATTCGTGCAGAACGGGTGAAGCAACGACGAGTCCGCAACCTTCACATTCAAAATAGAGTGGACGACTCGATGGCAGATATCCACAAAACGGCTGCGACATACTCAACGGCAAGGCGCTGATTCTACCTGAGCAATGGGGGCATTGACGCAACTCGACCAGCGGCACATCTTCCCCGAATGCAGCCATTCTGGCGAAAACATCGTCGCGCTCCAGAGTCGAGATAATCTCGCCTATGGTCTGCTCATGCAGATTGTCCACCATCTCCTGCAATATCAGAAACATCTTGAGACGTTTGTATTTGTAGAGATTGAATTGGTTGTTGTGCAGCGATTGGCTCGGCCAACGGACGTGAACCGCCTTGTCCTTGAGCAACTTCACATCGAACCGACGCCCGGCCTTCGATTGGTCAACGTTAAAACCAATCTCAATCTGCGTGCCTGGAATTGCGCCCTCGCATGTTGCGGCCGGGCGTCCCGTCCGCTCCATCGCAGCTGCCATTTCGCGAGCGAGATCGAGATCGATCAGCGGATTCATCAGATCCAGTACAAAGACATACCCGCCGCGAATTTCCTCCAATAACCGCGCAACTTGATCATAAGCATCGCTAAGTCCAACGGCAGGCACGATCGATCCGACGCCCGCAGATACCAGGCGACGCCGGACAAATTCGGACACTCGTTTATCCGAGTCCTTGAAGGCAAGACGCGGGTTGCCCGCAACGATGAAATGAAACGCCCTCATAATGTAAATCTGACGCGGCCCAAGCCCCAACGATCTTTGCGCCTAGTACGGATCAAACGTCGGTGTCCAACGACTGTTGATTTTCTCGAACAAATCGCGATTCGCCCACTTGTCGAGCGTCCGTTCAAATTCATCTGGCGTCATATCGTAGTAGTGCAGATACGACGCAACGTGCTTTTCAGGGAATTCGCCGTCATATTTCTTCACGAGATTCAGCGCCTGCTTGCGCGTCATTGCTCCGCGACGAATATCATTTCCGACTTCGCTTGTCGTCCGGCCGAATCCGAATTTAAGGTACATCAAATAAAAGTACAGCCAGATGATATCCGTGTCGGTCGCGGAGAAATTCTCATACGCGCCGACGTTGCGCTCGGGCCGCTCCTGCAACCCGAGCTTCTCTTTAGCGACCAGATAGTGATTGTAGTTCACGAAATTCTCAAAATAGGACCAGTGCGAGATCTCCGGCTGCACCCGCATCATCTCTTCTCTGGTCGGATGCCTAAACCAATAGAGCTCTGCCTCGCTGAATTGTCCGAGGTACTTGTCCGGGTCAACGCCACTCAGATAGATTTCAATGCTGTCCTTGACGTCATATGTCGCCTTGTTTTTGAGCCGCGATGTACCGCCGTACTCCGTTTCGCCTTCCTCTGCGAACATTACAAACGGGATGTCGTAGGTCACCGAGGTTCGAAAAATTGCCGCCTGCACTGCAATCATGAAGGCGTGCATCGGAATGCCCTTATTGATGAAATTTTCCCGGTCGATCGCGCGCTCAACACGACGATTCGGGGTGATCATCAAGTGATCGAAGCCACGTTCCAGGAAGTTCTTGATATTGAGGATTCCGATCGGGTCCTCCATCGGAGGCCGGATGGTCACGCACAATGGATGCATGCCCAACTTTTCACGCAAGGTATAAGCGATGTATCCGCCGTTCTTGCCCCCGCTGTACGGAACAATGACATCGAACCTGCCCTTGTTGCGGCTTCGATGCTTGTCACAAAGAAGTTCAAGCTCGTGCCAGCGTGCGTCCCAATTCAGCGATTTCTTCTCCACCGCCCAGTTGCACGCATTGCATACACCGTGTTCATCATACTGTATGCGAGGGCGCGTATTTGGCATCAGACATCTTGTGCAATAGGTCAGCTTGTGGCGGTTTTCCATTCCTAAATTCCCCGCAAGGCGGTCTTAAGCAGGCCGAAAAGAACGTGGTCTTCGTATTTCCCTTGAATGAGAAGTTGCTGCCGCAACCGGCCCTCCTCCTCAAATCCAAGTTTACGAAAGCAACGGCACATGGCTTCATTGCTGGCCGGCGTTCCGCCCGTCAGTCGCCGCAAGCTGAGCGTGTCGAATGCATATTTGCAGGCGAGACGTACGGCCTCTGTCGCAACGCCGCGCCCCCAGAACTCGCGCTCTCCGACAAGAACGCCTAAATCAGCGACCCCGGCTCGCCAATCGATATGCCCGATCCGCTGCGTTCCAATAAACGCACCTGTCTCGCGATCATGCACAGCAAAGAGACAATCTTTACCGCTTGCCCACAGCGTCTCGACATAGGAAGCCACCTGTTCAAACTTCAGCGGCAATAGGTATTCCATCCGATAAATGGGAATCACAACTTCCGGATCCCGCAACCATCTAAAATACGCCGGATCATTGAGATGATCGCGCGTAAATTCCCTGAGCAGGACGTTCGTGCCTCGCAATTCGAGCATGGCCGGCTTTCCACTCATTCAGGTTAGTCTCTTGAAACCGGTCTGGATCGGATCCCCCTGCAACAGCAAGCGAGCGTTGCCTTTGCTCACCGCCCGACCGATAGTTTCGAAAACGGCGGACGATTGTTCGATGAATTCATCGACGATCGGATCGCTATAGGCGAACGTCGAATAGACCGCCGAGCCAAGCAAATAACCCCTCTTCAGCATCTCCTGAGCGTAAAGGGTCTGAAGCACCATCGGCTCATCATCCGCAAAACTCAGATGAGTAAGAGGCGGAATTCCCGAAATGTGGGTTCGAACGCCGAACTGCGCCGATAGCTTTCGCCAGCCCGCATTGATCCTGTCGCCGTAATGAATGAGATGCTCGTGAACGTTCTCGCGTTCGTATTTGGCAAGCGTCGCCAGGGCTGCAACAAATCCAGTTCGCTCCGTCCAGAAGGTCGAGCTGATGAACGTGTCTTGAGCGGCTTCCATGATCGCACGTCTGCCAACAATCGCTGAAATCGGAAAGCCGTTCCCGAGCGCCTTGCCGAAGACTGCGATATCGGGATTGACACCAAGGGTCTTGTGGATGCCACCGAAATTAATCCGGAACCCGGATGTCACTTCGTCGAAAATCAATACGGCGCCAGTCTGGTCCGCCAGCTTCCGAACGCCTTCGAGAAACCCGGGCTCCGGCTTGTTGTCGCGCATGGGTTCCATGATAATGGCAGCAATGCTGTCGCCGTGCGCCGCGATCACCGCTTCCAGTTCATGAAGGCGATTGAAGTTGAACGGCAGCGCCGTACCTGCAAGCTCCCTCGGCACACCCCGTGGGGCGAGCCCCGGAAGAAGCTGGCCATCCAGGTTACGCTGATCGGAGATGTTGGCAGCGAGATACCAATCATGCCAGCCATGATAACCGCAGAATGCAACCTTGCTCCGTCCGGTCGCGGCTCGGGCGATCCGGACGGCAATCGAGCAGGCCTCGCCTCCCGAGCGAGAGAACCGCGCCATGTCCGACCACGGATGGAGTTCGACGAGCCGTTCGGCGAGCTCGATTTCCTCAAAACAGTTGAGCGAGCTCATCGACCCATCAGCGATCGCGTCAGTAACCGCCTTGTTCACGTCGGGATCAGCATATCCGAGCACGCACGAACCGACGCCCATCTGGGCGAAATCCAGATAGTGGTTATTTTCACAATCCCAGACTTCGCAGCCCTGAGCGCGGCTATAGAACGACGGCCAAAGGCCCGGCAAAAACCGCTCTGCTCGCTTCGATAAAAGCTGGTTGCCTCCGGGAATGACCTTCTTTGCCCGCTCCCACAACGCTGCACCGCTGCCGTTCGCTATCATTTTATCTGTCCAGAGCATGTTGGTTACCGGCGGAGGTGTCGCGAGACATCTCCGCTTGCTGCACATCCCGAAAATTGTCCCAGTACCTTTCAGAAATGGGATCCGTGATTACGAACAACTTGCTGTCCATAACGTAGCTGACTATTTCCTCGTCCGGCACGGTGAAGATCCGGTTGCCGAAATGTTCGATAATCCTGAGGAACAATTCAAAGTCTTCCGGGTAGTCCAGCGTAAATCTCAAATTGTCTGGCGTCGGGCACGAGAGCTGCATGGCATGATCGACCAGCCGGCTTGCATCAAAAATATACCCCCACCCGGTCTCGAGAACCTTGTCTTCATTTCCGTCAACCGCCGCCGTCAGAAAACCGCGGCGATATCCAAACGCATTGACACCCAACGGCAGGCCGGAACTCCTGGCATAGTCCTCACCGTTCACGAGCCCGTCGCGCACCGAGCGCATTGCAGCTGTCGAACACAGAATGTCGTCGCCGTCCACTGCAACAATAGCATCGATGCCCAACACTTGAGCAGCTTCGAGATGACGGCGCGGAATATTTTGCTTCGAGCCATAAAAGGTCTTGACGCCTAAATTCGAAAATCGCTCAAATTCGCGATTTTCCGCTTCATCGCTGGTGACGATGATGATTTCCGCCACGCCGCTTTCGATATCGTCGGCAAACGCCGCTGATATTCGTCGGATCAGCACCTCGAGAAGCGCTACGCCGTTTGCTTCCAGCAAATGCTTACGAGGCAGGCGTGACGAGCCAAGCCTCGCCGTCAGGAAGAAGCCGATCTTCAACTGATTTTCTCCACGACCGCCGTCTTATCGGATCGCTCGAACGCATAGAGCAGCTTCAGAATTGCGTGGTCATCTTCCAGGGTATTGATGAATGGCTTACCGCCCTGTGTTGCATCGATGAAAGACTTGAGCTCATCGACATACATCTTCTCGCCGATATTGACATTGTAGCCAGTCTGGGCTTTCGGCATCTCGTAGCTGAGCGACTCCCATTTTTTCAGGCTCGGATCGTAGATTTCCACACAATTGCGATCCCAATCCCATCGCAACTGCTTTGCGTCGCCGTTGATCGTCAACCGCCGCGTTGCAAAACGCGAAACAACGTCAACCGTCACGACGGCCAGGAAACCTCCAAAATCGAGTAGACAGTTGTATGTGTCATCGATCTTTTCGGCGCCGTCGATATTTATGGTTTTTCGCACGTTTGCGAAGACTTTCTGCGGCATGCCTATGATATCAAGCAGCCACGTCAATTCGAACGGGACGATTTCTCGTGCGCCCCCGGTCAACGGGTTAGAAACATAATAATCGCTGACCTTCTCGTATGTATGCCAATCTGGAAGGAACTGACCACAGTGATACATTACGTTGGAGATTTTCCCGAGACTTCCGCTGCGGACGATCTGGCCAACGAGCTGAATACCCGGATGGAAACGCAACGTTGCGGAGGGAACGCCCACAATTCCTGCGCGTTTTGCGCCGGCGGCGATCTCTTCCATGTCGGTATCGACGACGCTTGCTTCTACAAAGAAATGCAGACCGTGGCTGAGGGCAATCTTCATATATACGTGGTGCACGTCAGGCGGAACCGAGATGATCAGCGCGTCCGGCTTGCACCTCGCAATCGCCTCCTCTACATCGCCAAAGGTTTCGATATCATAAAGCTTGACCGCTTCGGCACGCCGGTCCTCACGGCGATCGAATCCGAAAATCCCATGATATCCTAAGGCTTTCAGGCAGCGTATGCGCCTTTTCCCCATCGAGCCTAAGCCCACTATCAGAAAATTCATTCCGTTTGACTCCATGGCCATGCCCGGGCTTGGCCGTTTTCAGAACCGCGATTTTGACACTTCACTGCGCCCATTCTGCCTGAGCGCGTTCTAACTCCTCCAATCGACCGATATCGATCCAATATTCGCGCAAATGGTACGCGGTCGTTTTCTGACCTCGATCGATAAGCTTCTCAAACAGCGACGGCATGTCGAGCGGCGAATGAGGTTGAATGAATTCAAGCGTCTCCGGCGCAAGTGCGTACATTCCCGCATTTACAAAGACACGCTGAATCGGTTTTTCCTCGACACCGAGAATGGTTTCGCCGTCGAGTCTCACCACGCCGAACGGAATTTGAATTTCATATTCCCGCACCGCCATCGTTGCGACAGCATGATGATCCTCGTGAAATTCAAGCAAATTGACGAGGTTGGCCTTCGTCAAAAGATCACTGTTCATGATGAGTAGCGGCACCTGAGGGCGCTCCGGAAGCAGCGACAGCGCGCCCGCGGTGCCAAGCGGAATCGTCTCGTGCAAATATTCGATCGAGACATTCCACCGGCTGCCATCGCCAAAATACTTCTTGATCAGCTCTGCCTTGTAGTTGACCGACACGAATATGCGACGGAATCCCTGCTCAACGAGCTCGACAATGATGTTTTCCATGATTGGCCGGCCACCAACGGGCAACAATGGTTTGGGCACCGACTCCGTCATAGGGCGCAGGCGGGTGCCGAAGCCTCCTGCCATCAGAACCACCCAAGATTCTTGCTCGCGCGAGCCGATCAAATCGTCCAGGATAGCCAAATCAATGACGACTCCAGCGCTATCGACAAGGGGCATATGCCGGATTGCGTGCCGTCGCATCGAAAGCAATATTTCGTTGCGAGTGGAGTGCGATGGCAGCACCTTTGGACTGGAATTCATCACTGATGATGTCATGGTTTCAAGCGTCACGCGCCTCAGGATCGCGCGTCGAATATCGCCATCAGTTACGACGCCGAGCAGTCTTCCTTGATCGTCGGTCACTAGTGCAACCTGAAGTGCAGATGCATCGACTCGGACGATTGTCTCGGAAAGCGGCGTGTCGGGCCGCACCAGTATTTTCTGCCAATCGGCATTCTTCATCGTCGAAGTCGCCCCGTGTTCATGAGAAGGCCTGCATAGAACTAGAACTGGTTCGACCAGGTGCGCCGCAGGCCTTCGACAAGGCCAATCTTTTGCCGAAAGTGAAAAGCTGCTGCCGCCTTACTGCAATCAAGCTGATACCGCGTGATCGGATTGCCGTTTGCGTCCGACGCATAGATTAACCTACCTTTTCCAATGATTGAGATACACGTCTTTGCGATATCTTCAACGCTAGAGGCTTCCGCGGCCGCCACATTAAATGTGTCCCATGCCCCAGTTTCCAGGACACCGACTACCGCGTCGGCTAGATCTGACGCGTGCAGCAAATTGATCTTTTCGTCGATTGGAGGCTTCAATTCAATGTCGGCGTTTTTTGAAGCTTTCGCGAGCCACGAACCAATCATCCGCGATTGGGGGATGCCCGCACCGTAAACAGAAGAAGGCCTAAGAACTGCAACCCGCAATCCGGAGTCGGTCATTGGACCAAGAACCTGTTCCGCCAAGAGCTTGGTTAGACCGTAAAACCCCGACGTGGGCCGCGTAGTCAGCGCGGCGGTCTCCTTGATTCCGATCGCCAAGGGAGACGCATAGACGGTGGCGCCCGATATCAACACAAGCGAGCGTTCCCGTGCCAAGCACCATTCGCCGAGACACAATGTTGAGCGGACGTTGGCATCGAATAGATCCTTGGACGAAGCAGCTTGTCCTGATACCGGAACCATGGCGCCTGCGTGCACCACCGAGGATGCCGCTCCAAAAATGTCGTCTAATTCCCCGACACTTTTCCATGCTCGAAGATCCCATTGTAGACGGCTAATCGGCACGCAGACGAACCCAGATTTGGTTAGAGCCGAAATGAGATGGCGCCCCACCATTCCGGCGGCGCCAGTCACGGCGATTGTTTGTGGTCGCGAGGTCATCAAAGCCAGCGATTAATGACGCCAGCAGGTATGTGAGCAGAGGAGTCGTTCAACTGAAACGCTTCAAGCATGATCTCTTCGACGTAGCGAACACATACGCCCGAGCGGATAACTGGATTTAGATCGTTTTCCGCGAGCACATAGCTGCGTATCGCCATTTCGGGCTCGTTGAATCCGAAGAAAGCGCGAATTGGCGTAGTACCGCTGAAGCGCGCGTTGAGCTCAAACGGAACAGGACCTCGCTCTGTCAACATCAATTGGACGTTGAGAGAACCCATGCATGGGATGCGGTGGCTGAGCGCCATCACGACACCTGCGACCTCATCGTCCGTTTTGACTTCGACAATCCAGGAACTACCGCCGCGCAGCGTGCGGCGGGACACGAAGGGTCCCAGCAGCTTTCCGCTGGCCAGCCTGAAGGTGCTGCAGGTGTATTCCGCGCCAAATTCGCCGGGCAACGGCTTTAGGTATTCCTGAAGCATCGGCAACGGCGTTCGGCCGAACCAATAGTCCAGACTTTCCATGTCGTCGAGGACCTGGACAAATCGCGCCGATGTTCCGCTGCGCGGCTTGAGCACGACGGGAAAGCCCCTCTCGCCCACCCATTTCCTCGCGTCTGCCAGCGAAAGATTGGTCGCCGATCTTGGAAACGGCAATCCGTTGGATTCCAGAAAATCCGCAGTACGTGCTTTATCGTCTGCAATTGCGACAGTCTCCGGAGGAGATGCAACAACGATACAGCCGGTTTCTCGCTCGATGGTATGCTTGTGCTCGGAGAAAAATCCGAGATCGTACTCGGAGCCGATCATCAGACAGTTTGCTTTCGACCGGCGAATTTCCTCAAGCCAGACATCCAGCGAGCCCGCCTTCTCGACCGGCGGCATCACCATGGATTCATCTGCTCTGATCATGCCGGGATTGATCGAGGCAATATCGGTGCAAATCACTGTGACGGATAAATCCGAAAGCCGCAGAGCCTTTATGATGCCTTGACCGACAATACTTCCGCCGCCGGTCACGATTGTGCGGATGGTCATGACGTTACGTTTTCAGTTATTAGGCGCTGCAAGCTGCCAATTTCAGTCGTCGAGTGAGCGTTCGAACCCAGCGAAACCGGCGCCCCCGCATCTCGACACCAAGCAAGAAATTTCCTGGGATTGGGATGATAGCGAGCGTTCACTTCGAATGCGATTCCAGCTGTTGCGCATTCTTTCATAAGCTCTCGAATGAGGTGATCAGGCGGACTGAATTTGAACCGGTTGTATGTCATTCCGAACGGATGCCCCAGAATGTCGAAGCCGCCCTTGCGGACCGCTCCCCGTGCGAGTTCGAATTCAATCGAAATCGCCAGCTCTTCGGAATACCCCGCCTCTTTACCCTGATAAATGCTTACCTCGCCTGGAAACCGATGAACGCTCGCCATGACGAGATCGCACTCCCGTCTAACCTCGTCGCAGATGTCCAGCGCGCCTTCGGTATTCAGGATTTTGACTTCTGCCCCGACATAGGCGCGGCAAGTCTCGCGGGAAAGCGCGCGCACCTCGGTAGCAAATTTTGGAAACCAATCACCGCTCGTCGCCCGTGCGTGTTCGCTGAAAAGAACAGCCTCCATTTTCTGTTGAATGGCTGCTTCATGCATCTGAAAGACGCCTGTCTCACCATCTGTCCAGTTGGTATGCATATGGAAATCAGCACGCGGCAGAACCCCCTCGCGATGAATAGCAAAAATTTGCAAAGGAGATTCGGCCCGAATCATGACAAACGTCGCGGGAACCAGACGTCCGATTTATCATCAGACAATGTCGTCTTCCTGGTAGTCACGTGCTGCGGGCTTTCCAATGACGTCCCAATACTCGAACGGGCTACGACCGTTCGCCGGGCGTTTGCAGACCACATTGTCGGCGGTCAGCATTTCGCCAGCGGCTATATGAGTGCTGGCAACCGGGCTTCGCCGGGCAATCGATCGATTCTTCAATTCGGCAGGCATTGGAATCTTAATGCCGTGACCGAGCGAAAGCTCGACATCTCGAATTGCACGCGCCAACTCACCGAACTCAACGGGCGTCAACGATGCCGCATGGTCGGGCCCTTTCATGGCCCGGTCCAAGGTGACATGTTTCTCGATAAGGCATGCTCCTCGAGCGACGGCTGCAATCGAGATATGAATGCCGGGGGTATGATCCGAGAAGCCAACGGGCAGCCCAAATGCCGTCTTGAGCGTTTCGATGGCTTTCAAGTTCACCGAGTCGATGGGCGCGGGATATTCGGTTGTGCAATGAAGCAAAATCACTTTTTGCTTCAGCAATTGTTGCCCAGCAGCGGACGCGAACGTCAGCCGCATTGCTTCCTGGGTGGGCTGCGTTTCGGGATTTCCGTAGCCGAATGCAAGCGCACCGAGCGCCATTTCAACCTCCGCCAACGTGCTCATGCCCGTCGACAGAATCGCCGGTCGTCCAGACCGGCCAACCGCAAAAAGGAAGGGCGCATTGGTAATATCGCCAGAACTTATCTTAATCGACTTCAGGTCAAATCGCCGCGTCAGGAAATTGAGACTCGGAATATCGAAGGGAGTCGACAAGAATTGTATGCGCCGCTCCGCTGCATGGGCGACGAGCTTAACGTGGGCTCCCTCATCAAGCATCAGTGCCTTGATCATGCTCAGCTGATTGTCGTCAGACTGGGTTGAAGCGACCTGATAGTCGGCCTTCCGGGCATGCCGGCTTGCGACCAGGCTTGCTTGAAAAGTCTGGAATTTGACGGCATCCGCTCCCGCCTCGACCGCCGCATCGATAAGCTTGAGCGCAAGATCAAGCGATCCGTTATGGTTGACGCCGGCCTCGGCAATGAGAAAAACGCGCCCCTCTGGGCTCATTGCATCGACTCCACCGGCCAAAAACGCTTTTGCAAAAGCCCCTCAATATGGTGGCTTCGCAAGACCTCAACAATTCGCCTCGCCGTCTCCCCGTCGCCATACGGATTGACTATCCGCGAACAGTCGAGAGCAAATGCTTTCTGGATTGCAGCCCCAATGGCCGATCGTTCCGCTTCGACATCGATGACCGAGGCGGCCTTCGTGCGCCCCCGCTGCCGGGCACCTATATTCACGGTCGGCTTATGGAAACTCGGGGCTTCGACAATTCCGCTCGAAGAATTTCCGGCAACCAAATCAACTTGCGCCAACGCGCTAAGATACCGTACGTGCCCCAGGGAAGGAACCACCACAGCTCGATTGCCTTGATACTTGGCGAAGTCATTGGTCATTTCAATCAAGATGCGGCCGTCGTTATCCGCGTTCGGCAATGTGAAGATAAATCCGACATCGTCCGGCAAAGCGGCAAGTGCCGCAAGCAACTCCGCGAATTGGTCGGCCGACGACCTGTGATCCAGAGTCACGGCATGAAACGTCACAAGTATATTGCGATTGCGGAAACGGTAATTGATCGACTCTTCCAGAGCAGCCCTCGACAGCAATTCCGTGCGGCGAAGGTGCTCGAGTTGCGGCGCCCCGAATTGAAAGATCGACTTCGGATCTTCTCCCATCTGCAGGACGCGGCGCGCCGATTCGGCGTTGGTAACAAAATGCAGGTGCGCCATCTTGGTTAGGCTATGCCGGATCGCTTCGTCATAAGCGCCTTCGGTCGTGTCCCCACCTGAAATGTGAGCGATCGGAATACGAGCGATGAGCGCGGCCTGTGCTGCGGCAAAGATTTCGAACCGGTCCCCGACAACCGCCACCACGTGGGGTTTGAGCCGATCGAGCACACTTGCAAACCCGATCACACCAAGTCCGATCGACGTCGTAATACCAACCGCCGTATCCGACGACAGCAGCATCTCGACCTTGCCGTCGATTTCGAAACCATCACCTTCAATCTCACGGTAGGTCAATCCGAATTCCGGCGAAAGATGAGCCCCGGTTGCGACAAGCTGCAGCTCGATTTCGGGATCCTGAGCCAGCGCGCGGAGGGTCCAGTACATGATGCCATACTCGGCACGAGACCCCGTTACGAAACATATTCTCCGGCGTTCCTGCACGACTCAGCTGGCCAGCTTGGGACTGCTCGGCAGCGAGACAATACGCTGCTCCAAGTCAATCGCTTGGGACAACGGCATGCGCGGACAGTGCCGATACATCGGCAATTCGCTCATCAAGGTCCAGGTTGGCCGCGTTTGAATTCCGAGGTCATTTGTTGCGAGAAGAATTGCATCGCGCATGGGAAGCGACGACTTGTCGAGGATAAGATTATTCAGCCAGTAATTGCTCTTTGCATATGCCGGCTCCTTCATGATGGTTGCACCCCCGACATTCGCAAACGCTTCCCCGTATCTTGCGGCCAGTGTACGTTTGCGCTCCAACCACTTCGGCAGTTGTTCAAGCTGCGCGCAACCCAGCGCTGCATTGATGTTGGGCATACGGTAATTGTAGCCGACTTCATCGTGGGTAAAGCTCCAACGATGCGCAAGCCGCGCCGTCGTCGTCAGGTGCTTCGCTCGAACAGCCGTGGCCTTGTCTTTAACGACGACGGCACCGCCGCCACCAGTCGTCATGATCTTGTTGCCATTAAAACTAAACGCCCCGAATTCCGCGATCGAACCCGTATGCTGCGCTTTATAGTATGAGCCGAGCGACTCGGCTGCGTCTTCCACGAGTATCAGCTTATAGCGGGCAGCGAGATCAAGAAGCGGATCGAGATCAACGGGGTGACCGAACGTATGCATGGGTAGCAACGCAGCCAATCGTCGACCCGTCAGCCTATTGAAGCAAGCGTCAGATTTCACTTCCGCGACATCATCCAAATAGTCTGCTAACGCAGATGGATCGATGCCCAGTGAAGCCTGATCGCTGTCTACAAAATGTGGGAGGGCACCGCAGTAGCTAACCGCATTGGCAGTCGCTACGAATGTTAGTGCCGGCACCAATACTTCGTCATTCGCCCGGACCCCAGCCAAACGCATCGTCATCTCGAGAGCGGCTGTACCGTTGACAACAGCAACAGCATATCCGCCAACATAACTTCCCAGTTCGCGTTCGAGTCTGTCGACATAGCCACCAACCGAGGAGACCCAGCCAGTGTCCAGACAGTCCTTGACATAGAGCCACTCGCTTCCTTCGAAGGCGGGTTCGTGCAGCGCAACCGGACGCGAGGCTCCGGCCAGGACAACCTCAATCGCTCGAACGACTTGCTCAACCAAAGGATCAGACACTGTAACCAGACCGATAAAGTGTCAGATTTTTCGGATCGCTAAACCAATTGACGTTTATTTGCATCGCTCTGCGCAATCCATCAAGTCCGCCGTATTCGGGCTCCCAATTGAGCAACCGCTTTGCCTTCGTGTTGTCCGCCCAAAGGCGCTCTACCTCACTCGCAGCGGGCCTCATGCGCTGAGCGTCTAAGTCAATCTCGACGTTCGCGTTCATCAGATCCGCGATCAACTTCACCGTATTGCCTATCGAAATTTCAAAATTGCTTCCGAGATTGATGACCTGGCCGATTCCAGCATCTGTTTCAGACGCAGCAATGAAGCCCCTCACGGTGTCGGAGACGTAACTGAAATCCCGAGTAGGATGCAGAGATCCTAGTGCGAGCTTCTTCTGCCCCATCGCGATCTGCGTGATGATCGAGGGTATAACGGCCCTCGTTGACTGTCTGGGGCCGAACGTGTTGAACGGGCGGATAGTTACGACCGGCACGTTGAATGATGCGTGAAAAGCGGCCGCCATCTGATCCGCAGCAATCTTCGATGCCGAATATGGGGATTGCCCCTGTAAGGGGTGATCTTCGGTTATCGGCACAAAGCGCGCAGTTCCGTAAACCTCACTGGTCGAGGTGTGCACAAGCACATCCGCTCCGATGTCGCGCACGGCCTGGAGAACGTTAAGCGTGCCCCGAATATTGGTGTCGAGATAACTTTCTGGACATTCGTATGAATACGGAATGGCGATTAGGGACGCTAGATGCATGATTACCGAACAACCGCGAACGGCCTCACGAACGCTACGGGAATCCCGAATATCGCCGGCTACCACTTCAACTTCACCAACGTCGAAAGTATCGAGCCAACCGCGGGAACCGAAAGAATTATACATAACGAGTGCGCGCACGGAACGTCCACGCTTTGCGAGCGCTTCCACAAGATGCGACCCGATGAACCCATCTGCACCTGTAACTAAAATTCTTTCTTCGTTCATTCCGATCTCGAAAGATAAAAGCAGTAGATTTTGCCACCGCGAGCCAAGCAGCACGCCCTACTAGATCTGAAAATTCCCATGCTACCGCAGTCCGGGTGACTCATGCGTCACACGGGTTGCTCCTGGATCGGAGCCGAGATGAAGCGCGCCGCATCGCGGCGTGCGATAGGCCGCGCTATCAAGCGGCAGCGACAATATCCGCGTCGAGGAGGACACGAACCTTGCGGCCGAGCATGTCCAGCAGAATTGAGACGCGATCATGGTCGGCGAGGCCATTGAACAAGCCCGCGCTGTCCATAAAGGCGCCCGCCAACACCCGCACCTTGTCTCCATAGGCAAAGGCGGGCTTACTATCGAGCCTGATAAAACCCTTCCCGTCCTCGCGCGCCCTGAGCGCTTGAACCACACCTTCGGGTACCGTCGCCGGATGGTCGCCATTACTCACGAGACGCGCTACGCCAAACGTGGATTGAATGGACCGCCAGCGTTGCGTCGCCATATCGACGGCGACAAACATGTAACGCGGAAATAGCGGCTTGGCCGTGAAATCCACCTTGCGGGCATGACGCCGGCGTTTCAGATAGCGCGGCAAATAGATCTCATAGCCTTGGCGGAGCAGATTTTGCGCAGCCTTCGCCTCGCCGTTCACTTGCGTCTGCACCACATACCAGCGCGTGCTGACCTCCTGGTTCATATCGCGCCCTCCGCCTTGTTCGAGAGCCGCAGACCGAGCAGCGCCGGCGCAAGCACTCGCTCAATACCGCAAGCCTCGACGGCCGCGTCAAAAGAAAATTTTGCACGGGTGACGTCGGTCACTATCACCGCGTCGAAATTTTCTTTCACGTCGGCGAAGGTCTTCGCCACACTCACTCCGACGAAATGCGTGTCGTCGCCGCGCGGTTCAACGATCGCTACGATCTTTACCTCGGCCTCCACCGCGCAAAGAATGGCGATTTCTGCAAGATCCGATTTTCCGGCCAGCACCAATCGGCGGAAACCTTTGGCCCCCGCAACCTCGAAAACACGCGCGCAATCGCTCTTTGCCAAGCGAAAGAACGAAAAAGAATTCGATAGATACTGAACGGTGAGCCGAGATTTTTCCGCGAAACCCTGCGGCGTCAGATAGTAGGCGTAACGGCGCGCAGGCGCGTCTTGGACCTTGACCAAGCCCTTCTTGACGCATCGTTTGAGATAGGCATTAACGAGACCAAGCGCGATTCCAAGCTCTTCCGCGATACGGCGCTGCGACGATGCGCCATCGTCGACGGAATTAAGCAAATTCAGGACAATCCGCTCATCTTCACCGCCACCACTTGGAAACGCGCGATCCATAGAAAATCCTCATTAGCAATGGTCTAATAGCGCGTTCATCATGTGAACGTCAAGCCTGACGTTCACATGATGAACATGAATAAGATACTGATTAATATGCACTTTCTATCTAACACGGCGAGGTCTTCGTGATAACGCTTCGAGTCTTGCGCGAGACTGATCCCGGTCTATTTTCGCAACTGATCGGCGGTTCCCGGACAGAGCGCTCCCCGTGACCAACTGTCATCGGGGCGGCCACAGCGCGCATCGCACCGGATGAACGGACTTCGCCATCATCTGGAACTCAAAAAGTACCCGTAAATTACCCATCTTGCCGGATTCACTTTCTGTTAACATTTGCTCCTCAGGGCTGAATTGCAGGCTCCGCCGTAAAGGTTTCTAAACGGAAAGCTATTGGTAATGTGGCGTTGAAAGAGGGGGGCCGATTCGGCTGACGGTTTCAGCGTCGGATATCTGGAGATTGTTTGCCACGTGAACAGCCCGATGAAGAAATTCCAGCCGTTTGACACCGACGTTGGCGACGATTCCTTCCCGCTCGCCGCTGTGGATGCCGGCTCGGCAGGTTCGGTCAACAGTGCGAACAAGCCGGTCGCAACGATCCCACAGCTCGCCGACTACCTGATCAACGGCTTTTGGCAATACGACGGCACGATTGCCCATCACTGGGGTAGCTCGACCGTCACCTACAATATCAGCGGGCTCAATGCGAACGAGCAAATGCTCGCGCAATCGGCGCTGAACGCCTGGCACGAAGTTGCCAACCTGACCTTCGTCCAGACCTCGGGTGCCGCGAACATCTCGTTCAATCACAGCGGCACGATGACCGCCTTCGAGACCGACAGCTACAGCGGCTCGGGAATCATGAGTTCGGCAACGGTCGATATCAGCGCCGACTGGATCACCAACGACGGCGGCGCATATGACCGCAGAACCGGGATAGATAGCGACGG
>ORJL011413686.1_pt1 | contig 44886 bp, 46 predicted proteins | sample 1779941 | NCBI WGS metagenome assembly ORJL01 (sample SAMEA104232317, study PRJEB22302) | groundwater metagenome | biome: forest; feature: aquifer; material: groundwater | place: USA | collected 2011-08-07 | depth 5.8 m | reverse complement strand
GTTCAATCGTCTCCAGCCGCGTATCGTCCATATCTAGTCGCATGGCTCCGATGATAGACAGCCCAGCCGAAACCCCTCAGGCTCATATTGCGTTAGAAATGGCCCCACCCTCCAGGCTCATCTTGTATTGGAAGAGACTACCCCTTTCCCCATAGGGGTGTGCTGTGTATAATGTGGACTTAAATTCACGAGGCAGTTGACATATGCGCTGTAGGGGAATCAGGGGAGCTACTGTGGTAGCGGCCAACACTCGGGACGACATCCTGGCCGCCAGCCGAGAGCTGTTGGGACGTATGGTCGCTGCCAATGACGTGGTGGCTGAAGACGTGGCCTGCGCCGTTTTCACCACGACTACAGACTTGAATGCCGAGTTTCCGTCGGTGGTGGCGCGGGTTGAGATGGGTTGGGGGGACGTGGCCTTGATGAATGGCCATGAGATGGCTGTCCCGGATGGGCTGGCCCGCTGTTTGCGAATACTGCTTCTAGTGAATACAGAGAAGTCTCCCCACGAGTTGCAGCACGTATACCTAAGGGGTGCTGAGGTGCTACGGATGCGTGGGGTGGCTAGTCCACGGTTGTAGAAGGTGGTGAGCCAACATGGTCGTGATTATGAAGAAGGGCTGTAGTGAGGGGAACATCGAGGGCGTTATAGACCGGATCCATGGGCATCCTGGCCTCTCAGCGCACCTGGTAAGGGGCGTGGAACGCACTGTTATCGGCGTGGTCGGGCAGACCTACCCTGAGCTGAAAGAGATGCTGGAGATGCTGCCCGGCGTCGAGGATGTGCTCCCCATTTCGAAACCTTACAAGCTGTCGAGCCGAGAGTTCCAGACAGAGGATACCACCATCAAGGTGGGTGACGTGACCATCGGTGGGGGCGAGTTGGTGGTGATGGCCGGACCGTGTGCCGTCGAGACGGAGGACCAGGTCGTGGCTACCGCGCGGGCAGTGAAAGCTGCCGGCGCCCACATGCTGAGGGGTGGGGCCTTCAAGCCAAGCACGTCGCCCTACAGCTTCCGGGGCAAGGGCAAGGAGGGCCTTGAGCTGCTGGCACTGGCCCGCAAGGAGACTGGGCTGCCCGTCATCACCGAGGTGATGGCCCCCGGAGACGTTGAGCTGGTGGCCGAGTACAGCGATGTCCTTCAGGTCGGTGCGCGCAACATGCAGAACTACGTTCTCTTGGACGAGGTGGGCAAGGTTCACAAGCCCGTAATGCTCAAGCGGGGGTTTGCCGCTACGATCCAGGAGTGGTTGTTGTCCTCGGAGTACATCCTGTCCCAGGGCAACCGGCAGTTGATGCTGTGCGAGCGGGGCATCCGCACCTTCGAGACCTACACGCGCAACACCATGGACGTGAGCGCGATCCCCGTCATCGAAAAGGTGAGCCACCTGCCCATAATCGGAGACCCCAGCCATGGGACGGGCAAGTGGTATCTGGTGACGCCGCTGGCGCTGGCGGCGGTGGCGGCGGGGGCGGACGGCTTGCTCATCGAGGTGCACCCCACGCCGGATACTGCGCTGAAGGACGGCGCGCAATCACTGACCTTCGAGAACTTCCGGAAGCTCATGGAGCGGGTTGCCGTAGTGGCTGAGGCCGTGGGTCGGCCGCTGGCCCGCGTTCCAGCCGCATCGCGTAATTCGGCGCTTAGGGGCGCTTGACAGGCCGCCTGGAGACCCGTACAATGTGGGCACTCTTCACCCAGGTGGGGGTCTTTGTACCTCAAGACAACCAGCCGAGTAAGGAAAGGTAAGGGGAGATAGCCATGCAGCGATACCTTCTGCGCCGTGTGCTGCTCATGTTCCCGGTGTTTATCATGGTGTCCATCTCGGTATTCTCCATGGTGCGGTTCTTGCCCGGTGACATCGTGACCATCATGGCGGAGGAGTTCCAGTACGCCGACACTGTGCAGAGGATGCGCGAGGAGCTGGGGCTGAACAAGCCGTTCTTCGTCCAGTACGGGGAGTGGGTAGGGGGGATTGTGACGGGGGACCTGGGCAACTCGATGTGGACCAAGCGCCCGGTGTGGGAGGATGTGAAGTGGCGCTGGCCGGTTACTGTGGAGCTAACCATAATCTCTCTTATCATGCAGATGTTCATCGCCATCCCCGTGGGCGTGATCGCAGCCATTCGACAGGACACGTGGTTGGACTACATCACGCGCACCCTAGCTATCCTAGGGATAGCTGTGCCCACTTTCTGGACGGGCACGCTGGTGGTGACCTTGCCCTCGGTATGGTGGGGGTGGACGCCCCCATTGGAGTACAAGAGCATCACCGATGATCTCATGGGCAACATAGGCATCATGCTCATACCCTCGGCCATCTTGGCCGTATTCTTGGGGGGACGAGTGGTCCGAATGCTGCGGGCTACCATGCTGGAGGTGTTGCGCCAGGACTACATCCGTACTGCCTGGGCCAAGGGGCTGAAGGAGCGCTCGGTAATCTACAAACACGCCTTCAAGAACGCCCTCATCCCGGTCATTAGCATGATTGGCGTCGAGGTGCCCGCGCTGCTGGGGGGCACAGTGGTCATCGAGCGGATATTCGACCTGCCCGGCATGGGCCGCTACATGCTGGACCTGCTGGAGCAACGGGACTACATACCCACCCAGTCCGTGGTCTTGCTGTTCGCTCTCATGGTCATGGTCACCAATCTGCTGGTAGACCTAAGCTATGCCTGGCTCGACCCTCGTATCCGCTATACCTAGCCGCGTAGTGTTGAAGGGAGTTAGCTCATGGCCCAAGAAGCAGCCATCCCAGTAGGGGTACGCAAGGCCCGGCGGCATTGGGCGCTGGAGTTCTTAGTCCGCCTGATGAAGGAGACGCCGCTTGGCCTGATCGGGGGGGTCATCGTTCTTGTGATGACCATCCTGGCAGTCTTCGCCAACGTGATAGCCCCGTATGGCTATCATGAGACCCACTACGCCGATGCCCTGGTGGCGCCCAACACGTCATACCTGTTGGGGACGGACTATCTGGGGCGAGACCAGCTCAGCCGCATCATCTACGGGGCACGCATCTCCATGGTGGTAGCGGTTGCCGCGGTGGGACTGGGCACTATCTATGCGGTGGTCCTGGGCATAGGCAGCGCCTACTACGGTGGCCTCGCGGACTCCCTCATCCAGCGCGTAGTGGACGCCTGGATGGCCTTTCCCCAGCTCCTCATCATGCTGGTCATCTCCTCCGTCCTGGGCCCTGGGCTTTTCAACATCGTCATGGTGCTCTCGACGTTTGGCATACGGGAGTCGCGCATTGTTCGAGGCGCTGCCCTGTCGGTGAAAGAGAACGTCTACGTTGAGGCGGCCCGAGCTATGGGGTGTAGTCCCTGGCGGATCATGGCGCGCTATCTGTTGCCCAACGTGATGGCGCCCATAATTATTGTAACAACTGTGCGGTTTGGCGCGGTTATCTTGACTGAATCCACACTCAGTTTCCTAGGTTACGGTATTCCACCTCCCTTCCCATCTTGGGGTAGAATGTTGAGCGAGGAGTCCCGCCTGTACATGTACCGGGCGCCCTGGCTGGCCATCTGGCCTGGCATAGCGCTCACTTCAGCGGTATGGGGCTTCAATGTGTTCGGGGATGCCGTGCGTGACCTCTTGGACCCCCGCATGAGGGGTGGAGGGGCTGGGCGCTACCGCTAGTAGACAAGGAGACAATGAAAAGGGTATGAAGAGGACTGAAGAGGAAGCTACCAAGGTGGTAATCCGGCCCATCCGTGAGGACGACCTGAGCAAGTTCATCGAGGCGGACTATCATCAGACGGGGAAGCGCCGGGAGGCATACTGGCAGGACCGTTTCTCCCATTTCGCCCATCGCCACCCCCTGGCGTGTCTCGTGGCGGAGGACGACAAGGGGGCAATGATAGGCTACATTGTGGGGGATGTGCGGGGTTGGGAATACGGTGTTCCGGAGAGCACGGGCTGGATCGAGGCGATCAATGTGCGCACGGATCTCCAGCGGGGTGGGGTGGCTTCCAAGCTGATCGAGCAGCTTGTGAACTACTTCAAGCGGGCTGGCGTCAAGCAGGTCTATTGCGTGGTGGACTGGGAGCAAGAGGGCGCCATTCGGTTCTTCCGTTCCCAGGGCTTCAGGCCGGGCGATTTCGTGTTCTTCGAGAAACAGCTATAATAGCGTGGGCTTGACTGCATAACTCACAGGGAGGACTACGACACTAATGGCGGAACTCAAGCAGGTTGCAGTTTACGGGAAGGGCGGTATTGGCAAGTCCACTACTACATCCAATATCGCTGCCGCCGCATCCCATATGGGTTTCACGGTGATGCAGGTTGGCTGTGATCCCAAGTCTGACTCCACCACCACGTTGCTGGGCGGGCGCATGTTGCCCACCATCCTCAACGAGATGCGTACCATCGGCATCAGCGAAGAAACGTGGACCAAATGTGTGGTCAAGGGCTACAATGGCATCTGGTGCGCTGAGGCGGGAGGTCCCCGGCCTGGTGCTGGCTGCGCCGGCAAGGGTGTGGCGGTGGCCTTGGACCTCATCGCCCAGTACAAGGTCAGGGAGAAGCTGGGCATCAGCTTCGCCCTGTATGACGTTCTGGGTGACGTGGTCTGCGGCGGCTTCGCCCAGCCCATGCGCCGGGGCTACGCCCGCGAGATCTATCTGATCACCAGCGGAGAGCTCATGGCCCTCTACGCTGCCAACAACATCGCCAAGGCGGTAAGCCTGCTGGTGTCGGAAGGCGCTGACTGCGCCATTGGCGGCATCATCAACAACATGCGGAATGTGAAAGGCGAAAAGGAGTTGGTCGAGGACTTTGCCCACATATTGGGCGTGCCCATCATGGCCTATGTGCCCCGCTCTGAGCTAGTCCAGAGGTCGGAGCTTGACCGCAAGACGGTGGTGGAGGCCTTCCCTGAGTCTCCGCAGGCCAAGGTCTACCATGATCTCGCCCAGGCCATTATCAACAACAAGGAGCGCCGGGTAGCCAAGACCATGGAGATTGACGACATAGTCAAACTCCTGGGGAAGCACCAGTTGCTATTCATTTAGGTTTGGGCTGTGTCCACGCTTCAGGTCTGATACACGAAGAGGGGAGCATTGTTCAATGCTCCCCTTATCTGTGCTAAGGAGGTATAAGGCGGGATGTCAACAGTCATAGACAAACGGGTCTCTATGAGCGACGTCCTGGGCCAGATCAAGGATGGCTCAGTGGTGGGGATCGGCGGTTGGGGGGCCACTCGTAAGCCCATGGCAGTGGTCAGGGCTATCGCACGGTCCCCTATCAGGGACCTGACCGTGGTGAGCTGCGCGGGCCAGGACCTGGATCTCCTCATCGGTGCAAAGAAGGTGAAGAAAGCTATCTTCCCCTTCGCCGTATACGACGAGATACCAGGCATGGCCCAGTACAACTTTCGGCGCGCACGCCAAGAGGGCACCGTGGAGTGCATGGAGGTGTCCGAATACATGGTGCTCTCTGGGCTCAGGGCTGCTGGAGAGCGCCTGCCCTTCTATCCGGTCCGGTCAGGGCTAGGCTCTGACGTACTCACCATCAACCCCAGCATCAAGGTGTTCGAGGCGCCCTACACCGGGGAAAAGCTGGTGGCCATGCCGGCCCTCTACCTGGATGTGGCGATAGTGCACGTTAACGCTGCCGACCCGTCGGGGTACGGCCAGGTCCTTGGCCCTTTGGCCATGGATGGTCCCATGGTCCGAGCTGCGAAGAAGGTCTTCCTGTGCGCGGACCGCATAGTGAGCATTGACGAATTGGCCCAGCAGCCCCACCTTGTCAAGATCTGGCGCCCCTTCGTCACCGGTGTGGTGGAGGTCCCCTACAGCGCTCACCCATCACGCTCTCCACCCGACTACGGGGTTGACCTGGTCCACATGCGGGAGTACACCGAGGCGGCTGCCGATGCCCAGCGCTTCCCCGCCTACCTGGAGAAGTACATTAATAGCGTGGACAGCCAGGTGGCGTATCTGGAGAAAGTGGGCGGGGTCGCCAGGCTGATACAGCTCGGCCGGGAGGGCAACTAGCATGGCCTACGCGAAGGACTACACCCTGGAGGAACAGATCATCTCCCGTATAGCCAGGTTGTTTGGGCCGCTGGACGAGTTCCAGACCGGGGCGGCGACCTACTGCGGCATAGCCGGCCTCAGTTTGGCCAAGAGCACCCGGGCGCCCAGACTCATCCTGCGCGGCGCGGGCCGCCTGAGCCTGACTCTTTTGGCCGATGTGGTGGGTGGGCTGCGAGGTGAAGCGGCCATCGAGGCGCAGAAGGGCACCGAGGAGATATTCATCATTGACATGTGGGGCGCCTGGTACATGCTCATGAGCCCTGCCCAGATAGACCAGCACGGCAGCGCCAACATATCTCTCATCGGGGATAAGGCCAAGCCGAGCGTAGCCTTGATTGGGGCGCGCGGCTTGCCGGACAACTGCACCTCGTGTCGTGAGATCAACTGGGTAGTGACGAACCACAGCAAGCGGACCTTCGTCTCCAAGGTGGACTTCGTGTCTGGCCCGGGCTGGGTGCCCGAGCGCGTTGCTGGGGACATCAAGTATGGACACCCCCTGTACGTCATCTCGAATCTCGGGGTGATGGACTTCGACCCGAAGACCCACCGCATGCGGTTGGCCTCGGTACACAAGGGGGTCACGGCGCAACAGGTGCAGGAGAACACGGGGTTTGAGTTGGCTATGCCCAAATCGGTGCCCGAGACTGAACCACCCACCGAGGAGGACGTCAGGCTCATCCGTGAGGAGATAGACCCGATGGGCGTGTCTCGCCTGGACCACGCCCGCGGGCCTCAGGCGGCCCAGATCATGGCGGAGATTCGCGAGAAGGAAAAGGCCCTGGCAAGTTGAAGAGCACTACCCGAATGAGGCCGCACGGAGACGCCCAAGGTGGTCAATGAGGCACGTAGTCTCAAACTTCAGCCTGGCTATCGAGCTCGGGCAGGTTGACACAACCTGTGTAGGCTGGCTACAATAGCTTTCCTAGAACGCTGGGTAATCCCATGGCCCGGCACACTAGTGGTGTAGAAGGGAGGGATGGTGATTGTCGGAAGTCGTAGCTGAAGCTGGAGAGAGCTTCGAGAGCTTGCTCCGTCGCTTCAACAAGAAGCTTCAAGCTGATGGCATTCTGGTAGAGGCAAGGCGGCGGGAGCACTTTGAGCCTCCTAGCGTGAGGCGCAAGAAGAAAGAGGCTGCCAAGAGGCGCAAGAGCCTTCGTCGTAGCTATTAGGTCGGGCCGGTAGACTCGTTTCATGATGCAAGCTCAATCCAGCCTTCAGGACAAGCTGAGGCAGAGCCTCCAAGATGCAGTACGTAGCCGGGACGAGATCCGCCGTTCCGTATTGCGGCTTACGCTGGCTGCGGTCCACAACGCTGAGCTAGACCACCGTGGTCCCTTGGGCGAGGCTGATGTGTTGGAGGTGTTTGTCCGAGAGGCCAAGAAACGGCGGGAGAGCATTGAGGCGTTCCGCAAGGGAAACCGCCCGGACCTGGTGGCCCGGGAAGAGGCGGAGCTGTTGATACTGGAGGAGTGGCTCCCGGCCCAGATGTCCCGGGAGGAGGTCCTTCGTCTGGCGCGCCAGGCGGCGCAGGAGACCGGCGCCCATGGCCCGCGCGACAAGGGCCGGGTGATGGGCAAGCTAATGCCTCAAGTGAAAGGCCGTGCCGAGGGGCAGGTGGTGAGCCAGGTGGTAGACGAGGTCTTGGCGAGCCTATTTTGACGAGCGGCTCCCCGCACCCATATAAACTAGTCCTCCCATTGGCCAGCGTTGGCGAGTGATGGAGTTGCTGTGCACGTGGTCCGGCCTGTAGCAGGGTCCGGTGTCTAGGATTTCACCCATATACACCCCATGCACTTCGGCGTAGTCGTCTTTCCCGGCACCTGGAGCGACCTTGATTGCCACCACGCCCTGGGGAGCGTCATGGGGTTACGGGTGGACTATGTGTGGCACCAGGAGACGGACCTGTCGCCCTTTGACTGTATTGTCCTCCCAGGGGGGTTCTCCTACGGCGACTACCTGCGGCCCGGCGCCATCGCCCGCTTCTCTCCGGTGATGGCTGCGGTCTCACGCTTTGCCTCGGAGGGGGGGCTGGTGATGGGGATCTGCAACGGTTTTCAGATACTGTGTGAGGCGGGGCTGTTGCCTGGGGTGCTATTGCCTAATGCCCACCTTCAGTACCGCTGTCAGTGGACTAACCTGCGGGTGGACAATACCATGACTGCCTACAGCCAGGACTGCCGGCCCGGCCAGGTGCTGCGGGTGCCCATATCCCACGGCGATGGCAACTACTACGCCGACGAGGCCACCTTGACGGACCTGGAAAGGCATGGACAGGTGGTCTTCCGATATTGCACCCCGGACGGGCAGGCCACCCCTGAGTCAAACCCCAACGGGGCGGCCCGCAACATCGCCAGCATCTGTAACCGGCAGCGCAACGTGTTGGGCATGATGCCCCACCCCGAGCGGTGCTGTGAGGATGTCCTCGGCGGCACCGACGGGCTGGCCATCTTCGGGTCTATCGCCAGCTACCTCAAGGCGCTGGAGGGGTAGCTCCACTGTATAATGGGTTGTCAGTATGGGTATCTTCAAGGTCACAATACAGATTGGGGATCCACGTGGGGAGCGGTTCGAGACGGTGTCCGCCCTAGTAGATACCGGCGCCAGTCACACTGCGGCGCCTGCTTCGCTGCTCCGTAGGCTGGGGGTGGCGCCGCACACCCGGTCGCCTTTTGAGCTTGCAGACGGCAGCATCCAGGAGTTCGATGTGGGACTGACCTGGGTGAGGTTGGATGGGGGAACCACAATCACGTCAGTGGTCTTTGGCCCCGAGGGTGCCGAGTCTGTCCTGGGCGCTATCACCATGGAGCAACTTCTGGTTGCCCCGGACCCCGTCCGTCGGCGTCTGATGCACGTCCCAGGCTTGCTGAAGTAGAGGGCTGTCTATTGGCGACTGAGGAGCCTTTGTGCCCGTAGACCAGCGCACCCTGGATGAGATAGCCCTTTCCCTGGCGGAGTACAATCTCATCGTTCAACGCCTGGGACGTGAGCCGACTCCCGTGGAGCTGGGCATGTTCGGCGCCTTGTGGAGCGAGCACTGCGGCTACAAGCACTCCAAGCCACTGCTCAAGCTCTTCCCCAACCGCGGCCCGCAGGTCCTGGTGGGGCCGGGCGAGGAGAACGCCGGCGCCGTAGACATCGGCGATGGAGTGGCCGTGGTGATGAAGATGGAGTCCCACAACCACCCCTCGGCCATCGAGCCGTACCAGGGGGCGGCTACCGGCGTAGGCGGCATAGTGCGGGACATCTTCACCATGGGGGCGCGCCCCATTGCTCTGCTGAACTCCCTGCGCTTTGGTCCGCTGACCGAACCTCGCAACCGCTACCTCTTTGGCGGGGTGGTGGCGGGCATCGCAGGCTATGGGAACTGCCTGGGCATTCCGGATGTGGCCGGCGAGATATGTTTCTCCCCAGTGTATAGCCACAATCCGCTGGTCAACGCCATGTGCGTGGGTGTTGCCGAGGCCCGGTCTCTGGTCAAAGGCCAGGCCCGCGGAGCGGGCAACTTGCTCATGCTGGTAGGCTCGGACACCGGGCGCGACGGCATACATGGCGCCTCGGGGCTGGCCTCGCGCACCTTCGAGGAAGGCCGGGAGCTGAGACCCACGGTGCAGGTGGGCAATCCCTTTTTGGAGAAGCTCCTGATGGAGGCCTGTTTGGAGCTGGTGGGCAAGGACTACGTGGTGGGCGTCAATGACCTGGGTGCGGCAGGTCTCACCAGCTCGGCGGTGGAGGCAGCGGCCCGCGGAGGCAGTGGACTGGACATTGACGTGCTTCGCGTTCCTCGCCGGGAGCAGGGCATGACGGTCTATGAGGTCATGTTGTCCGAGTCCCAGGAGAGGATGCTGGTGGCCGTGAAGCAGGGGTATGTGGACCGCGTGGACGCCGTATTCCGCCGCTGGGGGCTCCACTCGGTGGTCATTGGCCAGGTGACAAGCGATGGGCTGGCCCGGGTGCGGGAAGGCGACAAGGTGGTGGCAGATGCGCCGGTAGCCTTGCTTATGGACCCGCCCCAGTACCGCCTGGAGGGCCGCATGCCTCAGGAGGTGCGTAAGCGCCAGGATGCGCATCTGCACCGGTTGCCCGACCTGGCGGAGGAGCCTGGCAATCTCTTGCTGCGTCTACTATCTTCCCCCAACATTGCCTCCAAGGAATCTGTATATCGCCAGTACGATCACCAGGTATTGACTAACACGGTGGTGTCGCCTGGGCCTGCCGACGCCGCACTCTTGCGCGTGAAGGGCACTCGCAAGGGAATTGCCCTTGCTGCTGATGGCAATGGGCGACTCTGCTACCTGGACCCCTACACGGGAGGGGCTCTGGCGGTGGCTGAGGCCGCCCGCAATGTGGCCTGCGTGGGCGCTCGGCCCCTGGCCCTCACCGATTGCCTGAACTTTGGCAATCCGGAGAACCTGGGGGTCTACTGGCAGTTGGAGCAGGCTATCCGGGGAATGGCTGAGGCCTGCCGGGTCCTGGGCATCCCTGTGATCAGTGGCAACGTCAGCCTGTACAACGAGACCAAGGGCCAGGCCATCTATCCTACACCTGTGGTCGGCATGTTGGGCCTGGTGGATGATGTGCGTCGCCATTGTAGTGCCGGGTTCCGGGCGCCGGGCGACATGGTGGTGCTGCTTGGCCTGGATGGAGCAGACAAAGAGGGCGGCATGGCCGGAAGCGAGTACTTGGAGCTGGTGCACGGCCAGGTGGCCGGCAAGCCCACCCTCGACCTGGACGCGGAAGCTCGGTTGCAGCGGCTAGTGGTGGATGCTATCTCGCGGGGCTTGCTCCATTCCGCTCACGACTGCTCGGAAGGGGGATTGGCCGTGGCCCTGGCTGAGTGCGCTGTCATAGGGGGCCTGGGGTTTCAGGGCCAGGTCCCTCTGGTGGCCAGACGGGGCGATGCCAGCCTGTTTGGCGAGTCAGCCTCGCGAGTTGTGGCCACGGTTTCCGTTGCCAATCAACTCCATCTGGAGGGTCTGGCACGGGCGCACGATGTGCCGGTACACGTGCTGGGACGGGTAGGTGGGGACCGCTTCTCCATCAAGGGCTATGTGGAGGCCCCGTTAGCTGACCTCACTGCCGCCTGGCGAGGCGGGCTGGATGCCGCTCTCAAGGGCAAGACCTAAGCATGGTTGACCGTGTCGGGAAGGGTGCCTCCCCCTTGCCAGTTGGCGCCTAACGGGCGCCGGCTGCTGTTGACAGCGCACTCCCCTTGCCGCCTATAATGGCACAGGTCACAGGAGGTCTGAGCGCCACAAGCCGGATTGTCGTGCCCAGCAGGCCCTCCTATCTCGCAGGCCAATCGTGGGTTCTTATTGACAGGGTCGAAAAGCCGAGTATACTCTAACGCACAGGTGTTCTGAAATGAAAGTAGTGTTGCTCAAGGAAGTCCCCGGGCTAGGGGAGATGGGCCAGGTCAAAGAGGTGGCTGACGGGTATGGCCGCAACTACCTGGTGCCCAAACGGCTAGCGGAGCTGGCCACCCCCGCCTCTCTGGCCAAGGTGGAGCAGCTCAAGGCCAAGGAGGCGCGGCTCAGGGCCAAGGTGGAAGCCGACCTCAAGGAGCTTGGCCAACTCTTGGAAGGCATGGAGATAAAGCTCAAGGCCAAGGCCGGCGCCGAAGGTAAACTGTTCGGCTCGGTGAGCAGCGCAGATATCGCCGAGGAGCTGACCCGACAGGCGGGCCAGGAGATAGACAAGCGACGCGTGGTGCTGGAAGACCCTCTGCGCCATGTAGGCACCTATCCGGTGACAGTGCGTCTGGGCCCAGAGGTCACGCCCACTATCAACGTGGTGGTGGAACCGGAGGAGTAATGGACTCTGGCTTCGGCGAGCCCACCCTTGCCGGGAAGGGGGCCGAGCCACCGTTCGATGGGCCCAGGGGACCAGTGCGCCCCCAGAGCACGGGTATACCCTCGGGACAGGAACCTCTGCCTCCACACGATGTCGAGGCAGAGGAGGCCGTTGTTGGCTCCCTCATCATTGACGGCGAGGCTATCTTTCAGATAGCCCCGTTCCTCAAGCCTGAGGACTTCTTCCGGGAGCAGAACCGCTGGTGCTACGAGGCGTGTCTTGCCCTGTACCAGCGCAACGAGGCCATAAACCAGGTTACCCTGGCCCATGAGCTGGCCCAGCGCAAGAGGTTGGAGGATGTGGGTGGGCTGGCCTATTTGAGTACGGTGGCGGCACAGGTACCCACCAGCCTACACATCCTTTACTACGGGCGCATCGTCCACCGCACCGCCACCCTACGGGGGCTCATTGCTGCGGCGGGCAAGATCGCTCGGCTGGGCTACGAGGGCGGTCCGGACGTGGACGAGGCTCTAAGCCGGGCCGAGGACATCCTCTTCCGGCTGCGCGGCCCGGACAACGCCGAGCGTGGCTTTGTCCATATCAGGGACGTGCTGGACCAGTTCCTTACCGAGACGACCCTTGCACCAGCGGACGTTCTCCAGAAGCGACGCGCCCACCTGCCCACGGGCTTCCGAGATGTGGACAAGCTGCTTGGTGGCTTCCATCCCTCGGACCTTATCATACTGGCGGCTCGCCCCGGCCTGGGCAAGAGCGCCCTCGCCCTGAACATCGCGCGATACGTCGCGCAGGAGCATGGTGCGACAGTAGCCTTCTTCAGCCTGGAGATGGCCAAAGAGCAGTTGGCCCAGCGCCTGTTGGCCGGCGAGTCGGGCGTGGATAGCCAGCGGTTGCGCATGGGGACCTTTAACGAGGCGGAAGAGAAGGCAATCATGGAGGCCAACGGCGTGCTTTCGGAGGCGCCCATCTACGTGGACGACACGCCGCTGGTGAGCGTGGTGGAGATGCGCAGCAAGGCCAGACGTCTGCACAACGAGCGCCCCACTGGCATAGGGCTGCTGATTGTGGACTACCTCCAGCTCATGCGCGCTGATGGCCACCGCGACAACCGCGTGCAGGAGATCAGCGAGATATCGCGTTCCCTGAAGGGGCTGGCACGGGAGCTGGACGTTCCCGTGCTGGCGGTCTCACAGCTCAGCCGCGCTGTGGAGGCGAGAACAGACAGGGTGCCTCAGCTCTCCGACTTGCGGGAGAGTGGGTCTATCGAACAGGACGCTGACCTGGTGGTGTTCATCCACCGCGAGGACGCCTACCAGAGTGAAGAGGACTGGAAGCGGAACCACCCCCTGGAGCCGTATCCCAAGGGCATAGCCCGCATCATAGTGGCCAAGCACCGCAACGGGCCGGTGGGCAGCATCAAGCTCTACTTCCGTGACCACCTGGCCAAGTTCGAGAACCTGGCGACCACGCGGGCGGACGAGGACTACTGATGCCGTTGGCGAAGAGGGAAGACCCCCCCGGCGGAGAGCGTGGTTTCACCGGGTTTCCCGCACGTTGCCAGGCAGTAGCTGTGCCCAGCCTGTTCTTCTCTGCCGTTCTGCCGCAGATACAGGACGTGGCTGAGCTAAGGGTGTGCCTGCATGTCTTCTGGCTCCTGGGGCAGATACGCAGCTACCCTCGTTTCGTCACATTGACCCAGTTGCAGGCCGACTCAACTGTGGGAACCGGCTTGAGGGGGGTTGACGTAGTCGCGGCGCTGAACAAGGCAGTAGCGCGGGGGACGTTGCTCCGCCTGGCTGTGGAGCAGGACAGGGCCAGCCACGAGCTTTACTTCATCAACGACGAGCCTTCCCGGCGGGCCGCGGACCGCATCGCCCGGGGCGAGCTATCGCTGTCCTTGAGTGAGGGACATTCAGCCGCGCCGGTGGCTTTGCCTCCGCCAGCGGCGGCCGGCGCAGCCAGCATCTTCGACCTCTACGAGCAGAATATCGGGCTGCTTACTCCACTGCTGGCCGAGGAGTTGGCTCAGGCCGAGAAGACCTACCCCGCGGGCTGGATCGAAGATGCCTTTCGGGAGGCGGTGCAACTGAACAAGCGCAACTGGCGGTACATCGTCCGTATCCTGGAGAGATGGGCAGCAGAAGGCAAGGGAAATGGAGAGGCTAGGCGACATCCTGAAGCGGGCCAGTCCCCCCGGACATCCGGCCCCCGACGCCGTCACCCCCTCTGGGGGTGAGGCCCAGGTCCCAGTGGGCACGTGTCCGAGGTGCCAGGGCCGCGGCTGGCTCAGTCTCGACGTGCCCGCCGACCACCCCCGCTTCGGTGAGGTAGTGCCATGTCCCTGCCGCCAAGGCGAGCTGGATAGGGAGAAGCGGTCCCGGCTCCACCAGTACAGCAACCTGGGACCGATGGCTCACCTGACCTTCGACACCCTGGTGCCCAAGGGGAGGAGCGCCAGTCCCGAGAACCAGGCGTTGTTTGCCGCGGCACTGGAAGCCGCCCGCTCCTTCGCCAGCGCGCCCAAGGGGTGGTTGGTCCTTGTCGGCGTCAGCGGCTGCGGCAAGACGCACCTCGCGGCGGCCATCGCCAATCAACGCCTATCCCAGGGCGAGCCGGTCTTCTTTGCCAGCATTCCCGACCTGCTTGACCACCTGCGTAGCGCTTTTTCCCCTGTGCGAGAGGAGTCCTACGATGCCATATTCGAGCAAGTGAGGACCGCCCCGCTGCTGGTATTGGATGACCTGGGCACGCAGAGCACCACACCATGGGCGCGGGAGAAGCTATTCCAGATACTCAACCATCGCTACGTGGCCGAGCTTCCCACGGTGGTTACTGCCCTTACCCTGGAGGATATGGAGGAACGCTGGCGCAGCCGCCTGAGCGACCCGAATATCCTCTTCGGGCGCAAAGGGTGGGAGGTGGGCCGGCGGGAGTTGCCCCTGTTCCAGCAAGTGGGGGGAGTGGACCTCGCCATGCTCGCCGGTATGACTTTCGACAGCTTTGATACCAAGAGCGTTGGCGCCGGCGACGCGCAGGCCAGGGAGAGCGTGCACTACGCGTTCCGGGCAGCCAAGGAGTTTGCCGAGGCTCCGGAGGGCTGGCTGGTGCTCCTGGGTGGCACCGGCTGCGGCAAGACTCACCTGGCTGCGGCCATCGCCAACTCCGTACTGCGCCGGGGACAGTCGGTGTTCTTCGTGTCGGTGCCCGACCTGCTGGACCACTTCCGCTCCCTGTTCTCGCCGGATAGCCGCCAGTCGTATGACCATGTTTTCGAGGAGGTACGCCGGGTGCCACTCCTCATCTTGGATGACTTCGGTGTGCATACGGGCACGCCCTGGGCGCAGGAGAAACTCTACCAGATACTTAACTACCGATATGCGGCGCGGCTACCCACCGTCATCACCAGCCCGCTGGCCGAGGACGATATGGAGGCCCCTTTTGGCTCACGCATGGTGGACCCGAGGGTCAGCACTGTCATTCGCATAGGCGCGCCCGACTACAGGGCAGGGCGGGCAAGCGCAGGTCCGTCATCGCCGCGCCCGCGGGGGCGGCTGCCCCGTCGAGGGTAGGAGGCCCGTGGCCGCCAAGTCGGACTGCGTGTTCTGCCGGATAATGGCTCGTCAGGAGCCTGGCAACATCCGGTATGAGGACAACGATGTGGTGGTCATTGAGAACAAGCTACGCTGGGCGCCGGTCATGCTTCTGGTGCTGCCTCGCCGCCACGTTACCCAGCAGGAGATGTGGAGGGACATCGCCCACGTCGCGGGAGTGGCCATTGAGGTGGGAGGGAGGGTGTGTCCCAACGGCTTTCGCCTCATCTCCAACTTCGGGCCGGACGCCATGCAGAGTCAGGGGCATGGCCACCTGCACATCATTGGAGGCACCTTTCTGGGCCCCTACGCCTAGCTGGGGGTTGGCCTAGTCCTTGGGCTGGGCGATGTAGCGGCGGTCCAAGGCGGCAGAGAGCGACCACGGCTCCTTGACGCAGTAGACCCGGAATAGCACCTCCCCCCAACCGCCACACTCCAGGCCAACGTCCATGCACCTCACGCGGTCTATCCCGAAATCGCACGGGTCCTGTCCCTCGATCAGGCGGTCGTAGACCATGAAGTTCCAGGGTGCCAAGGGTGCCAGTGCCCAGAGGCACAGTGCAGCGGTGCTCTCGTCTGCAAGCAGCAGGCCGTCGGAGGTAAACACGAACTTGTCACCGGGCTGGAGGCGGAGGGCGCAGCCTCTTGACTGGACTACCTCGGCGACCATCTTGTATTCCCGGTAGCGCCCGGCGAAACCATGCAGCACACGGAGCGCCTTAGGGTTGCCGGTGAGATAGCGGTCTAGCTGCTCGTCGGTGTAGCCGTGGGTCTCCTTCAGCCGTTGACGCAGCCTGGGAGAAAGCTCTGGTTCTTGGTGCATTCCCTCCTCCTGACCTGTTCTGGCGGCGAGTCTAGGGTAGACAAGTGTACTTGTCAAGCGGCAAGGCCGGCCCAAGAACAGCGATTGAGCCTTGGCGTCTTCACCCGACGGGGGAAACGGCGCCTGCCCCATGTCATTCCGAGCCCTTCCGCAGAAGGGCGAGGAATCTCACGGTTAGACCTTGTGGGCGCACCTACCATGAGATTCTTCACTCGTCCCGATGCGTCGGGACTTGTTCAGAATGACAGAAGGGGGGGCGGCCTGATGGCAAAGCCAGCAGCCAATCGCTAGTTTTGGGGCCGGTGTAGACCTTGACAGCCAGCACAAGGCTGTGATAAATACAACGTGGCGTTTCTTGGAGCGTCTCTGAGAAAGGAGGTGATAACCTGTGCGCAAAGAGAACGTAGGACAGTGGGCGTTCATCATTGGTGTTATTGTCGCTCTCCTAGCGGGACTGTTTGCTAAAGACAACACCACGGTAGGCATAGTGCTCGTGGTCCTGGGGCTGGTTGTGGGGCTTATCAATATCACGGAGAAGGAGACCCTCCCCTACCTGGTAGCCTCTGTGGCCCTGATAATCGCGGGGAACTCAATGGTAGGCATCCTGGGCGTCGGGGAAGGCAAACTAGATATCCCCGGTCATGAGGCCATAGCAGGCATGCTCAAATTCCTTGTCGTTTTCACGGTGCCGGCGGCCATCGTTGGGGCGCTGCGCGGCATATATGCCTTGGCCTCCAGGGCCTAGAGGCATTGCTCCGGTCAGCAAGGGGACGGCCTGCCGGTCGTCCCCTTCGTTTATCGGCTAGGTGCGGCGGTTTCGTCCGGTTGAGCTGAGGGGCGATGGCAGAAGCAGGCACCACCCAGCAGGCTGTGCAGGTCTTAGGGGTGACCTACGCGTTTGGCGGCGTGAAGGCCGTGGACGGTCTGTCACTCCATGTGCCGTCTGGCGTCAGCTATGGGCTCCTGGGCCCCAACGGGGCAGGCAAGACGACCCTGATCCGCTTGCTGGTGGGCCTGCTTCGTCCCCAGCGGGGCGCCGTACTGGTACTCGGCCTGCCGCCTTCACCCCGCTTCGCCCAACGCATTGGCTACATGCCCCAACTGAGTGCGCTCTACTTGGAGCTCTCGGTCAGAGAGAATGTGGACTTCTTTGCCCGAGTCAGTGGCCTGGCCCAGGCGGAGGAGCGACGACGGAGAACAGAGAGCGTGCTTCGCCTCGTTGATCTCTGGGAGAGGAGAGACTCGCTTGCTCTTCACCTGAGCGGCGGCATGAGGCAGCGGTTAAGCCTGGCTTGTGCCCTGGTGCATGAGCCGGAGGTGCTCTTCTTGGACGAGCCGACAGTGGGGCTAGACCCGGAGCTGCGCGTCCTCTTTTGGGACTACTTCAGGCAGCTGACTGCGCAGGGCCGTACCATCATTGTCTCCAGCCACTCCATGGACGACGCGGCCCACTGCGATCGCCTGGCCTTTCTTCGGGCGGGACGTTTGGTGGCCGAGGGCAGCCCGGATGAGCTGAAGCGAGCCACTTCCAGACCAGCAGCCACTCTGGAGGATGCCTTTCTGTACTTCGTACGCAAGGGGACCGCCGCTGAGCACTGACCGCATCCGGGCCATTGCCGGCCGCATCGTCCGCCAGTTCCGGAGGGATCGGCGCACCGTCGGCATGGTCTTCGTGGTGCCCATGGTGGTGCTCACTCTCATCGCGGTAAGCTTGCCGCAGGTTGCGACCCCTGTGAGGCTGCTTGACTTTCTTGCCCCGGCCCTCCTGGCGGCTTTGGCCTTCTTCTTTGTGTTCATCCTTACCGGCATCAGTTTCCTGCGGGAGCGATCACAGGGGACTTTGGAAAGACTGATGGCGACGCCCGTTTCCCGCGCCGACATAGTGCTGGGCTACATGGGCGGCTTCTTGCTGTTCGCTTGCCTTCAGTCCCTCGTAGTGCTGCTGTTCACCGTATTCGTATTGCAGGTGAACTACATTGGACCACTGTGGCAGATATTTGTGTTCCTTATGCTGATTACCGTTGGCGCGGTGAACACGGGCATCTTCTTCTCCGTTTTCGCTCGCAACGAGTTCCAGGTAGTCCAGTTCATTCCCCTGGTGATAATCCCTCAGTTGTTGCTTGCCGGAGTAATGTGGCCGGTCGAACAGATGCCTGGCTATCTCCAGACCGTGTCCCGTTTCTTGCCACTCACCTATGCGGTGAGGGGACTGCGGGCCATCATGATTGAAGGGAGAGGACTGGCTTCGCTGGGACTGGAGCTGAGTGTGCTCGTGGCGTTTGCCGGGTTGATGGTGATACTGGCAGTGGGGACTCTGCGGCGGGGAACGTAGCCCCTCTAGCCATGTGCGGCGTTGAGGATGGCCGTGAGGTGAGGGGTGCCGAGGGGGCTTTACGCAATCGTAGCTTTCGTGTATGTTTTGCCTGATTGACATGTTTTTATCGAACAACTAGAATGAAGGCGTTCAGTGGGAGGTGTTGTATGCGAGCAAGGCGTTGGATTGGCTGGTTGGCTGTCATGGGCATTGTTCTCGCGGGTTGTGCGCCGGCGGCTACGCCTACGCCGACCACCGGCCCCAAGCCGACAGTTGCTCCCGGTGTCACCCCCACACGGACCCCAAGCCCCGTAGCTACAGCCACGCGGGCACCAGCGGCGACGTCCACGGCTGCCCCGGTGGGCCCCAGGGTTGGGGGCACCATCCGCTGGCCCACGGAGCAGGACCCGCCTAGCTGGGACCCCTCCAAGACCCATGTGGATGCCTCTACCACCAGCAAGTACCTCGTGTTCACCAAGCTCTTCACATTCTGGTCCCAGCCTGCCAAGAGCTGCCCCACCGAGGTCTATGCCAACGGGATAGAGAGCTGGCGCTGGGCGGACGACACCACCGCCGAGTTCACCCTTAGGAAAGGGATGAAGTATCAGGACCGACCGCCGGTCAACGGCCGTGAGGTAGTGGCCGCCGACATGGTGCCCAGCTTCGCCCGCTATCAGAAGAACCTGGCCTACATGGCAAGCCAGTCCAACGTCGTGGAATCGGTCCAGGCCACGGACAAGTACACCTTCCGCATGAAGCTCAAGAGCCCCTGGGGCGGCTTAGTTACTGAGCTCTTTGCCAGCAACTACGGGGTATGGATAGAGCCGTCAGAGGCGGGTGGGCCGGACGGGTCCTTGTGGGAGAGGCCCGAGAAATCATGGATTGGCAGTGGACCGTTCCTGTTCGATAGCTGGCAGCCGGGGGTCAAGTGGCGATTCGTGCGCAACCCCAGCTACTGGCGGCCAGGCCTGCCCTACGTAGAGGCTGTGGAATACCCCATCATTCCGGACGTCTCCACACGGTTGGCCGCCATTAGCTCAGGTCAGATAAACGTCGTGCGTGAGTTGCCTGAGCAACTTCTCGCCGTGGCTGAGCAGAGAGTCGCTGGCGCCCAGGTTATCCGCTGCCCAGGTCCTGGAGTGCGTGGGGCGAGCTTCCTGTGGATGAATAACAGCGGCGCTCCTTTTGACAACCCCCTGGTGCGCCAGGCGGTGTCTATGGCCATAGACCGCCAGGCCATCGTGGACACGATTTACATCGGTAAGGCCAGGATCGTTGGCGCTCTACCCTTGGCCACCCAGTACAGCGTGGCTCCAGCCGATCTGCCCGCCGAGGTGCGGCAGTACCTGGAGAACAACCCCGACCGGGCGCGCCAGCTTCTGGCCCAGGCGGGCTACCCTTCCGGGTTCACCACGGCCATCAATACGACGAGCGGCTATCCCTCTCCGACCCAACAGATCGCCGAAGCCCTTTCCGCCATGCTGTCAAAGGTGGGAATCCGGGCGTCACTAAACATAATGGAGTACGGCCGGTACACCCAGACAGTGCTGCAGGCGAAGTACCCGGTGGGCGAGATGGCCATGAGCCCCAGGATCTCCGTTACCCCAGAGACGGGGAACTCCCTGGAGGCCTTCTGGTCTAAGAGCGGGTCGGTCAACCGTAGCGTGGTCAACGACCCCGAGTACGACAAGCTATTCCAGAGCTTCCGGGCTTCCTTTGATGAGACGCAGCGAAAGGACCTGGCCCGGCAGCTCCAGGTGATGTCGGTGAGCAAGGCCTACGCGCTGTCCCTACCCTTGACGGACACCACGCTGCTCACTGGTCCTGGCGTCCATGTCTTCTACACTATCCCAGGTCGTGACATCTCCCTGCTCATGGAGAATATCTGGATGGAGAAGTAGCTCCGCCCATAGCTGCAAGACAAGTGTGGGCCCTCCGTATGGAGGGCCCACATGTTATTGTCCGGGGTTGCAGCAAGTCCGGCTAGCTTAGGCCAGTGACCTCATCCTATCGGCCAAGACCTGTGGGTCTTTGAGCAGGGGCTTGACCTGTTGCCAGACGACAGGACAATGGGCGTCTTGCAGAGAGAACACCTGGCGCAGGCGGCGGTCTGCCTCCTTCTTGTCCTGGGCGTCGAAGGCAAGGCCAGCCATCTCCATGGCCTGCTGCAAGTGGCGGGTGTAGCAGGTCATCAGACTTTGGCTGGCTCGGCTACCTTGCAGGCGCGCACCATTATGGCCTTCAGGTGCGGGATGCCGGTAACCGGGTCCCGGTGCTTCGTGTCGGTCAGCTCATTGACGTTGGCCTCGGCCCAGCCATGGGGGATGGAGATCACACCGGGCATGATGTCCGGCGAGGTCTTGAGGCGCAGCTTGATGCCGGAGCGCGGCGTCTCCACGGACACCATGTCGCCGTCGGCCAGTCCCTGCTGCCGCGCAGTATCGGGGTGAACGGTAGCCAGAGGCTCGGGAGCCCGAGACCGCAGCTTCTTGATCTCCCGCATTTGGGTGTGGCTGAACTGCGCCTCCCGGTCGCCGGTAAGCAGGATAAGGGGATACTGCTTGGCCAGGTCCGGGGCTGTCACCGGGCTTATGGTCGGCTCGTAGTATGTGGGCATGGCGTGGTAGCCCAGACCCTTGAGCGTGTCCGAGTACAGCTCGATCTTCTGAGAGGGTGTGGGGAAGGGCTTGACCAGGGCTTCGTCGCCGTACTTGGTCTGGGCGTACATGAGGCCGTGGGTGGGCATCGCGTTGAGTTTCTCGAAGGACAGGTTCATGTCCTTGACCTCGTAGTCCACGTATTCCTCTTCGGTGTGCCAGGGGAAGTACTTGTCGAAGCCCATGCGCTGCGCCAGGGTGGTCCAGAACTTGAACTCGGACCAGCACTCGCCGGGTGGTTCCACCACCTTGGGCCGCAGGCAGAGATACGGCAGCCCCTGGGTTACCGCATAGCTATAGCCCAGCCCGGACTTCTCCAGGAAGGTGGCCGCGGGCAGCACGATGTGGGCCAGCTTGGCGGTCTCGGTCATGCGTACGTCCATAACCACGAACATCTCGAGTTTCTGGAACGCCTCCCGGAAGCGCTGGCTGTCCGCCTGGGTCAGGACAAAGTTGCCGGCGTTGAGGAACACCATCTTGATGGGATAGGGCTTGCCATCCAGTACGGCATCGGGGAGGGATATGCCCTGGCCCTCGCCAAAAGAGCGGCCCCATAGCTCCCAGTGGAGGGGGTACTCTTCAGTACCGACTGGCTGGCCCTCAGGCAGGGGATAGTCCAGGTGTGGCCAGTAGGGCATCGGTACGCGTATCCAGGACCCCTTGCCGTACACGGCGCCAGTGATGGACTGGAGGATGGAGAAGGCGCGGCTGATCTGGAAGCCGGCCTCCTGCTGGCCCAGGGCGCAGGTGCCCTGGATGATGCAGCCCGGCTTCTTGGTGGCGAAGGTGCGGGCTACCTGGCGGATGTCCTCTGCCGGGACCCAGGTCAGGTCCGCCGCCCATTCGGGGGTGTACTGCTTCACATGCTCCTTGAGCTGGTCGAAGCCATGTGTCCACTTGGCCACGAACTCCCGGTCGTATAGCCCCTCGGCGATGATGACATTGATCATGGCCAACGCCAGGGCCAGGTCCGATCCTGGCCTCGGTCGGAGGTGTTTGCCATCTTTGGCCAGCGGTATGCGCTTTGGGTTAATGGTGATTAGCTCCGTACCGGAGCGAACGGCGTCGAGGATACGCCTGGACTTGGGTGGGTCGGAGTGGGAGGGGTTATGCCCCCACAGGATAATTGAACCTGCGCCCTCGACGTCCTCGAAGGGGAATCTGCCGAACGTGACCATCCTGGCACGTATCATGTCCGTGTATCATATGCCTGGACTTAAGTAGTTCGGCGAGCCAAACACTGCGGCGAAACGTTGGGACAGGGTCTGGGACTCTCGCTCCTCAGCCCCCAGGGCGCCGACCTGGATGGCCACTGCCCGGGGACCTTCCCTCTTCTTGATCTCGTCCATCTTGGCGATGATGGCGTCCAGCGCCTCATCCCAGGAGATGCGGTGCCAGGCGTTCCCTTCACGCTTCTGCGGGTACATCAACCGCTCCGGAGCGTACTCCCAGTCCACAGTCTGCCCACCCCGTGGGCAGAGCAGCCCTTTGTTCAGCGGGTGCTCCTTCATCCCGGCCACCTTGACTATCTTGCCCCCGCTCACATGGACGTCAATCCCACAACTATTGACGCAGAGCATGCAGTTGCTCTTGATGATTTCCTCATTGCGGGTTGGTTGTGGGGCCTGGGACATATTCACACCTCCTGGAATAGGCACAAGGTAACAGTTGAATTATAGCATGAACGGAAAGAGGCGGATTTGTTATGGGACAGACGCCCACCAATCACACATACAGTGTAACGTTGTCCACATGAAGCCACTTGGGGTCAGGCTTCGACCATGCGCCGGTGGGCCGTCGCCATTGATGGGCAATGGCGAGCATCCACCTGTTCGGGAGAATGTACTCAACGACGCGGCTTGCACCCCGTCGCCCCACCCAGAAGTCCCTTTGGGAAATGGTGCCGTCCTTGGCTTTGGCCTCAATTTGAAGGGCCTCGAAAAGCTGCCGCAGCTCCGCAACCGTCATTTTCACGGGATACGCGGCCATGTTATCCTAGCGTGCGGAGGACTTGTGATATGGACAGCGAACTCTTGGGCGTGGTTCTAAGGCTACGCCAGAACAGCATTACAAGGGAAGCGACAAAGGAGTGGCTAGCGCAGCATATTTGGAGATTGCACGAGTCCGATGACTTCCTAGACCATATGGCTGTTGGGGAGCTAGACCTGGCCATCAGTTCCATTGAACGGGGCGATGCAGGGGAGGAAGAACTGCACGACGTTGCGGGGCATATCCTGGAGGCAGCGGGACTTCCGACAGAGTTCGACGTGAAATATGGGCCCGTGGACGCCGAGCTGGTTGTCGGCATACGCTTGTACATTGGCGGTATGTTGACTCTCGAGCAGCTAAAAGAGGCGGTCACGCCACGGTTGGCGGGATACCGAAAACGGCTATCGCCTTTTGACCGCATGCTCGCTCGGGAGTTGGAACTTGCTTTTGGTATGCACGCCGCGCAGATGGCGTCGGACGAGAGCATACGGGCCTTCTTGGGCGAAGTATTGTCTCGTGTAGGGCTGTCTCTCAAAAGAATGCCCCTATCGCTTGCTGCCTGATTGCGCCATAGCGTAGTACATGCTGCCGCTTAGGAGCTTGGACAGGACAAGACCTTGCCTCTCGAGATCGTCAAGGGTTAGAGCGAGGGACATTCTGGCTAGGGCGTCCGCTGTGCTCACGCCGACGGCGTTGGCAATCTCCTGAAAAGAGAAGGCGCTGTTCGGTGCGCTTTCAAGAAGCTCCAGTATTGCACGCTCTTTTGGGCTGACCCATTTGTCAAATTCGGGTCTAGGAATGGGCATCTCACCGCCTCCGGCTCACATTATGCCGGATTCACGAACGGTGTCAACGAGTGAGTCGCCTACGGTCTTGCTGGCCCCACCCAGATTGCCCCGTCTCGCACGCGGATGGCATGGTGCACCAGCGGGTCATGCGCTGGGCCGTTGAGCACCTCGCCGGTGGCCACCCGGAAACGTGCGCTGTGCCAGGGGCAGGTCAGCACACCGTCCCGAAGCGGCCCGATAGCCAAGGGCGCCTCGGCGTGGGGGCATGTCTCGGCCAGGGCGTAGAAGCTGCCCGCATCATTGACCAGCAGCACTCGCTGCCCCCGGTACTGTACGAGCTTGGTCATGCCCGGGCGGATGTCACCGGCAGGGACTACCTTGACATAAGATCGGCTCTCGGCTTTGTCCAGTGCCCCTACGACGACGTCTGGGTCAATGGGACGCAGCTTCTCCAGAGGCGCGAAGTCCGGCTCTTCGGAGTACGTGGCGGGGTCAAAGGTCGCGATGTCTCGCACGAAGTTAGACCGGCGGCCGGTGAGGTCGTTGCGGCGCAGGGGCAAGCGTACCATATCACCATGTCCGGTGACCTGGTGGGGATAGAAAGGTGTCTCGTAGGTTAGCCCCGCCCGGTCCCGTGCTAAGCGGCCAAAGGCCTTGACAGTACGGACAGGTGTGGGTTGGGCCAGTGGCAGCACGATGTGGTAGCCTACGGTGGGGAACTCCACCAATACCTGGTCGGGCTGTACCCCTAGGCCCTTCAATGCCATAATCAGCGCCTGGACCTGTTCCCGCTTGGCACGAAGCTTGGGCACCAGCTCAGCGTACGACTCCTCGGTACGCGGAAAGATGTCCATGTCGTACATCAGGAAGCCAACGTTGCCGTTGTCGTCCAGGTTGTAGGCGCCGTAGATGTTGGTCTGGGCGATTTGCTCCAGGAAGCGCTCGTAGGTGAAGCCGCCAGGCAGCGGCTTGAAAGAGCGGTCAGGCTGCTGCTGGGCCACCACATCGGTGCGGCCCTGGTAGCAGTTGGTGAACAGCTTGTAGTGTCGCCTCATCAAGCTGTCAGTAGACATAACACACTCTCCCTGATGTGCCTGGAGTACGGGTTGGTGGCTATTCGGCCCTAGCTAGACCTGGCCAGAAAGCTGGAGCTGCTTGCCTTCGGTCTTGATGCTGGGGGCGATGACCATTGGCACCTGGTGCATCTCCTTGACAGTGCCCGCTCCGCATACGCCCATACAGGTGGTCAATGCGCCTATGAGGTTGTGGGTGCCGTCGGTGACGGAGGAAGGCCCGAGGAGGATCTGCTGGAGGGTGCCCTTGGTGCCGACCTTGACGCGAGTGCCCCGGGGCAGCGCCGCGTGGGGCGAGGCCATGCCCCAGTGGTAGCCCTGGCCCGGAGCCTCTGCCGCCTGGGCGAAAATGGAGCCTAGCATGACGGCGTCCGCACCGCTGGCGATGGCCTTGCACAGGTCGCCACCATTGCGGATGCCACCATCTGTAATCAGGGGCACGTATCTGCCTGTACGGCGAAGATAGGTCTCTCGGGCGGCTGCGCAGTCGAGAGTCCCCGTCACCTGGGGGACACCCAGGCCCAGGACCTCGCGGGTGGTGCAAGCAGCCCCCGGGCCAACGCCCACCAGGATGGCCGCCACGCCGGTCTCCATGATCTCCAGCGCAGCTGTGTAAGTTACGCAGTTGCCCACCACCACCGGCACCGGTATGGAGTGACACAGATCTGACAGGTCCAGCCCCTTGGGGCTCTTGGACAGATGCCGGGCAGTGGTCACGGTGGACTGGACCACAATGATGTCTGCCCCTGCTTCCACCGCAATGGGCGCGAAGCGTTTCGTGTTGGTCGGGGTTATGGAGACCGCCGCCACCCCCCCGTTGCTCTTGATAGAGTGTACTACCTGGCCGATGAGGTCTTCCCTGATGGGAGCGGAGTACACCTTTTGGAGCATTTGGATGATGGCCTGCTGCGGTGTGCGCGCTATCTCGTTGAGCACTTCCGCCGGGTTTGGGTAGCGCGTGTGCACTCCCTCCAGGTTCAATACCCCGAGGCCCCCAAGCCCGCTCAGTAGGGTAGCGAAGCGCGGGTCTACCACTGCGTCCATCGCGGCAGCCAGCACAGGGATACGGAACTCATGCTGCCCGATGCGGAAGCTCACATCCACTTGCTCGGGGTTGAGGGTAACATCACCAGGCACAATGGCCACTTCGTCGAAGCCGTAGGCTCGACGCAGCTCCTTGAAGACTGGGGGTGCCTCTTTGACGCTAGTTCGGACGTTGGACCACATAGTCTACTAACTCCTCTAGTGCCCGGCGCGCGGGCACGTCAGCCAGACAGTCCAAGCACTGCCGGGCCTGCACGGCAAGCTGTCGTGCTTCCTCGAAGCTGGCTGCAACGGCCCTCGAGCTGCGGATGGCTTCGACAGCGTCATTCACCTGTTGGCGGGAGGATTGCTTGTCCCAGGCCACGCGGACTATGGACTCGCTTCCCCCCATCTCCAGGAAAAGTATGGACGGCAGAGTCAGGGTCCCTTGCTCCAGATCGCTGCCGGCAGGTTTGCCAAGCTGCTCAGGTGTGGCGGTGAAGTCCAGGATGTCATCTACCATTTGGAAGGCAGTCCCCAGGAGGGTCCCGTACCTTCGTAGCGCCTGCACTGTTTGCTCATCGGCTGCGCTCAGGACGGCACCGCATTCCGTAGCTGTGGCGAAAAGGTAGGCGGTCTTGTTGGTGATGCGCTGTAGGTAGTCGTCGCGGCTGGTGCCAAGCTGGTAGGCGCCAAGCTCCTGGCGGATCTCTCCGTCACACAGCACTCTTAGGGTCTCTGCAAAGCAGTCAATAACTCGGAGGTTGTGGGTGGAGGCCACCAGTTTAGCGGCACAGGCCAACAGGTAGTCTCCGACCATCACGGCTGTGTGGTCTCCCCAGGTGCTGCTCACAGTGGGCTGGCCCCGGCGGGTCTCAGCGTGGTCAATCGCATCATCGTGCACCAGCGTAGCGGTATGGAGCAACTCCACGCCGGCAGCCATGGGGACCAGAAGGGGTGTGGAGTAGTTGGCGAACAGGCCAGAGGTAAGGCAGAGTGTGGGACGGAGTAGCTTTCCCCGGTTGTCCAGCACTTGGCCTAGCACCGCCCCGAGGCCTGGCGCCTCCGTGTGCGCCAGCGCCTGCAAGCGCTCGGTAACCTGGGCCAACTCCCTCTCTACGAGGCTATAGGCTAAAGGCACGAAGCCCTTTCTACCGGGCAGCCTTGGCAGCCGCGCCGCCAACCTCTGCCGCGACGGTCTTCTCGTCAAGCTTGCGGAAGAGGTGCCTTGCCTCACCCAAGCGTTGTCCAGGGGAAGGGAGCACCCAGCGCCATCCCTGCTCCTGCGCGGTGCCAGGGAACCCCAACTGCCGGTGGAGATCCTCGGAGCTGAAGGGCAGGTACGGGAAGAGCATGCTCTTGAGGCAAGACACGACCGAAAGCCCCACGTACACGCTGGTGGCCGCGGCAGCCCTGGCCGTGGACACTGTCTTCCAGGGGGACGTCTCTTCCAGATAGCGGTTTGCGTCCTGGGCCAGAGCCATGGCCTCCTTGATGCCGTCCCTGAAGTGGCACTGTGCCAGGTGGCGGTCGGCTGCGTCCAGAGCCTCCTGGGCACGAGCCAGCAGGCGCTGGGCTGGGCCGTCCAAGGGACCCGGCTCGGGGACTTGCCCGCCGAAGTGCCGGTGGGTGAAGGTAAGCAGGCGCTGCGCCAGGTTACCGTAGGTGGCTACCAGCTCATCGTTGTTGCGCCGCAGGAACTCACCCCAGGAGAAGTCGGCATCGCCGGTCTCGGGCATGCCTGCGGACAGGTAGTAGCGCAATGGGTCTGGCTCATAGCGGTCCAGGTAGTCGGGGAGCCAGACAGCCCAGTTGCGACTGGTGGAGAACTGGCGGCCTTCGAGTGTCAGAAACTCGTTGGCCGGGACGTCATGGGGAAGCAGCAACCCGCCATAGCCCATGAGCATGGCGGGCCAGATAAGCGTGTGGAAAGGGATGTTGTCCTTGCCGATGAAGTAGTAGCTGCGGGCCGGCGGTTCCCAGAACTGGCGCCAGGCCTCAGGCTCGCCCCGGGTCTGTGCCCACTCCTTGCTGGCCGAAAGGTATCCGATGACAGCCTCGAACCAAACATAGATGCGCTTGTTCTCGTAGCTGGGGACAGGGATAGGTATCCCCCACTCTAAGTCGCGGGTGATGGCGCGGTCCTGAAGCCCTTGCTCCAGGTAGCGGACGGTGAAGTTGTGCACGTTGGGCCGCCAGTGTGTCTGGGGCCGCGCCCACTCCAAGAGTTTCTGGTTGAAGGCAGAGAGCCGGAAGAAAAGGTGCCGGGACTCGCGCATCTCGGGACTCGCTCCGCACAACCGGCAGCGCGCCTCCCGGAGCTCTTCCGGGTTCAGGGTCCGCCCGCACTTGTCACATTGGTCGCCCCGGGCTTGGATGTATCCGCAATGTGGGCAGGTCCCCTCGACATAACGGTCAGGGAGGAAGCGGGCCTCCTTCGGGCAGTAGGCCAGGGGCATGGTCCCCGTGTAGATGTAGTCTCGCTCCAGTAGTGTACGGAAGACATCGTGGACCACCTGGGCGTGGTTGGGCGTCCCCGTTGAGGTGTACAGGTCCCAGCTAATGCCGAGGCGTTGCCAGCAGTCCTGGAATGAGCGATGGAACTCGGCCACCACTTCCTGGGGGGTGCGCTTCTCTAGCTCGGCACGGAGGGTGATCGGGGTCCCGTGCTGGTCGCTCCCGGATACCATGAGGACGCGGTTCCCCTTGGCACGGTGGTAGCGGGCGAAGATATCGGCAGCGAGGAAGCAGCCAGCCACGTGGCCCAAGTGCAGTGGCCCGTTAGCATAGGGCCAGGCAACGCCGATGAATACGGTTTCCGGCATGTTTTGCCTATTCTAGCACATCAAGACTGGTGTCACTAGCGAAGCTGAATCCACGCCCGGTACACCGCTCGTTTGGGGATGCCTAGCTTCTGCGAGACGAGGGCGGTGGCCTGGCGGGCGGTGAGGCCGAGCTCCCGGCAGCGCCGCAGCTCCGACTCCAGACTGGCGGATGGGGGAGACGGCGGCTGCACTTCCCCGGCGCCCTCGACGACGACGGTGAACTCCCCTCGGGGCTCCTGGAAGTGGGCGATGGCCTCGGCCACTGTACCCCGGAATACCTCCTCGTGGAGTTTGGTCAGCTCGCGGGCGATGGCGAGGCGGCGGTTGCCGAGCACGGCGAGGACATCCTCCAAGGTCTCTCGGACACGGTGAGGAGCCTCGAACAGCACCAGTGTGGCATGTTCGCTGGCTACCTGCGCCAGGGCCTGGCGCCGCTGTGCCGTCCGCGGCGGCAGGTAGCCCAGGTAGTGAAATTGTCGGAGGGGAAGGCCCGATACCACCAGTGCGGCCAGCAAGGCGGACGGACCGGGCACCGGCACCACTGGAATGCCGTTTTCGATGGCTGCGGCGACGAGCTCGTATCCGGGGTCGCTGATGGCCGGAGTGCCCGCCTCGGAGACCAGGGCGACGTCGCCGCTACGCAGGTGCTCCAGAACGAGGGGCAGCTTCTTGCGCCAGTTGTGCTGGTGGAAACTGGTGGTGCGGTTGCGTAGCCCGTGGGCGGTGAGCAGGTTTCGTGTGGTGCGGGTGTCCTCGGCGGCGATAAGTGATACCTTGCCCAGCACCTCCAAGGCCCGCAGGGTAATGTCCCTCAGGTTGCCTATGGGCGTCGCTACCAGGTATAGGGTGGGCGTAGCCATCACAAAAGTTACTGTAGCACGTTGCCCTGGCAAGTATGCTGCACCTTAGTTGCCAGTGGCGCGGTACGGGCCGTGCCGGAAATACTTCGATGGAGGTGGCATGAAATGGGTACGCTAGCAGTCAATTGTCGGAGCTGTGGGACAAGTATCCCGGTATTGGTGAATGTTCCCCAGGGGGTTAAGCTGGCGCCGGGTGCGCCCGAAGGCATGCGGGTCACGGTCAAGTGTCCCCAGTGCAAGATCCCAGGCAGCTACCCCTTTGCCGAGGTGGAGTACCGGGAGAACGCCACTGCCGTGGCAGCCTAGATGGTGCAGCCTCATGGCGGCTCCAGCCGCCAGAGCTGCCCCGCGGGCACGGCCCGGTAGGTGGGGAGGATGTCTGACGGGTCCTCGGTGAAGTAGACGGGCCGACGCCTGATGCTGTTGTCCACCAGCGCCTCCAGGGCCGGGTGGTAGGACAGGGGACCCTCGGGGAGAAGTGGTGCGTCCATGCGGCGCACTTGCTCCTGGTACCACGGGTACTGGAGCAACGGATAGGCGACCACCAGGCGTCCGGTGCCGGGCCTCTCCACGATGCTGTAGTACCATAGCGCGAATAGCTGGGCATCCCTACCAGACAAGATAATGGCGTTCGGCTCGGTGAATTGCCAGACCCCCAGGGCATAGTACTCGGCATCTCGGCTGTGGCTCAGGTCTTGGTAGGAGTACGAGCGCGCCACACTCACTCCAGGCACGAGCAGCACCAGGCCCACGGCCATGCCAGCCATGTGTACCGGAGAGATGCCTCTCCAGGCGCTCAACCATTCGACCATCTGGACTATGCCCATGCCGAGCCACCATGAGAGCACCACCGCAAGGGGCAAGAGGTACACGTAGGAGTCAGTGGTATTGTACATGGTGGCATAGATCGCCGCCATGAAGCCGACGACGACGGAGAAGAGCGCCCAGGGACGGTCCTTTTGCCATAGGCATCGGACACCAATCAGCGCCATGAATAGCCCCCACCACTGGAGCTGTGATCCCAGGAGGTTGGCCAGGGCCGAGATGCGCTGCGGCAGGTCGCCCCAGGGCAGGCCAAAGGCCAGGTCACGATAGGGCGCTGCCGAGACCATCCGCCAGAACCCCGACCACGTGGCGGCATCTCCCCAGTTGATGGGCGGGTTGTGGGCTGCCCGCCAGGGCAGGTAAAGGAACACCGATAGCCCCAGAACAAAGGACATGCTCGCTCCCGCCAGGGCACGCCGGGAGGGATGGCGCCATAGGAATACCCACGCGGCCGCAGGCAACAACGTCAATGCGAGCGTTAGGTGGCTGCCCAGGCCCAGTCCGCCCAGCAGGGCAGCGAGCCACAGCCAGCGTGCCTGGCCTGGACTCTGTCGCCAGCGAAGCAGACACAGCACCACGGCGGCGAGGAAGAAGACGTAGGTGGTGTAGACCTCTGCGATTACTGCCTGCGACCAGAGGATGGTCGAGGTGGCCAGGGCCAGGGCCGACACCATGGCGGCCAGGGCAGCGACCGTTTCGGAGGCGCCGGCGGCCTTCGCCAGTCTGGCGGTTGTCCAGCAGGTCATGAGGACCGCCGCGGCGGCGAAGGTTGCTGACATCACATCCAGCCTGTGGGCCACGTTGCCCCAGGGGATCAGGCTGAACGCTTTGCCCATTAGCAGATACGTGGGATAGCCGGGGGGATGGGCGACCCCCAGGGAGTAGGCGGCGCTCACCAAGTCCCCGCCGTCAACCCCGTCGTGCTGCCAGGTCAGGCCCGGTGCCGAAGTTGCCCCGTAAAGGCCCATAACAGCCAAGGCCGTCCCCCAAGGGACGGCCTTGGCCCAACCTGGTCCCGACATGTCGGGATGGCCGCTTTCGAGTAGTGTGCGCCTAGATATTGCGCTTTTTGGTGGTGCGGCGGATGGCGAAGCCGCCAAACAGCACCAGGAGCATGCCTACCATCGCCAGGCCCGTCCACCAGCCAGAGCCACCGGACAGGATGCTGTCACCGGTGGGCAGTCCCGCCGTGGGTGTAGGTTTGGGTGCGGGGGTAGCGGTGGGAGCAATCTGGCCCTTTGCCGCCAGCGCGAAGGTCGACAGGCCCAGCGTCCTGGCGCATGCACTACCACCAACCACCGGGGGGTCTACCGTCGTGGTGAGACTGTTCCAGGTCTTCGTGTCCTCAAGGAAGCGCATGACAACGAGGTTGGCAACGTTGTTCTTGACCGCGTCCATGTCGGCCTGGGTCACCGTGGTGCAGACGCTTATGGACGTTTGGAAAGTGACTGTCTTTGCCTCGCCACCCTGGAACGCCGTAATAGTGAAGGCGCTTCGTATGATGCCCTGGGCCGGGGGAAGCGCGGGCGCGTCGGCGGCAGCCTTGGGGGTAACGGCGATGTCCAACGGTGTGGGCGCTGCGCCCGCAGGCACGGTTACCACGACCTTATCATCGGCGGTCTTGACGGTTGCCCCCTGCGTGGGGGTGACGCTGCCCACTGCGCCGCCTGGGACGGGGGTAGGCACGGTCTGGGCTGCGGGGCTCTGGTTGGAGGTGGCCCACGCTGCGGGGCCGGAGCTCAGGAAGACCAGCCCCGTGACCAGTACGGCCAGTGCTATGACGAAGGATACAGTGCTGAGTTTCCTCATATTGGTTGCCTCCTTAACTTGCTTGTGGATGGTCGTGTCACTGGGATGGCTTCTCCCTGTAACTCACCTCCTTGCCGTCTTCATGCGGTAAACCGGAACGCAGAACACAATACAACATCCCCGAGCACCGGCACAGGGACAGAGCTAACACTCTCGTATTAGGACCTAGCGCAGAATATAGACTAGGTAGCCTCCTTCGTCAAGCCCCTCTGCGTGGATAGCAGGTTGTCAATTGGGCATGGCTAGGTTAGAATTCCGTTAGTGGTCGAGAGTACTAGTCCCCGGGAGTGACGACATGGATTTCGCTTTTTCACCGGAACAGGAGGAGCTGCGCCGCGAGGTGCGCTCCTTTGCCAAAGAGCATCCGCCGGAACAGTATCCCTGCGACATTGAGGACGAGGGCTATGGCTTCGGAGGGTGGTCTCGCGAGTACACCAAACAGTTGGGCAAGAAGGGCTGGCTCGCGCTCACCTGGCCCCAGAGGTACGGTGGGTTGGGCCGCCCCCTGCGTGACCGCTTCGTGTTGTTGGACGAGTTGGCCTACCACCGTGCCCCTCAAATGGCCCACTTCTTCAACGACTCGGTGGGGCCCAGCCTGCTTAACTATGGTACCGAGGAGCAGCGGCAGCGCTTCCTGCGCGTGATGGGGCGGGGCGAGCTGCTCCTCTGCACGCCCATGAGCGAACCTAATGCCGGCTCAGACCTGCTGGGGCTACAGACCAGGGCCATCCCGGATGGGACCGATTTCCTGCTGCGCGGCCAGAAGGTCTGGTCCACGGGCGCCTTCCTGTGCGATTGGGGCATGACCCTGGCCCGGACCGATCCGAGTGCGCCGCGGCATCTGGGCATTACCGCTTTTCTGGTGGACCTCCGCTCTCCCGGGGTGACCATCCGGCCCGTCGCTGATGGGTCGGGCCATCTGTCCTTCACCGAGGTGTTTTACGACGACGTGCGTGTTCCGCGAGAGAATGTTCTGGGCGGGCTGAACAAGGGCATACCCATGATGTTCGATGCTCTGGAAGGGGACAGGCTGTGGGCACGGTGCGTGCGCGCTGCCGGCTCCCAGAGGGACCTGGAGGACATGGTGTCCTATGCCAAAGGGACCGCCCAGGGCCGCGAGTCGCTACGCGATGACCCCACCCTGCGCCACACTTTGGCCGAGATGGCCATTGAGATCCACGTGTGCAGGCTGCTTACCTACCGCGCTGTGTGCGTTATTGACCAGGGGAAAACCCTGGTCCATGAGGCCTCTATCATGAAGACCTTTGCCGATGAGCTGGGCCAGCGCATGGCCCAGGTGGGCATGGACCTGCTGGGCTTGCATGGGCTGTTGACCCCAAAGGACGGGCGCGCGCCGCTCCGTGGGCGTATGAGCTATCTCTTCATGTTCCGACCGGGGCTTACCATAGCTGGGGGCACCTCCGAGATCCAGCGGAATACCATCGCCACTCGGGGGCTGGGTCTGCCCAGGGGCTAGGTAAGTAGGTGGTATCGCCCCGGACATGTCCCAAGAATAGCGATTCAGGGTGTACGTGCTCGCCGCATCGGGACATGCAGGTCGTAGACTGGGAGTTCCTTCCCGTCATTGCGAGTCCCGACATGTCGGGACGACGAAGCAATGACGGTTGCACCTGTCTGGCTCGTGTTCACCCACTGGGTGAGGATGCCACAAGTCTGGACCACATCCAGCAAACGCCCCAGTCGCTATTATTGGGACATGTGCGAATTGTTGCTACGGCCACTATCCCCTGATACAATTGGGGCATGGACGGGCACATAATCGTCCGAGAGACGCCTTCTCTGCGCCAGCCCCACCTGTTGGTCGGGTTCAGTGGTTGGGTGGATGGTGGGCAGGCTGCCACCGGCACGGTGAAGTACCTGGTGCGCAAGCTCAAGGCCACTCCTTTTGCCGAGATCCCCATATCTGACTTCAACGTTTTCCAGATACCCGGTGTGGAAAGCCTGCGCCCGCATAGCAAGACCGAGGATGGGGTCATCACGGATTTCCGGGTCCCACGCAACGAGTTCTTCTACTGGAAGAGGGCGCCGTCCGAAGCAGGGCGCGACCTGGTTATGGTGGTGGGAGTGGAGCCGCAGCTCCACTGGCCTGAGTTCATTGCCGAGGTACTGGACTTTGTCCAACGCCTTGGGGTGGCCTCGGTCTATTCCGTAGGCGCAGTCCTGGGAGGTGTTCCACATACGAGGGAGCCGGCGGTGTCCTGTGCCGTGAGTGAGCCGGCCCTCAAAAAGGAGCTTGACCAGTACAAGGTGCGCTACTCCAACTACGAGGGGCCGTCCACGTTCAACACCGCCTTCCTTGCCCAATGCCGAGAGCGCGGCCTGAAGGGGGTGCACCTGAACGGGCGGGCGGTGTATTATCCTGAGTTCGGCATCATGGTGGCCTACAATCCCATGGTGATCCTCGCTCTGCTGAAGCGGTTGCGCGGGCTGCTCGGCCTGGATGTGGACCTCGCGGACCTGGAGTCGGCCAGCCATGAGCTGGTGGAGCGGCTCAACAGTCTGGAGGCCCAGAGCGCCAAGCTGCGGGAGTACGTGGAGGAGATGGAGCGGAGCTTCGTGGAAATGCGCTATGAGCCGCCCATTGCGGGGGCGCCCGAGGAGATGATCCGCGATGCCGAGGAGTTCCTGCGCCGCCACCAGCGAGGTGAGGAACCCAAGTAGCCAAGCTCCTTCACTGTCGTGGCGAAACAGGCCTATGTGTCCCCCGACGCCTCTTCAGGGGTTGGCTATTGGCTGGCCCGTCTTCTAAGGTTGACGTCAAAGCTACGTCATGCTAGAGTGTTCCGCTTGTCAAAGTGAGGTAGGGATATGGCTGGAAAGGACCTGCTAGGCGGGCAGCGCGTGACGCGCCAACGCCGTCTGCTGCTGGACATAATTCGCAGCGGTGGTGGCCACCTGGACGCCGACGAGATATACCGGCGGGCCAAGGACCAGGACCCCAGGGTCAGCCTGTCCACCGTGTACCGCAACCTTAGCCTGTTTTCTCGACTTGGCCTCATCGAGGAGCGGCACTTCGACGATGCCCACCACCACTATGAGGTGCGTACCACCTCTGAGCACTACCACATGCGTTGCCTCGGCTGTGGCAAGGTCATTGAGTTCGAGAGCAACCTGACCGAGCACATAAAAGAGGACGCGGCCCGACACTCCGGCTTTCGGGTTACCGGCGGGGAGTTCCATCTAGTGGGCTACTGCCGGGAGTGCGCTGCGGCGCGGGACCCTGCTGCCATACAGTCGTAGACGCTAACTATATAGTAGTGCATTGCATCTAGCCCCCTTGACAACCCTGGGCTATGCCTCTATGCTATGGCTTGTTGCAACTGGGAAGCAAATGCTTCGACATCCGGTACCAGCCTCAAGACCGCAAGTCAAGACTAAGGAGGGAGTAGAACAGTGAGACCCTGGCCTTTACGAGCGTTGGCCCTAGCTGCTGCAAGCGCGACGCTGCTGGCAGCCTGTGGCCCTTCAGCACAACCTAATTCCACAACGGCGCCAACGGCCACTCTATCGCCCGGCCAACTCGTGGTGTACTCGGGTCGCGCCGAGGACCTAGTGGGGCCGATCATCAAGCAGTTTGGAGAGCTCACCGGCATCAAGGTGCAAGTGCGCTACGGCGATACGTCGGCCTTGGCGGCTACCCTGTTGGAGGAAGGCCAGCGCAGCCCTGCGGACGTCTTCTTCGCCCAGGACCCCGGGGGGTTGGGGGCGATTGCCGGCATGCTGGGTCCGTTGCCTGAGAGCATCCTGGGCCGGGCAGACCCGCGATTCCGTTCCCCGGAAGGCAAGTGGGTAGGGATATCGGGACGTGCCCGAGTGGTGGTGTACAACACGAAGAAGCTGACCGAGACCGACCTGCCTAGCTCTATGTGGGACTTCACCGATCCCAAATGGAAGGGACGCATAGGCTGGCCGCCGACCAACGCTTCCTTCCAGGCGATGGTGACCGCTATGCGCGTTTCGTGGGGGGCAGAGAAGACCCGACAATGGCTGGAGGGCATCAAGGCCAACAGCCCGAAGCAATACCCAAACAACACGGCGGTGGTACAGGCCGTGGGTGCCGGTGAGGTGGACGTGGGCTTCGTGAACCACTATTACCTGTTCCGTTTCCTTCAGGAGCAAGGTGAGTCCTTCCCCGCCCGCAACTATCACCCCAAGGCAGGCGATCCCGGGGCCATAATCCTGGTGTCGGGCGCCGGTATTCTGTCTACGGCAAGGAACCAGGCGGCGGCCCAGCAGTTCCTCCAATTCCTGCTTTCGGACCTGGGCCAGCAGTACTTCGCCAGCAAGACCTACGAATACCCGGTGGTCAAAGGCATCAATACCCACCGTGTCCTGGTGCCTCTGGACAAGATTGAAAGCCCGAGCATAGACGTAACCAATCTGGCCGATACGAAGGGGACCTTGGACCTACTGCGGCAGACTGGAGTGGTCCCCTAGATGGGAGAGGCAGGGGCGGCCGCGGTGGGGCCGCCGGCGCGTGCCCCGCGGCGGGCCGCCCGCCCCTGGCCCCCTCCTTTCCTCTGGGTGCCCGCTGTCCTGGTAGCCGGGGCGGCGCTGCTGCCGCTCGCCTATCTGGTGCTACGGACCGCTGGTGCGGGTGGTGAGGTATGGGGCGTGCTGTTCAGGGCGCGCACTCTGCTCGTCCTGGGGCGTAGCCTCTTGCTGGCCGCGTCGGTGGCCGGGACCACGGTGGTCTTGGCCCTGCCTCTGGCGTGGCTCACTGCGCGCACCGACCTGCCCTGGCGCCGGATGTGGGCCATCCTCACCTCTGTGCCCCTGGTCATTCCCAGCTACGTGGGGGCCTTCGTGGCTGTTTCAGCCCTGGGCCCGCGGGGTATGCTCCAGAACCTGCTGGCCCGCCCCTTCGGGGTGGACAGGCTTCCAGAGATCTACGGTTTCCCTGGAGCATGGCTGGTGCTGAGTCTGCTGAGCTATCCCTACGTGCTCCTCAACCTTCGAGCTGCCCTGGCTCGCATGGACCCGGCGCTGGAGGAGGCGGCTCGCAGCCTAGGGCAGAGCGCCTGGGGGACGTTCCGGAGGATTACCCTTCCTCACCTTCGTCCCGCCCTGGCTGCCGGGGCACTCCTCGTGGCCTTGTACACGCTTAGCGACTTCGGGGCGGTCTCGCTCCTACGGTACGAGACCTTCACCTGGGCTATCTATCTTCAGTACCAGACGTCTTTTGATAGGACCTTGGCGGCAGCACTGGGTCTCGTGTTGGTGGTGATCGCTGTGGGGCTGCTAGCTCTTGAGTCCTCCCGGCAGGGGCAAGGGCGCTATTACCGGAGCAGCGTAGGGGCGGTGCGGCCATCTCCTGTAGCCAGGTTGGGCAGGTGGCGCTGGCCGGCTACCGTGCTGTGCACTGTCGTGGTGGTGGCGGCCGTGGCGCTGCCGGTATCCGTCCTGGGCTACTGGGTGGTCAGGGGCGTTCTGGCGGGCCAAGAGCTGGCGCCCTTGGGACGGGCAACTGCCAGTTCCCTCTACGTGTCCGGCTTGGCTGCTGCTGTCGTACTGGTGGCTGCCGTGCCGGTGGCGGTGCTCAGCGTGCGCTACCGTACGTGGTCCACCATGCTGCTGGAGCGGGCGAGCCACATCGGGTTCGCCATGCCTGGCATTGTGGTAGCCCTGGCGTTGGTCTTCTTTGGGGCACGCTACCTTACACCCTTGTACCAGACCCTGGCACTGCTGGTGTTTGCCTACGGGGTGCTCTTTCTGCCCACTGCTGTGGGGGCTGTGCGCTCCTCGCTGGTCCAGGTTAACCCCAACCTGGAGGATGCTGCCCGTGGCCTGGGGCAGACACCCTTGCGGGCCTTTGCGCGCATCACGCTGCCGCTGATACGGCCCGGCCTGGCTGCCGCTGCGGCCATGGCCTTTCTCCTGAGCATGAAGGAGCTGCCGGCCACACTCCTGCTCAGCCCCATTGGTTTCAAGACCCTCGCCACCTCTATCTGGTCCGCGGCCTCCGAGGCCTTCTTCGCCCGGGCGGCGGCCCCTGCGCTCTTGCTCGTTCTTGCCTCCTCCCTATCGCTGGCCCTCATGCACCTGGGGGAGAGACGATGAGCACCGCAGTCCAATCCGTACCCATGTGCTATGCTAGTGCCAGAATGCTCTCAGATGCTGTGGTCCAGCTTCACTCCGTGAGCAAGGCCTTCGGGAGCACGCCAGTCGTCAATGACCTCTCCCTGGAGATAGCCGCAGGGGAGATATTCTCTATATTGGGCCCCAGCGGGTGCGGCAAGACCACGACGCTGCGGCTCATCGCTGGTTTCGAGCGCCCCGACGGGGGGGCTATCATCGTAAGCGGGCGAACAGTGGCTGACGACAACGTATTCCTGCCGCCCGAGAAGCGGGGGGTGGGCATGGTCTTCCAGGACTATGCACTGTTTCCTCACCTCACGGTGGCGGACAATGTCGCTTTCGGTCTAAAGGAGCGAAACGGACCGCGTGTGGTGGAGCTGCTGACCATGGTGGGCCTTGGCGGCCTGGAGAGACGTTACCCCCATCAGCTCTCGGGCGGACAGCAGCAGCGAGTGGCCCTGGCCAGAGCGCTAGCCCCCCAGCCCCCCATCGTCCTGCTCGATGAGCCCTTCTCCAACCTGGACGCCGACTTGCGGGCGCAGGTGCGACGTGAGGTCAGAGATATCCTCAAAAGGACCGGCACAGCGGCTATCTTTGTCACTCACGACCAGGAGGAAGCCCTCGCCATCGCCGACCATGTCGCGGTGCTGCATCAAGGGAAGTTGGAGCAGACCGGCACGCCGGACGAGATATACCATTGGCCCAAGACGCGCTTCGTGGCCGACTTCGTCGGCCAGGCTGACTTCCTGCCGGCGAAAGTGACCTCCGAGGGTGTAGTCAGTGAGCTGGGTCTGTGGGCCTTGCCCGTGCCCGTGGATGTGGGCCAGGACGTGGAGCTTATGGTCCGGCCCCATGACACGGGGCTGGCTGCCGATCGGCAGGGACCAGCCGTGGTCACGGCGCGGGAGTTCCACGGGGAAGAGAACCACTACACGGTGAGGCTTCCATCTGGCAGGGAGGTCCACAGCACCATGCCCTCCCATGCCGTCTATCAGGTGGGGGATAGGGTGCGTATCAGCGTTTGCGTGCCGGAGGTTGTAGTGTTCCACCAGGGCAGCGGACTGGGCCGCAGCAAGGCGCAGCCCGCTACTGCGCGGGGGTCACGCCAACAGTAGCCCTGCGGCAACAGACCGTTCTCCGCCTCTTGCGTGGTCCGCTACAATAGACATATGGGCCTGGCAGAACAAGGCTATCACTGGCTACCCTTGCTGGAGGCATGGGAGTCCATTCCCCCTCTAGAGGCTGGCGCGGAAGTCAACCGTCGGTTCTGCGGCTACGAAGGGGTCTGGTGCCGCTTCATCATGGCCACCACGTACACGCAGCAGTTGGAGGGCGTGGTGGCGCTGGTCCATGGTCCCGAGTCCTGCGTAGCGGCCACGCGCAACTTCAAGATGACCAACTACTCCCTGTTCTGGGGCAATCCGTTCCTGCACACGCCGTGCACCGCTATGGACGAGATGGGCTGCATTATGGGCGGCGCCCGCCAACTGGAGGAAGCGATTGCGGCGGTGGACCGCGACTACGGGCCGCCCCTCATCCTCATCTTCGAGACCTGCGCCACCTCGATGATTGACGATAACATCCCCCACATCATCGGGCGGGTGCAGCCCAAGGTACGGGCCAAACTGGTGTACATCCCCAGCGGCGGTCTTACCTCTCCCTGGAACGGCCGCTCTTGCGAGCTGACTGCCGAGAGCTACGTGGATGTAATGGAGCCTCCAGAGCGGGTTGACCCCGGTCTCGTGAATATCCTCGGTTTCTACAAGGACGCCGGCTGCACCCGGGGGCGCAAATACCCGGGTGATGCCTCGGAGCTTTCGCGCCTGGTGGAGGGTCTGGGGCTGCGGGTACACCGGATGCTCAACTCCGGGGACTACGATTACGTGCGGACCGCCGCTGAAGCGGGCGTTAATGCCATCAATTGCCCCACCTGGGGCTACCCGCTGGCCCGCAAGATGGAAAAGCGGTTCGGTACGCCCTGGCTGAAACAGGCTATGCCCTGCGGCTTGAAGACCACTGGACGGTGGCTCAGGGAGTTGGCTGCCGCTACGGGGCGCCAGGAGCAAGCTGAGCGGTTCATTGCCGCCGAGGAGGCCAAGCTGCTTCCGGAGATCGAGGAGCTGAGTAAGCTGTGCCGGGGCAGGGTGGCCCTGGTTGAGTGCGGGCGCAATGCTCAGGGCTCGCTGGCCCGGCCCCTCCAGTACGGGCGCATGCTCCGCGAGCTGGGTGTGGTGAGCTACTTTTTCAACCTGCATCCTATGGAGCTGAAGGCCCGCAAGGACGATGTGGACTGCTATGTCTGGGACGGCTACAGCCCCCAGGTGCTGGTCGGTCCCTATCCCTACCAGCGTCCGGTGGATACCCTGGAGGTAATGCGCGACCTGGGGCTGGACCGGGACCAGGTGGTCTATCTCTGGGAGGACGCGTTCCCGTACTCCCGGGCCGGCCAGTTCGATGCCTCCGACGTAGCCTGGGTGAATACCTCTGTCCATTTCCGGCGGACGAAGGAAGGACCTTTCCGGTCCATTGGCTATGCGGGTACTGCCTCGCTCTGCCGCTCCATCCGCGAGGCGCTGAAGGTGGGACAGCGCAAGAACCGTCCCACGCTCTACGGCCGGGTCAACTCGCGTACGCCCTTCGACTTCCAAATCCCTTCCCCCTTGACGGGGGAAGGTTAGGATGGGGGTGGAAGGACAGGCCATGATGAAGGTGGTGCCCGCACCGCAGGGCTACCAGGATGCCTTCCAGCCGGGGGCCTTTTCCGGCGCTATGCTCACTGTGTGCGGCATCCAGGACACGGTGCTGGTGTTCCATGGTGTATCGGGCTGCCACATCCAGGCGAGCCACCTGCGCAGCGACCACATCCCTGACGGCTGCTATGTGCCCATCATCCCTACGGGAATCACCCAGGACGAGATCATCCACGGTGGCGGCGAGCAGCTTCGGCGGGCGCTACGGGAAGCCATCGGCGGCAAACGAAGGCCCGAGTGCGTGTGGGTCACCGTGAGCGATGCCATCGCCCTCATTGACGATGACGTCAAGGGCATCTCGGAGATTGTCTCTGCGGAGACCGGCGCCCGCATCGTGTTCATAGATGCGCCCGGCTTCCGGGGCGGTGTGACCAAGGGGGCTGACCTGGCCATCGCCGCTATAGCGGATAGGTTCGCGACTGCTCCCGACGTGTCGGGACAAGAGGGCATCAACGTGCTGGCCCCGTTCCTCATGGGCAGCAAGGACTGGCCCTACGACGTGGACGAGATGGTCCGGCTGCTGCGGGAGTCCGGGGTGCCCGTGAATCTGGTCCTGTCCCGGAACACGCCTTTTGCCGACCTGGCAAAGTTTGGCCACGCCCGGGCGGCCTATGTGCCCTCTTACGAGGATCTGCCGGAGACGGCGGAGCGGCTGGCACGGCTGGGGACCAAGAGGTGCGGGCTGGACCTGCCGTTGCCCTTCGGCATGGCCAATACCGAGGAGTGGCTGCTGGGCATGGCCGGGCGCTACGGCGATGTGGACAGGGCCAAAGCGGTGCTCTCGGGGGACATGGGCCGGGTGAAGCGGGTGCTGGCCAACAACTACAACTTCTCCTGGATGGCCAGCCTGCTCTCGGGCAAGTCGGCGGCGGTGGCTGGCTTCGCGCCGTTTGCTGCGGCTATGGCCCGCTTCCTGTTCTTCGACCTGGACGTGAGGGTGAGGACGGTGGCACTGTACGCAGAGACCCGGCCCGGGCTGGAAGGAGCCAAGCGCCTGCTGGAGCCTCTGGCCGAGAGCATTGACCTGACGGTGCTGGAAAACCCATCGTTCCTTCAGGCGGGGCAGGCCGCACAGGAGGCCAAGGTGGACTTTGTCATCGGCTCCATCCAGGACAAGCCGCTGTACGAAGGGCTGGGGCTGGCGCACATCAACCTGGGGCCATTCTACTTCTTCAACCAGTTCAACTTCGTGCCATGGCCGTACGCGGGGGTGCGAGGTGTCCTCAACCTGTTCTCCGAGATGGCTTGTGTGGCCCAGGACGCCTTCACCGAGCGCGGGGCGTGGAGGGAGCGGGGGTACAAACCGCACCCCACTTGGTAGTACAGTGGGTATAGTTGCGGTTTTATGGAGACGGAAGCCACCTTAGGACAGCCCTACGACAATGACGCGGGTTTAGTCTCACTTAGCCCAGCGTGCCGACAGGGGCTTGCCGACGGCGGCTCCGTATGGGGCTACTCCAATACCGTCAGGGTGTCGCCGTCCATGGAAACTCCCGGCACCTCAACGTACAGCAAGGCGCTGCCCGCGGGGATATCTGGCGGCAACGTGCCCTGCCATACGAAGGAACCGTGGTCAAGGGGGATGGCGGCCAGAAGCATCTTCGGCATTCCGGGCACTTCTATCGTGAGCCGGACGCTATCTCCTCTGAGCAATGCTTCACCGCTAACGGCAAAGGTCTCGCCCTTTCGGACAACTAGAGGGTACGTGAGGCGCTTGACAGGTGGCATGTACTCATCCAGGTGGTCCCACCACGCACTGAGGGTAGGCGACTCCACTATGCCTGTCATGTTCGGGCTCTCGACGAACCAGTGCTCAGGCACTCGCTTGCCGTTGGCGCTGCAGTAAGTACCTTCCACGACCCACGAGGCGCACCACCATGCAGGACGCATTTGTACTTCGGTTCCATCGCGGTACCTGATTCTCAGGAACCTCTCCGTTTCTTGTGTGCCCTCCTCTTTCGACGCAGCTACCGGATTGGCGCGGGCTAAGGCCTCGATGAGGCTAGCAATAGCCTCTCTGTCATCGGCCCGGTCGCCCCACAGCGGAGTTAGGAAAGCGCCTGATGGGGATCCCGGCTCCTGGCTGGAGACCACCTCTACTGCCGAGGGGTCACGAGGCAAGTTCCCCAACGGACTACGCGTGCAGGCAGCAAAAACCAGCAAAGGAACTAAGCCGACAAACAGTGCTGCTTTCAACATGGTCAGAATCCATTGTAACACCGCCAGCGTCACGACCATTACGACTCACCGAGCATGCAACGCATAACCACCCCTCCAGCGCCTAACCGGTCTCTCCGGAAACGCGCCCCCGAGTCGCCCAGCCGACCCAGCGCGCGCCCTCGCTTGGGTGTCAGGTTTTTCCTGGGGTCTCTCTGAGGAGACCCCCCGCCACGCACTGTAGGCCACATGGGCAGGCACATGAGATTGTTGTCTACCTGTGCGCTTACGTTCCCGACGCTAACGCGGGATACTGGGCAACCTTCACTTGTCTCAACACCTTGTTCTCCTTATCTTGTGCGTAGGCACACTGCGGGCACACCTTGCTAGAGACCCCCAAAATGCTTCCGCGTCGCACAGTGGGCTAGCAGTAGGCGGGCAAGGGTATCTTCTCTATGTGGTACTGTGCCGTGCCGTCGTAACTCAACTCCCCCGTTATTGCGCCAATCGTGTCAGGCGGGTAACTGGTACAAACACTGCCTATGAGGTGAGACTCGGTGTCCCACTGGTAGGGAGTTCCGTTCCTGTAGTATCTAGCCTCGCGGGCGACCCATGGATTAGTGAACCCGGCGGTCCAGTCGGAGTTCGTGTTCCAGTTCTCCGCGAACACCGAAGTGTCGGTGTGCCAAACAAGTCTCGTTCCCGGGGTGGTTGACGGCAGGCATTGGTAAGCCGAGTCGTATCTATCCTGAGCGCAGCCTTGCCATTCGCCACTGGTGTAAGTCACACTGAAGTAGTAGTCATGGCCGGACCAACCAGTTACGGAAGTAAAGTCACGGGTGCCGTCCTTGTCTTCGAACAACGTCCGCGGTAGGTTCCGTCCTAGCTCAAATCCTAACCCGGCCTTCAGCGCCTTGTCAGCATCCGTTCTACCGGAGTTCATGAATCCACTGTGGTCCGTCTGCCATGAACCCATCGTGGGTGCAGTTAGGACCACGCTTTGCGCATTGACGTCACTGTAATAGTAGGGTGCGTCGTTGCGAGCCATGGAGAAGGACGGCTGTTTCACTGAAGTGGTACCCAGAAGGCTGGAAGTGGGGCAACCGTGATTCCTCTGGCGTTCCAGCGACGAAAGGATCGTCTTCGATATGGTTTCCTTGGAGGCGGCTGGTCCGCTGACGGAGAAGGTCACCTCGTCTCTGGAAAGGCCGAGGCTGCGGAGGCTGCGGAGTGCTTGATGTATGCGCATAAGCCCTCTGCCACTGAGAAAGGCTTCGGGGTCTGGCTCACTGGCCAGGAGGTAGATGTCCGGCTAAGTATGCCGGTTCATAAATTCGGCAACGTATTACGCTACGCGGCGGGACGCAGGGATGCAGGGGCGGCGAGCTTTTCCATGAGGTGGTCGAGATCGGCGCGCGTGAACTTCCACTCGAAAGGCTTGGCAATGCTCTGG
>ORJL010400375.1_pt1 | contig 45026 bp, 52 predicted proteins | sample 1779941 | NCBI WGS metagenome assembly ORJL01 (sample SAMEA104232317, study PRJEB22302) | groundwater metagenome | biome: forest; feature: aquifer; material: groundwater | place: USA | collected 2011-08-07 | depth 5.8 m | reverse complement strand
TTGATGATAATAAATTTAATAAAATTGATGATTTGCCCGAGAAAGTTTATATTAACATTGATAATGGATTTTTAGAAGATAATCCTTCGAGATTTACTCGATTTAGCAATGATGAGAAAGACAGGATTGACAAAGAAATTAGGCATCTTGAATCTGAGATAGAAGATGACCAAAAAAGATTGCAAGGATTAGAATCAGACAGAAACTGGACAAAACAGCGTATTTGCCCAAAGTGTCATGGAAATAAGTCTAGCACTCATAAGTACTGTTCTGGCTGTTGGATCAAAATAAGAAGAGGAGCGAGGAGCGCAGTCTACACAGATGAGTACAATGATTATGATGCTAGCGAGGAAATTGATGAAAAAGAACCAAGATACTGCGAAGTTTGCGGAAAAACTTTAAAAACAAGAAGGAAATACTGTAGTGACTGCAGACCCAGTTATCGATTGAAGCCTTTTTGGGCTCCAAAGGAGGAAAGATTTAAACAATATGAACAAAATCGTTACAATGTTCAACGCGCAAGAAGGATGTCTTTCTTTCCAAGAATGCAAAAAGTATTTAGCGCTCCCCAGACTTTTCGCCAGCCAAGACCTATGAGAATATTTAGTGCGCCAATATTCAGATCGGCTCCAAGACCTCTTCCCCCCATGAGACCTATAGTGGCTCTCAGAAGAACTCCGCAGATAGTGAGACTTAGGAGAAATCCGAGAATTGGGTGGTAAATTGAAATGAAATTAGATAAAAAAATAGTGCAAGAAAAGTTTGGAACTGGAGCAAGTTATGTGTCTGGACATATAAGATTAGTAAAACCAAAAGAAAATATTTCTTATTCTTCTGATTCAAATTGGGTTGAACTGGTGATAATAATTTTTTTTATTATTGTAGCAGGTGGAATTTTATGGTTTATTAATAAAATGTCGGGGGGAATTTGAAGAAATGAATGATCACACCGAAGTAATAATTAATGAAATTCCATTATGCGATTTTTGTTTGCAAGAAGGAGATAAATTCCCAGCGAGCTTTGATTGTAAAACAAATTTAGGCTGTTGGGCTAAAGGACATCCTGTTCCATGGGGAGGAAGTAAAAATGAAAATTGAAGGAAGAGCCGTGCCTTGGGGAAGCAATACGGAAGAAGACAAACAAAGACTTTTAGATTGGAGAACAAAGATTCGTTCAAAAGTAAAAGCCGAAAGGGAGAATATTAAATGTAATTTTGATAAGTTTAAAATTACTATATTGTTTTATATGTTTTCTAAAGGAAATCAGCCAGACATAGATAATCTAGCAAAACCGGTTTTAGATACTTTATTTACTGATAAACACGAAAAAGAAAAGTATCCTAAGGGGGCGTTAACTGATAAAGATGACAATAAGGTCTATGAATTGATACTAAAAAAACAAGATTGCGACAAAGACGCGCAAAGGATTGAAATAACAATCGAAGAGTACGTTGGGGAAGATGCAAGCGAGCGAGTAGGGACGAGCGAGGGGTGGGGGTGAGAGATAGAAATGTTTAAATACTCTACTTAACATAAACTATTAAAATATGTTAAATGTAAATAACCAATAATATGGACAAGCAAAGGATATTAAGCGCATTGGAAAGAAGCAATCCTTGGTGGAAAGGAGAGTTCGAATTAGAATACAAGCCGAGGAAAGTTTACGAGGAAATCAAAAGATTTATGAAAAATCGGCAGATTATTTCTCTAACTGGATTAAGAAGAACTGGAAAAACGACAATTTTGCTTAGGATCGTGAAAGACGCTGTTGTGAATTATGGGAAAGAAAATATAATCTACTTTTCATTTGACGACTTTAGAGATATCAGGCTAACAGAGATTATTGATGCTTATTTTGAGTTAATGAAGAAGAGCGGCAGTGAGTCACTTTTATTCCTGTTTGACGAGATACAAAAAGTTCCCGGATGGGAAGAGCAATTAAAGAGGGTTTATGATGAAAACAAGAAGTTTAAGTTTATAATTTCCGGCTCTGAATCGTTGTTTATAAGAAAAGGAACGAGGGAAAGCCTTGCTGGGAGAATGTTTGAGTTTCAAATAAAAACTTTGTGTTTTAAAGAATTTCTTGAGTTCAGGGGGAAAAAATTTGATAATCTTGCTCTGTACAAAAAAGAGATTCTTTCTGAATTCAATAATTTTCTATATTGCAATGGATTTCCTGAAATTATTAATGAGAGCAAGGAATTCATAAGAAAGTACATCAAAGAAAATGTTGTTGAAAAAATAGTTTACCGGGATATCCCTCAAATTGTACCAATTGAAAATCCTGAGATTCTTATGCAAATTTTTAATATTATTGCCGAAGACCCGGGGCAAATGATCCAGATGGACAAAATCGCAAATGAGCTGAACATTTCCAGGCAGACAGCATCAAGTTATCTGGATTATCTTGAAAAGTCTTTTTTAATAAGGAAGCTGTATAATTTTTCAAGAAATGCGAGAAAAACCCAGACAAGACTAAAAAAGTATTATCCCGTCATTCTTTTTCCAGAGGAGGTTGAGAATCGGGAGATTTTCGGCAAGGTTTTTGAAACGTTTGCAGTAAATGAGCTTAATGCGGAATTTTTCTGGAGAGATACTTATAAAAACGAGGTAGATATTGTTCTGAAAAATGGTGAGATAGTCCCGATTGAGATAAAAGTTTCAAATGTTGAGACAAAGCCCCTTAATTTGTTTATTAATAAGTTCAAGCTGAAAAAGGGCATAATTTTAACATACGACAAAGAAGATTCTATCGGCAGGATAAAAGTTGTTCCCTTTTACAAATATCTGTTGGGAGGAATTAAGTGATGAACGCTGTGAAAGAAAAGCTGAACTCTGCTCAGTGATGTTCGATTAAGTTATCCGCCTTCGGATTCACATTTTGGGCTTCAGTTTTCTGTTTATATTTTTAGTTGAGGGGGTGAGCGAGGGGGAGCGATAATAGAAAACTATCCTAAACACTCTTTTATAGTTTCATCTAAAAATATAATTACTTCTGAATCTGGAAAGTTTACGTCGCGGTATTTTAGTATTCTCTTCCCGAATTCTTTTATTGCTTCCTGTTTTATTCTTTGCTTATCTTCTTCATTCCAATTAAACTCATGGGCTATTTCTATGGCGTTGTCCCTATAGGTTCCTACTTCTGCTGTCAGGCGATTGACAGATTTTGGATTGTTGGTATATTTGAATAAGATTTTGTGAATGACTACATTGCCTATAACCTTTCCTAAAGATTTGATAGTTCTATTTTTTCCCATGGCTTTCCTTCTACCTCCTTTTCTGCCTTTTCCAACAGCGATTTTAAGTGAATTAACGCAATTTTCCTATCTAACTTAGATTCCTGATTATTCTTTAACCTTTCGATAAGACTTTTCCCAATTTCTGAGTTTAAAGATTCTTTCAGCCGGCCATTATCAACTATCTTGTTAAGCAGAAGCATGACAAGAAGAGTGTTTCTTAATGCTTTATAGATTTCTATTCCTTCTGGATTATCCTCAAGATAGCTCCAATCCAGCTTCATTTTTAATTCCATTCTGTAAACTTCTGCCTGCTTTTTGAATTTTAAGCTGCCATAGATAATCTTGCGGTCTTTTAGCTGGTAAATCAGGGAGGGGCTGTGATTGTGCGTTTTCTCGATGGTTTCTTTGTCATAAATCTCAATATCGGAATTAATCAGATGTTCTTTTAGCATCTTCTTGATCTCTATTACTTTCTTTATTTTTTCTTTAATCGGGCTTATGTTGTTTTTTGTAACAACCAGAATGTCAATGTCATTATACTCCTTGTAATTTGTCTGGATTGCTGAACCATAAAGAACTATTGACTTAACATCTTTTATCCTTTCTAAAATAACCTGCCTTATTCTTTCCTCAATTGGCTTTATTTTCTGGTGGTATTCTATCTTATTTAACATTAATTCTGCATTTATTGATGCCATTTCTTTTAGTTTTGGCCTGATGAATTTTGAAAGATAATTAGAGTCTACCTGGCTTATCTTCCTGTTTGATATCCGCTTGTTCAGGACTTCCAATTCCTTTCTTGTGAAAATGCTGCTTTTTATCATATAATCAGCGGGCTGATTAAGTTTATAAATCTTTCGGTTTAAAGTTATCTGCCTATTCGGCGATGATTTTGGGCTTCAGTTTTTGTTTATATGTTTAATTTGAGTTAGGTGAGGGAGCGAGGATAGGCGAGTGTTCGGTTTGTCGGGCTGAGGAAAAAGTTTTCACTTTTGAATATAAAAATTAGTATAGCAAAGTGGAAACTTTTTCAGGGCGAGTGATGTGACTGTGGGGGATTTAGCGAGCCGAGTTCACGAGGTGACAGAAAGGAATAAATAACTAAAGAACAAATAAACGGGTATTAACCCTGGGGCAAGACCCCAGACCCAACGGACTGAGCGTCCCTGTGCCAAGAGCACAGGGTATTACGAAAAATAAAGCTGAAAATGAAAATTGAAACGAGAAAAGAGACAGAAGGCGAGGAGATAATTCGGATGTTTCTGGAAGATGAAGCAATCGAATTTAAACAAGAAGTAGAAATTCCTGGTCTAACTGGAGATTTTGCTGATTTTAGAATTGCAGACTTTTACTTGCCGCAATATAAAGTTTATGTTGAATTTCTTGGGCAGTGGAATGCGGGAGAAAGGCACAGAGAGAGGTATAAATTAAAGAAGGATGTTTACAGGGAAAACAACATTCCCTGCGTTTATTTATATCCTGAAAATCTGGGCATTCTTAAGATGATTTTTAAGAGAAGGCTAAAAGAACAGCTGACTAAACGTCCTGAGCTAAAATTGCAATTGGTCAAGTTAAACTGGCGGATATTCACTGAGAAATTTGGTTTTGTGGGAATTATATTGGCATTTTTAGTTTATTATGTTCCAAATTTTTACTGGAAGGGCGGGCTCTTAATAATGTTAATTGCGCAGATTTATTCTTCGATTAAAGAATCATTTTTGAAGAGGGTGTGAGATGAAAAAAGAAGAATCTAGAAGACTGAGCGGGGAGGTTCTTGCTGGGATGATTGGGGGATTATTGTTTTATGGAGCCCAATTAACCTCCGAAGAGTTCATTAACCAACTCTCTCTGCCGAATAATTTTTGGTTTAAGCTATTCATACCCTTGGTTTTGGCTTTTGCAGTATTCATAGTTTTTGCATTAACTTTGAGGGGATTGTCAAAAAAATAAAAAGTTTCGCTCGCAATTATCTTGCTACTGAAAATTTCAGCAGTCGTTCCCTCGGGCGGGAATCTTCAGGCATCTCTTTTATTTTCATGTTTACCTCCGAACAGACTGAATAATATGTCTGCCCAGATATAAATAATTGACGAGATGAACATTCCGAGCACGAATGCAGATTTATGATAGCAAATTAAGGTTTCCATGAGTTTAAGTAGACGTCTACTATTTATAAACCTTTCGACGTCTAAATATTTATAAAGAATAAACTGCTCTTAATCTCATGAAGTTACAGAAGCATCCCAGTAGAAAGGCGAAGAAAGGGGAAGATTATTTCAAATATGAGGTTATTTTACCAAAAGAGGCGGTCGAAACCTCTGGGTTCAAGGAAGGAGACGAACTATCGGCAGAGGCGAAGAAAGGCGAGATACGACTACGACTGAGAGTAAGGAAAACACAAGATAACATAGTCTAACTACTTCTAAATGCATAGCAAATTATATAAATGCTTTTATACTGTTCACTACAGATAAAAAGAGGGAAAAATGGTAAAAGACAGCTTTAGTCTTCTTTGCAGTGTTTGGAATGAAATTGGTCCATTTAATATGGATCGCTTTAGTGATAGGCTTCTTTTACAGAAAAAGGTGTTCTTGTTACAGGAAATAGGACTGAATTTTGGATACTCATTTGGTAAATACCGGTATGGGCCCTATTGCAGTTCATTGGCTTCGGATGGATATAAGATGAATATCAAGAATAATTCTGAGAACAATGATAATTGTGATCCTAAGTTTTTGAAAGTATTAAAAGAGTTAGAAAAAGGTCATGAGAAAGACACTGCTTGGTTTGAATTACTTGGGACGATAACTTATCTAAACAAAAAGATGAGCAAAAAAAAGAATGAAGTTAAGCAAATCGTAGCAAAAGAGAAGCCCTATTTGTTTGAGGAAGCGCTATTTGAGGAGGCTTACTCGAGACTTGCTAGTGCTGGCTTAGTTTCTTCTTAAGATAAATTATATTAATGCTTCTCTTTGCAATATTTTTTAAAGTGGGCTCTGTATTTTTTATATCTTCATCGAGAGTCATAAAATTATCACTGAAATTCGACATGGAAATTGCCAGGTTCAATTTGTCTTGATCTCCGACAGGTAATTTAGAGGAGCATTCCCCAAACAGTTTTGTGAAGTTTTGCCCTTGAGGGAAAATAATCTTCACCCTGTTCATAAGTTTACCAAACTCGGTTAGAAATCTTTCTATCTCATTTCTTTTATGCATTTTCCAATTTTCGACTAATGTGAATCTTGTATCTGGATCTCTAGTTTCGACTTCTTCCTTAAATCGGTTTATTACTTCATAAACTATCATCGGTGTGACGCACAGTGGCCAGAAAGGAGCTTTTTTCTTAGACCGATAAGAGTCTAAATATGTTGAACATTCTTCCCATCTTGGTTGCTCTAAAACTATTTCTATAAATACGCAAGCGTCAATTGTAATCATGCAGAATAGTAGAATATCTTACTTAAAAGATTTATGTTTTGTTATTCAGAACATCCCAGCCCACGCCTCAACGCTCTTTGCCTTCAACTCCTTAGAGTTATAGAGCATCTCGACTTCCTCGGAGATATCCTTGACTGCGCGAGCATCCTGAACTTTTATGGTGGTTTCATAGTGCGTCTTGAAACCGCTATATGTGAAGTTAACTGAGCCGAGAAAGGCGACGTCTTCGTCAATTATGAATATCTTTGAGTGAATAAGCTCGGTGCTTCCTGGCCTTTTTCCGGAAGTGGAATCAAATACTTTTATCCTGAAAATTGACTCGTAATTATAGGAAGTCGTGCTGATTGAGAAGTAAGATATAAGGAAAATAACTCCTATAACTAACAGGAATCCTGCGAAGATAACTGATAACTGAGACAAAGATAACAAATAGAATAACAAACTTGCCAGAAATACCCCAAATGCCAAGATAGCATAAGATAACACTGACTTTTTTGTTTTTATTGCGTCATTGTTGATTATTTTCTCTTTTCTTATTAAATCAGAAACTCTAAACTCGGAATAAGAGCTGTCGCTTATTTTATCGCAGGTAATAATGGTTATTTCTACTCCTTTTTTATGCAGATTAACGAGATCTTTTAGATAGTCTGCAGAAATATATGGCGAGACTATTTTTACTGACTTTTTTGCACCTCTTATTGTTTCGTGAATTTCTTTTCCGGCTTCTCTGCCAATATAAATATGGCTTTTATTGCTTGTAGTCTTCACGTAACTATCTAAGATGAAGGTTTATTTAGAGTTATAGGAGTTGCTTGTTAAGGCAGAGGCGAAAAAAGGCGAGATACGGCTGAGACTGAAATGAATCGTTATGCTTGAACTCAATAAGCCACGACAACTAAATGCTCTAACCTACCCGTATCTTCCTTATTTATGAATTTATTTGGCAAAATATCTTAAAAACATAAAATATGGAAGATAAGCTTCCATATTTAACGAAAAGTTTAAAAAGTATGCTTAACTACGTAAAATATGGAAAATAAAGTGAATAGGTTTTGGTTGTATCTTTTAGGGAAAGGGAGAAAGGCAGTTGCAAAAGAAGAAGTCAAAGAGAACTATCATGAATTTCAGAATATGTGGAAAGATAAAGAAAAGGATTTTGCAAGGATATTTGATAGTTTGCGGAAGACTAGAATAAAATATATCTTCCATAAAAAATGGTATGTCTTGAGTAAAGAAGAATTTGAGGATCTGAAAAATAACAAATTTGAAGAGCATGAGCTAATATTTAGATTCTTAGAAAACCAGAAGATTCCTTATTATATCGGACTGTCCAGCGCAAAATATCTTAACAAACTGACTTGGCAGAGCCTAAAAGTTGTCCATGTAATTAACACAGAATTTAAGTTAAAGAGAAAAATGGGCAATATGGAAGTTAAGCTATTTAAATTTCCAAAAGAGATGATAGTTAATATTGCGCTAAACAAAACAAACAAAGAAATTCCTTATTCAGATGTTGAAAAAACTCTTTTGGATGAGATATACTACAAAAAAGGCAAGTTGCAAATAACTGATTATAACCTTAAAGAATTAAATCTTGAAAAAATTAAGGCATATCTGGTTTTTTACTCAAAATATAAGGCGGTTAAGAAAGAGATAGCATCTAAATTAAACAAAGAGCAAATTAAGATATTATGATAATTCCAGACAAGTATATTAGAGACACAAGAAAGAAACGAGTGTCAGATGAAATGATAAAAAAAGATCTTGCTTTAAGTTATATTCTATATGAAATGTCAGAGGATCTTAAAAAAGATAATAGCTCTCCTTTTAGCAAATTAATCTTCAAAGGCGGAACATTACTTGCAAAGTCTCATTTAGATTATCATCGCCTTTCTGAAGATTTAGATTTTACTTTTTCTGAAAATAATATTCTAAACCGACTTTCTAAAAAACAAAGGCAAAAAAAGATTAAACAATACCTGAAAGAAGAGTTTCTGCCAAGATTTGAAAAAATAGCCAAGAAATATTCTTTTGATTTCGATTCTAATGAGATGAACGAAGACACCAAGAAGTATTGTCCAATAAAGGCGCCGGTTAATCTCGCTAAATTTTACGCCTATCTGGACAAAGAAGATCAAACTCCGATAAAAATAGAGATAAATTTTGCAGAAGAACTGTCTTACAAGCCGGAAAAAGTTAAACTAATGCACTTAAACTCGTCTTCACAAGAGTTAGTTTTCCCATTGGGAGAAACAGAATTGAATTCGTATAATACTGAAGAGATATTGATTGAAAAAATAAGAGCAATTTTAACAAGAGATGGACGAATACATGAAAGAGACATCTTTGATCTGTTTTTATTAAAAACCATAGGATATAACTCTTTGAAGTCCGATTTGAACAAAATTAAAGCTAAATTAAGACAGGGAATAGGATTCAGACAAGACAAGAATAAGGAAATGCAGAAGATTAAAAAAGTAGAAGAAAAATTCAGCCAAATCGAAAAGGAAATTGAAGAAGAGGTAAAAATGATGAGCCTAAAGGAATATGACTCTCAGGGGTATAGGAAATTTTTTAATGAATTGAAAGATTTTTTAATCAAACTTGATTTTTCAGAGTTATAAAAAGGATTTCTTTGAAACCTCCGGGTTCAAAGAAGGAGATGAACTCTCGGCGGATGCGAAGAAATGCGGGATAAAACTTCAGATGAGGAAAAAATGATTGAAGAAGAAGGCACAAAGAAAATTAATGAAGAGTTATTGAGAAATTATGCTGATGTCAAAATAAAGCTGAAAGAGTTACAAGAGCAAGAGGAAAAGTTTAGAGGACAACTGTTAAAGGAACTGTCTTTAATCAACCGAAATGAATATGAAACAGAATATATTAAGATTTTTAAGATGATTCAAAAAAGAATTTTCTATCCTAAAATTGAATTAGAAAAACAAATTCCAGAAGAACTTTTGAGCAAGATTCGACAAGAGAAAGAAATTATTTGTCTAATGTCTAAAATAAAGAAGTTGTGAAAGATGAAAACTAAAAAAGAAAGTTTTGAGAAGATTGATGAACATCTTACATCTGGCGCTAAGATATATTCTGTTGATGAAATAACCAGGTGTATAAAAAATCTGCTGGAACAAGACAAAAGCCTGCAGAATTTCTGGATTAAAGGAGAGGTATCAAATTTCAGGCATTCTAATAACGCCCATATGTACTTTAGCTTAAAGGATGAAAATTCTATAATAGAATGTGTTATGTTCCAAAGAGCAAACCAAGATTTAGAATTTATGCCCGAAGATGGAATGAAAGTGATTATTAAGGGAAGCATGGATGTCTACAAGCCACGAGGGAGGTATCAAATAATTGCTGAAGAAATGTATCTGTCAGGAAAGGGCGAATTGCATATTAAATTTTTACAATTAAAGGCAAAATTAGAAAAAGAGGGATTATTCAAAGAAGAGCATAAAAAACCAATTCCAAAATATCCTAAATCTATAGGAATTGTTACTTCTTTACAAGGGGCAGTTATTCAGGATATAATAAAAGTTATTAAAAGAAGGTACCCTCATGTTAAGATCCTAATTTACCCCTCGCTTGTTCAGGGGGATGAAGCTAAATATAATCTTGTTAAAGGCATTGAGGTACTGAATAGCATAAACTTAGATGTGATAATTCTGGCGAGGGGGGGCGGTTCTTTTGAAGAACTATGGCCATTTAATGAAGAAATTGTTGCGCGAGCAATTTATGACTCTAAGACGCCCATAATCTCGGCTGTTGGACATGAAACAGATTTTACAATTGCAGACTTTGTGGCAGACAAACGGGCGCCAACGCCCTCTGTTGCAGCAGAAATCTCTGTGCCAGATGTGCGGGAAATTTTGGGTTTGTTCATACATCTAGAGAGGCGCCTTTGTAAACAAACTTTTAGCATTTTAGAAATTAAAAAGCAGGCTGTAAGCCAAGCCACAAGCAGACCAGTATTTAAGAAACCGTATATGATTGTTGATGCATACAAACAGAACCTAGATGAAAAATTCATTAAACTTAAACAAACATTTGTTAATAAAACTGAAATTTTTAAAAGAGAGATTGGGGGGCTTGGAGGGCGATTAAATGCATTGAGCCCGTATGCTATACTAAAAAGAGGGTATAGTATAACTATGAAAAAAGGCAAAATTATATCAAACACAAAGAATATAAACGCGGGAGACATTATCTCTACAATTGTTAGCAATGGAAAAATAAACTCAAAGGTACAAGGCAAAAATGAAGGAAAAATCGTTTGAAGAAGCCCTAGAAAAAATAGAAGAGATAATTGAAGGACTAGAGGAGGGCAATCTCCCATTAAAAGAGAGTGTAAACCAATTTAAAGATGCTGTTGAGTTGCTTAAATTCTGTAACAAAGAGCTCAAAGAAGTTGAAATGAGCATCCAAAAAATTGTAGATAAGGACGGAAAGATCAAACTTGAAGATTTCGGTTAGGGGGGAGGAGTTATTAGAAAAAGCAAACCAAGAGGCGAAGAAAGGCGGGATACGACTACGGCTGAGAGTGAAATGATTGAGGAAAGCGTGAGATAAAAAAATAAAATTGTGCTGAGGAAGAAATGAGAACTATAGTGAAAGACATAAATAATCAACCAAAATTGCCTCTTGATGGAGTTCTTGAAGAGAAAGCAGGAGAAAGGGGAAAAAATTGTTAGAGTATGACCATAATACAAGTTAAATACAGGCAATATTTATGTAAAAGATGGGAAAAGTATTGCAACTAAAAGTAATATTATCAAATATCAGACCTAAGATTTGGAGAAGGTTTCAAATAAAAGATTCCACCACCTTTGAAGAACTTCATGAAATTATTCAAGATGTTATGGGTTGGGAAGATTATCATCTTTATGAGTTTAAAGTAGATGACAAAATAATTTCAGCTTCTGAAGACGGGGGAGGTTTTAATGTGGCTGAAGCTGCCCTGGATAAACTAACGAAATCTCCAGAATTTCAAAATATGCTGTCAAAACAAGATTTAGATAAACAAACATCTTTAGATGTTAATAAAGTCAATAAAATTTTAGAAAAAGCAGGAAAAGAAAGGAAAACTCAGGAAATATGTGTTATGACTCCTATAAAAGATTTTGTAAGTGAGGGGCAAACTTTTTCTTATCGTTATGATTTTGGTGATAACTGGCAACATGATATTATTGTTGAAAAAATTTTAGATGAAAATGAGGCTGATAAAAAAATTCCTGTTTGTATTGATGGAGAAAGGGCATGTCCTCCAGAAGATTGCGGAGGGATTTGGGGTTATGAAGAATTACTGCAAACAAGAAAAGATAAAAATCATCAAGATTATGAAGAAAGAATAATTGAATGGCTAGGAGAAGATTTTGATCCTGAAGAATTTAATGTAGAAGAGGTTAATAAGTTATTATGGGGCATAGACATAGATGAAGAAGAATATTCTGAAGAAGATGGAAAAGCATTTAAAGAAGAATTAATAAAAGACTTTGTTCCTTTAAATAATCTGCTTTTAGAAGATAATGACGAAATAAAAAAATTAAAATCTCTTTTTAAGAAAGAAGGAGAATATGGATTTTTTCTTGGGAGTATTGAAATTCCAATTAAATCATACTACCAGTTTAATAAAGGCATAACAGATAAAGATGTTGTAAAAATGCTTGAAAATATTAAAAGCAATTATGATAAAGATGTAAGGTTTTTTAATAAGGAACTTGAACAAATGATAATGTGCATGCTAAGTATGTCATTAAGAGCAAAAAAAATAACTTGTCATGAGCTTATGCTCATAATAGATTATCTTCTATGGTCCATTAGCAATAGAGAGTATCTTGGTCCAACAGGGTATCTTAACTGGCTGTTAGAGTTTTTTCCTGAACCTAGAAGAAATAAATAAAAAGCAAGAGAATTTGCAGAGATGCTTCTAAAAGTCTCAGATCAAACTGGTAAAGCTGAGAGCGAAATAAGCAAATATGCTCAAACTCGATAACCGAAAGATTTAAATACATCTAATAACTTATAAAATAAAATTAATAAAGTGTAAGATAGATTTAACATCAAAAATGATAATTGAACAGAACACTGAGCTTAAAGCAATGAACCTTTTAGCCAGATGCTGGTACAAGCGCTTTTCAGTTTATGAAATTGCAAAAAATGCCAAGATAAGCGTGCCTATGGCGTATAATGCAGTAAAAAAGCTTGAAGCGAAAAAAGTTGTAATAATCGAAGAAAAGAAAGTGCGCCTGAATCTCAATAACCCTTTTTCGTATGCATTTAAGATGATGCATGACTCGGAAAGGCTGCTTCAAATCTCAGAAGAAGACCAGAATAAGATAAGTCATGTTTTTAATGTGTTCGTAAAAGGATATGGGGGAGATTTGCTTTCTTTTATGGTTTTTGGCAGCGCTGCCTCAAATGAACAAACTGAAAAAAGCGACATTGACTTGCTCGCGGTAGTCAGGAAGAAAAAAGAGATTGACTACCGAAAAAAAGGCCTGCTTAATTTAGGAAACTTGAATATTATAGAAAAGGGAAAAAATGAATTTGAAAACGACTACTTTTTGGCAAATGACCTTGTTCTTAATGCTTTGATGAATGGCATAGTCCTTTATGACAGCGGGATAGTAAGATTCCTCCTGACTAAGCCATTGCCTGAGCCCTCATATGATGTGATAATGCAAAAAAAAGAAAGGCTTGACATATTAAAAAATAGGCTTTTTGCTTTATTAAAGGATGAGAATTATAAGGAATTGGCTGAGCAATTAAAGCTGTTTATTATAGAAAAAGCGAGGATTTTGTTTTTGCAGAAAGGCATTATTCCCAGCTCAAAAAGATATATAGTTGATAATCTCAGCAAGATAGACAAACAAATGCGCCGCGATTATCTTAAAGTTTCTGAAAAAAATGCAAAGGAGATTCTGCTGAAAAATGTTTGAAAGAGCAAAAAGCAACTTAGAATTTACAAAGAAGAAACTTGAGCGGGCTCGAGATGAGTTTAACAAAAACGAGATGGCTGAAACTATTCATTATACGTGGATAGTTTTTGAGAATTGCATAAATGTAATAAAAGACGCAAAAAACAACAAGCCTCTTTATGAGCATAAATCCAAGACAGACTTATTTTCTCTTTATTATTCTCTAAGCTATCTGGAAAAAGATTACTCAAGCATTTTTTCTGTATTGGAAAAATTAAGAATTCGCGCAGATTTCGGAGATTACAGCAATGCCCCGAGCCTTCCAGGCAAGGAAAAAATTGATGGTTTTCTGATTGCGGCGGATAGTTTGTATGCCGAGACAGAGAAATTATTAGATAGTCTGAAGCCTAAACCGGGGCATACAGATAGTTAATTCTCGCTCACTTCATTCGCTCGGAATTATCTTCCTCTAAGGGGAATATCTTGTTCGGCGCGAGTTATTAAGATAGCCCAGAACGAATGCTTGTTTATGACAGCAAACTAAATTCATTTGTTAATTGCCCATTCGGGCTCGGGGGGTTTAATCGGGGTGTTATTTGTATGGGGGTTCAGGATTTTCTGCAGTAGGTTTCAGCGTGGAAAGTTTCAGTTTCTGGAGTATAGAAATTCTTATAAACCATATTATTGTTGATTAGGAATGCCAACGCCTAAAGAGTTTAGAAAAGCGCAAATGGGGGATATTTGTGGTTCTGATGCTGTTGCTCTTGCAGAAGTTTTAAGAGCTATGGAAAAATTAAGAAAGGAGTTGGGGATTGAGAGAATAGCAGTTGTTGATGACTCTTATGTCCGAGCAAACGAAAGTCAAAAATTTAATACTGATGACCGAAGATACGTGGTTTTATACAGACCAAGATAAAAACTCGCCTCATAAGTCCTAAAAACGCCTATTTCAAAAGTTCATTTAAGAGCAATTAAACGTATTCCTGTGAATTAATTGCGAACTTTTCTCTATTTTTTTCTGATTTTTCTGCATTTTTTGGCTATGCAGGAAGTTGTTAGCAATGATGAGAGAATTATGCTTATTATTTATCGGGTAAAATATCCAAATCCGCCCCTATTTCTAAAGTCATCCCAGTACTTCTTTTCTTCTTGTTCTTTTTTTTCTCTTGCTGCAGAATCCTTAAGAACATAACCTTTCCCCTGAACCCACACATGCTCTTGCATTGATTTTGAGATGTCTTTTGCTCCAAGAGCGACAATTCCAAGCAAACCATACACGTAGAATAGGCTCCCTACACCTGCTATAGCTAATTGAGCAAGTAACGGTCTTGATTTTGTTTCCATTCAATCTTCACTTTTCACTGGTTTTTAAATGTTTCTGCGCCCTATAAATGAAAACTGAAGCCAAAAATGTGAATCCAGCAGGAGATAATTTAGAAATTTGCGCATGCAAAAAGATGCTATCAAAAGCAGTAACTTTTTGCAAACTATTTTTCTTTAATTAAACTATCTTTCGTTAAAAAATAAACTTCGTCAAAAAGATCTTTTGTTTGATCTGAAATTGTTAAGACTAATACGTGCTTTCTTGAGTTATCCCATTTATCCACTTTTTGTTTAAGATGCTTCATATTCCTGAAAAGCTCCATTTCATAATCCGTTTCCTCTTGAATAATGTCAGGATTATAACTCGCCCTCTTACCCGTAGAGAGGTTAATTCTACCTTTTATAAACGCATTTAATGTCTTCAATTTTTGGTTATGCTCTGTTTCTTTTAAGTTATATTGATTGCTCTTTGATTTGTTCCAGTGTTTTATTCTACATTCCTTATTGCAAAACTTTCTAAGCCTGAAATTTGATTTAAGATAATTATTAGTCGTCTGCTCAAGAACAAGTTCTTTATCACAAAATAGGCACCTCGTCATTTACTATGTAAGTTTATCATGTATATAAATATTTCTCTTGCTTAAAGGTTTTAGCTTGACGTATTTTGTGCAAAACAATCTTGATATAATTCAACTGCTTCTTTTAGATTACTAATCGCTTCTCTGATAGTATCTCCTTGGCTAACAACGTCTATTTCGGGACATAAAGCAACAAATTGTTTTTCTCCTTTTTTGATTATGGCTGTAAATGAATTCATGAATAATCAAAAGATAGCATCTTATTTAAAGATTATTGTAATTTTCGATGTCGAATGCGCTCGCCCTTCGGGCTCGCAATAATAAACTCTATTATTTTTGGAAAGGGGCACGGGGAAAACCTTTTTAGGCGCGATCTATAGTCTAAGAACAAAATACTTGAGCAGTTTTTGTTCTTAGACTATCTATCAAAGGCATAAATCTGCTCAATTTTCAATGTCCTTTGCTATATAAGCGGAACTAATCCTTTCTCAGCTAAGAACCGAGACGTATGCGGCTGTGCAAAGGGGTCTTTTTGCCTTTTGAGAATGTACAACCAAAAAGGCGGCCTGTAAGATTCAGAAACTTTGCACCCAAGAGTAATTTCTATGCCTCTGATTTGGGGAGGAGTTAATTTTTGATTGGACTTATACGGGCAAAATATATTGTACTTCTCTGTATCTGGCATGGTTTTAATTAAAAATGCATATATTTAAGGATTTCTATACTAAAATGCTCGGATGAGTTCGTTTTAAATACAAACTAGAAAAAGAAGAAAAAGAAATGAAAAATTACGGTGCGTACTGTGCTATAAGCTGCAGAATGCCCCAAACTATCAGGAAAACTCCGACTCCGAATCTCAGTAATTTTGGGAATATCAGGACTAAAACCCCTATTAAGACGGCTAATCCTGCTCCAATTGATAAACTTAACAATGCCATTTTACCTCCTTTTTGTTGTTTAGTTTGAATGTGTTTTGTGATGTAGTGCCTAAAAACCGGATGATTCACGCACAGCTAGGATGAACCGAGAAGAAGCTGAAATATACTGAATTTTTTTGGTTCTGCACTCATTTTGCTTCTCTTTTTCTCGCGTGTAACTGCTGATCCATTGCCCTCCAATCTGGCTTAATTTGTGATAGGAGCTATAAGATTCGAGGATATTTAAAGGTTTTGGCAAAAATCAAAGGTTTTTGCGCTGTTTAAAGTTTATCGACGATAAACGCGGGTGTTTATGGCTGTTTGGAGGTGTTCAAACAGCTGTTTGGATTGATTTTTCGGTGTTTGGGTGCTGTTTGGATGGCAAACACCCCCTCGTTTTGGGGGGTGTTTGAAGGGTATGGGGAAAATCGGCTGATGCCTGGAATTTTTTGCGAAAATCCCCTCATTTATCGACGGAAAATAAAACTGCAGGAAAAGATTTATAAAGGTAACTTACTGATAAAATAGCATGTTTGAGTGGCTGTTTGGGAAGAAAAAGAGCGTGGATGAGGTGGAATTGATTAAAGAGGGCACTCAGAGAAGTTTTAATTCTGTTAAAAATGACATAAACAACATGGGTGTTTGGATCAAACACCTGAAAAATGACGGGGAAAAGCAGGATTTCAGAATAGACCAGATTGAGGACAAATTATCGACGATAGAAACAGAGATAGAGGGGATAAAAAATTCGTTTGCGTTCATGGAAAGCGCTGTTTCCAAACGGGTGTTCAAACAGCCGAGGGCTGTTTGTGTCAAACAAACAGCTGTTCAAGGTGTTTATGAGGGTGTTCAAACAGCTGTTCAAACAGCTGAAACTCAGGGAAAAAATTTATTCGCGAATTTAACTGCTATGGAAAGAGCGACAGTATATGTTTTGCTGAACTCTGATATGAAGCTGAGCTATGATGATTTGGCTGCAATACTTGGAAAAAGCAGGGCTACGATAAGGGGGCAGATAAATGCGATAAAGCAGAAGAGTGAGGGACTCGTGGAAGAGATAGTTGAGGCAAATGGCAAGAAAAGAGTATATATTCCTGAGCAGATAAAGGAAATAGTGCAGAAAACCGGAAAAGTGAGGATTAAGAGAGGAAGATAATGAATACAGAAATTGCAGACAATTTCAGTCTTTTCAAATCATTAAACCTCGATTTGAAAATAAAGCGAACTTTTATTCAATTAAAGCGAACTTAAAATCACAAAAAGTGGAAAAGTGAGAGTTAGCAAACATGAAAAAAACAGTAAAATATGAAGAAATCAGTGAAAAAGAGAGGATTTTGGGCGAGATTTTAGAGTCAGCCAGGTTTATAGCTGGAAAGAGAGTGTTTATGAGGGAGAAACTCTCTCTGGAATCAGGTAAAAGGGAGGATTAGTTAAAAAAATAGGAAAAAGAGAGAGTAAAATTCAAAAGGCGATAAACGGGTTTTATAAGGCTTAAAAAGGCAATTTAATAAGGAATTGAAATGAATGACTGCTGGAAATAGCTGTGGATTTTCGTTATACCGAAAATAGGGAAATTGGCATAGAGGAAATGTTAAGAATGCAGAAAACGAGGCTTACAGGGCTTAAAAACTCAGATTTCGCGTAGTTTAAGGATGGTCTGAAGCGAGGCAATTTGCTTTAAATCCTGGGAGATATGAAGGACAACCTTTTTGTTATTGAGCTTTTCTTTTGTTATGGGAATGCCTTTTTTCTGAATCTTGCCGATATAGTCTCTGATTGATGATTCGCTAAGATGCAGATGCTCTGAGAGGAGCTTGTAATCGACGATAAAACCGCGCTCCTCAAGAGAGTAGAGCAGGGTAAAAACCTGCATTTCCTGGCTTGTAAGACGTTTGAATTTAAAGCGAACTTCCTTTTTGAGGCTGTCCAATCCGGCGAGAAGTTCCTGGGCATTGTTGAGAGAGACAGGCTTTGTGTTTATCGTCGATAAAGGGATGTGTTGGATTATCTGTTGGTTTGTCTGTTGGTTTGTTGGTTTGTCTGTTGGAACCCCTACGTTTCCAGTGGAGATGGGCTTATACAGGCTTATTAACCCCCCTATTTCGTGTGGAAGTGTTGGATTATCTGTTGGAGTAGGTGTTTCTGCTGGATTTATGTGTTGGATTGTTGGGTTTTGTGTTGGATTTTGAGGGTTTTCATGTGTTAGAGTGTCTGTTTGTTGGCTTGTCTGTTGAAAATTAGGCTCAAAAATGCGATTTTGCACGTTTTTATGCAAAATCGCTAATTTAAAATCGCTAATAACTGAAGAAATAAGGCTTAATTCTTGTTTTAGATCGAGCATGTCCTGCCTAACATTTGATAACTCCTGTCCTAAACTAAAGATATCTTCCTTTATTCTTGAGAATGCTATTTTTAGGTTTTCTTCGTTCATGACTGGGATAATATTCAGAATTATTTAAGGTTTTAGGTGATAAATAAGGATATAATGAGAAAGCTTAAATAATTGATTGGTTGAAGAATATCATGACGGCGATAAGAAGCTATGATGGATACTCGTGGAGGTGTTTTCTGAAGGAATATGCAAGGGTTGTTAGGGAGGGGGAGAAGCAAGCGATTGTCGAACGTCTTGAGAGGCAGGGAGTTATTGGAAATTTAGAAACAGTAGCTGAGGGGATTTTAATGGCGCGGGAAGCTATGAAAAGAGTTAGATTATAGCTGCTTGTAGGCATCGTATGCTTTTGGACTCAGAGTCCAGCGCATTCTTCGGGAGTAGAGTACTCCTTCTGAGCTCTTTTTGATGCAGGAAACTATCTTCTTGTCTTGGAGTTCGAGAAGCATTGCTTTGATGAATTCTTCATCTCTGGCAGTCTCCTTGGCAAGTTCGGCGGTGAAGAAGGCGCGTGGAAAGTTGTGATATAAGTGGCTGAGAACCTGCTCGGATATTCTGTCTCTTTTTTGTTTAGATAGTCTCATATCTTTGGAAGTTATTCGGTATTTTTAAATATATCTTTGAGAATAATAATGATTAAAAAGGCGGGAGGGCAATAATGATTATGAAAACTGGGCTTGGAGAAGTTGCGCAGGGAATGAGAGACATAAGACTATCACAAGAGAAATATCAGAAAAATCTTGCTGCGATAGGGCAGGCAAAACCTGGAAGTGATTTGCACGGGGTTCTGGAAAAAACTGCGTTCAACATTGGTTTACTAACTGGAAATCCTGATAATGTAAAAAATTGGCTAAATGCGCATGTTGCTCTGGCGTCTTATACCTCACTAGAACACGCTTCTTTTAGGGATGAGAGTCTTGATTTTAGTTTGCCACCAGAGAGCAGAGATCAGGAGTGTCTTTCTCAGTATTTAAAAGACGGCGCAGACTGGAGTTCGAAAGATTTCAAGAGGTTTTCTTTGTTCTTTGGGTTAGACAGAGCCCCGTCTGACTTTGATTTCTGGATGTATGCTCAGGATAAGTTAGCGAGAAATGTTGCTAAAAGATTCTGTGAATCTTAAAGAGAAGCGGATAGAAGAATATTGGATGAGGTGACTGAATTTTCTTAAGTTGCATAAAGTTTATTAAGCATAGCAAGAGATATTAACCTGCTTAAATTTTATTCTTCATTCTCTTGGAAGAGAACCAGAACCCCGTAAATAACAACATGGCAGGAAAAATTGAGTTTATTGACAAACGGAATGAGAGCGAGATAATTGGAGTTATGCATCCGCTTGTTCGGGAGTGGTTTTTTTCTAAGTTTAAGAGTTTCTCTGCGACTCAGTTATATGGGGTTATGCCAATATGGGAGAGAAGAAACATATTAGTTTCCGCACCAACTGGGGGAACTAAAACTCTGACTGCGTTTCTTTCAATTTTGAACTATCTTGTAGGGCTTGCGGAGAAAAATGAGCTGGAAGATAAGGTTTATGCTATCTACGTGTCTCCTCTTAAGGCATTGTCTAATGACATAGAAAAAAATCTTGTTGAACCGCTTGAGGAGATACGGACGCTGGCTGAGAAAAGGGGGATAAAGCTCCAAGAAATAAGAGTTTCACTTCGAACGGGGGATACTACGCTGAATGACAGGGCGAAAATGCTGAAGAAATCGCCGCATATACTCGTGACTACCCCAGAAACGCTGGCAATTGTTCTGACTGCGAAGAAGTTTGTCGAGCTTTTGAGAGGCGTGGAGTTTGTTGTTGTGGATGAGATTCACGCGATGGCTAATAAACGGGGAACTTATCTGTCTCTTTCACTTGAAAGATTGCAGGAAATATCAAAAATTGAGCTTGTTAGAATCGGATTGTCTGCAACTATTGCGCCGCTTGAAGAAATTGCTCACTTTCTTGTGGGAAGCGAACGAGAGTGCTGGATTGCGGAAGTTGAGATGACTAAGAAACTTGACATTGATATTGTGACTCCGGTTGATTTGATTGATACGAGCGCGGATGAGATGAGGGAGAATCTTTACGATGCAATTGATAAGCTGATACAGTCGCATAAGACGAGTTTAATCTTTACCAATACGCGGGCTGCGACTGAACGAGTAATTCATCATCTTAAGGATATGTTTCCTGCGAGATATACTGATAATATCGGAGCGCATCACTCGTCGCTTTCTAAGGAGCATAGGTTTTCGATTGAGGAGAGGCTTCGAAGGGGGGATTTGAAAGTGGTTGTGACTTCAACTTCGCTTGAGCTTGGAATAGACATTGGTTATATTGATTTAGTTATACTTCTTGGTTCGCCTAAGTCGACTGCGAGATCTTTGCAAAGAATCGGCAGGGCAGGTCATAAATTACATGAAACAGCAAAGGGCAGATTTTTAGTTACTGATAGAGATGATTTAGTTGAATGTTCTGTAATTTTGAAGGAAGCTAAAGAGGGGAAGATTGACAGGGTGTCTATTCCTAAAAATTGCCTTGATATACTATCACAGCAGATATTTGGGATGGCGATTTACAAGGTTTGGGATTCTGATGAACTTTATTCGGTGATTAGGAAGAGTTATTGCTATAAAGATTTGAGAAGGGAGGATTATCTGGCGGTAATTTCGTATCTGGCGGGGGATTATGCACTTGAACATAGAAATGTTTATGCTAAAATATGGTATGATGAGAAAACTAAACAAATTGGGAAACGGGGAAAGATGGCTCGGGTGATTTATATGACTAATATCGGAACTATTCCTGATGAGAGTTTTATTTCAGTTGTTCTTGCCGGGACTGATAGTGTTGTTGGGAAGATTGATGAGGGATTTTTGGAGAGAATTAAGCCTCGCGATGTGTTTGTTTTAGGGGGAGCGCGATATGAGTTTCAGTATATACGAGGAATGAAGGCGTATGTTCGCGGAAGTGTTGGAAGGGCGCCGACTATTCCTTCCTGGTTTTCCGAGATGCTGCCATTATCTTTTGATTTGGCGGTGGAGATTTCTCGATTTAGGGGGTTGCTTGAAGATAGATTCTTGAAGAAAATGAGCGCAGAGGAAATTAAATCTTGGATTTCAGAGTATCTTTATGTTTCGGAAATTGCGGCTCGGGAGATTTATGATTATTGCTATTCGCAGTATAAGTATATCGGACTGCCTTCGAATAAGAAGATTATAATTGAAAAATATAACGCTGAGAAAAATTATGTTATTTTTCACTCGCTTTTCGGGAGGAGGGTTAATGACGCTCTTTCCCGGGCGATTGCGTTTCTTTGCGGAAGATTGCATGCTAGAGATGTTGAAGTCGGAATATCTGATAATGGGTTTTTCTTGTCGGGGGAGAAGCTGGAGATTGAGAGAGTTTTGAAACATTTGACTTCTAAGAATATTGAGGAGGTTTTGAAGGAGGCAATTGAGAGAAGCGAGGTTTTGAAGCGAAGATTTAGGCATTGTGCTGCGCGCTCGTTGATGATTCTTAGAAATTATAAGGGAAATGCTCGAAGTGTTGGGAGGCAGCAGATGAAAAGTCACTTTCTTTACAGCGCTGTTAGGAAGTTAAGCGGGGAGTTTCCTATTTTGCAGGAGGCACGGAGGGAAGTTCTTGAAGATTTGATGGATATTGAGAGCGCGAAACTTGTATTAAGCTGGATTGAGGATGGAAAAATTAAAATCGAATATAAGGAAACTGATGTTCCGTCACCGTTTTCGCTCGGATTAGTTATGCAGGGTTATTCTGATTTGATTAAGATGGAGGATAGGATTGAGTTTTTGAAAAGGATGCATGCGAGGATAATGGAGAGGATTAGAGAAAAAAGTTAGCTATTTTATTGCGCAAACTGGATGGTAATATGGTTCGTGCTCTAATTTTGGATGAAAAACTTGTTCTGGAAACTGTGCTTGAATCATTTGTTCAAGTTCTTTGGAAGACCAGAGATAAGTGATTGAAGAATTGAAGAAGAATTCATTATTTATTATGCCTCCTCCTGTAACAACTCGCGTTTTTCTTTTTTTGTTATGCACAAGTAATCCTCTTACATTAATATTTTGAGTTTGTAAAGATAATTCTTGATACTCTGCTTCTAGATTAGCAGGATAATCAACATACAATAGGCCTCTTTTCTTTATTTTCTGGAAGAATAGTCTTATGCTTTCTTGAATTTCTTCTCGGGCTTCTTCAGGAGAGAAGGTGTGAAACTGAGATGGGGAAAGATTCCAAGAAGTGGCGGCTGCAAGACTATTTCCCCTGCAGATTAGTGCATCAAATTGTTCTGAAATTAAATTAAGCTGTACCCAATCTAGCAATCGATATTCTAAACTTGGGTGGGAGTGATTAGTATTAGCTAAGCTTATCATTTCTTGGCAAGAATCTATGCCTACTCCTGAAAATCCTCTTTGTGCCAGCTCATGTAAGATATTTCCATTTCCGCAACCACATTCTAAGATTGATTTTACATTATGTTTTTTTAGGAGTTCTGCTAATTCATCTGCATATTCGCGAGAGTAAAGTGCCTGTGAGATTATTGCCCAATCCTGAGATAAAGAAATCATTTTTCCTTCTGTAAGTCAAGGTAGATTATTACCATTTGTCCGTTGCAGGGGTTATCTGGTTGCCAGAATCTAGGAGGGGTTATTCCTAAGATTTTTCCTTTTGGATTTATTCGCAAGTATGTTCCAAGAACAGGGTCTTGCATTAGCAAATCTCTAGAAGGAAGTTGTTCTGTTGCAAAGTATCTGTCAATTGCTTCATGGAGCTCTGGATTTTTATCAAATTTTTCAAAATCTGGAAACTCGCAACTTCCATTATAACCGGGAATTCGAGAATCCCCTACAATAAACTGCTTTCCTAAATGTTTTGCTAAATTTATTGCGCTTTCTAATAGAGATTTTGCATTGAAGAAATTTCTATGTTGTTTGAGAATTCCTAAGCTGTACCCAAACAATGCATTTTCTTCTTCAGAATCTGAAAGTTCTGCATATTCCCTGAATGTAGGATATCTCTCTAGAAATTTTTGAATATCTGGAACAAAATGAGCCGGGCGGAGGGCAAAAGTGCCTGCTAATTGAGTATTAACTTGAACTCCGAGATAAATATGCTCTTTTTGCAGTCTCTCCTGAACTTTTTCTCTTGAGGCTTGAATCAGCGGAATGAAAGCTCTTGCTTCCACTTGCATAATTTCGTCTAAATCTTGCAAACTTAACTGAACTATTTGCGCCATGTTACTACTAATTCGTGCCCTGAGCTTTTTATATTAAAGTAGTTTGAAAAGGGCGACTAAAATAGCAAGATTTATAAGTCTTATACCCCACTATTTCCCATGGAAAGTCAGATATCGATGCTACTTAGGGAATACGGGCTTGATGACAAGGAGATAGACATATATTTGTTTTTAGTCGGAACCAGGGAGACAAGTGCGTATAAAGTTTCCAAAGAGACTAAGATTCACAAGTCAACTTGTTATGATGTTCTTGGGAGGCTGATTAATAAGGGTTTTGTGAGCAAGATTGAGGGTAAGAGAGCGTTATACTCTGCTAATGAGGTTAGCAAGATGCTGTCCATCATAAAGAATAAGGAGAGTATTATTGTTTCTTTGATTCCTGAGCTGGAAAAACTTGAGAAAAGGCAGGAAACTAAGATAAAGTATCTTGACACCCGAGAGTCGCAGAGAGAATTTGACCTGAATTTGCTAAATCTTGCCAGGCAGGGAAAATTAAGTTTTGTTTATGTTCTTAGCAACGGACCTTCTGAGTTTTTCAGCACTAATGTTCTTATGGAAAGACTTATAAGAGAAGCAAAAAAGGGAAGGTTATTGAAAAAGATAGATTATAAAGGAATATGGGATGAGAAGATGCGAGAAAATAGGGATTATATGCGAGTATACGGCTTAATTGGGGAGAATAGATTTCTTGACAATTTGCCCACTAAAGCTACAACAGTAATTTACGATGAAAGGGCGGCTTTTTTGTTTACTGACAGCTCGCCGAAAGTGATAGAAATTCAGAACAAGTTTATTGCCGAGGAGATGAAGGCTTATTTCTTACATTTATGGAAGATTGCGAGAAAGTGAAAATAAGCGAGCCTCTTCAGAGGCGAGCCTGAGTTGTAGATAAGCGAGCGGTAAGGAGCAAGATGCCCGACTAATTCTTTTTGTCGGGGGATCCATTCGATGCCTGAATGAGATTCATGCTATTTTGAATATCTTTCTGTATGTTAAATTGAGGTTCTGTTTTATAGTGAAAGACATAAGTCTTTCCCTATCTACTCGACGACAAGACGGGGAAATACTGATGTCGCCGAGTATAAGCGCGTGATTCAGTCGTAAAATTTTAGTTCGTCTCTTATCAGCCTTTCTACAGAAAAATCAAGTTCTCCTGACTTTCTCTTATGTTCATCTGCATTCTTGAAATCAGCAAGCAGGTCTCTTAGTAATCTCTTTCCATCTTCGGTTTTAATAGCCTCCCTAGGCGTCTTATTGTTTAATGAAGGAATTCTTTCATCACACCATTTTTTATAATAACCGGTTAAAAACATTTTTGTTAATTTATTACCCGGGTCAAACTTCTCATTATCACTTGCTTTTTCTTTTATGGTTTTATTTTTTAAGATGTCTTCTGGCGATTCTATCGTTTCAGACACCCAAATTAGTTTTTTGTTAATAATTTTACTGATTTTTTGTACTAATTCTTTGTAAGAGTTTTCAGATTGTGAAAAAATCTTAATCCTGCTTCTTTTTATGTCAATTGACCCTAAGTACTCTACTCTTTCCCCTTCAGGACTTACTACAAAGGATGATATCATCTGAGCATCTTCTTTCTTATTAACTTCGACATGCTTCCTTTTAGCTATAATATTTGCAGTTCTTTTTTTGTAGCTGGCATCTATTATTTCAAAATCTTTACTTTTATAAAAGTAGTCCATTAATACATCTACATCTTCGTCGTCTACAGTGAATTTTCCTTCACAAATTTTTAATTCTTCCCCGTCATTAGCAATAAATTTTACGGGCCGAGATTTAAACTTCATAATCTCTTTTAAATTCGAGTTCATAAATTCCTCATATTTTATGGAAGGAGTTCCATTTTTTTGCTTTTCGTATTTATCTTTTATAAATGAAAGCAGTTCACTTGAATGTCTCCTTGGAATCTTTAATCCAAATCCGCAAAGATAATGTTTTGAAAATATTTTTTCTGTTCTTGTCAGCAGAATATCCCCTATGGCAGAATCCAAAGAACCGAGCCGGTCCATAACTTCATAAGAATTTCCGGTGATCATTTCTTTTAAAGTTATTTTCCAAGACTTTTCATCTGAAATTAAAATCTCAAAAACTCCGGCTTGGCTGTTCTTAACTCTTTCTCTTAAAATTAATAATTCGTCTGGCTCAAATAGATAAGCATACCTTTCAATTATAACTTTGAGAATATTCTCATTTGTTTGTTTACTTTTAGCTTGATAAAACAGCCATTCAAAGAATTCTGCGGGATTCTCTTTATTAGCTATCACCTCTGCATTCTTTACCCCAAATTTTTTAGCATAACAATCTTTTTCGCTATTATCTAATTCTACCCAAAACCATCTGATTAGTTTGTTCTTTATTTTGTTGAAATACTGCAAGTAGCCAAAATACTCTTCCTGATCTTCAGAAAGAGTTCCCATGCAACATTTTTTATATTTTTCACCAGAATTGCAGGGGCATTCCTGATTTAGGCTTAGTCTAATTTTCTTCATGATATCCAGAGAAATAAACTGTTTATATTGTTTGCGGATATAAAATTCAGAAGATTAAAGAAGGAGGAAGAAGATAAGCTTTAAGGGAGTATTTTGGGGCGAGAGTTATCTCCTGCTGGAAAAAGTTGTTGGGCTTCAGTTTTTCATGAGTTTAGTTAGTTAATTGGGCGAGTGTGGTTATGGAGAGGATAGCGAGCGAACGGGAAGAAAGATATTCCGGAATATTGTTAATTTTTAGTATACATTAATTTTTAAAGCAAGAAAATTTCTAAGGCTATGACAGAGGAAGTGGCAATTATCGCGGATTCTATCGGGAAGAACTTTGAATTTGCGAGGAAGGTTTATGATTTTCTGCGGGGGAAGAAGGATGTTCATGTTATTCTTGTTGATATTGAGAAATCGGTGTTTAAGGACGGGGAGTTCAAGGTGAGGATAAGCGAGAATATACGGAGAAGGAGGTGTTTTTTTATTCATGATTCAAATAAGCAGCCGTGTGAGTGGTTTACAGAGCTTGTTTTTGTTCTTGAGGCAATCAGATTTTCGTCGCCTGAGGAAATTAATGTCATTCTTCCATATATGAGATTTGCAAGGCAGGAGAGAAAGGAAAGTTCTCGAGTTTCTGTAAATGCAAAGGCGGTTGCAGATATTATTTCGCTTTATGCGACTCGAGGAATGACTGTTGATTTGCATGCGGGACAGATTCAGGAGTATTTTTCAATTCCGTTTGATAATCTTTACAGTTCGCCTGTGCTTATTGAACATTTGAAGAAGAATCATCCTGAAATTCTGGACAATTTAGTTATTGTCTCGCCGGATTTGGGAGGAGGGAAGAGGGTTGAGAGTTTAATGAAGAGGATGATTGCGAAAGGAATAACGGCAGATATTGCGCTGGGGCATAAGACGCGGGAAAAGGATAATGAGGTTGCAAAGATAATTATTATTGGAAATGTTGAAGGGAAGAATTGTTTGATTGTTGATGATATTCTTGATACGGGGGGAACTCTTGTTAGAACTTGCGAAGTTTTGAGGAGTATGAGGGCTGCGAAAGTTTATGCTTACTGTACACATGGGATTTTCAGCGAGGGAAGCGAGAAATTAAAATGTTTTGACAGAGTTTTTGTCTCGGACAGTTTGAATGCTGAAAATTTTGAAAATTTAGAGGTTATTTCTCTGGGGGAGCTGTTTGGAGAGGCGATTTACCGAACGGTAATCGGGGAAAGTTTGTCGGGGTTGTTTGACAGTGTGAAGATTGGGCAGGAAAAGTTGAAGATTGAGTGAGAAAATTGCCGACTTTATTTAAAGTTATCTTTATGCACTTTTTTATATTGATTTTTTGACTAATTGTTAGTTGGTTATTTTAATGGAGCGATGTTTGAGATTGGGGGCTTGATTATGAAACTGAAGGAAGTTATGTGATTGCAGTGCAGATAACTTTGAAGAAGTGAAGGGCAATATCTATTTTGCAGCGCCGATTTGTTTAAAAATGGAAATACCCTTAATGAAAGATGCTGGATAAACAGAAAAGAGAGTATTACCTCAGAAGAGGCGCTGGGAGTAATTTTGATGAGCTTAGAGGTGTTTTGGATTCTGTTAACAAAAAGCTTGAAGATGTGATAAGCGTTGATGATGTCAGAGATACTGAGGAGTATCTTGACGGCGGGAGAGAGAATCCAAATATGAGATGGGTTGGGACATTTTATTCTGACGGGCGGGAAATTAAATTTCATGTTAATGGTAATGTGGACAACGGGACTGTGAGCATAGAAATGAGATATCCTTCAAGAATTGATTCCGAAGATATTGGGAAAATTGGGAGAGTGCTGACTGAAGAGGGCTTTGAGAAAACGGAAAAGAGAGTGTATCTGTAGACAATTCTAAAGTAAGTTAATCTTATCCTGATGGCATATAGCTCAGTTGGGGCAAAGAGATAGTGCTGGGCCGATGAAGACAAAAAAATAGATTAGTACTAATAAAATGTGATTGCCGTGTAAATAACTTGAGAAGATTTAAGAGGATATTTTTTCTTGGGAGAGCATGAAAAAACTAAATTATGAATTTATTGGGAAAGCCCTGTGGTTTCCTGTGGAGAAAGTTCTTGTAATAGCTGATTTGCATATTGGATATGAGGAGGTGCTGAATCGGATGGGAATATTTGTGCCGAGGAATCAATTTGACGAGATAATATCTGATTTGGATAAGATATTTGCTAAAATTGGAAAAGCAAAAGAAGTTATTATCTGCGGCGACTTAAAGCATAATTTCGGGAGTATTTTGGAGCAGGAGTGGGGGGAGACGCTGAAACTGATTGATTATCTTGGAGAGCGGTGCGGGAAGATTGTTCTTGTGAAGGGAAATCATGACAAAATTCTCGAGCCGATTGCAAGGAGGCGAGGAATTTTGTTTGTTGAGAGCTATATTAAAGAAGTTGGAGGAAAGAAAACTGCTTTTATTCACGGTTCCTTTCTTTTGGGAAAAGAAACAAAACCCTGTGAATTAAAAGATGTGAAAAGAATTGTTATGGGGCATAAACATCCGGCTGTTATGATTTCTGATAAGTACAAACAGGAAAAGTATAAGTGCTTTCTTGTTGGAAAGTGGAAAGGAAATGAAGTGATAATTTTACCTTCATTTTTTCCGCTGATTGAGGGAAGCAGCAGCGAGGATTCTGACTCTGAGAACTTTCTTTTTATTCCTGACAGGGAACTTGAGAAGTTTGACGTTTATGCTATCGGCGAGGAAGTTTATAAGTTTGGAAAGTTGAGAGATATAAAAAGGTTAGACTAAAATGAGGAAAGATATCTTTGAGCTTGTCTTACCAAAACAACTAATTGGGAAAAGTCAGTTAGAGAGTTGTTTCTTTGGGGGTTGTCCGCTTCAGAAGAGTTAAAATAATAATCTACTGCTGATTGAATTTGGAAGAGATAGCGCGATGCTACTGCCCTGCCCGAGTCTGACAAATGGAACAGGTTTTCTATTGTTCGCTTGTATTCACGAAATGATAATCTTTTTGCGAAGATTTTCATTATTTGGGGATTTATTAGTGATATTTAAATCTTCCACTTGCCGTTTTCCTGGATGACTTTGCCATCAAGGATGATTTTTGCCTTGTGCATGTCCTTGACAAGATCTATGTGAACTGCTGATTCGTTGTCTCCATTGTTTTCCTCGTACGACTTGCCTAGGGCAAGGTGAATCGTTCCTTCATTCTTTTCGTCTATCCATGTTTTTGTTATTTTATCTGCTTTTGGATTAATTCCTATGCCGAATTCGCCGATATATCTTGCTCCTTTATCTGTGTCTAGGAGTGATTTTAGAGCATCTTGCCCCCCGTCTGCTGAGTAGTGAGTGACTTTTCCATTTTTGAATTGGAGAAATATGCCTGAAATCTTGAGGCAGTCACGGAACGCGGGATATTCGAATTTGATGCGGCCATTTAAACTATTTTTTAGGGGCGCCATGTAGAGTTCACCGCCTGGAACGTTTTCTTTTCCGTTCTCGATGATCGAATTTCTGCCTTTGATTGAAAATTTAAGATTTATATTCTCTCCGAGAAGGTGAACTTCTGACGCCTTTTCGAATAGTTTGTTTATTTTTTGGATTTTTTTGCTAAATTTTTTCCAGTTCATGAAACAGCAGTTATAAACGTAATTTTTGAAATCTTTTTCGGACATGTTTGCGTCTCGAGCTTCTTTCTTCAGGGGAAGGAGGACTGTGGCTCTGCGATAGTTGTTTCGGTCAAATATGAGGAAATCCCAGAGAGGATTCATTAGTTTGTTGCAGGCGCGCAGTTTCTTCAAATCGGGAGAGCATGAGGTGAGGGGCTCATTTTCTATATCAATTACTGCTTGCGTTCCTTTTGCCAAATCCAGCATTGAGTTTCTGAACGAAATTATTTCGCTCTTTGATGAATTTATTAGTTTATTCTCGAACGCGGTTGAGAGAAGGCGGACTATGGGAACTGCACCCTTTTTGATGATTTCGGTTGAGAATAGACGGACATACTCCTTTGAAACTTCATTGCCAAGGATTAAAATTCTTTCTCCTTTTTTTACATTCAGTGAGTAGTTTACAATTAGTTTTGCAAGTTTTTTTATTCTTTTGTCTGCCATGAGTGAAGAATGAATAAAAGCTATATAAATTTGATGAAACTTGTTGAATGCTGAAGAACAATTACAAAAAATGAATGTAATCTGACATGGAGAGCTGGTTGGGTTAATTAAAATTGAGGAGGGGTTGTTTCGATTGGTTTATAAAATTCATTTGTTTCTTAAATAATCTCGAACTACCTGCTCGTCTTCAGGGTTTGTGACTCCTATCCATTTGTCAGGGGCGGAATAGAGTTTCATTTTTATCTTCTTTTGCTCGATAAGGTTTGAGAGCTCGTTTGAGAGAAGAAACTCTATTCTTCTGTCGCCCGCATTCTCTATCTTAAATTTTTCAAGATTTTCTTTGAGCATACCAAGAGTTCCGGGAAGGAGAGCGAAGATATTCTGCGAGACGAGAATATCTGGGGAGAGAGTTAATTCGATGAGGTTGCCGGGGGTTATGTTAAAAGTTTCTGTAATTTTTTTGAGATGGCTGTTTTCTATCATGAATACCCCCCGATTGACGCTTCCTTTTTCGGACAGGACATCAATGAGTTTGTATCCGATTGTTGCGGTGTCTTCTGAATCTTGGAGATGATTAAATAGTATCCTAAATGTATTCTCGCCGTAGATGTCGTCGCCGTTGCAGACTATGACCGGGCAATCAATGAAAGGGAGCGCAGCGCATGCGGCGTCTCCTGTTCCCTACGGGCGGTCTCTACATGCCGAATCGAAATCCTGCTCTGCATAGCGAATTGGAATCCCTTTATATGAATTTCCGAATTTTTCCCTGAATGGAAGATTAGTAAGCTTTCCAACAATAAAGATTATCTTGTTAAATCCTGCGTTTATTGCTTGGTTCAGTGAATATTCGATAAGTGTTTCTTTGTCTGTAACCCTGGCAAACTGCTTTATTTTCCCGCCAAATCTGCTGGACATTCCTGCGACCATGTAGACGATTGCTATTTCTTTCATTTTGTTTCCATTTTATTTCTTGAGTTGAACTTTTGCAGTTGAAACGTCTAGACCCGTTCCGGATCTGGTCATCATTTTTGTTTTTGAATTAAGCCTTTCGGGTTTAGACGCCCACACCAGGAATCGAACCTGGATATCCTTGCGGAAAAAGGTTTACTTGATGAATTATTTATTCATACATTCGAGACCTTCGCATTACCATTGTGCCATGTGGGCAAATTGAATTAAACAGAAAAAGAGAGATTAATAAGTTTTTGGTTGAAAAAGCATCAATGGCATAAACGAGGAAATATCAATGTCTTTGGGCATAGATACTATTAAATTATCTTGATGCACACTATCAAATGGAGGGCGAAGATTTAAAGATTATTTACCAAGAAGAATAGTATTATTATCTGTTCCAAATTAAAAATTACTGAACATAGCCCTTGTTGTTTTCCGGCGGGGCTATTCTGGGCATGGGGACGTGAGTTGGAAGGCCCAATTCTTCTTCGATCTGGAGAGCTCTCAAATTGCACTTTGTAAGAATCATGTTAAACAAGGGAAGGCGGATATCATCGGGGACTTTCTTGTTTTTCCACGATTTCAGAACTTCCTTAAATTTGGCTTTTTCCAGAATAGCGAGAATGAATCCTTCGAAAACAATTGCCGCGATGCCGGGATTGTAGTTTATTGTAAATTCAAATGAAAATTTCAAAACGTCTTTGTCTTTGACTAACTCGATTTTTTCTTCTGTTGTTGACTTCAGATCGATATTTGATTTTATCTCTAACTTCCCTTCCGGAGCTTTTTTTCTTTCTCCTGAGATTTTTGTAAAATTAAATCCAATTACTTGCATTTTAAAGAATTAAACTAGGTCTTCTTCGCTTACTACAACAAAATCGCCTATTGCAACAATTGAGTTGTGCGGCACGAGAAGCTCGTTTTCCCGCGTTCTTTCGAGATTTAGATTTTTAGTGTATGGTGTTGGATCTTTGACGGCTAATTGTATCAACTCGCCCGTTCTTGTTTCAAAGGTTATATCCTTAACTATCCCGAGGCGCTTGCCTTCTTTTGTCACAACCAGCTTTCCTACGATTTCACCAAACGGTCTTTTTTCCATTGACATGATAGATGCAGAATAAATTTGTTTATAAACTTTTCTGTGCTGCGTGATTAATGACTTTTTTTAGTTATCATTATTAGTTGATGAAAGGTGGGGCGACAGAGACAGACAAGCAGAATAAAAGAGCGAACTTTCCGTTTGTTTATTTTGGTGATTAGTGCAAATCCTCACTAAATTGCCACCCTCACAATACAAACGATTAACAAACCTGATAAATTATTTTTTTTAATTAATTGAATTTGTCGAATATTACAGCATATTTAACTTGAAATTTTATTATCAATAATACATTTTTCATTACAGACTAAATGTGTCTGATATCGCCTTTTTCATTATTATCATCGTAGTTTAGCTTGTTTTTAAGCTTTTTTGGTGCTAAAATGCATCAGTCACCTTTATCTTTATTAAGTTAAAGCGAACTTATATCTCATTATTAACCTAATTTTCGGGAAAAGTACTCACCCCCTTATTGCTTATGGAAAGATTTATAAAGAAAAAATGAATTAATTTTTTATTTATTTGGTTTATAAATATTTATATATTATATTATATATATTATATTATAGTATAGTAGTAGTGTTGTTTTGTTTTTGACGATGTAATAATGGCATTATTTTATTTTTCGTTTCCAGAGGAAATTTTATACTAAATTTTTCTTATTTTGTCTTTATTTTTTTAGAAATACAGGATTATCCGAGAAGCAGGAACGTAGGATAGACTTTTCCATGAGAAATGGTGGTGTGACTACTTTTGAGTTTTTTATGTATTTACTTTAAGATATAAAGATTTATATAAGAGCAACTTCTTGGAAAGAAGTTGGGAAGAACTTCCCGATTAAATGGAGAAAAAGATGGTGAAAAATCAAAAGATTTTTCTGCCTCTTTCGTTCATGAGGTGAACTTAAGATGGTGGAATTAGGCGCGATATTTGACATGTTTTCTGAGAATAATGTATTTCTGAATAAGATGGTTCTGCAGGATTCATACTTTCCAGAAACAATTTATCACAGAGACAGGGAAATAAGCCAGATTGCGAGCATACTGGCGCCTTCGCTCAGGGGAGAAAAACCAAGTAATTTGTTTATTTATGGGCTGACTGGAACAGGAAAGACGATTTCTGTGCAATTTGTAATGAATGAGATGCTGAAAAGAGCGAAAGATACCGACAAGAAACTTAGAATTGAATATTTGAACTGCAAGATGAAGAAGGTTGCAGATACGGAATATCGGATTTTGGCTGAGATGATAAAGAAGCTCGGCGGAGAGGTTCCTGCTACCGGGCTGCCGACGGATCAGGTTTACAACAGATTTATTGAACTCGTGGAGAAGGAGAGACAGCTTGTTATACTCGTACTGGACGAGATTGATCAGGCTGTTAAGAAAATTTCATCTGATTTTCTTTACAGCTTGACGAGAATAAGCTCGGAATTGAGCAAGTCGCAGGTTGGAATTGTGGGGATAAGCAATGATTTGAAATTTCTGGATATGCTTGATTCGAGGGTTAGAAGCAGCCTGAGAGAGGAGGAGATAACCTTTCCGACTTATAATGCTACTCAGCTTACGGAGATACTGGCGAAGAGGGCTGAGAAGAGCTTTAAACCCGGTGTAATTCAGGACGGCGTTGTTCAGAAGTGTGCGGCTTATGCGGCGAGGGAGCATGGGGATGCGAGGCGGGCGCTGGATTTGCTTAGGGTTGCGGGCGAGCTGGCTGAGAGAGAGGGACTGAGCAAGGTGGAATTGACGCATGTTGATATGGCAAATGAGAAGATAGACAAGGATAAGATGCTTGAGGTTATCAAGTCAGCGCCAAAACAGCTGCAACTAATTCTTTATTCAATAATTTCTTTGAGCGAAAGAAAAGACAACAAATTGTTTAAGGACAGCAAAAATCCTATTTTTACCGGAGATATATATCATCTTTATGGACAGATGTGCCAGAAGACGCGGACTGAAATGCTGACTCAGAGGAGAGTGGGGGATTTGATATCTGAGGTGGATATGCTCGGGATTATTAACGCGCATGTTATAAGCAAGGGGAGGCATGGAAGGATGCGGGAGATTACACTGTCCATTCCGGCTTCAGTTCTCGGGAAGGCGAATGTTATTCTGCAGGAAAGTTTAGGGTTGTAATATTGGAGAAAGGTATAGAGACCTGCATAGCTTATGTCGCTTCTATTGTGCAGTCCTCCTGTGAGAAATCTATCTGGAGTACGGCGACTATATGCGCTGTAAGTCACGCAGTTATCCATATTTGCAATTCTAAAGTTGCTAATTGATTTTCATGATTTTTTAATCTGGGTTGTAATATTTTTGAAGTCTGCATGACAGAACAATAATCTATTTATACTGCCAGCTTTTTTGAGAGTATTGCGTAAATAGGGTGTAGATATGAAAATCGAGATATTGAAATTTTGCATGGCGAAGGGGGTGCTGCTTGACAGGGAGGTTGGGGAGGCGCTGTCTAATCTCAGCGAGGAGATAGCAAAAGAGATAATTGAGCGGGCGAGCGTCATGAAGTGCAAGATTATTAACAAAAGTTTTTTTAGCGATAATGCAAAAAATCTTCTTGGGGTCAGTTCTGAGGGGTATTTTGAGAAATTATGCCTAACTCTTGGAATAAGCATAGAGATATCGAGAGAGACAGGAAAAATCAGTGATAATGCCAGCGGAAATACAATTGAGAGAGACAAGAAAAGACACATAAAAGTTCTGTATTCGGCGTCAAATCAGACGAAGAAGATAACTGTGAGCGATTTTACAAAATATTTCAGGGAGAGATACAATGTTATGAGGGCGGTTCTTCAGGAGAGACCGGAGCTTGAAAATCTTGTTTCTATAAACAAAATCGGGAATCAGAAGCAGGGATTGAGCATTGTCGGAATAGTGTATGCGAAGAGAATAACCAAGAATAAAAATTTGATGATTGAGATTGAGGATTTAACTGGAAAAATAAGCATTCTTGTGAATCAGAATAAAGAGGAGGTTTATGAAAAGGCGAAGGATATCATTCTTGACACGGTGATAGGGGTGAGGGGGGTTGGAAATAATGAGATGTTTTTTGTCAATGATATTGTTTTTCCCGAGGCTGTTCTTCGCGAGAAGAATTTGCTGAGCAGGGACGAGTCGGCTGCGTTTACTTCTGACGTTCATGTAGGAAGCAAGATGTTTAAGGAAAAAGAATTCCTGAAATTTCTAAGCTGGCTTAATGGGGAAGTCGGGGATGTCAGGCAGAGAGAGGAGGCGCTGAAAATAAAATATTTATTTATTATCGGGGACACGATTGACGGCATAGGGGTTTATCCTGGGCAGGAAAATTTGCTGAACATAAAAGATATAACTGAGCAGTACAAAAAACTTGCTTCAATGCTGAGAAGAATAAGAAGGGACGTGAGCATTATACTCTGTCCGGGGCAACACGACGCTGTTCGTGTTGCTGAACCGCAGCCTGCTCTTGGAAGGGAGTTTGCTTATCCTCTGCATGAACTTGAGAATGTCACACTAGTTTCAAATCCTGCGCTGATTGAAATTATGGATGAGGGGAGGAGGGGGATTAAGGTTTTAATGTATCACGGGGCAAGCATGGTGTCAATTATAAATAATGTTGATAGTTTAAGAGTTATCAGGGCGCACGATACTCCGAGCAAGGTTGTCAGGCATATTATCAAGAACAGACATCTCGCGCCGATACACTCGTCTGTTACTTACATTCCAGATGAGAAGCGGGATGAGCTTGCAATAACAGAAGTTCCGGATATAATTGCAACTGCTGATTTGCACAAGCCGGATGTTGATATTTATAATAATATTATGATAATCTGCTCGAGCTGCTGGCAGTCGACAACTCCTTTTGAGGAAAAAGTCGGGAATCATCCGGACCCGTGCAAGGTTCCGATTGTGAATCTGAGAACTCGGGCTGTGAAGATAATTGATTTTTCTGAGAGTGATGAAATCTCGCCAGAGCCGGTTGTGTCCAGAACTTGCGAGCAAAAAGGAGAGGAATTAGTTTGCACTGTTGCGAAGGAGGCGGGGAAATGAACGAGAGTATAGTCGAGGAAGTAAGAAAGTTTGTTGAGGAAGAGTGCCGGAAGCCAAGCAACAAGTATACCTATGAGGTGTATGATTTTCATATAGTTCAGGTTGTTAAATATGCAAAAGAAATAGCAAAAAAATTAAATGCTGATTTGGAAATTGTGGAATTAGCGTCATTACTTCATGATATTGGATTAGTTTGTTTTGGCAGGGAAAATCACCATATTACCAGAGCTGAAATTGCTGAAGAAAAATTAAAAGAGTTGAATTATCCTGAAGAAAAAATTGAAATTGTTAAAAAATGCATACTTAATCATCGAGGGAGTGTAAATAATCAGAAGAGCAGTGTGGAGGAGCAGATTATTGCTGATGCAGATGGCATGACTATGTTTGATAGGATTGAGGGAGTTTTTTTAGCGGCATTTGTTTACGAGAAGTTAGGGCAAATTGAGGCAAGGAAATCTGCGAGGCAAAAATTAATTAACTCTTACAATAAATTATCTGAGGACGCGAAGAAAATAGTGCAAAATAAATTTGAGGCAGCAATGTTGTTGTTGAGCTAACATGAACATCAATGAATATTTCAAGGAACTTGAGGATAAAGTTCATGTTGCGTACTCGGTAGCAGAGGATGCGAGAAAAAAAGGGCTTGACCCGAAAAGCAACGTGGAAGTGCCACTCGCGACGTCGCTTGCGGGGAGAGTTGCCGGTTTGATATCTACTGTCTATCCACAATTAAATAATCCCGCGCTTGTAAACAGAATTCTTGAGCTTGAGAAGCAGTGGGGAGCGTTAGATCCTGCAATCTGCCTGCAGATTGCCGAGGAAATTGCCAAAGAAAAGTTCTGCAAATTTTCTTCTCATCTTGAAGCTGTTGATGCGGGGATAAGAATTGGAATGGCATATATCACTCTTGGGGTTGTTTCTTCGCCTATCGAGGGGTTTACTGGATTTAAGCTGAAAAAAACGAGAGAGGGAAAGGATTATTTTGCAGCTTATTATTCGGGGCCGATAAGAAGCGCAGGAGGGACGGGAGCGGCTTTTTCGCTTGTTATTATTGACTATTTAAGGGAAGTTTTGGGTTATGCAAAATTTGACCCGGATGAGAAAGAGGTTAAGAGATTTGTGAGCGAGCTGTATGATTATCATGAGAGAGTTAATAATCTGCAGTATCTTCCGACCGAGGAGGAAATCTCTTTTTTAGCCCAGCATTGTCCGATTCAGATTGACGGCGATCCGAGTGAGGATAAAGAAGTTTCTAATTACAAAGATTTGCCTCGTGTTGAAACAAATTCTATCAGAAGCGGGGTATGCCTGACTTTAGGAGAGGGGCTTGCGCAGAAAGCGCCGAAAATTCTTCGATATGTAAAAAAATTACGGGAGAAGGGATTTAAACTGACTGATTGGGATTTTTTGGAAGGCTATGTTGAATTGCATAAGAAGAGAGAGTCGGGAACTTCTGACACTTCTCCGACGTATATCAAGGATTTAGTTGCGGGAAGGCCTGTTTTGGGGCATCCATCTGCATCTGGCGCGTTCAGATTAAGATACGGGCGGGCGAGAAATAGCGGATATTCGTGCCTTGCGATTCATCCTGTTACAATGCATGTTCTTGACGGGTTTATTGCTATCGGGACCCAGCTTAAAATTGAGCTTCCTACAAAAGGATGTGCTGTTGCTTCGTGCGACTCGATTGAGCCGCCTGTTTTAAAAATGAGAAATGGAAGCGTGAGAATAATTTACAATGACAAGGATGCGAAACAAATATACAAGGACATTGAGGAAATACTCTATCTTGGTGATTTGCTTGTGCCTTTCGGGGATTTTGCGAACAGGAATCACGCTCTTGTGCCTGAAGGATACTCAGAGCAGGCGTGGAGCATTGACTTGAAAAAAGCAGGATGCGAAGAGGAAATTGGGAATATTTACGGCGTTTCTTTTGACAGGAGTTTTGAGTTATGCAAAAAATTTAGGGTTCCGCTTCATCCGAAATACACTTTTTTCTGGAGCCAGATTTCATATGATGACTTTATTGCGCTTTTGGACTGGCTCGCTAATTCGAGGATGGACGGCAAAATGGTTCTTCCCTATAATAAAACTGAGCAGGAAAGATTCAGGAAGGGGAAGAGGGCTCTGGAAATTCTGGGTGTTGAGCATGAAGTTGCTACGGAAAATGTGATTATAAGAAAAGATGATGCTAAGGCGGTACTCACGTGCCTTGGAATTAATCCGGATTTAGCCGAGGAGATAAAAATTCTTGAGGGAGAAATTGTTGAGTACTGCAGAAAGATCAAGCATAACGAGAAAGTTCTTGAGCTGATTAATCAGTATTCACTTGCTGTCATTCGTGATAAGGCTGGAACTTTTGTCGGCACGAGGATGGGAAGACCTGAAAAGGCAAAGTTAAGAAAGCTTGTCGGCTCACCAAATGTTCTTTTTCCGATTGGCGAGGAGGGGGGGAGATTAAGGAGCGTTAATGAAGCAGTTTCTGTTGGGAGCGTTAAATCTGATTTTCCGCTCTATAAATGCGAGAAGTGCGACAGAGAAACTATTTATTTTATATGCGAGGAGTGCGGGGGCGAGTGCAAGAAAATGTACAGCTGTCCGGAATGCAAACAGAAATTTTTTATGGAGCAGTGCCCTGAGCATTTGAAGGGAGTAGGCTACAGCAACAGAAAAATTGACGTTAAGCATTATTTCAACAGCGCGGTTAAGAGGCTGGGGCTTGTTGGAGAGGAGGTTTGTCCGTTGATTAAGGGAGTGCGGGGAACGAGCAATGCGAATCATGTTCCTGAGCATCTTTCAAAGGGATTGCTGAGAGCGTTGTTTAAGCTGTGCGTCAATAAGGATGGGACAATAAGGTATGACGCGACTGAAATGCCGCTTACTCATTTTAAGCCGAAAGAGGTTGCTGTGAGTGTTGAGAAATTAAAAGAGATGGGGTACGCGAAAGATGCTTATGGAAATGAACTTGAAAATGACGAGCAGATTTTAGAATTATTTCCCCACGATATTATTCTTCCGTGCTGTCCTGATACTCTGGATGAAAAAGCGGATGATGTTTTTGTAAATATTGCGAGGTTTATTGATTCTTTACTGCTGAGATTTTATAAGAACAAGCCGTTTTATAACGTCCGGAGCAGGGACGATTTAGTCGGGCAACTTGTGTGCTGTATTGCGCCACATAACTGCGCAGGTGTTGTCGGGAGGATAATCGGATTTTCAAAAAGCCAGGGGCTTGTTGCTTCTCCATATATTCATGCTGCTATGAGGCGCGACGCTGATGGCGACGAGGCGGCAGTGATGCTTCTGCTTGACTTGCTGCTTAATTTTTCGCGGGAATTTTTGCCAGCACACAGAGGGGGGACGCAGGATGCGCCTCTTGTCCTGAATGCGAGGATAAGGGCGGGGGAGGTTGATGACATGATATTTGACATTGATATTGTTAAAAATTATCCTGCTGAACTTTACGAGGCTGCTTCCCGGGGCGAGCATCCGTCAAAGGTTAAGATTGAGCAGATTAAGAACAGGGTTGGGAATAATGAATTTGGCGGATTATGGTATACTCACGAGACAAGTGATATCAACGACGGATTTTTGTGCTCGAATTATAAGAGGCTGCCGAATATGAGGGAGAAAGTTTCCCGCCAGATGGAGCTTGTTGAAAAAATAAGGGCTGCTGATACGATGGATGTTGCGAGATTAGTTATTGAGAGGCATTTTATACGGGACATCAGGGGAAATTTAAGAAAGTTTTCACAGCAGGAGTTCAGGTGCACTAAGTGCAATCAGAAATTTAGGAGGCCGCCTCTTGCTGGAAATTGCACGAAATGCGGGGGAAATATTATATTTACAATTTCAGAGGGGAGCATAATAAAGTATCTTGAGCCGGCTTTGAACCTTGCGAGAAAGTATCACGTTCCTCCGTATGTTCTTCAGAATTTGGAATTGACTAAGAGGTATATTGAGAGCATTTTCGGAAGGGATAAGGAGAAGCAGGCGGAATTGGAGAAGTGGTTCTGAAAATTGAAGAGAGTGTTATACTTTAATAGTATACTTGCAATCATATAAAAGCTTAAATATTGCGAGTTAATCTAGGAGATATGAACGGATTAAAAAAACTAATTTCGGCAGGCGTGATTGCTGTTGGGCTTATGGGCTTGCTTGGGTGTGACAAAGAAAAAGATGCTCAAGTGGAGCGTGTGGAGTATGCTTCTTTAAGGTATCGACCTGCTTCTGCGCTCTCTTTAGCTTGCGGAGATATTGATGGAGATGGAGTAAAAGAATTAATTGTGGCTGATGCTCGGGTTGTTAAAGCATATAGGGCTGATGGAAAAGGCAAGTTTGTTGAGGCATCTATTATTGTTAAGCCTGATGGAGTATCCGCGGGCGATGAAGCTACATCTCGCGGGGCAGTGTCTGTTGTTCTTGACGATGTTAATAAAGATGGATACATAGATTTAATAATGGGGGATCAGAAAGGCATTGCTGTTTTTTATAACGATGGGAAAGGAAATTTTCATCAGTAGCCTTTAGGGAAGAGATAGTCCTGTATATCTGTTAAAATTAGCTCTTATCAGAAGCGCATTAATTGGCGCGGGGCTGATTAAATAATTTTGTTCTGATTAATGTTAGCTGATTGCACATTGTCTGGCAGGGGCAGTAATTATGTGAGTAAAGGCAAGAGGGACAAATCTTTTTTTGCTTTATTTAGGTTTCTGTTGTTTTTTAAAGTGGTGACAAAACGAAAGAGTTAAATAGGGGGAGGGGGTTATAGTTAACCTTAATCCGCTTTTATTGTTTATTCCTGTAGTTTGTTAAGCGAGGGACTTTAAATTATCTTTAATCACAAGTTGTGGTTGGGCAGGCAGGGCAACATTAAAGTTAGGGAGATTTCATTTGGGATTAAAAGTAATAGCTCTTTTTATCACAACTTAATTTAAAAAGGCAGGAAATTTCCAGAGATATGGGCGGGGTATTTGGAGTTGTTTCTGAGAAGGATTGTATGAAAGAGGGTTTTTACGGTGTCGATTATCACTCTCATGTTGGCACATCGTACGGAGGCATGGCTGTTTGGAATGCGAGAGGACCGCACTACAAGATACACGAGTTATTTAATGACTCTTTTAGGAGTAAGCTTGAGGGTTTTGCAAACGGGAACAGTGGGAGGATTGTTGTAGGCGCAATAAGCGATACTGAGGAGCAGCCACTAGTGCTTAAGTCTCATCTTGGGGCTTATGTGCTTGTTGGTGTCGGAAAGGTGGGTAATCTTAGAAAACTGGCTGGAGAGCATAGGAGGAGCGGAAGCCACACTTTGATGGCAAATGGAAAGGTAAATCCTCTGGAGATTGTTGCGTCTCTTATTGATGAAGGAAGTGATTTTGCAGAAGGAATTGGAATTATGCAGGAAAGAGTAGAGGGCTCGTACACAATGCTGATAATGACTAAGGAGGGAATTTACGCCAGCCGCGACAAACACGGAAGAACCCCTCTTGCTTTAGGAAGGCGGGGTCGGGATGTTGCTGTTGCTTCTGAGAGCTGTTCTTTTCCAAATTTAAAATTTAAATTTGAGAGAAATTTGGGGCCAGGAGAGGCTGTTTTTATTGACAGGAATGGAGAGGTGTCTCAGATTAAGAAGCCTGATGAGAAAAATTTGGAGATATGCTCCTTCTTGTGGGTGTATTATGGATTTCCTGCTTCAACTTATGAGGGGGTTAATGTCGAGGAGGCAAGATACAGGTGCGGGAAGATGCTGGCTGCCCGGGAGAGGGAGAGCGGAAGATATGACATAGATGTTGTTGCGGGAATTCCGGATTCTGGAACAGGGCATGCTCACGGATTTGCTAATGCGTCAGGCATTCCGCACGAGAGGCCTTTTGTCAAGTATACTCCGACGTGGCCGAGAAGTTTTATGCCGCAGGATCAGAGTGTACGGGATTTAGTTGCTAAGATGAAATTAATACCGATAGCTGAACTGATACGGGGAAGAAGCTTGCTTTTTTGCGAGGATAGCATTGTGAGGGGGACGCAGCTTAAGGATACTATTCAGAGGCTGTACGATGCTGGAGCAAAACAGGTTCATATGAGGCCTGCGTGCCCGCCATTAATCTATGGATGCAAATTTTTGAATTTTTCGAGAAGCAAGAGTGTTCTGGATTTGGCTGGAAGAAGGGCTATTGACGAGATGGGAGATGACGAAAGAAACCTTTGGAAGTATGCTAATCCTGACTCGAGAGAGCATAAAAAAATGGTGGAGAAAATCCGCGCGAGATTGAATCTGACCAGTCTGAGATATCAGAGGCTGGATGATTTGGTTTCTGCTATTGGCTTGCCTAAAGAAAAATTGTGCACTTTCTGCTGGGATGGGCGCACTAAGTGCGGGAAGAGGTAGATGTTTTACATTTATTTCTTAAGATCAAGGCAGTGAATATTGACAAAAAACACTGAAGACAAAAATGTGCCATCAGGATAAAGATAACTTTGAGTTAGTTGCCCAAGGGCGATACTTGGGTAAGTAAAAACGTTTCCACTTCAAGATGCGATGTTCAAAATGGCAAAGTGGAAACGTTTTGCGAGGGCGATTAGCATACTACAAATATAATAAAATACTTGGAAGCATTAAGCAGCCCATTAAATTCGTTCTTCTTTCGCCTGACTCGATTGCAAAGATTCCTGTGAATGTTGAGGCGAAATAAATCGCGAATCCGATGATTCCTGAGAAAAGGATGACTGATAACGAGAGGATGGCGAGAATGGCTAGTGAGAGTTTTTGATAGTTTATTTTGGTGATTGATGATGAGAATATCTTCGCTGTTTTTATTGCTATGAAGAATGCTGCAAATGAGGAGAGAATTATCACTGCGATGATTATTCCGAGAGTCTGGATAGTGAATGAACTTGAAATATCCGAGATTGCGGCTGCTGCGCCGGTTCTCGCCTTGTCAATTGAGTATAAAGTTATGAATGAGAGGGCGAGAACCAGTATATTCACGTTTCCGAGGAGCATAAGGAATCGCTTGCCCGAATTTTCTTTATCTTCATCATGGAATGTTGAGCCGATTATTGCCGCCTGACTGGAGCCGAGGGCGGGAAGGAAGGCGCATAGTGGAGAGGCGGCGAGGGAGGCGAATAGCGTGGATTTGATGTCTTTTGAATTTATTTCTGGTTTTGTTATTTGCTGGGGTTTTAGCTTTTCTTTTTTTCTGATGCTTAAAATTAAACTTGACGAGCCGAATAATCCTGAGAGAAGGGGGAGGAGGGGCTGGTTTAGAGGAATCAGGAGAGTGATTATTCCGAGGAAGCCGGCTAACGCGAAGATAACTACAGAGGTTAGCTTATTTTTGTTATTTACGAGCATGTAAACTGAGACTGAAATGAGAATGAGGAGCATTACGAATTTCAGATAGAAGAATATTTTTGGGATAATGAAAAGGAAGACTGGAGTGAGGAGAATTAAAAGCGGAACTCCGAGAAGGCAGCCCGTTAGTGCATATCTTGAGGCTTCGTATCCTCTGCCTTCGAGGAGGAATTTGTGTCCTGGGAGGACTGAGAGCGCCGATTCATCTGGCGCTCCGAGGAATACTGAGGGTATAAAGTCGAGAAAGGTGTGGGCGATTGACATGCTTGTTATGAATACTATTATTGCGAGAGGGGAGAAGTGGAGAAGGAGGGAGGCTAGAGAGGAAATTACTATTGCTGCGACGAGGTTGATGTGGATTCCGGGAAGGAGGCCTGTGATGACTCCTATTCCTATCCCGAGTAAAATAGCGACGATAATTTCGATTATCATTGTTGATTAATATGAATGCCTGGGCATTATTAAATATTTTTGCCGCGGGATGCATATTAAATGGATTTGATAATTACTTCTTCTAATTTCTGTATGCTTTTTTCTATTTTGTCGTATGTAAATTTTTGTATATAAAGTATATGAAATTGTGCAGCCACAATATTTAAGATTATATGAACTCAAGGCATATTATGAAGTCATTCAAGCATTATGAGTTAGAACTGCTGAAATCAGGGAAAGTTTCAAAGCATTCTACAAAGACGAGAGGTAAAATATACGACAAAGGAAAAGTCTACCTATCTGATAATACATTTACAAATAAGGATTACGAGCTTTATAGTTTAGGCGATTTATCCATCGAGGAAGTATTTAGCACAATTAATGGAAAGGGGTTGCTCATATTCTTCCTAGAGCATATAAAAAAAAGAGAGTTATTGGACGAGGGAAAGACTTTGGCAGTTAGAGCTGCCCGGCATTAACTTGT
>ORJL010284197.1_pt1 | contig 45087 bp, 37 predicted proteins | sample 1779941 | NCBI WGS metagenome assembly ORJL01 (sample SAMEA104232317, study PRJEB22302) | groundwater metagenome | biome: forest; feature: aquifer; material: groundwater | place: USA | collected 2011-08-07 | depth 5.8 m | reverse complement strand
GTTCTTGTTCGCGGGGGACTTTGTGCCGAATGTTCGCAGGGTGATCTTTCTGTTGGTCTCCGGCGGAAGAGGAGTTGATAGAATATTCTTCAGCGCGGTCTTGATCGCATCTATCTTTGTCGTCTGTCCGATGGGGGCGTTCATGCTTCCGGATGCGTCGATTATTATTTCGATGTTAGCGTTTGGTTTTACCGCCCTGACCTGCGCCGCGACGATCGGTGTCGCTGGAGTTGACTGGGTCGGTGCTGTTTGCTTATTTTCATCTGTCGCAGCACCCGGAGCTTGGGATTTAACATCTGCTTGCTCCGCCATTTGCATCACAGGAGTTTCGATCACCTGCTGAACTGCGATCTTCTTCTCCTTCGGCTTAGAGCAGGCAGAAAAGATCATTAAGGTCGCTAAAATAATTGAAACAATTCTCATAATATAAATCGCGAGCCCCAAAGGGGCGAGCGATCTCCCCAGATAGTGCCATGCTTCATCTTCGCTCTCCCCCATACGCCCATATTCTCCAATCCCGTTTCTACCAGAGAAGCGTGGCACTTGGCACGCCTTCTCCCATAGCCTCGTTATGCAAGGCGTGGCACTTACACCCGACCTTTCTACCACGTTCCTTTTCTCCAATCAATTTAAAAAAAACTTAAATCTATTTCTAATTTGTCTTGCGAACTATGTGATTTTACGATAGAATAATAAGTAGAAGATTCGGTGATTATCCGAACAAAGAACGATTAAGGGGGGAGAGGGTGCCTGATCCTGCAAATTATCAAATCCTATCCATGGCAGTTTCAACATGGATCGTAGTATTTGTTGGTTCATTAGCTTTATTTGTTTTGAGTTTTCTTTTTTTCAGATGGAACAGGTGTTCGTCATTCGTCAGACATCATCTGACAAAGAACGGCCCTTACGATTACAAAGAGATCTTCAGGGACTATCTTTTTCACATCAATTCCATTGAAGACAAGCGCAGCCTTTATCATGCGATCCTGAAGGTCGTGTGCGATATCGTTTCAAGCAGTGACGCCTCGCTCCTTTTGAAGGACAACGGAGATTACACCGTTAAAGAATCGCTCGGGTCAAAGCCGGCATCGTTTCAAGTCGGCGACATCAACGATTTTTTAAGATGGCTGAAGGAATATAAACACACGATCTCCCGCCACGAACTTGTGAACGACAAGGATTTTTCCCGGATCAAGGGCGATGGGCTGCAATATTGCGTCCAGTTCCATGCGGAGGCGTGTGTTCCGCTCTTCACCGGCGGCAAACTCCTGGGAGTGATAAATATCGGCTCGCGCGCGAAGGGCGAGCTCTTTGACAAACAGACCAAGGAACTTCTGGATATCCTGGCAGGGCAGTCCGCGGTCGCGCTTCACAACGCAAGCCTTTATGAGGATGCCGTCAGAAGGAACATCCAATTGCAGGAGGTCGGGCGACTCAAAAGCCAGCTCCTTTCAAATGTCTCGCACGAATTCCGCACGCCCTTGAACAGCATCATTGGCCTGGCCGACCTGATGGCGGAAGGGGGCGACGGGGCGATCACCACTGAGCAGAGGTCCCATCTGCAGATGATCTCTCTTTCAAGCAAGCGGCTTTTGGAGACGGTGAGTTCCATGGTCGATCTGGCAAAGTTGGAAGCGAACCATCTGTCGCTGAACGTAAGGCGAGTGAACGTTCCAAAGCTTGTTTCAAAGATCGCCGATAATGTGAAGATGAACAAAGAGACGACGTTGAAACTCGCTTTGGCAAAAGAGACCCCGTCGATCTATGGCGATGAAGGCTGGCTTGAAAAACTCTTTTCGCATGTGATCAGCAACGCGGTGAAATATACGCCCAACGGCGAGATCGTGGTGGACGCCGAAAAGAGCGGGGAGATGTTGAAGGTCGGCATTCACGACACCGGCATTGGCATCGCGCCGGAAAAGCAGGGGATGATATTTGAGAGCTTTTCGCAGGCGGACGGGGGCGTGGACCGCAAATACGAAGGGGCAGGCATTGGCCTGGCAATATCAAAGAAGGTCGTTGAGCTCCACGGCGGCCGTATCTGGCTGCATTCCGCTCCGGGCAGAGGCTCGCACTTCTATTTTACCCTCCCATTAAAACCCATCAAACTAAGAGCGGTGGAGTTGAAGAATTAACCAATAATATCAAAAGGATATGTTTTTGGGGTCAGACTTGAGTTATTGAGTTTAGCCGCAGCTAAACTCAATAACTCAAGTCTGACCCCAAAAACGAAAAAAGTTAGCAACATTTTCTGGGATATGCCGATAATAATATAGAAGGTTTAATTTTATGGTAGATAAAGTTCCAGGCCAGCTTCCATATGTTCCGGTCTATGATCTTGTGACCGAACCGGTTCAATACACATTCTTTGATACATCCTCCGTTGTTAAGGAGCTCTATATCGATGAAGGGGGTGTATTGGATATCGAGAGATTTATTTCAGACCTTGAACAGATAATAGATAGATATAAAAAGTTTGAGGAGCTCGAAAAAAATGGCGCCCATTACACCAACCTGGGAGAAAGAGAAGAGTCATCAGATGCCATCCTCGCCTCGCAAATACTAAGAAAGATAAGAGCCGCCGGTCCTGGTACCGAGGGGATCGACATGTTATCGGGCCTCCAGTTTGTCATAGGTGGGGAGCTCTATTATCGTTTAAAGGTTATGCTTGAGATAAGAAAAGATGAAAAGCTCTTTCTTGGGAGGGGAGCCCCATTTGATGGAATGAAGACAGCCCTGGCCAGGTACGGTGTGAATCCTCAAACGGTCGCCTCATTAAAGAAACGCATAGGTTCTGACTATTTTGGCAGACTGGAAAAGCTTTTTGTTAAGACGGCGGCCGTTGGAATGTATGAAGGAAGAACCGAAGATGTAGTGAAATTTGTGGTAGATATTATTACTTATGGTGATGATGGGAACCTCTATTCGATATCAAAGCGATTTAAACCGGTCTTTCAAAATCCAGATTATTTTCCGTCGTGCGGAGACGTTACGTTGCCAACACATCCAATTGAAAAGATTCAGACAGAGGCCGGCTATCAGATATATTGCGGGTTGAGGGAATTTTTGGAAAAGGATGTAAAAGGGGAACACTCCCCCCATCAGGCCATTTTGAATAATACAAAGGAGACGGCAACGTTTCAGATAACACTGCCGGACGAAATCAAGGTATTAGAAGGCGCGACACAAGTTTTTGAAGGTGTATTTTCAACCAATGTTATAGGGGCTGAATTCAGCGAAGCCTTTCAGTTCGACGTCCCAAAGGGGGCAGAAGGCAAGATGTTTTTTAAATATGACCATGATGGCAACCGTCTAACAATCAAAGCTGTAAACATTGAAAATGATCATGAACAGTACAAAGTTGGTATCAGGCCCAGTTTTACGGTTACAAATCTGGATGTTCAACATCCGTTATACAGACCGGAGCTATCAGATGATAGCACAGTAGCATTGGTTAACGAAAATGAACCTCCGCGGCTGGTTGTTAAAGGTCCTTCGCATATCTTTGAAGGAAACATTTTTTGTATGGATGCCGAGGTGGTGGACCCCGAAGGAGACCCGACCGAACTCAGCTGGAAGCAGGTCGAAGGCCCGTCCGCCACGCTGGTGGAACATGAAGATGCAAAGCGTGTTTGTGCCAGGGCTGACGCAACACATCAGGTAGAAAAGCCATTTCATTTTAAGGTGGCGGCCGTGGATTCCGTGGAAAGGTGGCCATGGCTATCAGCCATGACCACAGAAAAAGAGATTGAGGTCTTTAATCTCCCAAGTATCTCAATGGGCCAGGATATAATAAATCTTCCACCCGAGGTGATCGTTGCACTCACCGATCCCAAAGGCGATCCCATGTCGGCTGTTGCCCTAGCAAATGAGACCAGCCTCTATATCTTTTTGAGGCTGCCCGAGCCACTTGATAGATATGCCTACGATATTATGGCACCCATTGCAAACACACTAAATCTGGACGGCTGTGCCGGAAATGTTACTGCGCGGAAGTGGGCTCAGTTCAAGAGGGTGCCAAGCGATGGAAATATATTGGCGTATTATACAGAGTCTAAAATCGGTGAGTGGATCCAATTAGGCAAATATTCGTTCAGACGCGGCGGTTCCAAAGTCTCACTTGAGCACATGGAGAAACCGATATGGGCAACCATTCCGGTAAAAGGAGAGATCGAGATCAAAGACGGCGCGCGGGCGGTCAAAATATCCGCAGGGATCGGAGATAGAATCAGCGATTCAGTTATCAGGATCCCTTTGAAAATTTCAAATGCGGTGCAAAAAGAAGAAGAAGTGCTGCAACTTAAAGAGGAATTGCCGGTTACAGTTAAGATCTCCGGATCGTCAAGAGTTGGAAATGTAGTATTATCAACGACAGTAACGGCTAAACGTCAAAATATCGAAGAAGGAGGCAATGCCCTCTATTACATAGACATACCGCTCCCCGAATCCTACACAATTGAAAATAGCGATATGGACCTCTACCTATCTGTTCAAAATAGACTGGGTGAAGAGGCTCAACTGAGAATCAAAAGGAAACTGCATTCCAGAACGGCATCTATATTTAATGACCTGGATATCTCTCTACCCCCAAATTATATCGCCCTCTTTCCATGGTACATGATCTACTTGAATGCCGGCCGTAAACTTCAAAAGTACATGCCTTATCTTGCACAGGGGAAACACGATTTCACACTGGCTTCAAGGGGAGGGGGCAGTAAAGTTCAATTGGCATCGGAACGCAGTTGGACAAAGCACGAACCGGAGTCGTTAATGGTAAAAATACCAGCCGGTGTGTTTGGTCATTATTCCCAATCCCTTGTAAGGAGTCTGAAGGGAAATGATGGTAAAATATCAGGGCTCAGCAGTTTCCTCCTGCCGGTCGATATCTCCCAGCCTGACCTAGTCGATCCTTGGAAGGCCGATATTACTTGGAGTAGGGCGCTTGAAGTTTCATCGTATTTTCCAAAATATCCCCAGGCGCCGGAGCTTGTGAAAAAAGAAGAAGAGCCGGAAAAGGATATTAATCCTCTCTATGCCATAGGCGGATTATTTTATCTCTTGAAGAAGGCCTTGGAAATATCGATGGAGGCGCTTGGTAACATGCTCAAATACGGCGATGGTGACGTTAAACCCGCAGGAATTACTCCAGTCGGGGAAAGTGCAAAGGCAGGAGAGACCTTTTATCTCAATCTCTTTGTTCCATCCAAAGAAGGGATTTATGATCTAAAGGAAGTCTATTATGCCGATGGGGATACGCCAAGAGAATTGTCAAGAACGTTTACGGTAGAATTTGTCGATCGATTGGGAAATAGTTATGCCACGGGGGCTCAAAAGGCAGAGAGGGTAGATCAAAACAATTATCGATTTGCTTTCGAAGTTCCAACGATCCTTCTTTCCGGGGAACATACGGCAACCGTAAGGATTAGGAGGCCGATATCCGCAAATTTCGTCGTTAGTTATTCTTCCCCGGAAGATACAGAGAAAAAAATATATACAAAAGAGACATTTGTAGAGGTTTTTAAAGGCGGAGCGGTGATCGATCTAAGGGGCCTAAAGATCATAGGAGCAGAGGATAAGGAGCTAATGGAAGGACAAGGGGGTGTTAAGAGAGACAAGGTGGAAAAGAAGGATTGATTTTATGATAAGAGAGGTTTTTGCAAAAATCGCAGAGATCGTCACTATTGCCGGTATGGGCGAAGCCAAGCCCATCCGCAATAGAGTTGTGGTGATATCTGCCAGTGAAAAGGAACCTGAAAAACAACTGACCGGTCTGCTTGATCGTGTCAAAAAGGCGGGGAGCGGGCATTATGCCTTTTTGCTGTTCAGCGCAGACTGGTGCGGGGGTTGCCGTCAATACGAACCTTCATTCTACAAGCAGGCAAGAGAAAGCGACGGCAAGAACCTTTACATAGAGACCTCAAATGAAAAGCTAATAGATCTTTACGGCATTACAGGGATCCCCGCCGTGTTGATTTTTGACAGCCTTGGCGGGGTTAGTCGTGTTGAAGACCTTGGAGTTGAGCTAGAAAAAGTGGCAGAGGCTCGAAATGGCGTAGACCAATATCTTGATAATCCAGGTGCATCTCTTGATAAACAGACAGACAGAAAAAAAACAACTCGGTATGGAATTATGTTTATGGGGACCTCTGCGACCGCAGATGCGGTTACTCTTAAGGAATTTGGCATAGTGCGAGATTTAACGAACACCTGGCTCAAGTTTGGATATGATCATATCTTCCTCTTAATGTATGCCAATAATATATGGCAAGATGATAAACGGGTCTCCGTATTAACTCCCACAAATGCGAGCCTTAAACAAGTCGTTGGTGCAATGATCTTAGCGGGGTTGGATGATAATGACAGAGTGGATATCAATGTCTTAGGTCATGGCGACGGAAGAGGGATGGGTCACTACCTGGGCAATGAAGTCTATACGTCCGATTTTGTTTCAGTGATGAATAGAATCCCACCGCCCGTTTCAAGGGTGATGAGGCTTACCCCTTGCAGGGGGGCAAGTTTTCTGGAATTTAGCGGAGTAAGGGATGACAATGATCTGGTAGTTGCATATTCCGGCAAAAGGCTGGAAACGATCATGGAGGGAGAGGGCGTAAAGTCGAGCCCGGAAGATAATTTTCTAGATACAAGGGACCTTGGAGTGCTGTACGCAGGAGATGTTGACGGCGATGGTATAACGGCCAATTGGGAAATGTTCTGGGAGGGAATGACCTGGAGCACGATTGTTCGTGAACTTCCCTTTACAAGGGGCTTTGTCTATGATCCAGGTCCAAGGTTTATTGACATGGGCTTTGGCACCGAACCCGCGAAAAAGCCGTTCAGCAGCGATGTTAAGGAAATAAGTAATATAAGTGATTATGTGGAACTCCTGGGGACTGGCATAAAGAGGGGCATCTTAGTGGTTGGATATAATATGTCCAAAGAAGAAGAGTCCCAGGTTCCGGCCGAGCTAACAAGGCTCGCTCAAGAATACAATGGATGGACCCAATTCGCCTTTTTGGACAAAAAGACAGCTGCAAATGCGCTGGCCTATGAAGGTGTCTGGATAGAGAAGCTAGACAAACCTGTCTTTAAGATATTTTTTGTTGGGAGCAATGAAATGGGGTACAAGGACAAGTTGTTTGACTTAGAAGCAATGGTAACCGAACTGGCGGACCTCAGGCGCGGCAAGCACGTAGTTGAAACTGAATAAGGAAAAATATTAGGGATTGTTAAGGATCGCCCTTATTTCGTGCTGGAGCCAGATATCCGTTGTTTCTGACTTCAATCTTATGAGGGATTCTGTTCCCTGAGCCCCGGAAGAACCAAGGTATTTTACGGCGTCATAGCGCAGTTGCTCGCTCTCAGAGTCCATTACCAAATCTACAATATTGCCAAAGCCTACATCTTCTCCCATCTTGATAAGGGCCTTTGCCACTTCGAACCTAACGCGGTCATCATTTGATTCGATAGCTAGTTGTACCAACTCATTTCTTGCCCTAGTTCCCAACGCAACCAATCCCCTTGCCGCCTCAAGTCGCATCCAGTCATTGGTTGATTTTAGTGCAATAATTAAGATAGCGCTTCTTGCCGGCAGGCCGATGTTTATCAGCTTACGCAGCATTTCTCGCGAGGCCAAAGGATCTGAAGCAATCGCAAGTGCTATCTCAGCGATCTTATCACCTCCGAAATCCTCCATCATAGATGCCAGCGCAATTTGGGCCCTCTTGCGCATGACATCATTTTTTGTCTTTTGTGCAAAGATTTTTAAGGCATCCTTTGCCTCCTTACCCATTTCAATAATTGCCTTACCGGCCTCCGCACGAATGGCAGGGTCCTCATTCTTCAAGGCCTTGTCCAAGAGACTCTTGGTGTTGCCCACGGCCTTGTCCTTCTGGATATCTGCCATGGGCTTTAGTGCGACTTCATAGGCTGGCAAACTGTCTATGAGTTTAAGGTAAACAGAAATCCCCTTAAACCGGCCGTCTCGTATCGCATCGGGGAGGTAAGGGACCTTGGCCTTATCGTCGTTAAGACCATCGTCATCCGTTAGTACCACTACCTCTCTAAACGTGTTTTCCTTTTTGCTAAAATAGCTAAAGGCCGACTTAACCGATTCGCCTACCGGTTCCGTGCCTCCGCGAAACCTGGTAGAACCAAGTTTATCAAAAAACTTGACCAGATTCTTTTTATTCATCTCTCTCAAGGGAATGACCAGTTCTATGTCCCCATCATCGCCGAAGTTCATCAGGCCGATACTTACCGATCTGGCGCCGCCTTCTTTTAATTCTTTGATCAGTTTAGAAACGCTCCTCAAAGTCAAGACAGTAGCCGGCTCCATGCTTCCTGAAACGTCGATATCAAACATGAGCTCAACATCTTTACCTTCGAACGATTCAGTGGGCCTCTTCATCGCCTCTCGGATCATTTTTATGAAATCTTCAGCGTCGCGATCACCTGGTCCTTCGACCTCCTCTTCTAGTGGCCTGGGTTTAGGTGCTGGAGGCAGGTTGGTATCTATGGGTCTGCGCTCGCTGTTTATGGCATACTCTTCATGGCGCCTCATTTTTTCTTCATCACTGTCAAAGGTCCAAAGGTCCAGCACATAGAGCCCGGTTGGGTTACCGGAACCACTTCTAATGTGATTCGATGTGTACATTTTAAGCGGTGCGCCATCAGAAAGGGCCAGAAGGGTCCTCTCAAGGTCGATGCCTACAAGACTTGGCGCGTTAATGTAGCCATCGTGAAGATTCACCGGTATTACTATGAACCTGTTATTTCCAAAAAACGGGCTGGTAGAATCTGTTAAATTGGCGATCTGGTATTTGCTGTTGCTTTTGTCGGCTATGGTGATCTCCTTTTTGCCGATATCAACGGCCAAAAAATTTCCTTCCAATAGAAAGAGTTTCTTTTCATCGAATTTGGAGATGATGATAGGCCTTCTCAAGGCCTTGCCACCCCTCCATCTTAATATCAGGTAAAAATCGTTATCTATCTTTTCAACCTGAACAACGTGGTCACTGCAGACGAACATTTTACGGAATGTCTGATTTGCGATTTTGACATTTTCTGGTACTGCCTCGCCACTCACAGCGGGATCAGAAGGTTCTACATATGTGTCCTCTGGACGGCACTGAACTTCGTCGAAGGCATTTCCCGCCTCAGGCAGTTGCGCAAAGTCATAAAATCTGACAGCTGGTTGGTTTTCGAGTTTCATAGGCTTCACCGTAAGTTATCGGCGTTTGGCAGAAAATGTTGCTCGAAAAATGCGCCACAATCCGACACTTTAAAAAAGTGTAAGGGTTTCGGGTAGTTTTTGACTTATTTTTTTCAAAAAATCGTGTTTTTGGGCCCCCGTTTTTTCAAACCGAGGCCTGTTTGCCCTATGTTTTACGCCTGCGTTCGCCTGACGCGGTGTTTCGCATACGAACATATCTTTCACACTTTTCTAAACGGTTTCGCAGACCTGCACCTCTTCTAAAAAAAATCACTGTCGAATTGGGGTTGAAAAAAATGCGCTTGCGGATTTTGGCAGTTCTGGTAGGGGTACGGGCATGAAAAAAGAACCCAAAGCCATGATCAGGACCCCTGTCAAGGATCTTAAAAAAAGCGATTCAATTGAGCACTATAACGCAGTTCTGCTGGAAGATATCAAGTCAAAGATGGAACAGGTGATTGAGGTAACGGAAACAACTAAAGAATCCATTCATAAGGAGATGAATGAGTTCCGTGAAGAAGTTAATCAACGTTTTGATATGGTTGAAAGCGTTGTCCGCGCTCACAGCGGCCAACTGCAAAATATTGAAATAACTCTAGCTGGCCACGGAAGACAACTTACCGATCATGGAAAACAACTTACCGATCATGGAAAACAACTTACCGATCATGGAAAACAACTTACCGATCATGGAAAACAACTTACCGATCATGGAAAACAACTGACTGAAATTAATAAACACGTAACCGAACACGATACAAGATTCGATAAACTTGAAACAGACGTCAAGGAAATTAAAGTCACCGTTAAACGGTTAGATGAAAAGATGTCCGACGACCATGAGGAACGAATTGCCGCCCTTGAAAAAAGCCTGACAGCTCACGCATAGATAACATCTCCCATCCCCGAAAGGTGTTTAAAACAGGCCGCTATAACATCCAAAATGCAGCAAAATGTGGTCAAGGAAACGGAGGCCAAAATGTTTGAGATCAGGCGGACAGAAAGTGGGACACTAAATATCAATGATCTGGACCTTCAGGATGCCGAGGCATACAACAACTTCACCTCTCTTGTTCATGGCGGCAAATGGGAGGACGCAATAGCGCTCTCCAATGACGTGTTAAAGCGCTGGGTCAAAAATGGCTTTGCGTTCTCCCAAATATACAGGGTTTTCAATAACCTTGGCGTCTGTTGCCTTAAAATAGGGAACATACCGGAGGCCAAAAGGCTCTTCGAAATGGCCATTGATATCAAACCTGATTATCAGCAGGCCAAGAATAATTTGAATGCCATAAACAAGACGGACCCAATGGAGATGATGATGGAGTCGCTTTTACAGAAAAAACTTGGCGATGACTGGCGAAAGAAGGCCGGGGAAAATCTTAAAGAACGCAAAGGGAATGAATGGACGGAAAAGAAGATCGAGGCCCTTTCCACGGATGCCATCGTTAAAAAACTCCACGACCTTGGCATAGAAACGAGTATGGAGACTTTTAAGTCGCTTGCTCAAAATTCTATTTCGGCCGAGGATATTGTCAAAAAAGAATGGGATCCTATTTCAAAGGCCGTGGATTGGGACGAAGATTTTCCATGGATGGCTGCCAACGAGCTTTGGATGCGCTGGTGCCCGGAAATACTTAATTTTGAAATGGCCGAAGATGAATTTGGCCTTATCATGGATGAGCTAGAGTTGGTCGAGGGGTCTAATAAGGGCAGGCGCGATCAGAAGGCCGTTGGAAGGACCTTCTTGAAGATGTTGGAAATGGTGAAAAAGTTTTTTGTTTTGAACAAACCATTATATGATCACTGGCAAGAGAACAGTTATTGGGATGTGGTGGGGGTTCTTCAGGATTCGATCTATGAACTTTCGAACGCCGGCATGTGCAATGAGGCGCTTGAGGCCGCGGATCTTTTGTTTGGTTTGACCGATGATGAGGGTTTTCTGGGCCAAAAGGCCTATGCCCTGTGCCGTTCGGAAAAGGTCGCGGAGGGGCGGCAATTGTATCGGGAACTGACATTCAAATACCCGGACAATTTTGACCTCAATTACCATGCCGGGCTTGAATTTTATAGCGAGACAGCCACTATCCATGAGCTTGAACATGCCCGATCATTCTTTGAGAAGGCGCATGATCTGGCGGAAAAGGACGATGCCCTGCTTGGAATGAGGGGAGAGTTAAGTTCAAAGCTTGCCGATATTTGCAAACGGCTGGGAGATGAGCCCGAAGCGGGACTGTTGTCAGAAATATCCAGGTTGGAAGACGGGATATTCGAGAATACTGAGGTGTTGGAATCGGAGCGTGCCGAGTTGAAGTTCGAAAAAAACGCCCAATGTTCGGCCGCGTTCGAATATTACCGGGCCCTGAAGCAAAATAAGTTTTCAACGCCTCTGTCCCAGTCATTGCCGATAAAGGGCCAAAGGGATCATAAGATCGGCCGCAACGATCCGTGTATGTGCGGAAGCGGTAAAAAATACAAAAAATGCTGTCTTGCAAAGGAGTCGTCCGAAAAAGCGGCCAAGATCGAGCGCGGGCGGCTGGAGGATGCCCTAAGGCGAAAATTAATGGACTTTGCCGACAAGAATATTCCGCAGTCGGAGTTCGATAAGGCCTTTGCGTTGGCCTCGGGAGGTTTCCCAGTTGAAATAGGTCATGATGACGAGGAAAAAGACAAGATCATCCTCTTGGAGGTCAATGATCACCTTATCCACTCATATGAGTTGTCCGGCAGCGGCCTGACCGTTCTGGAGACCTTTGCAAAGGAAATGTCCTCAACTCTGACGGAGCCCGAACGTTCCCTTCTCAAAGAATGGCTTACTAACCGCTATGGGCTTTGGGAGGTTCAGGAGGCCTCGCCGGGCAAATGGCTGACGGCGAAAGACGTTTTTTCAGATATGACCATTCGATCCGTCGGCGAGAGCACATCGAAAGCACTCTCAACCTATGATCTATTCATGAGCAGAATAGAAACGCGCTCCGGAAACGGTGCCTTTACTGGTGCAGGGTTCGTGGTGCCGCGCAGATGGCGTGAAGAGGTTATAGAGACAATTCGCGTGGCTTCAAAGGCGGCCGGTTATGCATCGCCGTCCGATTTCGTCCATACGCATCCTCTTCGTGCTAAAAAGATCGCCACAGAGGTTATGAAAAAAGAAGGCGACATGAAGATATTGGACTGGGACGGTTATCCTGCCATAGATTGTCATGCCGTTTATGAACTCAAAGATATCAAAAAAGTCGAAAAATGGTTTTCTTCGCGCGAGGACATTAAAATGACCGGTGAAGAGACCTTTGCGCTCCTTCAGCGCGGCCCATCTGCGGGGAGGCCTGGCGAAAACCCCAGCCCAGCCGATGGTAGCGGATTCCGATTTGGTTCGGAGCTGATCGACAGTTCTGGAAATAACAAGGTGCGGACGATAGCGGACATGGATGTCAAGGACGGCCGTCTTGAAGTGCACGCAATTTCGGGCGCAAGGCTTGATTATTGCCGATCGCTTCTCGAAGAGAACCTTTCCGGTTCTTTGAAATTTAAGTCCGAGGAGAGGAGAGAGTTCGATCTAAAGAACGCCCCTACGCATGAAAGGAAGAAGAGGCCGGAGAGTAACGACCTGCCTCCGGAATTAAAGACGAGGATGGAAAGAAAGTTCATGCTCGAACATTATCGTGAATGGGTGGATTCTCCTCTTCCCGCTCTGGGCGGAGCAACGCCAAGAGTTGCCATAAAAGACGAACATCTCAAACCAAAGCTTGTCGATATCCTAAAAGATTTTATCAATATGGATAATAGAAGCGGCGTGGATAATATCCACGTCCTTTTCGATGAACTGGGTACAAAACCGGAAGATATTGGGTTGAAGATATGAACCGGCGGCCATAAAATCGTTTGCAATTAAGTACCCATTTTGATAGGCATTTTCAACTCGTGAATCTATGTCCGTAAAAAAGGCCATAAATATCCTGTTGCTGTTCCTCATTGCCTTCTCCTGGCACCCGCGCGCCTCCTCTCAAGAGGGTCAGCCGGTGCCGGTGTGGCAGGGGCCGGAGCCTGTTCATGATGAGGTGTCGAACGACAACATAGCGGGTGAAGAAGAGATCGCGGACGAAGAGGACGAATATTATGACCCATCATTAAAAGAACTCTTGACCGATCCGAACGAATTGCTTCCGACCGCACCGTTGCGCCTGACGCTCGAAGACTGCATTCGCATTGCCCTTGAACATAACTCAAAGCTGCAGGCGACCGGATACGGTATTGACGCCGCCAAGGCGCAGTTCAAAGAGGCCTCTGCCGGAGGCTGGCCGATCCTTGAATATGAATATATGTCGGCGCCGGTCCCCGCCAACGCCAATGAACCGGTTGCCGCATTCTTCTCCGGCGATATGGCATGGTGGAACAAGGTGAGAATAGCCATGGGCCTGCCGGTCTATTCGTTCGGCAAGATATCCCTGGCCAAAGAGATGGCCAGAAGCGGGATAAGCGCGGCCGAGACCTTCTCCTTTCAAGAGAAGAACTCCCTCGTTTCAAAGGTCAGGCAGCTTTACTACGGCGTCCTTCTTGCGGAGGAGGTTGGCAGGCTCTTGAGAGAGGCGCACAACAGGCTTCAGGATGAAGTGGAGAAACGCAATATAAATGAGGGGGAAGAGATCGAATATTCTCCCATTGAGAGTCTAAAGTTAAAGGTCTTTTTGTTCGATCTTGAAAAGCGCCTGGCAGAGACAAGACATAAACAATCCCTGGCGCTCGAGGGACTGCGCGTCCAGATGGGGCTTGCCGCCGGGACGGTTTTTACCGTCTATTCGAACAAGCTGCGGCCTGTCAATGCCACGCTCAAGCCATTTGAAGACTATCTGGCAGTGGCGAAGGCGAACAGGCCGGACATTAAACTCTTGGAGACCGGCCTGGACGTTAAAAGGAACCAATATCTCCTTGAAAAGAGAAAGCTCTGGCCGGACATCGGTGTCGGCGGATTTCTTGAGCTCGGGCGGACGGTAAGGACGGTCAGGAACGTTTCGGCAAGCGATGCCTATGACAACCCCTTTGAATTTTCGCGCGTCGGGTTCGGCATGCGCCTCTCGGGCAAGTTCGATTTTCACGGGAGCGCGGCAAGGATAGACAAGAGCCGCAGCGAATATTACAAGCTCAACCTTGAGCAGATGATCGTGAAAGAGGCGATCGGCCTTGATGTTAAAGACGCGTTCCTGAAGGCCAAGACGGCAGAGGGCAACCTTGTGCGCGCGGAGGAGGCGGAAAAGACCTCGCGACAGCTTCTATTTTTAACGCGGAGCAATTATGAGATCGGTGTTGGAGAGCAAAAAGAGATGGTAGACGCGTTGCAGATGGTCCTTATGACGCGCGGACGTTATTTTGAGGCGGTGTTCGATTATAATTCAGCGTTGGCGTCCTTGGATGAAAAGATCGGCGTCGTGCCGGAAGTGAAAAAATAATTTAAAATTTAAAAGGGAAAAGGCAAAAGTAAGGTAAAAAACATCATCAAAGGGATTATATGAAAATAGTAAGGGTTATGAAATTTTTAATTTTGAGTTTTAGTTTTACCTTTTTACTTTTGAATTTTGCGTTTGCTCAGGCGCCTATCGGTTCGCCCACCCGCGCCATTCAGGACCTGGACGACAAATTAGATGACTATAAGACGGGCAACCTCACCCCGTCCGACGAAGAATTTAACAGGCAGCTCAAAAAAGGCATCCTCCACGGGACGTTCGATATCAGGGAGCTCTGCCAGCAGGGGCTTGGCCGGCACTGGAACGACAGGACGCCCAAAGAACGGGACGACTTTGTCCAGCTCATGACGGACCTTTTGGAGAACAGGGCCATCCTCTCCAAGGAACAGGGCCAGCAGAAGGCGAAGAGCGGCAACCTATACGTGGTAACTTACAAGGGGGACAAATATCTCAACGCCGAAAAGACGCGCGTGCTCACAAAGACGAGCGTTTTTGTGAAATCGGAGGACATCAGAGTGGGGCTGGATTATAAATTGAAGAAAGAGGCCGGCATCTGGAAGATATATGACGTCATTGTTGACGGCGCCAGCCTTGGAGATAACTACAAGTATCAGTTCGATACGATCATTAAAAAGGGCGGATATCAGGACCTGGTGCGCAGGATGACGGGCAAGCTCGATTCGATAAGGAAAGAGAAGAAGTAAGTTACGTAGTTGCCTGATTCATCGGGCCAGAAAGGAGTAGCAGCCTTTAGGCTGCGCCAGTTGAGCTCACTTAGCGCAGCCTAAAGGCTGCTACTCCAAATAGCCCAATAAATTGGGCAACTACACAACTAGGCATGAAATATAAACGCTGCATAATCTTGCTGGCCGACGGTTCCAAGTTCGATGTCTTCAAAGAGCTTTTAGATCAGGGCAGTCTCCCAAACATCAAACAGCACATAGTTGAGCCCGGCACGTTCACAAAGGCGGTGAGCGCCTTCCCTTCTACAACGGGGCCGGCGCACATACCGTTCCTGACCGGCTGTTTGCCCGCGACCTGTAATATTCCCGGCATCAGGTGGTTCGACAGGCACAAATATGCCACCGAGGGGCACGGCTCGATCTTTTCGCTCGGTGCGCACGGCCGCTACCGAAGTTATGTCGGCCTCGAGACCTTCAGGATAAACACGGACATGCGCAGCGATATTTACAACGTCTTTGAACTGCTGCCAAGGTCATATTGCATATTCAATTCCATAAATAGAGGCGTGGGGAGCAGGAACCTGACACGCATCATGCGCATCTGGTATTGGTATTACGGGCATTTGACCGACAGATGGCGTTTTGTGGACGAGAGCGCGGTGAGGAAATCGCTTCGCCTGTTCGATCGTGATTTTGAGTTCCTCTTTGTTGTGATGCCGGCGATAGACGAGTTTGCGCATCTGGCCCATCCGCGGCACGAGGCCACGCTTCAGCAATATGAGGCCCTTGACGGCCACGTCGGCAGATTGGTGGAGAAGCTGAAGAAGACCGGCAAGTGGAACGATACATTATTCTGGATCGTTTCTGATCACGGCCTCTCGGCGACCCACACGCACTTTTGCATTAATACGTTCTTGGAAAAGCGGGGGATAGAAACGTTCTATTTCCCGATAGTCTTCAAGAAAAAGTTCGACGCCGTGAATATGATGAGCGGCAACGGAATGACGCACCTTTATTTCAAGAAAGGTTCCGTCATTGCGAGCCCCGGAGGGGCGAAGCAATCTCCCGCTTGCACTTGCGCCGGTTGGAGCGAACCATCAACTCTAGAAGATATAGAAGATATGCATCCCGGGCTCTTGGACGAGCTGCTGAACGAAGAGGCGGTAGATATCTTGGCGGGGCGGGACAGAGACGGATATATCGTCGCAAGGTCAAAGCGCGGCAAGGCCAGGCTTAAACTGCATGGGGATGAGATAGAATACCATGTGGATGGAACCGATCCGTTTGGGTATGAGAGTAACGTAGCGCAGGACTTTAGTCCTGCTAAATGTGTAGCGCAGACCTTTAGGTCTGCCAATATTGGCAGGTCTAAAGACCTGCGCTACACAATTGACACCGACTATCCCGATGCCCCTTATCAACTGGCTCATATATTTCACTCGCCACGGTGCGGAGATGTGATCTTGAGCGCGAAGCCTGGGTTCGACTTGAGGCTCAAATATGAGGACCCGGAACACAAGTCGAGCCACGGCAGTCTGCACCGCGAGCACATGATAGTTCCGCTTCTTTGTAATGCACCGCTAGGTGGGCGTATCGGCAGGACGGTGGACGTCTTCCCCACGTATTTAAAGCTCATGGGACACTCGGTGCTGGAGAATATCGATGGGGAGAGCTTGATATGAATGGGAGGGGCAGGCCAAGTGCCACGCCTTTGGAGTAGCGGACCCTTCGACAAGCTCAGGGCATGCTTTAGTCCGCGATAGTTGGGTATGTATACAGTATGGGCGAGCGATGACGATTATTTGAATTGGCAAAGATGAACGCAAAATAATCAGCGTGCAACCACATGAAATCACAGCAGATTTACCCCCCCTAAAAATATCTAGCAACTTCTGGCGGGATGTGACGATAATTAATGATAGTTCAATGATATTCTTCGAGCGAAGTCGAGAAGCAGTTGGTTGGTTTTCGACACTGCTCGAACGGTAAACATCCCGCCACTAACCCGTCGGCGGGCAGGGAGGAAAATTTTATGGGAGATCATTGGTATTGCGGCATTGGAAATTTTTTTGCTGATTGGACTGGTCAGGAACTTATAGCCTGCCAGCCGGAAGTCGAGCCGAAGGCTGTCCCTTTAAGCCTCGAAGGGATGGTTAAAATCCCGGCAGGGACATTCAAGATGGGTTCAGAGGACGGCGGTAGCAATGAAAGACCCGTTCATGAAGTTACACTCACCCGCGACTTTTATATTGATCGGCATGGGGTGACCAACGATGAATACAAGCGTGTTATGGGTGAAAGCCTATCGCCGAGCAATTTTGATGGTCCAAACCAGCCCGTAGTGAGGGTAAATTGGAATGATGCCGATAAATATTGCAAGTTAGTTGGGAAGCGTTTACCGACAGAGGCCGAGCGGGAATATGTGGCAAGAGGAGAAAGTCACGCACAGGAATATCCTACATTGGACGGCAACAAGCCGACAACTGAGCAGGCACGATACAACTCTAATTTTACAGCAAATGTATGTTCATATGGTGGAAATTATGTCTTGTGGGGAGGCAAAGAGGTTTGTGATCTTGCAGGAAACACATGGGAATGGGTAAATGATTGGTATGGTGATTATCCGTACGATCATGTCGTTGATCCAACGGGACACAAAAAAGGCAGTTATAAAGTTCTTCGCGGCGGTTCTTGGAACCACAACTACTCCGTCTACTTGCGCGCCGCTGATCGCAACTACCTCAATCCCGTTAGCAGCACCGGCATTCTCGGTTTCCGTTGTGCCGCGCCTGTCCTGAGCGAGTAACCGTTAACGGTTACGAGTCGAAGGATCGTCCGAGGACTAACCTTTTTTCTTTTACTCTTTATCCTTGCCCCGCCTTTAGGGCTTTTTGTGATTTGGTTTGACAGATAAGATGGGAGCGTGTAAACATGTCGATCACTGTATGGCTATAATTAGTTTGCCCATAGACGCTATTAAGAGCCAATTTAAAGGCGAGTGGCTTTTGATAGCCATAGATTCAGTTGATGAAAAGACCACGACCCCCTTAACGGGGCATATCCTTGCCCATAGTCCAGCCAGAGAGGAGATACATAAAGCGTCGCTCGCTTATTCCGGATTAGCGGCAGTCTATTATTCTGATGACTGGCCGGAAGACCTAGCGGCGTGTTTTTTCTTGGTATGAAAACCTTCCCTCTAAACCTTCGCCCCGTGATATTGGTGGATGTAAAACTATCCGGCCCCAAAGGGAGCAGGTTTGTTAAGATGATCTTAGATACCGGGGCATCTTTTACAATGGCATCCCCGCAGATACTGTCAGAAATAGGGTGTGATCCGGTCCTTTCCAGTAATGTGAAGAAAATATGCACGGCCAGTAGTGTTGAGTTTGTTCCTTTTGTAAAGTTGCCCGTCGTTGAGGCATTGGGATACAAAGTCGGATATTTGGACATTGTAGCGCATTTGATGCCCACATCCATACCAGCTGAAGGGCTGTTGGGTTTAAATTTTTTATCGAGATTTAATTTGGATCTGCAATTTTTGAACAAACGAATGATCATAGCGGACGAGATGTCTGCGTAACAAAAGGAGAACAAATATGTCAAAGGAAAGAACGCTGGCAATAATCAAGCCGGACGCGGTCCAGAAGGGTATCATTGGCGAGATAATGAACCGCATTGAGGCGCATGAACTGAAGATCGTCGCCGTTAAGATGCTTCAACTTGATACCGCAAGGGCCAAGGGATTCTACGCCGTTCATAAAGACAAGCCGTTCTTCGCGCCCCTGGTCGAGTTCATGACCCAAGGCCCGGTCGTTGTGATGGCGCTGGAAGGTGAAGGAGCGATCGCAAAGTGGCGTGAGACGATGGGCCCGACCGACTCTACAAAGGCCCCGGAGGGGACGATACGCGGCGATTATGGGACAGACATTCAGAGCAACGCGGTCCACGGAAGTGACGCTACGGATACGGCTAAATTCGAAGTTAGCTATTTCTTTGAACCACATGAAATAGTTTCATACGAATGGATTTGATTTGTAGTTGCCTCATTTATGAGGCGGATTATCAGATAATCAGATTATCAGTTGGAGAATTCAGATATCAGAGTATCAGATACCCAATTTAGACTAGTAGACCATGCGGCCGATATCGGCATTTCTGTTTCAGGTAAATCTCTCAAGAGTTTGTTTCTTAACGCGGCGAAAGGGTTGGTGCACGTCGTGTTCCAGTGTTCCAAGGTTCCAACGTTCCAGCCGAAAAATATCGAAGTTGCGGTATCTGCGATAGATGGCGATCAATTGCTGGTCAAGTGGCTTCAGGAAATTCTGTTCCTGATAAATGCCAAACGCTTCATCCCAATGGGGTTCAAGATACTCTCTCTCACCAAAAGAATGCTTAAGGCCCATGTCAGTTATGTTCCGTTCGACCCCGAGACTCACGAGATCAGACGCGAGCTCAAGGCGGTGACCTATCACGGCCTTTCCATCAAAAAGTCAGGTGGACAGTTCCGCGCCACTGTGATATTCGATATATAGGAATGGAGTAGCAGCCTTTAGGCTGCGCAAATTGAGTTCATCTAGCGCAGCCTAAAGGCTGCTACTCCTGTATTGGGAAACAATATGCAAAATAAATCATCTAAAACAGCCTTTCTGGTCCTTTTGGCGCTCCTTATCATCGCGTTCGGGGCGATCATCAAACCGTTCCTGCTGCCGGCCATCTTTGCGGTGCTGGTGGTCGTCATCTGCAAGCCGGTCTATGGCCTCTGCATGGGACTCTGCCGGGACAAAAGGTATCTGGCGTCCCTTGTCGCGACGCTCTTTGTCACGTTGTGCATCTTCATCCCGTTGGGGCTCGTTGTGGCGATCATCATTAATAACGCAGGGGACGTCATTAATTACGTCACGCAGCAATTGGCCGGGGGGCAGGTCGCCCACTCGCTGGACGTCCTGAACGAGTGGATCACCGGAAAGATGAACCAGTTCTTAGGGTTCGTTCCCGCCGAATTCAATCTGCGCCACACCATCGTTGGCCTGTTGCAGTCGGCCAGCGGGATGATCTATCAATATTCGCCAAAGGTCTTTGCGGTGACGGCCGGCCTTTTGGGCGGGTTCATCCTTCTTGTCATCCTTGTCTTGGTCCTCTTTGCGGAGGGCGAGATGATCTATCAGAACATCATATCGATCGTTCCGCTTGAGGCCGGGCATAAGAAGATATTGGCAAGCGAGGTGCGTGGCGTGATCACAGGGACCTTCCTGGGCCAGATGGCCACCTCGGTCGCGCAGGGCATCTTGATCGGCATCGGTTTCTGGATCGCCGGCATTAACGATCCGTGGATATGGGCCTTGGTGGCGATCGGCGTGACGATGATACCGGTCATTGGCGGGCCGCTCATGTATCTGCCGGCCGCCTTTGCGCTGATGGTGAATGGTAGCTGGGGGCGCGGCCTCTTCCTGCTGATCTACGGCGTTGGAATTGTCTCAATGATCGACAATCTGATAAAGCCGCTTGTGATGCGCGGCAGGGTGAATATCCACCCGATACTCCTGGCCCTTGGCCTTATTGGGGGCGGCATTTGGATGGGGCCGGCGGGCATTATCGTGGGCCCGTTGGTCGTCGCCCTGCTCATGGCGATGCTCAGGATATATCAGAGAGAGTTTCTAAGTTAGATGATCGTAGTTGCCTGATTCATCAGGCCACATATGTCTGAACTCAAGATCCAAAAGATAAACGATTTCAGCTGGCGCGTTCCGCGAGAGGGGAAGATGCTCGTTGACGGGATCGTCTTCGCCTCGGAAAAGATGATGCGCGTGATAAGGACGGACGAGTCATTGAAGCAGGTGGCGAACGTAGCGACGCTTCCGGGCATTGTCGGGGCGTCCTTTGCCATGCCGGATATTCACTGGGGCTACGGGTTCTGTATCGGCGGCGTCGCCGCGTTCGACGCGAACGATGGGATAATCTCACCTGGCGGAGTAGGCTACGATATAAGTTGCCTTCCAGATAATGCAATAATATCAACAAGTTATGGTTATTTTTTACCTGTTGTGGAGTTTGTAAATTCCTGGCGTGAAAATGCTCTTTCCTGTGTGAATCTGCGTTCAAAAAGGATTGCTACGACTTCGATACAGGGATTTTTGTCTAGGACATCTGAAGGGGTGCTTAGAAAATTGACCACAGAATCCGGTCGTGAAATTATGGCTACGCATGACCATCCCTTTTTGACAAGGTATGGGATGACTCCGTTGGGACAGATCGCCGTTGGGGATGAGGTTGCCGTAACACATTTTGAAGGTGTTAAATTTGAACGGCCATCCGATGAAGTTATTGTGGACGAAATGCGGATTGAAGAGATATTAAAAACCCTTGGCAAGGGATCTGTTGGCAATGCTATGCCGCAGATCTTAAAATATCTGCGTTCATTGCATATTCTGCCGCTTCGTTATGATTCATCCGTCCTTCCCGACCTCATTAGAGTTGCGGGGTTTGTCTTTGGCGACGGCGTTGTTCATATTGAGAAAAGCAGAAAAAGATTTATAACCTCTTTTTATGGCAAGCTTGAAGATTTGCAATCAATCAGGAAGGATATTAGCAATACGGGCTTTACTGCTTCAAGGATCTATAGCAGGCGCCGAGATCACAGTATAACGACGAAATATAAGCGTTATGAATTTTCTGTGGAAGAACACTTCTTTAAAGTGGTTGGTTCTGCTTTTGGCGCCGTAATGGCGGCGTTGGGCGTTCCTGTCGGCAGCAAGGCCGACTCGAACTATGAACTGCCTCCATGGCTTTTGAAGTCGCCTTTGTGGCAGAAGCGCCTTTTTTTGGCGGCTCTTTTTGGGGCCGAGCTTGCCACACCATCTGAAAACCCTGCACATAAAAGCAATTTTTATTGTCCAGTATTGGGAATGAACAAAGGTTCATCGTTGGCTAATTCCGGCGAGGTTTTTTTAAAGCAAGTGTCAGCGGTCTTATCGGAATTTGGTGTAGAATCCCGCCTTTTGCCTTTAGAAGAGGGCTCTTACAATAGAAAGGATGGTAGCACATCAACCAGAATAAGATTGATGATCGATAGTAATCCGGAAAATCTTTGCCGGCTATGGGGTAAAATTGGTTATGAATATAATTTGCATAAACAAGCGCTAGCGGCGCAAGCCATTGCCTATTTGAAATATAAACAGCGACATCTTGAATGGCGTTCAAATATTGCCGAAACTGCGTATCAGATGTTCAAGGAAAATTACGGCAGGTCGTTTCAGATCGCCGCAAAGCTAGATGGTTGGGGAGTCAATCATCAGCTGGTGGAAAGGGCCATTGCAAACAAGGGTGTTTTGGCGGTGCGGGTCGGGAATAGTTTTCCTGCCTTCGATAACTTTATAAAGGATAATGCATTTGGCGAAAGCGGATGTGTTTGGGAACGCGTGATCGCCATTGAAGATGAACCATACTTTGGCAATGTCTATGACTTCACGGTTTCACATCCATCACACAATTTCATTGCAGATGGATTTATTGTGTCTAATTGCGGGGTCCGTTTGCTCAAGACCGAGCTAGAAAAGAAGGATATATTGGACAAGATTCCGGGGTTGATGGCGGTCTTGTTCAAAGACATCCCGACCGGTGTCGGAAGCCACCGACGCGATTTTAAGCTTTCGCCCGACGACGAAAAACAGGTGCTGAAAAAGGGGGCGCGCTGGGTGGTTGAGCGCGGCTACGGTTCACAGGGCGACCTTGCCCGTATTGAAGACGGCGGGGCGATCCGTGGCGCGGACGTCTCTGCCGTTTCAAGCCGAGCGCTCGAGCGCGGGCGCGACCAGTTGGGGACGCTTGGTGCCGGCAATCACTTTGTGGAGGTCGGTTATGTGGCGGAGATCTATGACAACGATGCGGCCGGGCAGCTTGGGCTATTTGGGGATCAGGTGGTCGTGACCATTCACACCGGCTCGCGCGGCCTTGGTTATCAGGTTTGCGATGACAGCCTTGACATGATGATCAAGGCTGCTGGGAAATATCACATTGAGTTGCCCGATAGACAGCTTTGCTGCGCCCCGATAAAGTCTCCCGAGGGCGAAAAATATCTGGCTGCAATGGCCGCAGCGGCGAACTATGCCATGGCCAACCGGCAGATGATCACGCATTACTTACGTGAGGCGTTCGAGCATTATTTTAGAAAGAGTGCGGCCGAGATGGGGATCGAGACCGTTTATGACGTGAGCCACAACATGGCAAAGTTCGAAGAACATAAGGTCGGCGGAGTTTCGAAACGCCTGCTGGTCCACCGAAAGGGGGCGACACGCGCATTCCCCGGTCAGCCGGTATTGATCCCCGGCGATATGGGGAGATATTCGTTCGTTCTTGTCGGGACCGAGGGCTCGATGAAGTCAACCTTTGGCTCGACCTGTCACGGTGCCGGCAGGCTTATGAGCAGGAACGAGGCGCGGCGACAGGCGCGAGGGCGAAACATCGTCCGCGAACTGGAAGATAAGGGGATAACAGTGTTTGGCGCGTCGAAGGCGACGATCGTCGAAGAGATGCCGGAGGCATATAAAGATGTCGCGGAGGTGGTGGATATTGTTGCCGCGGCCGGCATATCGAAAAAGGTTGCCAAAATCGTGCCGATGGGAGTAATTAAAGGATAGATTAACCGAAGGAGTAGCAGCCTTTAGGCTGCGCCATGTGAAGACAATTAGCGCACCCTAAAGGGTGCTACTCCAAATAGGGGGGGAAATATGATAAACTTTATAATCTTCGTAATTATTCTGGCGGTCGGCGAGTTCATCAGTGCCGGCATCTATCGCGGGAGTCCCGCACTCGGGACCTTGAGCGGGGTCGCGGCGTTCTTTGTGGCGTTAATCGTTGCCCTTGCGATAAGGATAGCCAACCAATGGGAGAGGGCGGTCATCCTGCGATTGGGCAGATACAGCCGGACAAAGGGCCCAGGCCTCTTCGTTATCATTCCCGTCGTTGACCATGCCATCACGATAGACACGCGCATCTTGACGCTCGATATTCCAAAGCAGCAGGCGATAACCAAGGACAACGTGCCGGTCGCTATCAACGGCGTTGTATATTTCAACGTCGAAAAATCGGAGGACGCGGTGATCGAGGTCCAGAACTTTGCCTATGCCATGAGCCAGTTCGCGCAGGCAACGCTTCGCGACGTCATCGGCGGCATGACGCTTGACCAGCTTTTGGCCGAACGCGAACAGATCGGAAAAGAGGGAGAGCGGATCGTTGAAGGGGCGAGCAAAAAATGGGGTTTGAAGGTGAGCGCGATAAAGATCATGGATATAGAGATGCCGGAGGACCTGAAGAAGATGATGTCGCGGCAGGCGTCGGCCGAACGTGAAAAACGCGCGACGATAACAAAGGCAGAGGGCGACAAGATGGCGGCATTCAATCTTGCTGCCGCCGCAGAGACGATGGCAAAGAGCCCCGGCGCCATGCAACTCCGAACGCTTCAGACGATAGACGGCCTCGGGCCGTCGCCGTCTAACACGGTCGTTCTGGCTCTGCCTGTGGATATTTTGAACGCGGTGAAGAAATTCGCCGGCAACCAGCCGCAGTAATTTTGATCCTTTCTTAACTGTAAACCGCACTTGACAAAATACCAATAAAACTGTAAACTGTGGTTAGCAGTCAAAAAAAGGCATTTTTATGTTAAATGAATTTTTTGAGATACAAAAGAATATCACCTCCGCAATCAATGTCGATTTCAAGAGATATCTCTACGACAAGATAGACTGGTCGCCGCGCCTCTTTGCGCTAGTGGGCCCAAGAGGTGTTGGAAAGACTACCCTCTTGCTTCAGAACTATAAAGAGCATTTTAAGTCGCCGGAGGAATGCCTTTATCTTTCCGCCGATAATGTCAGGGTTGCCGCTTTAGGGTTGTATAACACAGCGGTCGAATTCTTCAAATACGGCGGCAAGGTTTTGATCGTTGACGAGGTGCACAAATATCCCGATTGGACAAAAGAGATAAAAAGCATCTATGACTCGTTCCCAAGGTCAAAGATCGTCCTCTCTGGAAGCTCGAGACTTTCAATAATAAAAGGGAAGGGCGACCTTTCGCGCAGGATACTTTTTTATGAGTTGAAAGGCCTATCTTTCAGGGAATTTTTGGAGCTCGAAACAAAGGCAAAATATCCGGCCCTTTCTCTGAATGAAATATTGAAAGACCACGTTAGGATCGCCGGCGCGATATGCGGCAAAATACGCGTCTTGAAGTATTTTAAAGAATACTTGAGGAACGGTTACTATCCCTTCTTTCTCGAAGGAAAGGAGCATTACGAAGAACGTTTGAACAATGTTTTTGAAAAGACGCTCTATGAAGACATTCCAACGCTCTTTGGATTAAAGGCAAGTTCAGTTCCGGCATTGAAGAAACTTGTTTATCTGGTGGCGACATCTCCCCCGTTCACGCCGAACATTGAAAAGATCAGCTCGCAGATCGGCATATCCAGGGAATATGTCTATCACTACATAGATTTTCTGGAAAAGGCGGGGATATTTTCGCTTGTCTATCCGGACAAGGGGGGTTTTAAACTGATAAGAAAGGCCCACAAGATATACCCCGAAAATCCAAACCTGTTCAATGCTATAATCGGCAAGGAGGGCTGGAAGGAAGAGGAAGGCGCTGTTCGCGAGGCTTTTTTTGTCAATCAGCTCAAGGGTATTAAAAAAATATTCACCTCTGATCGCGGTGATTTTCTCGTTGATGAAAAATATATATTCGAGATTGGCGGCAAGAACAAGGATTTTAGCCAGATCGGGACCGGCAAAAACGCTTTTATAGCCGCAGATGGCATAGAGCTCGGCGACAGGCAAAAGATCCCGCTCTGGCTGATGGGGTTTTTGTATTAAGGGTGTCGGCAACCAGCCGCAGCAATCTTGATATTCACATCACATCGCTTACAAATTGAATAGACCATCTAGTCAAACCGGGCAGTTTCTTTTCCAGTATTAGTTCCTTCAAAGCCCTGCATGCGGTTGGAGAGTAATCATTCTCCACATATTTTATTGTCTCAAGAGCTTTGTCGTAATTACCGGCTACATAATAGGCCATGGCCAAGGTATGATAAAATGCACCCACCATAATTTTGTCATTTTTCCCCTCCCCTAATTCGTTTTCTTGCAGCCTTATTGCCTCTTTAGCTAATTTAATAGCCTCTTTGGGCCTTTTAAATTCGGGTTCCTTCGCCGTTGCATAAAACCATGCCAGATTATTTGTGGCATAAAAACGATCCGTGTCTTCTTTTAGCAATTTTTCCGCCCTTGAACAATCTCCATGTTCTGCATAGAACCACGGGTCGGATTTAGGGTTTTCACATTTATTTGATTTACAAAATTCTGATCGGCCGGATTTCGATAATGCCGTGTTTGAAAGCATATCCCCAATAAATTCTCTCGATTGAGCGGCATCGATAGACCGCGTAGGTTTTCCACTATATGTCCCAAGGTAAAGGCGCTGAACATCAAGGTCAGATAGGTTCTCATAGACAGCACCGTCATCTCTAATAATAGTTGTTTTTTCTAAAGGCAGTTGCTGAACTTCCGCAATCCCGTCGCTTGGCAGAGTTCCGTCGCTTACATAAATGCCCGTTTCGCAATTTTCCCCGGGCTTAAGCTTAAAGATATCTCTTAGCCACCCGGCTTGTTCATAGGTTTCCTTCTTTATACAATACATAACCGGCATATTGCCTCCTGTTGTTTATAACCCCTTTATTCACCACTACTATTCTACTACTACTACTATTATCGGCAGAGGTCACCCAAAAGTTGCTAACTTTTTTAAACAAAACAAAACAAAACAAAACAATGAAACGCTAATAATATTAACAGGTTGAAGCTAAGCGTTTTTGGTTCTTTTATGAGCTTGTGAACTATTTATGTAGATGATCCGTGATATATTTTGCGAATTGTTTAAAGTCATCCAGACCGGTAACGACGTAGCTATGCAGTTTTTGCGTATCGATGTCCACATAATCGTGAACAAGAACGTTTCTAAGCCCAGCCATTCCGCGGATCTTTTTTGCAAAATCCTTGGGAATGATCCCCTTTACTCCCAGCTGATCGATGATCGAGGTATAGTCATCAAGTCCATTTGCCCCCAAGTCCACAAGTATGTGCGATGAGATGTCCAACACGTTTTGAATGGCCAGCTGAAGACCTCGTTCGACCGCCCAACGCAGGTCAAAATCGGACAATAATTGTCGAACGGTGCAATCTTTGTGTTTGCTCAGTTGTTTAATGCATTTTTCAAGTTCGTCCAAGTGCTTAAGGACGATTTTTTTGTCAACCATAACTAACCTCCGTAAGTTCCGTCTTTGATACGTTCAAGAAGCTTTTCCTCTTGCAAACGATAAAGTCTTTTAAGGTCGAAATAACGCTGGTATGTGTGGAAAACAAAATCGTGATGAATTTTGGAGTCCTTTTTGAATATCAGGCGTCCCTTATCAATGGCCTCGAACGCCAAAAATGGATTCGCTGAATTCAATATCACGATCTGGACCTTTTGTGTCGGCAATTTGCCCGTGAACAGGGCTGAAATATGGCTTTTGATGCCGTATGGCGAGGACGGTTCCTTTTCCTGGTCAATAAAAACGGCGATGTCATAATCGCTTAAGGGATGAACGTTTCCCTTGGCCATTGAGCCAAAAAGATACACGAATTGTACATATGTTTCATGAGAAAGCGTTTTGGCGATGATCTCAGCGATATCTTTCATCTCGCGGTCAGTATATGAAATGGTGACTGATTCTGCAAGAGGGAAATTCGCCGGCAACCAGCCGCAGCAATCATAGCTCTCTGCAAGATGAGTGTGTTTATTCTTCCACCGATTGTGAGGACGTTGGACCGCCTGCTATCTTCAGATAATTCCAAAATTCAGCCAGTCCATTTTCTTTGAGAGCTTTTTCGATCCGTTCTAATTTATCTCTTTTTTGTGGTAACCCTTCCTTAGCAGGCATTTCCGCAAGATAATATAATCCCAGTGCTAGCTTTCGTTTGTATTCATCCGAATTTCGCCTCAAACCCTGCCTTCCTAGAATGTTTTTTAGCATATTTGTTGCATCTTGAGTTTTACGCCTAAATGAATGGTCCTCCCAGATGGGAAATCCAAGCTGGTTGGCTTTCTGGAGGAGCTTCTCAGTATATAATCTTATTTCCTCGTCAGTTATTAGCTCATCTTTTTCAACCCCCGAACCTTTCATGTCCGCATCCAATTCATCTGTCGAAACTGAATTTTTAGGATTGATCTCTATCGCCCTTTTGTAATCGGCAATTGCCTCATCTAATAACTTGTCCTTGCCTATCCGAACAACCCCGCGATTATAATAAGCTCCGGTCTCCTCATTCTCTAAAGACTGGTATGTTTTACATAAAGGGTTATCGCTCGGTTTCGAACAAAACCATTTTATTAAAAGATCTCCCATAAAATTTCCTCCTCAGTTATTTGTTTTGCCTTGCTAGCTTAATTATCGTCCAAACTCCAGAAAAGTTGCTAAATAACCGGCCCATGGCTGGAGCTGGCGGTAAAATTAAGATTAGATAGAAAGCATATGTGTTGGATATATAACAGGAATTAGCATTTAAGTAAAGGTGGTAGTTTTTTTAATTATTTTTAAGAAAGTTATCCATAGGGAGCGCACCGGCCTCGAAGAGAGCCGGTGTGCGCTCCCTGTGTGTAACTTTCTTTGTTTTGTTGGCCGTTTTTTGAAATCCTGTCCGAATGAAAACGAGAAAAAGGCGAAGAAGGAAAAAGCGTTGCATTTGGTGCGGCGCGGAGTTTATTCCAAATTCCAGGTTGAAAGAGAGGCAGGTAAGTTGCGGAGCTACGGATTGCAATCGGCGGCAGAATCTTTTGGCGCAGAGGCAATGGAAGAGAAGAGAGCCAATTGTCTATCGCCAGGGACAAAGTGATTGGCGAAAGACGCAGAAGGAGGAGAAGAAGGAGTATTGGAAGGATTGGAGGAAGAGGCACTCCGCATACGTTGTTAGAAATCGCATTTTAACTAGGGCACGCAAGGCCTTGTCTAGGCACAAAGTTGGTTTGCAAAGGAAACTCGATATTGCGCAACTATTTAAAAAACAAGTTAAATTTGCACGATATTGTGGTTTGCAAAGGAAACTCGATCGCCTTTTTAGATATCCATCGTTTATAAGCCTTCCCCATGAACGAGTTCAAGGTCAGCAGAAACCAGGTGCCCCATGAGCCGCCATTTATTCTCGTGAACGAGGACTGTAAAATAAAAGAGGCGTTTGAGTTTTTAAGGCTCCTTTTTTTGAGGGGCGTTTCTAGTCAGACGATCCGGGCCTACGCATTTGACCTCCTGGCCTTCTACCGGTTCTTGGACAGATCGCGTCTTGTAATAGATATCTTAGAGCCGCAACACGCGGCCGATTTTATCTTGTCTCATCGAAGGGAAGGGGCGGCGCCAAGGACGATCAATCGGCGGTTAATAACCGTCCATTCGTTCTTGAACTCCCAATATGACGGCTTGGGGGATCATCTCTTTCAAAACAGCTTTTCATCTTTTTACAAGGGGCGGAGAAACAACTCTCTTTTAGGGAACCTTCGTTTGAAGGGGCAAAGGAGTTCCTTAAAGGTCAAGGTCCCTTCGATCTTGATAATGCCGTTGTCTCCTTCCGAGGTCAAGAGGTTCCTTATCGGTCTTAGAAAGTATCGTGACATCGCCATACTTTATCTCATGATCTTCTGCGGCCTGCGTTCTTGCGAGGTCCTTGCGATGGAGGTCGGTGATATCGATCTGATCGACGATCACATTCTAGTTCGAGGGAAGGGCGGCAAGGAGCGCGTGTTGCCGATGTCGCCGGCTGTGAGGCAGGCTCTTTTCCGTTATCTTGAGTATGAGCGGCCGGAATGCCATCACCAAAAGTGCTTTGTTGCGATGAAGGGCGTTCGTCGGGGCCAGCCGTTGACGTCGGGCGGGCTTAGAAAGTTATTTAGGCAACAGCGGAAGAAGACGGTCAAAAAAGCTAATCCGCATCTCTTTCGCCATACCTTTGCGACCAATCTCATTCAGCAAGGGGTATCGCTTCCGGTCGTCCAAAAACTTCTGGGTCATTCCGATATCGAGGTAACGATGGGATATGTCCATCTCTCTCTTGACGATATCTCCAAGGAATATCATCGGGCGATAAAGGTCATGGAACCTTTTGATAACCAGGCAAGGACTCCGGATGAAGAATAGACTTTCAAAACGGATCAGGACATATCTTCGACATGAAGAGGTCCGGTGCAAGCCTTCAACCATCGCCTCATACAAAACTAACCTTGCTCACTTTTGCGATTGGCTTTGTCAGGATAACAGGATCACTTCATCTTCCTTTAAGCGGCGGGTCGCGGGACTTACAAAAACCAGATTGAAAGATTACTTCGTTTACTTAAACAATAAGGATCTGGCGCCTTATTCCAAGGTCAACTACCTCCTCTCCGTCAAAAAATATCTTCAGTGGGAGGTTGAACATAAAACGTTGAATGAAAATGTCCTGTCTGTATTAGATCGAAAGCAACTTCCCAAGGTTCCGGAATATCTCCCGCGCCCCCTCTCGGCGGAAAACGACCACTTCCTGCAGGAACGCCTACGCCAATCGTCGTCTCCATACGCCCCGGTGTTCCTTCTCCTAAGGCAGACAGGGCTTCGAATCAGCGAACTTATCAATCTCCCAACCGATTGTGTTATAAAAACCTCTAACGATAATCCATTCTTGAAAGTCCCGTTGGGAAAAATGAATAACGAAAGGCTGGTCCCTCTCTCGCAAGGATCGCTTGAGCTTATTCAAAAGATCAGAACTGCGCCTCCACTAAAAGCTGGCCACCGGTCGTCCATCAGGCTGATCGGCCTCTCAGGCTCGATCCCGGGGGTGTATCAACTGCTCGCTTACCGCTTCAAACAGATCGTAGGAAATATGAACGACCAGCAAAAACCGATCACCTTCCACCGGCTTCGGCATACCTATGCCACGAGCTTGTTATCTGCCGGAGTTGGGCTTATCTCTCTCATGAAGCTCCTTGGCCACAGAAGGATCGAAATGACGCTCCGATATACGAAGGTCACGCCTTCTCTCTTGAGAAACGAATACCTTAGGGCTATGAAAATTATCGAAAGCCAATCGCCCGCTATAGCCAAAGCCGTTACTTCAAATCTCGGGATCAACGAACACCATCCTGCTGATATTATCGCGGACATTATCGCCTTCTTGAACAAAACATCAAAACCAACTCTCCAAAAAAACATCATCCGAAGGCTTAAACGCATTCATCTTGACCTCGCTGATCTTCCCTTCCCTCAAAAATTTAAACTCCACTTTAACATGGACAAATCCATGGTCCAATAGGCCGGTTAATTGCGAACTATTTTAAACAAAACAATAAACACTAATAATATCAATGTGTTGTGATTAATATATTGCCATTTTTTTTGCTTTAAGGCGAAATTTATGGGTGGGTTCCTACAACTTCCATTCCATGACGGCGGGATAGGTTTCGTTCTCGCTCCAAGAATCTTCGTCTATTGATTTGTCATCTCGCGGGTCCTGCTTGTTGATGATGTCCGTGACGAATTGTATGACATCTTCAATGTCGTGGTAGGGTTTATATAAAATATGGAACTTTGGGTCGTTCAGGTTGAACCGCTTCAGATCACAGTTATATGTGGTTGAAAGTATTATATCCGCGTTGGGATTGTTCTTATGAACGATCTCCGCCAGTTTGAAACCGTTCTCTTTCTCCATCACGACCCCGCTTATCAAAAGGTCAATGGACCCCTCTTTCGCGATCGTCTTGACCACCTCTGGGTCGTTCGTCAGGCAATAATCGCAATCATCCATTAATCTGAAGACCTTCTCCCACACCTTTAAAAATGTGGGATTGTCGTCCACGATCACGACGCGCAGCTTCTTATGCGCCGGCGCTGTTTTATCATTTTTGCAAATTTTGTTTGTCATTTTTGTCACCCACCTTTGCTATATACAAGTTGCATGCCAAAAGAGGTGTCTGGTGTCTGGTGACTAGTGGCTAGCAAAAAAAGCCATAATTTCAACAGGTTAGCAATTTAAAACAATACACTAGTCACTAGTCACTAGTCACTGGTCACTCTCTTGGGTGGGTTAAAAGTTACCTAAAGGGTGTCAATATACCTTGCAATCAGGTCCAAGCTTTCGATCACAATATTCTTCAGTAAATACCCATAGAAACGGCCATTTTTGTTTAAGATGAAATTCGGGCCGAGATTGACGGCGATAACGTCCATCATCTTCATGCAGTCCTTGATGTTCTTGAAATTCTTGGGCTCTGTTTTCAGGATGAGATAGACGATCGTCAGGCGGCGCTTTTTGATCATCGCATCGAATCTCTTCTTCAACGCCCTGCAGCGCCTTTCATCCCTTGGGCCGCAGATGACACCGGCAACATATGGATGGACAAGATCACCTGCCATGGAAGAACCTCTTTGCGGCATCGATATCGGCCTCGATCTGGCGTTTCAGGTCGAGCGGATTTCCAAATGTTATCTCGTTCCTCAGGCGTTTGTAGAACTGTACCCCGATCTTCTTGCCATAGATCTTTTTTTGGAAGTTCAATATATGCGTTTCGACCGTGAGGGAACGCCCCCCGAAAGTGGGATTGCATCCAATGTTTGTTACAGAGACATGTCCAAGGGTCTTTGTGATATAAACCCCCTCGGGCGGCAGGACCTCATTTTCCGGGGTGATATTGGCGGTGTGAAATCCAAGAACTTTGCCGATGCCAAGGCCCTTTACCACGTTGCCGATCAGGGTAAATGGGCGTGTGAGCATCTTTGTGGCCCTCTCCATTTCCCCCTTTGCGACAAGCGACCTGACCTGCGTTGACGAGAGCAGGTTTTCGCCAAGAAAGACCGGGTGGACGATCTCAATGCCGATGCCTGTCTTATCACACAGGCCTTCAAGGGATTTTGTGTCGCCAAGCCTGTGCCTGCCGAACGTCAGGTCGTAGCCCACTATGATATGCTCGGGCCTCAGCCTTTTTAAGATTATCTCCTCGAAGAACTTTTTTGCTGACGACCTTGCGAATTTGCGCGTGAAGGGCTCGATCACCACGATATCAACGCCGCATTCCTTCAGCGAGTTCAATTTTTGTTCCGTTGTTTGAAGCAGCTTCGGGCAGGCCTTGGGAACGATGGCCTTTACGGGATGCGGATCGAAGGTATAGACCACCGAAACGCCCTTTGCGCGGCGCGAAACAGAGGCCAGCCTTTTTAAGATCGCCTGATGCCCGAGGTGGACGCCGTCGAAATTGCCGATCGTCATGACGACCGGCCTTCCCGAGCGTTTAAAATGTTTCGAACCCCTTACAATTCTCATAATATAAGTCGTCCGCCTGAGGCGGACGATCTACCCAGATAGTGCCATGCTTCATCAACTGCGTTCTCTCGTTATCGTCCCGCGAAGCGGGACGATCTCCTCAGATAGTGCCATGCCTCGTTTCCGCTTTTTCCCATACACCCATATTCTGCACTCCCGTAGCTTTCAGCGAGGCGTGGCACTTGGCATGCCTTCTCCCATAGTCCCGGTTATACATGGCGTGGCACTTGGCGCAGCCTAAAGGCTGCTACTCCTTTATTATTTTTTCTCGACTACAAAGCTGAACCGAGACACCATATCCAGCTCATCGCGCGCGATCATTGTCACGTTGTTGTTCCCGTTCTTCAGTGGGATATCCACAGAGAAGGGATATGACGTTGCCTTGTTTGGATTTGAAGAATAGGCCACCTTATCTTCCCCGACAAACACGTAATAGTCCTTGACCTGCTGTTCGTCCGTGATCGTCCCTTCAATGCGAAGCCGGCCCTGGTTCGTGACTATCGGGAAATTCGTGTTCTTGAGGGTGATCTTTGGCGTTTCATACCACTGGTTGCCGGGAGGTGTTGACTTGCCGCCCGGAATGGTGAACTCGATCTTTCTTGTCAATGCGATAAAACTGTCCTGATCGGCGATCGTCAATTCAAGTTCGAACGTGTTCTTCGAAATATTCGGTTCGATATGGAACTTGAACGTCGCGCTCTTGGTCTGTCCGGGTTCGATGCGCCCGAGCTTTGTCCTGCCGGAGTCTATGAAGAGGCCCTTTGAATCGACGCCTTTGATCATTGCAAAGGCGTTCGTCGATGCCCCTCCTCCGATATTCTTGACCTCGACCATCAAAGGGACGACCTTGCCGATCGGAAGGGGTTCTGTCGGGACCTTGGAGTTGACAGGTTCGCCCAATTTGAAATAGAACGCGTAACGCGGAGGTGCAAGCCCCTTGACAGGGACGATCGCCTGAAATTCAGAGGGCTGGTTCTGCCCCGCCTCATGGAATTTTATCGTTATCGGCAGATTCTGGGTCAGTTCGTTCTTCGGGATCTTGAGGGGGATAGACCATCTCTTCGATGCCTGCGGGGGGAGTTTTCCAAAGACGAATTCTTTGTTCTTTAGAAAGAACTCCTTCGATTCGGTGATGCCCGCCAGCCTGCAGAACTCGCCGGCGCCAATGTTCTTTGCCGTCAGGATAAGGTTTACCTCGTCGCCGGCATCGGCCTGTTTCACGGGTGAGCCGTTCTTTTCAAGGATAAAGTTGACGTTCAGCACCGGTTTTCCTTTCACGCTGCAGGCGCTCCAGTCAACGCCAAGTTTGTTGAGTTCACCCGAGATCGTCTCGTCGTTCAGCTTCTGATATTCGGCGATGGCGCCGGAGGCGCTTTTAGAAAGTGTTTCAAAGGAATCTGTCGGCGCGCGGGCAAGTATCTTGGCGGCGAGCTCAACGCTGAAATCCTTGGATATGTCGAGTTTCTTGGAATATTCGCGCCGGCTGGCCTCGTCGTCGTCTTCATTCTCCGGCGGCGCGAGAAGGGGATAGCTCAATTTATATTCAGAGTCCTTCCTCGTGGTGTCCACGTATTGCGACAGGTGACCTTCAAGGGTTTTTTCGGATTCGTGTTCGTCCTCTATCAGATTGACCTTGTTCTTGCTGGCCGTTACCGGGATCATTTTGACATCGGGTATTACGCCTACCGTCTGGATGGAATTCTTGCCGGCGGTCAGATATTCCGCAATGGTTAGTTTCAAGGCGCTCCCATCCGGCATTGAATAGATCGTCTGAACGCTCCCCTTGCCGAACGTCTGGCTGCCGATGATCAGGGCGCGTTTGAAGTTCTGCAGCGTGCCGGAGACGATCTCGGACGCCGATGCGGAGCCTTCATTGACAAGAACAACGACCGGATAGGGCGGTTCGGTCCCCCCACTTTTGGCGGTCTCTTGTTCAAGGAACTTGTTCCCGGCCCCGATCGTTGAGACAATGACGCCGTCTGAGATGAATTTATCGACTATTGCAACGGACTGATCTAACAGCCCTCCGGGGTTGTTCCGCAGGTCGATCACGAGTCCGCTGAAGTTCTTGGACTCTTTCAGCTTGTTTAGCTGTTTTGTGAACTCCTTATCGGTGTCGGACTGAAAATTCTTGATCTTGATATAACCGATCGTGCGGCCCTCAATATCAATGGCCTGCGACTGAACGCTTTCAATGTTGATAACGGCGCGCCTCAAAGCGACGTTGAACGGAGCGGGGCGCCCCTCGCGCTCGATGAGGACGGTTACGTCGGTTCCCGGGTCGCCTCTCAATAGTTCAACCGCCTCTGTCAGGTCCATATTGATCGTCGATTCCTCGCCGATCTGGACTATCTTATCCTTTGCTTGGATGCCGGCGTTCCATGCCGGGGTCCCCTCGATGGGGGAGATGACCGTCAATTGTCCTTCTTTGATGCCGATGACGATGCCAATGCCGCCGAACTTTCCCTTTGTGCCGATCATGAACTCATTATATATCTTTGGGGTCAGGATGTTAGAATGGGGGTCAAGCTTGTTCAGTGTTCCATCGATGGCCATATATTCGATGTCCTGAAGTTTGGTGGTTCCGTGATAATGGACCTCAATGAATGTATAGACCTCCTGAAGGACGCCCCAAAGGTCAGACAGGTTCTGCAGTTTTTTCGGCGAGAACCTCTTGACCGCCTTGTCTATTGTGATCGTGAAGGCGTTGCCATATTCGAAGGTAATGAGTATCTCGGCCGTGTTCTTTTGTATCTCGTCCAGGGCGCCTTTTAGCATTTCGTAGGGGTCAATACGGCTCTGGTCAACGTAATATTCGCTAATGAATTTGAGCGCCTTTGGCGTCGTCTGGGCCGAGGAGATATGAAAATTCTCTTTGGGTTCGCCGTTGGAAGTTAACGGTAACGCCAAGACCAGGATAAGCAATAAAACCAATTTCTTCATATTATAAATCGTCCCGCAGAGCGGGACGATCTCCTCAGATAGTGCCATGCCTCGTTTCCGCTATCTTCCATGCGCCCATATTCTCAACTCCCACAACTTCCAGAGAGGCGTGGCACTAGTCCAACGTTCTCCCATAGTCCCGTTATATTGATACGGCACATTAAAGGAATACCCCAAAATTTTCAAGCGATATCGTTAAAAAATCTTGACAATTTGCCTCATAGACCCCATTTATAACAAGCGCTGGGGATTGTATAAGGAGTAGCGGGCTTTAGCCCGCGATAGTTGGGTATGGGTGGGGCATGGCACTATCTGAGGAGATCGTCCGCCGTAGGCGGACGATTTATATATGAAGAAACCGAAAAAAACAAAGAGAGACGACTACCCCGCAGGGGCGGTTTCGCTGAATACCATCAATAAGATCGGCGAGATACACCTGACGCGGATGTTGGATGAAGATGGAGCCTCGGACCTTTTGCCCGTTCTGGCCCCGTTCAGCGAGGGGAAGATCTTGGAACACGCCGGCCAGATGAAGAAGGCGAGAGAGACGTTCAAGAACATCTTAAAAACGAACCCGCGAAACCGTTGGGCGATCGAGGCCCTTCGGCAAGTGGAAATGAACCTTCAATAAATTGTAGTTGCCTGATTCATCAGGCCAAATGTCGCCCGATAAATCGGGCAACTACACATCCAGGAGAAAAAAATGGCATCTGAACTGATCAAGCACGCGAACGATACTAATTTTGAGAGCGTTGTAATTCAATCTTCCATTCCCGTGCTGGTCGATTTCTGGGCGCCGTGGTGCGGGCCCTGCAAGGCCTTGGCGCCGGTGGTCGAGAAGGTCGCCGAAGAGCAGAACGGCCGGGTTCTTGTGTGCAAGGTCAATGTAGATGAGTCACCGAACGTCGCGGCACGATTTGGCATCAGGGGCATTCCCACCTTGATCTATTTCAAAGGCGGCCAGGTGGCGAACCAGATCACCGGCAACGTCCCCAAACAGCAGATAGACGCGATGCTCGGTTAGAACACAGGCAAATAGACTCTTGATGTTGGGCGTTTTATCCTGATAAAATGCCCTCATGGGGAAGATAATCAGACGTATTCGCTGAATATTCGTCCATGCCGGCGCTTCTTCGCCAGCGATATTCTGCTCATAACGGGCTGGTTGTAATTGACGAGGTTCAGAAGGTCCCAGCCCTTTTGGACGAGGTCCACTGGCTCATCGAAAACAGCAACGCGCACTTTCTACTGACCGGTTCCAGCGCTAGAAAACTCAAAAAGAGCCACGCCAATCTTTTGGGCGGGCGGGCGTGGCGGAGGGTTATGGCCCCCCTATCTTATAACGAGGTGGATTCCTTCGATCTGGAAAAGGCCATGATATCCGGGCTTCTTCCGCCGCACTATCTTTCCTCAAATCCGATAGAGGATCTAAGGGCGTATGTAGCCGATTATTTAAAGGAAGAGATCGCCTCCGAAGCGGTTGTAAGAAATATCCCGGCCTTCAGTGAGTTCCTTCGTGTTGCGGCGGTGACCAGCGGTGAACTTTTAAACTATGCAAATGTTGGCCGAGAGGCAGGTGTTTCGTCGAAGGTCGTTCGCTCATATTTCGATATACTCGAAGATACATATTTGGGCTTCAGGGTCCCACCGTGGACGAGATCTGTGGCGCGAAGGCTGATCGAAACTGAAAAATTCTATATGTTCGATGTGGGCGTTGCAAATTATCTGGCAAGAAGGCGCCCAATGATAGGAAGTTATGAATTTGGCAAATCATTCGAACACTATATTTTAATGGAGCTGAAGGCATATCAGGCCTATAAAGACCCGGAGCTTGAAATATCGTTCTGGCGCACAAGTTCGGGCCAGGAGGTCGATTTTATCCTCGGGGATAAGGACGTCGCGATCGAGCTCAAGGGTTCAAAGAGGGTTCACGAAAAAGATATCTATCCCCTCAGGGTTCTAAAAGAGGACTCGCCCGCAAAAAAGCATATAGTTGTTTCGCTCGAAGAAGAGCCAAGGACAATTGACGGATGGATCCACGTCCTTCCGTGGAAATTATTCATTGAGAAGTTGTGGAACGAAACTCTTTAAACTCTTACCGCTTCTGGCTGTTGAAGTGCGGTTTTTGAATAGATCAATTTCGGAAGTTCCATTTACTTGAATACTATAGCACGACCCCATTTACAGACTCACCTGCTGTTTTCACCGGAAGCTGTCTTTAAATTCGTCCAGCAATTCTGGCGCACCCACACGTTTAGCGCTTTGTGCGTTTCCGCCATACCTTTCAAGGGCATCAATTTTTGCTGCCAGCATCCTTGCATTTTTTAAGGAACTGGCGCGTCCAGCTGTCCGTTTAATTCGAACAAGTTCCCTCTCCACGATCCCCAGTTCTTCTCTAAGCACCGTGGTGTCAGCGTAGCTTTTTGATCGGTCAATTCGACTCTCTATGCTATCCATTTTTTCCCTGGCATCATATATTGCCCGCTCTTCCTTTGTGAGCGATTTCAACCATTCCTTGTGTTCCTTTTCCAAGTTTGCCATGAGTTTCTTGTTTTCCTCCAGCTGTTTGCGTTGTTGAGTACCGCTCATTGCAAGGGCGCCTGTTATTGACGCGGCGGCTGCGGAAGGGACTGCAATACCGCTAACTTGCACCGATGAAGTAGCTACGGCAACCGCTCCATCCATTCCTACGTTGAACGTCTGCATTGCGATCTGCGGTTTTGGCATCGCAGGGGCCACGCCCATCGCGAGTCCTGCCCCCAACCCGCCGATAACATTTGTGGCGCCAAGCGCGATCGTTTCGCCCGGGTTGCGGATATTTCCTTTAATGCCAACTGCTATCATCCCCGCTCCGTTTCCTATGGCCTCGCCGGCGCCGACCATTGTGCCGCCAACGAGATGGGTGACATAACCAAAAAGGCCAACAAGCCCCTTAGAAACCCGTCCATTGATACCTGTGGAGTCTCGAAACTTATTATAAAATTTCCATGAAAATTCCTTTCCGTCATCAACGAGGAATTTCTTTGTTCCACCGGCCACTTCCACAATGCTTTCGCCAAGAGATAGTAATGAAGCATTTGCGTGAAAACTGATTGCGTCTAGAAAATTCATATAGCCTCCGTTTTTATATCCCCTTTTTTGCTTACATACTTATTATCGGCAGATGTCAAACTAAGTTGCTAACTTTTTGTAGGCAAGGCAAGGCAACTTATTGATATTGTAGAGGATTGTGTGTGCAAAAAAAGTGAGACTCGCGCCCTAAAACAACCTAAAGTTGAGAAAAGGCTTGCCTATTGTGAGAAGGTGTGAGAACACGTAGTTGATTGTGAGAAGGTGAGGAGGATCGATATGACCATATACGAAGACAAGCGCATGGAACTGAAAAGGGAAGTCCCGGAGAAGCAGCAGATCCTTAAAACGGCGGTTGCTTTTGCCAACTGCGATGGCGGCAAGATCATCATCGGCATAGACAGCAAGGAAAATAAAGTTGTCGGGATCAATGTGGATGATTTTCCGGCATTGGAAGAAAGCCTGTCCAATTCAATATACGATTCAACAGAGCCGCACATTATCCCTCACATTACCCTGCAATTCGTTGATGAAAAACCAACGATCCACATTGATGTATCCGAAGGTTCGGCCCCTCCGTATTATTTAAAGAGCGAGGGCAAGGAAAATGGGACATATATCAGGGTGGGGTCGGCCACACGAAGGGCAGATAAGGACGTAATTCACAGCCTCGACCTCAAGGCAGGACATATTACATATGACGCTACTCCCGTCCTGAACAGCAGCGAAAAGGATATTTCCAAAGAGCTCGCGGGCGAATTTTTGGATGCGCGGGAGAGCGTTCGCCATACCCCTGTTCAGCCGGTTGGAACTAATTTATACAAGCATTATCGCCTCATCGTTCATGGCGGCAAGATGAGCATGGGCGGTGCGTTGTGTTTTTCGAAAAAGAGCGGGGAGTTATTTCCGTGGGCAACGATCCAATGCGCAAGATTCAAGGGGGTCGATGAGAGGGAATACCTCGATGAGGCGGAGTTTGGCGGCCATCTGGCGAACCAGATAGAGTCGGCCATTGGTTTCATCAAACGAAATATGCAGAAGAGGATGAAGATCGTCGGCGCAAAGAGGAAAGAGGAATATGAATATCCGCTCGGCGCGATACGCGAATTGGTAGTTAATGCGGTCTGCCACCGCGATTATTCACGCGCTTCCACAAAGACGCGCATTGCAATCTATGACGACCGGCTCGAATGCATTAACCCGGGCGCGTTAATGGCAGGCATCACGATAGAGGATCTGGGGCAGGGCGTGTCGGAGATCAGAAATCCCGTCATTGCAAAGATATTGAAGGACTGGGGGTATATCGAGGAATGGGGAAGGGGAATATCCAAGGTGGTCAACGCCTGCCGCGAGAGCGGGTTGCCGCCGCCCATATTTAGGGAAAAGGGGTTGTTCTTTGATGCGGTCATTTCGAACGTTGCAGATGACCTGTGTGATAATGAGCAGTTGGCGTTGGATTTTATAAAAAAGCGGGGAACGATCAAGGCATCTGAATTGGAGAAAAACCTCGGCGTTCACAGGAACACGGCCTTGAACATACTGCGAACCCTTCTTGACAAGAGGCTGGCCACAAAGATAGGCAAGGGCAAAAATCAATTGTATAAAATATCCCGATAATTGGGCCGAAGGGCTCACACTCAAAACACGAATCTCTTCCTCGATATCGATAGCAATAATCCGATCGCGACAAGGATGGTTATGGTGGATGAACCTCCGTAACTCAAGAAGGGGAGGGTTACGCCGGTGAGGGGCATGAGCCCCAGCACTCCGCCAATGTTGATCGCTATCTGCCAGAAGAAATACGCGCCGATGCCTACCGCCAGAAATGTTCCGAACCTCTCCCTCGCTGTCCGGCCGAGTTCGATTATCATCGAAAGAAGGGCGTAATAGAGCGCAAGTGTTACAGCGCACCCGGCAAAGCCCCATTCCTCGGCAAGGACCGGAAAGACAAAGTCCGTGTGCTTCTCCGGCAGGTATTTGAGCTTGTTGACGTTGCCTTTCAAATATCCCTTGCCCCAGATCTGCCCGCTTCCGACGGCTATCCTGCTCTGCGCGATGTGGTATCCGCTCCCCTTCACGTCGTAGCTTGGGTTAAGGAACGTTGTGATGCGAGCCTTCTGGTAATCAGAGAGGACATAGTAATAGCCAGCAGCGCACGTGAAAATGCTGGCGACGATGACGAGAAGGGCAACTCGTTTCTGGACCTTCGCAAACCATGCGAACGAGGTGAATATCAAAACGAAGAAGAGCGCCGAGCCCAGGTCCTTTTGAAGGACGACAAGGGCGGTCGGCACCGCGCAGACGATCGTGGGTTTAATGAGTTCGGAAAAGCTGAAGCCCTCGGGGTTGGGGTTGTTCGCAAAGAACCTTGCCATGACTATTATCGTTGCCAGCTTTGCGAACTCGGACGGCTGAATGCCGAACCCTCCTAATCCAAGCCAGCTCTTGTGCCCATAGACGGTGTGACCCGTGAAGAGCGAGGCGGCGACGAGGAGGAGCGAAATTATATAAAAGAGATAGGCAAGCCTCTCCAGTACCCTATAGTCTGAAAAGGAGAGGGTGAGGGTGAAGAGCGCGCCGATGCCTATCCATGCGAGCTGAAGCCATGCGAGGCGGCTCGTTCCTTCTTCGCCCCACATGCTAAGGGCGCTGTAAAGGTTGACGACGCCTATCACTAGAAGCGCGCCTGCGACCGTCACCAGCGCCCAGTTTGTTTTTTGAGATTTCATATATTTGTAGTTGCCCGATTCATCGGGCCAAGTTTCGCCCCATAAATGGGGCAACTACGGTTTTAAATACGCCTCCATGACCTTTCCCACCACCGGCGCGGCGGCGGATGCGCCAAAACCGCCGTGCTCCACAATGACGGCCACCGCGATCTTCGGGTCGTCATAGGGGGCATAACCCACGAACCACGCGTGGTCCTTCAGCTCTTCGACCCCGCTTTTCCACGCCTCTTTACTGATGACCTGCGCCGTTCCTGTTTTTCCGGCTATCTTTAATCCAAGGGCCTTCAACCTGAAGCCCGTCCCCTCCGGGCTATCGACCACGTTCACCAGCCCCTCTTTTATGTTCTTCACTATCTCTGGTTGAATGACTTGTTCCCGTGGTTTTTCCTGCCAGGAATAAATAATATTTCCATTTTTGTCGGTCAACTTGAAGGCGATGTGAGGGGTTATTTTTTTGCCGCCATTTGCTATCGTTGCTATCATCACTGCGTTCTGAAGCGGGGTCACAGCGTCGTAACCCTGCCCGATCGAGATGGAAAGGCTCTCTCCCGCTTGCCACGGAACGCCAAAACGTTTCTCTTTCCATGCCGACGTGGGGATGAGCCCGGCTTTCTCGCCGGGGATGTCGATGCCGGTCGGGACTCCCAATCCAAGAAGGTTCGCATATTTTGCGATATTGTCGGGTCCGAGCTTCAGGCCGAGCCGGTAGAAAAATGTGTCGCACGAAGAGGCCAGCGCCCGCACAAGGCTGATGTTGCCATGCCCCCCTTTGCGCCAGCACTGATAGAACCTTCCGCCGAAGTTCAGTCCGCCGCCGCAGAAGAGTGTTGTCTCCGGCGTTATCTCTTTTTCTCCGAGGGCAGCGGTCGCGGTAGTTATCTTAAAGGTAGAGGCCGGAGGATAGGTCCCCTGCAGGGCGCGGTTATAAAGCGGCCGCTTTTCGTCGGTCACGAGCTCTTGCCAGTAGTTATTCCCCTCCGGAAGCGAGAGCTTGTTCAGATCGAGCGACGGGCTGGAATAGAGCGCCAGAACCTCTCCGGTGCGGGGGTCAAGCGCCACAACGGCGCCGCTCTTTCCGGCCAGGCCCTCCTTGGCCGCGGCCTGCAGGCGCGCATCGATAGTTAAATGAAGGTTCGCCCCGTTCACAGGTTCTTCGTGCAGAAGTTCAATGCCCGGCCACGTGACCTCTCTGCCGAAGGCGCTGACCACCTTCTGATCGAAGCCGTCGGTCCCTCTCAGTCCAACATCCCAGACCTCTTCAACCCCGCCGATCCCGATAAAATCTCCCATTTTATAACGGTAGCCCGGCACATCTTTGAACTTATTCAGTTTCCTCTCGTCGATTTCCTTCAAATATCCCAGTAGGTGAGAAGAGGCAAGAGGGTCCTTATATTCCCTCGCGTAGCGCATCCGGACGTCAATGCCGCGCAGGTCGAAAATGTCCGTTTCATCTGACCATGGTGTTTTGTTCGCCCTGACGGATGCTATCTCATCGTTGCTGATGTCGGACTTTATGATCACAGGCTGATAGCCGGGAAAACCCCTGGCCTTTTGCAGGGTGTCGTTGATCTCGCTCTCCGGCATTCCAAGAATCGCAGCTAGGCTTTGCAACACCCTTTCTCTGTCAACCACATATTGGGGGATCACCACGGCATCGAACGCCGGCCGGTTCTCGACCAGCGCGACCCCGTGCTTGTCGAAGATCGTACCGCGAAGGGCAGGGACGTTCGCCTCTTTGATCGAATTTTGCGCGGAAAAGAAGTGGTAATAAGAGCCCTTTATCACCTGAAGGTAATAAAGCCGGCCGATGATGATAAGAAAGACGGCCGTTGTTATCCACGTCAGGTATTTGAATCGTGGAACGATGTCATGCGTATATTCGTGGGTAAGGCGCATTTTGCACTTTGGAGTAGCAGCCTTCAGGCTGCGCCAAGTGAATTCAATTGGCGCAACCTAAAGGTTGCTACTCCGGTCACTTTAATACCAATCCCTTCGGTCTAACGATCTTTTCCCATGTCAACCCCGTGAACCACAGAAACAACGGGACGAATAAAAACCCTGCAACGGCGTTGAAAAGCGACTGCGGAACGAACCATAAAAAGGCGTATTTGATGAAGAACGGGTTATTGTAGATCAATGCCACAATGGCTGCCTTCAGCCACAGATAGATAACGCTGGCGGCAAAGGTCCACACAAAGCGGGCCAGCACCGATCGCAGATATACCGTCGCGTTGGCGAACCGGACGGCGAAGAAGGCTGCGACATATGTGGCGGTAACGACGCCGAATGGGGCAGGGGATGCTGCGTCACAGATGACGCCGATCAATAGCACGGCGGTGAGCCCTTCGTCCCACTCGTTTTTAAAACCAATGGCAAGGACAGAGAGAAACAGGACATCTAGCCTTACTGCTTCGGTGGGGAACGACCTGAGTAACGTCGATTCGATCACCAACCAAAACAACGTCCAAATTATAATAAGAACTATATTTCTCATATCGAAATCGTCCCGCAGAGCGGGACGATCTACTCAGACAGTGCCATGCTTCATCCCCGTATTCTTCCATACATCCATATTCTGTAATCCCGCCTCTTTCAGAGAAGCGTGGCACTTGGCTCGCCCTGCCCATACGCAACTAGCG
>ORJL011538291.1_pt1 | contig 45131 bp, 35 predicted proteins | sample 1779941 | NCBI WGS metagenome assembly ORJL01 (sample SAMEA104232317, study PRJEB22302) | groundwater metagenome | biome: forest; feature: aquifer; material: groundwater | place: USA | collected 2011-08-07 | depth 5.8 m | reverse complement strand
GTCGCCCGGGGTCTACCTGCCTCTCGAGCACGTCGAGCCCGCCCGCTTCGACTTTCCCGACCCGGCGCGCGTCGGCGACCACCGCTCCGGCCGCCTTCTGCGCGACGCGGTTCGCCTCTCCACCCGCGCCGGCGCCGGCCCGTTCCGCTCGTTCGCCCGCATCGCGGTCGAACCTCGGCCGTATCAGCTCGTGCCCCTCCTCCTCGCCCTGCGGCTCGAACCCGTGCGCCTGCTCATCGCCGACGACGTGGGCGTCGGCAAGACCGTCGAAGCCGCGCTCATCGCCCGCGAGCTGCTCGACCGCGGCGAGATCCACCGCACCGCCGTCCTCTGCCCGCCCCATCTCGCCGAGCAGTGGCAGGCCGAATTGCGCAACAAGTTCCACATCGAGGCCGAGCTGGTCCTCTCCGGGACGGCGGCGCGTCTCGAACGCGGCATCCGCGTCGGCCGGTCCCTGTTCGAACTTTACCCGCACGTCATCGTCTCGCTCGACTACATCAAGAGCGAACGTCGGCGCGACGAGTTCGTCCGCTCCTGCCCCGAATTCGTCATCGTGGACGAGGCCCCCCCCTGCGCCTTCGGCGACGCCGGGCGCAGCAGCCGGCATCAGCGCCATCAGCTCGTGGAGGCCCTGGCCGCGCACCCGGACCGCCACCTCGTCCTCGTGACCGCTACGCCGCACAGCGGCAAGGAGGATGCCTTTCGCTCCCTCCTCACGCTCTTGGATCCGGCCTTCGCGAATCTGCCCGACGATCTTTCCGGCCCCACGCGCGAAGCCGACCGCCGGCGCCTCGCCACACACCTGGTCCAGCGCCGCCGCGCCGACATCCGCCACTTCCTCGCCGCCGACACCCCCTTCCCCGACCGGCTCGAGAAGGAGGAGGGCTACAAGCTCTCACCCCCCCCCCCCCCCCCCCCCCCGCCTGTTCCAGCGCGTCCTCGACTACGCGCGCGAAACGGTCGCCGACCCCGCGGGCGGCAAGCATCGCCAGCGCGTGCGCTGGTGGTCCGCGCTCGCCCTGCTGCGCTCCCTGGCCTCCAGCCCTGCCGCCGCCGCGGCGACGCTGGTCAACCGCGCCCCCTCGGCCGACACCGCAACGCCCGAGGAAGCCGACGAGGTCGGACGCCGCATCGTCTGCGATGTAGACCTTGACGACCTCACCGCCGCCACCGACCTCGCCCCCGGCGCGGACCCCGGCGAAGCGGACAGCGCGGGCCCAGCCGACCGCCGCCGCCTGCTCGAGTTCGCCCGCGAAGCCCGATCCCTCGAGGGCGACGGCGACGCCAAGCTGGTCGAGGCGGTGCGCCATCTCAAGGCCTTGCTCAAGGATGGCTGCCACCCCATCGTCTTCTGCCGCTTCATCCCCACGGCCGATTACCTCGCGCGCGAGCTGCGCTGCCGCCTTCCCAAGGACGTCGTCGTCGAAGCCGTGACCGGCCTGCTCCCCCCCGCCGATCGCGAAGCCCGCGTCCTCGCTCTCGCGCAGGCCGCCCGGCGCGTGCTGATCGCCACCGACTGCTTGAGCGAAGGCATCAATTTGCAGGAGCACTTCGACGCCGTCGTCCACTATGACCTCGCCTGGAACCCCACGCGTCACGAGCAGCGCGACGGGCGCGTGGACCGCTTCGGCCAGCCGCGCAAGACCGTGCGCGTTCTCACCTATTACGGCACCGACAATCGGATCGACGGCGTCGTCCTCGACGTCCTGCTGCGCAAGCACCGCAAGATCCGCGGCTCCCTCGGCATCTCGGTGCCCGTGCCGGTGGACACCAACGCCGTCATCGAGGCCATGATGGAAGGCCTGCTCCTGCGGCAGGACACGGCGGCGGCGGATCCCTGGCTTCCCGGCTTCGAGGAGTACATGAAGCCGAGCCGCGAGGCGCTCTACCGCGATTGGGAGAATGCCGCGGAACGGGAGCGGCGCTCCCGCACGGTCTTCGCCCAGGAATCGATCAAGGTGGACGAAGTCGCGCGGGAAATCGCCGAAGCCCGTGCGGCGGTCGGCTCGGCCGGAGATGTCGAGCGCTTCGTCCTCGACGCCCTGCGCGCCCACGGCGGGCGGATCATCCGGATCGGTGAGCGCGTGCGGGCGGACCTGAGTGAAGTACCGCGCTCCGTACGCGACGCGATCGGCGGGCGCGACGCCTTCGAGGCCCGCTTCGAGTTGCCGGTGGACGGCGGGGTCCTGCACCTCGCCCGCACCCACCCGATCGTCGCCGGCCTCGCGTCCCACGTGCTCGACTCCGCCCTCGACCCCGCGCTCCAGGGCGTCGCATGCCGGGCCGGGGCGATTCGCTCGGCCACCGTGGCGCGTCGTACCACGCTGTTGCTGGTACGCTTCCGCTTCGACATCGTGACGCGGTGCAACGACCAGGAACGCTCCGAGCTGGCGGAGGAGTGCCGGCTGCTCGCCTTCGCGGGCGCGCCGGGGAGCGCGGAATGGCTCGACGACGGCGCGGCCGAGCGGTTGCTGGACGCCGAGCCGGCGGGGAACATCCTTCCCGAGCAGGCGGCCGGATTCGTCCGGATGGTGGTGGACGAATTTGCCGCGCTCCACCCGGCGATGGAGGCGGCAGCGCGGGCCCGCGCCGATACGCTGCTGGAGGCGCATCGCCGCGTGCGCAAGGCGGCTCAATTGAAGGGCGTGTCGTACCGGGTCGAACCGCAACTGCCGGGCGACGTCATCGGCGTGTACGTCTACCTGCCGGCGGGCGGTTCGTGCTGACATGCGCCAGGCGAGGATCGCCCTCGCCCCTTTGCGTCTCTCGCGCCGGCGACATTGACCGCCGACCTCAGCCAGGAGTACACTCCTCCCATTCGGAGGACATGCCTTCCCCCACCCGCTCCCCATGCGTGATCTATACCGTCGTCTGAGCGCGATCGGCTTCGACGCCGACTTCGTGCGCAATCACATTCTGCCTGATTGGTGGGATGACGCCATCGCCGATGTGCCGGCCAATCGCGCCCTCGCGGAAGCTTGGATCTCCAAGATGCTGCGCCTCGGCGTCGCCGCCCTCCAAGATGCGAGCCGTCCTCTGAGACTTCCGCCGCTGACCGAGTTCCGCCTGAAGCGGCGGAAGGGTACGCCGCCCGAGAGTATCCTGCCGGCGATCGTCGTCGCGGAGCAGACGGCGCGGAATCTCGTTGCGCAGGCGCGGGACGTGCCTCCGTTCGCCGGGCGATTGACGGCGGTCGCGTTGCGGCGAACGATCTTGCAAGACCGCTCGACCATCAGCCTTCAGGAGCTGGTGCAATTCTCATGGGGGCACGGCATCCCAGTGCTTCACATTCGCGACCTCCCGAAGGCCAGCCGCCGGTTTTGCGGAATGGCCCTCTTCTGTGGGGAAACCCCCGTCATCGTTCTCGCGTCCGGCCACGACGGTCCTCCCTGGCTGGCGTTCCACCTCGCGCACGAGCTGGGCCATGTTCTCCTCGGGCATGTGCAACCCGGCGGGAAGCCGCTCGCGGACGGTGACATCGATCAGACCGAATCGGACATGGAGGAGAGGCAGGCCGACGAATTCGCCTGTTACGTCCTCACCGGAAACGAGCGCCCGGACGCGCGCGTCCTGATCGGCATGCGTGCGCCGGCCCTGGCGAGGATGGCGAAGGAATTCGGCCCCCGCCAGCAGATCGATCCGGGCGTGCTTGCGCTCGTCTACGGACGCAACGCGGGACGGATGCCCGTCGCAGCCGCCGCACTGAAGCTCCTGGACGCTCAGAGCGGGGCTCGGGAGATGATCGCGAGCGCTCTCCGCGCTCATCTGCCGGCGGACCTATCGGAAACCGGCGCACGGTTTGCCGACCTGGTCACCGTAGCCTGAGCCGAGGCGCCCATGGCCGCGGCCGGCTTGTTCATCGACAGCGACGTGTTCCTTCTCCTCGCGGGCGCCGCCAAGATCGAGGATGCGATTCGTGTCCTGGGGTTCGAGCCGAGCCGTTGCCATCGGTTGCAACCCCTGCCGCACATGCTGGACAAGAGCCGCTTGCTCCGCGCGCGCTACTCCGAGAGCGTACGCAGCCGGGCGAAGATTGCGTGCAGGCAAGTTCCGGCGCTGCTGGAGCGACCTTCGGGCGAGTTGATGCAGCGATTCCTCGACATTGAGGGGGTGAATCCCGGCGAGGCCCTCTTGTATGCGCTGCTTGCGGAGAGGAGCGGGTACCTCCTGGCGTCCGGCGACAAGATTGCCATGCGAGCGATCGGTTCGGACGCCAAGGCCGGCGACCTGCGAGCGCTCGTCGCCGGTCGTGTCATCTGCTTGGAGAGCATGGTTCGCCGGCTCGTGGTGAAGGACGGAGCGGCCGCAGTGGCATCGTCCTTTCGGGATGTCCTCGATTCCAACACGACACTCCGGGTGGTATTCACCGAAGTGAACGTCAAGCAAGAGGGCCGATGCCTAGCCGGCCTTGATTCGTATGTCGCGGACTTGCAGCTCCAAGTTGGGAATGGATTCCTGTACTTCCCTTGACCTCTGGCCCGCGGCGCGCAAGGCCGATGACGCGGAAGGCGCGCTGGCAGTCCGTGCCGCCGACGTCGGCGCCGCGCTCGCGCGACTTCCGGTCTGGCACGACTGCGAGGGCACCGGCCGGCCGCTGGTCAGCTCTGCCTGCCTGAGCATCACCGAGGCCCAGGACGCGCGCGCGCGGGCCCAGGTCCTGTGCATTGGACGTCAGGCCCGTCAGAGTCGAAGAGGTTCACTCCGGCCCTTCGCCGCAGGCCCGCCGTACCCTGCGCGTCGCCGGCGAAACTCCCCGCTTCGCCAACCGCGAGAGTCTCGCTCTTGAGCGCGTCGCGAAGACGGGATACAATCCTCCACCGGGCACGGCGAACACCTTGGTCCTCACATAACTTGCGTCCGCTAATAATCCTATTCGCGGAGAAGCCGATCATGAGTCCGAAGTTGCTGGTCAAGAGCGTCGACGCGGTAGAGGAAGTCGAGCCCGCAATTCTTGAGGTTCTGCTCACCTTGGAGGCGGGCGAAACAACTCGACTGCGCATGAACATCTTTGCGGTACAGGACCTCATTCGAAAGCTAGCCCCGCACGCTGGATCGTAGCGACGATGACTCCCGGAGCGGGGGGACCGAGGGGCTGTTACGGCATGAAAGGTACTGCATCTGCGCGAGTACGAGGGCGCCGGCGGTCCGGAGGTCGTCGATAGCCTATTTTTCAGCCCCCTCAGCCAGGCCGCGTTGCTTGAGGTCGAGCAGGGCTGCGCGCTCTCCCGCACGGCGTCCTGGATCGCCATCAGGTCCAGCCCAGCCTCTCGCGGGCGGCTGGGTCGCAACGGCCGGGTGAAGTCAGGTGAAGCCATCGGCGCGTGCGTGGTTCCTCCGACGAGGTCTTCCGAATGACCCGGACCGTTCGCACCGAGGGCGGCCTCCTCCCCGCCGACCTGCTGTCCCGGATCACCGAGGCCGGAACCACGCTGCCCGGGCTTTCCCCCGACGCGTACCATCTGCCCGCCGGGACCGGCCTGAACGAAGCGATCAACCGCTCGTGGACGACCCTCGCGCGCGCCTGGCCGGCTTTCCGCGATCACGTCGCCCGCTTGCCCGAAGCCGACGCCGCGACCGGGGCGACCCGCGAGCGCTGGCTGCTGCCCCTGTTCGCGGAACTCGGCTATGGCCGCCTCCTGCCCGCGAAGGCCGTGGAGCTGGACGGCCGGAGCTTCCCGCTGTCGCATGGCTGGCACCGCGTGCCGATCCACCTCGTCGGCGCGCGGGTCGATCTGGATCGACGCGCCCCCGGCGTGGCGGGCGCCGCCAGGACGAGCCCCCACGGCATGGTCCAGGAATTCCTCGGACGCAGCCAGGAGCACCTGTGGGGGTTCGTCTCCAACGGGCTGCGGCTGCGCGTGCTGCGCGACAATGCCAGCCTCACGCGGCAGGCCTACGTCGAGTTCGACCTGCAGGCGATGATGGAGGGCGAAGCCTACGCCGACTTCGCGCTCCTGTGGTTGGTGTGCCACCCGTCGCGCGTGGAAGCGGAGAAGCCGGAGGATTGTTGGCTCGAGCGTTGGTCGCAGCATGCGCGCGAGCAGGGCACGCGCGCCCTCGACGGCCTGCGCGACGGGGTCGAAACGGCGATCCGCACGCTGGGTTCCGGTTTCCTCGCCCATCCGGGCAACCGGGCATTGCGCGCGCGGCTGCGCGACGGCTCGCTCGCCGCGCAGGACTTCTATCGGGAGTTGCTCCGCCTGGTCTATCGCCTGCTCTTCCTCTTCGTGGCGGAGGATCGCGGTCTGCTGCTCGACCCCAAGGCGGACGAAGCCGCGCGCGCGCGCTTCACCCGCTTCTACTCGATGGCGCGTCTGCGGCGCCTGGCCGAGCGACGCCGCGGCGGACCGCATCCGGACCTGTACCGCGGATTGCGCGTGCTGATGGAGCGGCTCGGCGGCGAGGCGGGGTATCCCGGGCTCGCCTTGCCCGCGCTCGGCAGCTTCCTCTGGTCGGCCGAAGCGATCGCCGACCTGGCGCAGGCCGACGTGGCCAATGCCGACCTGCTGACGGCGGTGCGCGTGCTGGCGTTCACCGAGCGCGACCGGGTGCTGCACGCCGTGGACTACCGCAACCTCGGTGCGGAGGAGCTGGGCAGCGTGTACGAATCGCTCCTCGAGCTGCACCCGGAGGTGGAAGCCGAGGCCGCGCGCTTCGAGCTGCGCACGGCGGGCGGGCACGAGCGCAAGACCACGGGCAGCTACTACACGCCCTCGAGCCTGATCCAGTGCCTACTCGACAGCGCGCTCGACCCGGTGCTGGCCGAGGCGGCCGCGCAGCCGGACGCGGAGCGGGCGATTCTCGCCCTGAAGGTGTGCGACCCGGCGTGCGGCAGCGGGCATTTCCTGATCGCCGCGGCGCACCGGATGGCGCGGCGGCTGGCGTCGGCGCGGACCGGGGACGAGGAGCCCGCGCCGGAGGCGGTGAAGACGGCGCTGCGCGACGTGATCGGCCGCTGCCTCTACGGCGTGGACGTGAACCCGATGGCGGTGGAGCTGTGCAAAGTCGCGCTGTGGATGGACTCGCTGGAGCCGGGGCGGCCCTTGTCGTTCCTGGACCACCGGATCGTGTGCGGCAACAGCCTGCTCGGAGCCACGCCCGCGCTGCTGGCACAGGGGATCCCGGACGAGGCGTTCACGCCGATCGAGGGGGACGACCGGGCCGTGGCGTCGGTGTTGAAGCGGCAGAACAAGGCGGAGCGGAAGGGTATGCTCGACCTGTTCGCGGACCAGGCGCCGGCGCCCGCGGGCGGTCTTGGTGCGGCGTTCGCGGCCGTGTCCGCCGAGGGGGACGGCACGATCACGAAGGTGCGGCGCAAAGAAGAGCGCTGGCGCCGCTGGACGGCGTCGAAGGAGCGCGAGCATGCGCAACTTGCCGCGGACGCCTGGTGCGCTGCGTTCGTGTGGCGGAAGACGCCGGACGCCCCGCCGCCGCTGACACAGGCGATGTTCCTGCGGCTGGTGGCGGAACCGGAAAAGGCGCCAGAGGCGGTGCGGAAGGAAGTGGCGAGGTTGGCGGCGCAGTACCGGTTCTTTCACTGGCACGTGGCGTTCCCGGATGTGTTCCGGCTGCCGGGGGCGGGGGAAGCGCCGGAGAATGCGCAGGCGGGGTGGAGCGGCGGGTTCGACGTGGTGTTGGGGAATCCGCCGTGGGAGCGGATCAAGCTGCAAGAGAAGGAGTGGTTTGCGACGCGTCGGCCGGAGATCGCGAACGCGCCGAACGCGGCGGCGCGGCGGAAGATGATCGCGGCGCTCGCGGAAGACGACCCCGGACTCCTGAAAGCATTCGGGGAGGATTGCCGGCGGGCGGAGGGCGAAAGCCATCTCGTGCGGTCGTCCGGCCGGTTCCCGCTGTGCGGGCGCGGGGATGTGAACACGTACAGCATCTTCGCGGAGACGATGCGGTTGGTGCTGGCGCCGACGGGGCGCGTGGGGACGATCGTGCCGAGCGGGATTGCCACGGATGATACGACGAAGTTGTTCTTTCAGGATCTCGTGGAGCGCAAAGCGCTCGTCAGCATCTACAGCTTCGAGAACGAAGACTTCGTGTTTCCCGCCGTGCACCATGCGCTCAAGTTCTGTCTCCTCTCGATTGCGGGCGACTCGTGCAAGTCCCAGGCAGCCGATCTGGTTTTCTTCGCGCGCGCAGTGGCGGACCTTCGCGACGAGTCACGGCACTTCGCCCTGACGAGCGAGGAATTCGCGCTGGTGAATCCCAACACGCGGACGTGCCCGGTGTTCCGGAGCAAGCGGGACGCAGAGATCACGAAGGCGATCTATCGCAGAGTGCCGGTGCTCATCCGCGAAGGGCCCCCGGAGGAGAACCCGTGGGGGATCTCGTTCCAGGCGATGTTTCACATGTCCGGCGATTCGGGGCTGTTTCGCACGGCGGAGCAACTGGAGGCCGAGGGGTGGCGGCGCGAGGGGAACGGGAACGCGTACGCGAAGGGCGGGGAGCGGTGGTTGCCGCTGTACGAGGCGAAGATGATCCACCACTTCGACCACCGCTACGGCGACTATGCCTACAAGCCGGAGGGGTCGGATAACACCTCGCTGCCGGACGTGCCCCTGGAGCGGCTGCAGGACCAGGACTACGTCGTGCAATCGCGCTACTGGGTGCCGGCGGCGGACGTCGAACAGCGGCTGGCGGGGAAGTGGGACCGCGGCTGGATGCTGGGGTGGCGAGACATCACGAACGCAACGAATGAGCGGACGGTGATTGCGGGGGTGATTCCGCGGGTGGGGGTGGGGAACAAGATACCACTGCTCCTGTTCGGGGTTGCGACGAATCGGGGAGGGGTAACACTTGCGGGCAACCTATCGTCGCTGGTGTTTGACTTCGCGAGCCGCCAGAAGATTGGAGGTACGACATTAAACTTCTTCTTGGCCATGCAACTGCCCGCACTGCCACCCGCGGCATTCAAGACATCATCTCCGTTCGACCTCGGTTCCACTGTCGAGTCTTGGATTCAGCCCCGCGTCCTCGAGCTCACCTACACGGCCTGGGACCTCGCGCCATTCGCTAGCGACTGCGGCTACGACGGTCCGCCGTTCCGCTGGGACGAGGAGCGCCGCTTCCGCCTGCGCGGCGAACTCGACGCGGCGTTCTTCCACCTGTACGGGATCAACCGCGCCGACGCCGACTACATCCTCGACACGTTCCCGATCGTCCGGCGCAACGACGAAGCGCGCTGGGGCGAATACAGGATGAAGCGGGTCATCCTCGAGTGCTACGACGCGATGGCTCGGGCTGCGGCAACGGGGGAGGCGTATCGAACCATCCTCGACCCGCAGCCGGCCGACCCGAGCGTGGCGCATCCGCCCCGCGCAGCGGTTCCCGTGGCTCCGAGCCGCGCGACCGCCGCCGGCACCGCTCCCCGTGCGGCCACCGCAGAGCCGTCCGCGTTCCCCTTCCGCCGCGTCCGCCCGACTCGCGAAGAAAAGTACCGCACCTGCCTCCCGCTCTGGTCCCTCAAGGCCGCTGCGGGCGGCTTCAGCGACGAGCAGGAGCCCGAATTCGAGCATTGGGTCGCCTTCGAGTCGAGCCACCGCTTCCAGCACGGGATGTTCGTGGCCCAGGTCGTCGGCAAGTCGATGGAACCGCGCATCCCGGACGGCGCCTACTGCCTATTCCGGCGCCGACCGGCCGGCAGCCGCGAAGGGAAGATCGTCCTCGTCCAGCACCGCGACATTAGCGACCCGGAAACCGGCGGCAGCTACACCGTCAAGCGCTACCACAGCGAGAAGCAGGCACAACCTGACGGCACCTGGCGACACACCCTCGTCCAATTGCAGCCCCTGAACCCCGCCTTCTCCCCGATCGAGCTCACCACCGCGGAGCATGGCGAATTGGGCGTCATGGCCGAGCTTGTCGAGGTGCTGGCCGCCACCTCCAGGCGGGAGGACGAATCATGAGCCGGTCCAAGATCAAACCACGTCCCGACAACCTTAGCGCGACGCAGAAGGCCTGGATCAAGATCGCCCGGCATTTCGATGCACGTGCCCGGTCGCTCACCGCGGAATTTGAGGCGAGCCGCTTGCCGGACAACAGCGCCGAACTCGGCCGGGTGCGCGAGGTCTTTCTGGCGCGGTTTCTTCGCGAGTACTTGCCTTCGAGTATCGACCTGCTCGGCGGTCACATCATCAGCAGCACCGGGCTGCAGTCACCCCAGCACGAGATTATCCTGTACCGGTCCGACGCCCCTCGTATCCTGGTAGGCGATCGCGCCTTGACGTACGCACCGGGCGTCGTCGCGATCGTCGAGGTCAAGTCGAACCTGGAAAAGGACGACTACCGCGAGTTTCTCGAAGCGCGCCGCAGGACCATCGAGGTATTCGGGTCGGAGGCTCATCCGGCCTTTCTCTTCGCGTTCGACGGTCCTCCTGCGCCGCGGCTGAATCAGTGGGGCCAGGAGTGGTGGACACGCAAGAAGCTCTCGGAATCGGAGTGGCGCGAGCTCTACCGCCCCCAGGCCCTGTGCATTCTGCCGCACGTCGGCTGGATCGCCGACCGCAACGTCCTGCGCAAGGGCAAGGACTCGTTCATATGCAAGGAGTCACCTGGCGCAGGGCTCTTCTTGTTCGCGATGGCGCTCTCCGCGTGCGTAATGGACGCGCTCGACCGGAAGGTCGACTGGCTCGACGACTACATCCGCGGGACGCTTGACGGCGTTCTCGCGGCCGCCAAGACCACGGTAGGTGCGCAGACAAGAAAGCCTACGGTGAAGCGGAGGTCGGAGGAATAGGCAATGGGGAAGAACGGGATCTCGAACGCTGACGTTGAGGCGGCGTTGCGCGCGCAGCTATCTGCAGAGGGGTATGCACTCAGCGCGTTGCGTCAGCAAGGCGAGACTGGTGTCGATATCGTCGCGCGCCGCGGTACCGAGGTTATCCACATCGAGTGCATCGGCTACAAATCGTCCGGGCCCGCCCGCGCATTCGACTTCTACCAGAGCTTCTTCCGTATCGTGTCGCGTCTGAACGACGGCGCCAAGCGCCTCGTGATCGCCCAGGCCGCGCAGGCCGAGGTCGGCCTCCCGGCCCGAGCGAAGCAACACCGCGTGGCCTGGGAGCGGATCGGTGATGGATTCCCGGAACTCGAACTGTGGCTTGTCTCGGTGGACGGGCTGCCACGCAAAGAAACGCATTGGAACGACTGGCTGGGCCGGTAGCCCGCACAAGACCAGGACGTGGAGCGATGATGGAAAACACGAGCGACCCCAACCCCCTCGAGATCCTCAAAACGACCAAGAGCGCGTACTTCTTCGTCGTCAAGAAGCCCATCGCCACGGAGGACATCGCCAGCGCCTTCGCCCGCATCCTTGGGGACGCCGGGCTCGCGAAGGATGCCGCCCTCCAGCAGGTGATCCGCGAAACAGCACCGCATGGGAAGAAGGGTGGGCTGCCGATCTCGTTCCTCGTATTCCCGTTCGAGGAAGATGTCCCGTTCTTCGACAACGGCCCGTTCAAGGAGCGGAAGTACGCCTTTGTGCTATTGGCGGAGATCGACCGGTTCTGCATCGCCTTCAAGCGCCACGTTAGCGCGCTAGAGGGCTACCTCGAGCAGCTCGAGACCGTCGAGCGAGGTGTGGTGCTGCGCCTGTTCGCTTCGGAAGACACGGCATATCAGCGGCTGCGCCTGCGCAACATGAGCGCCTCGCGGCACGTCGTGAGGTCGCGGACGCTCGAGGCCGACGACCTCGCCGAAGCGATGTCTCCTCTCGGCGCGAACCGCTCGATCCCGCGCGGCCTGCGCCTGCGCGTCGACAAGGATATCTTCTCGCTCGTTCCGAACACCTCGCACGTGACGAAGCAGGAGGGCCGCGTCCATCTGAAGGGGCTTCTCGAGTGGGCGGCGGCCATGGTCCGCGAGATCAAGAGCCGCCAGGGGCTCGGGGCCTCATGCCGATTCCTCGAACGCTTCGCGGCGGATCGCGACCTCGCCTCGCTGCCGGCGGATGTTCTCCCGGTGGCGCTCTCGCTCGGGATCGAGGAGATCTTCTCCATCATTGACGAGGAGGGCGGCAGCCTCCTCAGGGCAGGGACGGACAAGGAGCCACCGGCCAATGTGCTCGTTGCGCTTCGCGAGTGGGCTGCGGCCCTCCTTGATCTCGAAAGGGAAGATGCCAAGTCATTCCGGATCATGTCCGCGCGTACGTTCCTTGGCGGGCGCGGAAAGGGCGAGGTCGGCCGGCTGCGCGTCAACGCGAAGAGTCTCGGGATCCAGATCCGGATTCTCGACGAATTCGATGTTCGCATCGGTAGCGAAACTGAGAGCCTCGGGAAGTGGCTGAACCGCGCGCAGTCGTTCCACGTCACGTTCTCAGAGCCGCAATTCGCCTACTTCGACGGAAGCCTGTTCGAGGACCGGAACCTTCGCGAGAACGGCAACATCGTGATTTCTTGCTTCGAGACCAAGTGGGACTTCACCGGCGTGGATGATGAGAAGGGCAACTTCACGCGTAGCTCGGACGCATTCTCCGCAAACTCGATCTTCGCGGTGATCGAGCGAAAGATCGCGGCCGATTGCGATGTCCTGGTCTGCGACGACCTCGGCGACGAGTGGGCAGACTTCATCGGCGTGCGCTCGGCCGGCGACCCGCCGACGCTGTCGTTCTACCATGCGAAGTTCGGCCAGCACACGCTCTCTGCGTCGAAGTTCAGCGACGTCGTGGCGCAGGGCCTGAAGAACCTGAGCCACATCTACCCTACCGTGGCGGATCTCGAACCGAAGGTTAAGCGGTGGGGCCAGTTCTACAACGCTCCCGGTGTCGGCCCGACCCGAATCCGGCGACTCCGGGGGACCACGACCCTCGGGCAGGCCAGTCAGGCGCTGAGTCGGATCGTTGCGACAGCGAACGTCCTGCGGCGCGTTTGCCTGGTGACGTCGTTCGTCTCGAAAAGCGCAGTCGAGGCGGCCTTCGACGACCTCAAGGCCGGCCGGAAGGTGAAGCCGCAGATCATTCAGCTCCTCTGGCTTCTCACGTCCTTCATCGGCACGTGCCTCGAGGCGGGCGCGCAGCCGCGAATCCTCTGCCCCGAAGAGGTGCCACCGACGAGGAAGAAGAACGGCATAGACGCCGCATTGAAGAACCGAGTGGGCCGGAGGAAGGCGAAATGAGGGCACCGCCGCCGGGTCGACCACGTCCATTCGCCTCCCCATCCGTGGTCCATACCGCCGCCTGAGCGCGATCGGTGCGGCCGCCATAAACGTTGAGCGGGACGTCCGTTGGTCGTGCATCGCCCGGCCCCGCGCCCTGCGGGAGCTTTGCCCGCCCCCTCCGTCGCGGCTCGACGGCGTGGCCGCACCGCTGATGATCAGCGACTTCGCCTCCTCGCACCATTCGCGGCGCGCCGCGGCAGGCGGTGTTGATCGCGGTCCCCAAGGGAGCCACTTTTCGCTTCCCAGGGAACCAAGCGGATTCCGGCCTGCATCACCCGGTCGCGTCTCTAAGCAGCGGCACGTAGCCCTCTCGAACCGCGTCCAAGTACTCGCCCAGTCCATTGAGCCGACCTCGCTCTCGCAGCAGGGCGAGATCAGCTTCAGCGCAGCGCTCAGCCAGATCCGGAACGCCGCTGGCCAGTTCCTCCCACGCGGTCTTCGCATTCCGCTTGACGGCAGGCCCGTACGAGGCGGCCTTCAGCTGGTCGCTTCGGACGGTCGGATCGAATCCGAGCCGTTTCTCGAGACCGTCCAGCTTTGCCGTCTCGTCGGGATTCGAGGGCACGAATCCCGCGAGCAACCAACACTCGCGCTTGGTATGCGGCAATCCCGCGACCACCGTGAACCGGCCAACCTTCGTCGCAATGGCCTGTCGGAACCCCTCCGACCTCTTGTCCTTGCCGTCCGTGTCCCGCAATAGCAGGACCAACTCGGGTGCGATTCCCGAGCGCTCGATCAGCTGGAGAGCCTTGCGCGCCATCTTTGCATCGGGCTCGGCGGGGACGCCGTCAAATGTGCCAAGAACCCGAACGCCCGCCTTCTTGGCCCGCTCCCGGACTGTGCTCCATTTCAAGAAGCCCTCGTTCTCGTCGAGCCCCCGCCAAACGCGGCGCTCGTCGAGTTGGTCCTGGGTACACACCTGCGCCTCGTCGGTCGCGACCCGGTCAGCAAGTCTCGTTCCCAGGCGAAGGTCGGGGGCGTCTTCGCAAACGACCACGGCACGCATAGGCAAGTTGCTATGGCGTCCGATTCGAGATCTGGTCGATCCAGTTTTCCGCGACCGTACTCCAGGCTTCGCCCGGACTCATCACGTCCTTCCATGACTCGTAGTCGGGATGATCCGATAGCTTCGCCGCCCGTACGCCGCCATCCGGGCCCATGTAGACCAGCCGGATCTCGGCGTATTCCATGTGCTCGAGGAGGAAGGGCGAGTGGGTCGTGCAGATGATCTGCAGACCAGGATTCAATTCCAGTTGTTTGCGCAATTGCTGAACCAATTCCCGTTGCGCGCGAGGATGAAGGCCCCGATCGATGTCATCCAGCAGGATAAGCCAAGGATGGGGCCGGGACCGGAGTGCGGTAATGAGACCGAGCACCAGGAGGGTACCCTCGCTGGCTTCAGGCGCCGCCACGCTCTCGGCGCCATCGAAATCGAGGACCACCTGTTCACCCCAGTGTACCGCACTCTTCCAAAGCATGCTGGTGACGTCAAAGAGTTCCGGCACATCGATCTTGCGCCGTCGGAGCCTGACGGAACGAAGGTGCGGAACAACCTCACGCGCCATCCCCTGAATCGACTGGAAATCATCCGGTTGATTACCGGCGAGGAATCCGAGCACGGACGCGAATCCAGTTCCGTCGATGCCGAGCCTCGGTTGCTCGGTCTCGGGAAAGCGCGATACCGCCATCAGTTTCTGCGGATCCAGCCGCAGAAAGGTGACACCCCGAAATGCACTGCACCAGGACGCCACCCGCTCCTCGTGCCACGAATCGAACTGTACTGCTCGCTGGAACTCGGGGTCGCCGGCGACATCGCCCTTCAACCGCGCGACCTGGTTGTCCTCCTTGGGCTTCCAGCCGGTGATCCGAACCGCAAACCCATGCTGTGGACTTTGGCTGTCTACGGCAGCCAGCTCGATCGGGAAGCTCCTTCCCCTGGCGAGAAGGTCTTCCGGGTATAGCCGAGCACCCAGCACCTGATCGAGGGACTGCTCGGCAAGTTGACCGAGGAGGCTCAGGCCCTGGAGAATCGTCGACTTGCCCGCCGAGTTCGGGCCCACGATGACCGTCAACCGCTCGAGCGGCAGACTCACATCATGGAGTGCTTTGAAATTCTTGAATCGACACTCGGTAATCATGGTGGCTGGCGGCCCGCATCGAGAGCCCAGAAGGAAATTCAGACTGTCAAGGGTGGAGCCTATCCCGGCGCAGGTGGTCGTGCAAGCCCTTCTTGCGTTCACCCGGCGGCCAACGTGATCGCCTACACGCGCGCTGATCCGACGCGTCCTCTTGCAGCACGGTCATGGGACCCAGAAGGGCGGTCAGCTCCACCGCCATTCCAGCGAACTTCTTCTTGTCGGGGTCGGCCAGTTTGAAGTCCATCTCGGCGGCGGCCTTCAGGGCCAGGGTTGCGTCCGGCGCGAGCGGTCTGGGCACAGCCATCTCCGTTTCGAATCTTCCCATCTCAGCCCCACTGTTACGATTCGATACGCCTCCCACCTCGTGACAACTTCCCCCCGCAGAAGCGCGCAACATCCACATGCGCGAGCCTTTCCGCTCACTCCAGAATGATTTCCGCTTTGGCCCGCCGCTCGCTGATACCCCCTCCCGTCGCACCAAGCGAAACGGAATCACCAAGGCCCGCGCGCCGACGAGCGCCATCGCAGGAGAACCGACCATGGATCCGCGCAATGCCTACTGGACGGACGCAGCCGCCCGGTTTCATCACTGGAGGCTCAGCGGCCTCGATGCGGCCCTCGCGTGGCGCAGCTTCGACGACCTGGTTCGCGAGCGGTTGCTCCGCTATTGCGCTCGCGCGCTGGAGCGCCGTCGCTCCGACGTCGAGGACGCGGTGCAGGACATCCTGATCCGCCTGATGGAGTACGCGCACAGTACGCCGAGCGAAGCCGACCACTTCCGCTGCCGCTTTTACAAGGTCGCGCGCACGGTGTGCTCGGACCTGATGCGCGGCCCGCGTTCGCGGACCAAGTCGCTCGAGGGGGAGAACTGGGTCGACCCTCGTCCCGGCAGCGCGACCCAGGTCCGCCGCAGAGATGCGAAGCAGACGCTCTGGGAATTGGTGGACACGCTTCCCGCGCCGGATGCCGAGGCGCTGCGCCTTCACCATGTAGAAGGCTGGAGCCTGAGGAGGATCGCGCGCGAACGGGGCCAACGGACGTTCCGAATTCGCCGGCAGATGGGCGCCTCGCTCGAGCACCTCCGGCCCAAACTGATCGCGGCTGGGATCGCCGACCTATTGTAGTGTACCCGTCCTCGTCCTCGCCTCGCCCTCGCGCGGGCGCCTCGGAACCCCCGGGGCGCCCGCGCCGCATTTCGGATCTCTCTCGCTCTCTCCCTCGCGCACGCGCATCCGCGCGGAAGATCCGCGTCGAGGTCGCGACGAGAAAAGAAAGATTGTGTGTTTTTCGGACCCGGCTCGAACGTGTCAGTGGGTGAAGTTCGCGGGTTCGGTCGTCCGCTGGGGACGACGCGCGGCTTCAACCCGGACGCCGGCGGCAATCGGCGCGAGGGGTTCAGGCAGTGCAGACCGAGGAGGCAAATCCATGATTCGCCGAACCAAGGTCAATCCGACGCGCGTGAGGGAACTCGCGCGGACTCAGGTCGAAGCCCTGAAGGCCAACCCCGCCCTCCTGGAGATCGTTTCCGGTCTCCCGGAGGAGATCGAGGCCCGGCTCGCAGAAGCTTCGACCACCGAGGACGCGCACGAACACCTCAGCCAGGCCGCGAAGATCGCGAAGCAGAGCGCCCAGGACGAAATGTTCGACCTCCGGCAGGTGCTGGTGGCGAACATCGAACTGGTCGCCGACTACTTCGGGGTCTCCGCGACCGAGGTCGGGTTGCTCGGCGGGAAGCCGCAGCCGATTCGCCGCGTCCGGCGCAAGAGCAAGGACGCCCCCGTCGCCGCGACCGGCGACAAGTAGTGCCCGGGCGCGCCCGAGGCGCGGACGCCCGCGGGGGAAACCCCGTCGGGCGTCCGCTGACTTCGGGCGCCTTCCCACCGTGACGCAACGACGCAACCAAGATCACCCACGGGTCGGTAACTCCACTCCACACATTTCGAATCCACTGGCACGGGGAGCGCGGAGGTCGGTCGTCCAATGGGAACGACGCGTGATTCCTCCCCGGGCGGCAACGAAAGGAGTTTCACCATGTCACCCTCCAAGCGAACTCCTCGCGTGGTCAGCCAGGCGCAGACACAGATCGGGGGCGTCAAGGGCCGCCCCGACCTCGAGAAGGGCCTCAAGACGCCCATCGAAAAGGTCGAGGCCCAGCTCGCGACGGTCCTCGAGGCCTTGAAGGCTCGGGATGAGCTGAAAAAGGCCGCTGTGCTCGCGACCGAAGCGATCCGCAAGGCTGCGTTCGAGCTGCGCAACTCGGTGCGCTCGAACATCCGGGTCATCGCCCGGCGTCGCGGCATCTACAACCCGGATCTCGCGCTGCTCGGCGGCAAGCCGCGCGCGAACGGCCGCCGCTCGCAGAGCGACGCCGGCTAATCGTCACTCCGTGCTCCCACTCCGGCGGCGGGCGCCTCATGGGGAAACCCGTGTGGCGCCCGCAACCATTTTCGGCCCGGGCATCGTTGATCACCAGCACGTCGGCGATCTCCATGATCCCGGCCTTCATCGCCTGGATCGAGTCCCCCGACTCCAGCGAGAGCACCACTCACGTCGTGTCGACGTTGCGCATGATTTCGATCTCGGACCGGCCGACGCCGAAGGTCTCGACCATCACAAACGATTTCCCGGCCGCGTCCAGGAGGTCGCAGGTTCGAAGTCAGCTAAGATCGGCCAAAAGCCCCCCAGAGCCCAGCGCCGGCACACCCTACCCCGCACCATCCCCCGCCCCACCGCCGGCCCCCGGCGCCCCCCCGCCCGGGCCCGCCCCCGTCCCCGCAGCCAGGCTTCCGTCCAGCCCCAGCTCCTTCGCCGCCCCCTGGAGCGCCGCGATCACGTTCGCAATGTGCGCGTCCAGCTCCAGCCCCAGCTCGGCCGCGCCCCGGGTGATGTCGTCGCGGCTCACGTTGCGCGCGAACGCCCTGTCCTTGAGCTTCTTCCTCACCGAGGACACCGTCACGTCCGCGAGCGACTTGCTCGGACGCACCAGCGTCACCGCGGTCACGAACCCGGACAGCTCGTCCACCGCGAAAAGCGCGTGGTCCATCCGCGTCGTGCGCGGCACCCCCGAGTGGTCCGCGTGCCCGAGAATCGCCGTGCGCACGTCCTCCGGGTACCCCTTCTCCGCGAGGATCTCCGAACCGCGCCGCGGATGGTCCGCCGGCGCCGGCCAACGCTCGTAGTCGAAGTCGTGCAGCAACCCGGCGATTCCCCACTTCTCCTCGTCCTCGCCGAACCGGCGCGCGTAGCCGCTCATCGCCGCCTCCACCGCCAGCCCATGCTTGCGCAGGCTGTCCGACTGCGTATACTCGCACAGCAACGCGAACGCGTCCGCCCGGTTCATCGCGACCTCCCTGTCATGCCCCGGGCGCCCGCAGAAACCCGCGTCGCCACGAGGAACCGAATGACCGTCGAGCCCCAGACCACCGTGGGCGACCTCCTCGCCACCCATCCGCCCATCGTCGAGGTCTTCGCCGCCTTTCACTTGGGCGACAGCCGCGGCATCCACCTGCCGCGCGCGCATACGCTCGCCCGCCTCGCCGCCGAACGTAACGTCCCGCTCGAGATGCTCCTCGTCGCCCTCCGCGGCTGGATCGAAGAGAACACGGCCAACCCGGAGCGATAACCCCTCGCGAACCCGCTTTCATGATTGTGGCGGAGGTGGCCTCCGCTTTCGGCGCGCGGAACCGGAAGTGTCCGACCCCAGTACCCCGCCGAGCGTCGCTCCAATCACGGCGCCCAGGAAGCACAGCACAGAAGGCAAAACGACCCAGATCTCTCACCCCCCGCGCACGCGCCGCACTCCGCGACCCGCCGGCGCCGCCTTCTTCCCGCGCTCCGGCCGCGACCGCCGCGCTCCCGCCTTCCCCGCGGACTCCGCCGGGCCTCCGCGACCCGCTCGCCTGCGTTCGCTCGCCGGCTCCTTCGCCCCCGCCGCTGCGGCCTTCGCCTGGCCTGCCATCCTCTTCCCCTCCGCCACCTCCCCCGCCGTCGCCGCCGAGGGACAGACGTCCGCCAACGGACACTCCCCGCACTTCGGCGAGCGCGCCGCGCAGATCCGCCTGCCATGCTGGATCATCTGGTGCGAGAACTTCACCCAGCGGTCGCGCGGAACCAGCGCCATAAGGTCCGGCTCGATCTTCACCGGAGCCTCCTCCCGCGTCAGCCCGAGCCGCCGGCTCAACCGCTGCACGTGGGTGTCGACCACCACCCCGTCCGCGATCCCGAAGGCGACGCCGAGCACCACGTTGGCGGTCTTGCGCGCGACCCCGGGCAGCGTCAGCAGGTCCTCCATCGTGCGCGGGACCACGCCGCCGTACGCTTCACCGATACGCACACACGCGCCGCGGATGCTCTTCGCCTTGTTGCGGAAGAAGCCGGTGGTGCGCACGAGATCCTCCAATTCGGCCGGGTCGGACCCGGCAAAGTCCCGCGCGGCAGCAAAACGCGCGAACAGCGCCGGAGTCACCAGGTTCACCCGCACGTCCGTGCACTGCGCGGACAGGATCGTGGCCACCAGCAACTCGAGCGGATTGCGCCAGGAAAGGCTGCACTCGGCGTCGGGGTACGACTGCTCCAACCGCTGCAGGATCGTGCGCACGCGGGCGTCGGTCACGCGGCTTCTTCTCCGATCGGGCTGGGCCGGAAAGCCTCTCCCGTCCCCGGGCGGGCGGCGCGGGCGATTCTAGGCGACCCGCATTTCGCGTGCAAGACTCGCGCGCCGGCCGGTAGAATTTCGGACCCGCAACACACCCGTGTCGCGTTCGGGCGAACCCCCGCGTCGCGGCTGGACGAGACCCTAGGAGGCCAGCGATGAAATTGACCTACGGCAGCGCCGCCGCGCTGAAGCGCGCCAGGATCCTGGCCTGCTTCATCGTCCAGGACGCGAAGATCCCCGCCGTGCACGCGCTCTACGGCAACGGCAAGGAACTCGCCGGCGCGGTGGCGCAGGCGCGCGAAGAGGGCTTCACCGGCAAGGAAGGGCAGGTCTGGATCTGCCGGCCAGCGACGGCCGCCGGCCTCCCCGAGCGGGTGATCCTGGTCGGCTGCGGCACGCGCGAACGCAGCACCTTCGAGCGCGTGCGCCGCGCGAGCGGGCACCTGTCGAAGCGGCTCCGCGAGTTCGTCGGCGGGACCGTGGACCTGGTCACGCCCGCGGCCGCCGCGGGCGAGGAGGACAGCGTCCGTGCCTTGCGCGCCGCCGCCGAGGGTCTGCTGCTCGGGGCCTACCGCTTCCACCGGCACAAGTCGAAGCCTCCGGCCGTCGCCGGCCCGATCGAGATCCGGCTCTGCTCCGCCGGTACGGTCTCCCCCGCCCGCGGAGTCGCGGCCCTGCGCCGCGCCGAAGTCTTCGCCGACGCCACCAACTTCGCGCGCGACCTGGTCAACGAGCCGCCCGGGCACCTCACCCCGCGCGTGCTCGGCAACGCCGCCCGCGACCTCGCCAAGGGCACCGGGCTGCGCGCCCGCGTCTTCGACAAGGCCGAGATCCGGCGGATGAAGATGGGCTCGTTCCTCGGGGTCAACCAGGGCAGCGTCGAGCCCCCGGTCTTCATTCACCTGGTCTGGAAGCCCAAAGGCAAGCCGCGGCGCAAGGTCGCCCTCGTCGGCAAAGGCATCACCTTCGACAGCGGCGGCCTCTGCCTCAAGACCGCCGAGGGCATGCTCACCATGAAAGACGACATGGGGGGCGCCGCGGTGGTGCTCGCGGTGATGCGCGCCCTGCCCCGCCTCGGCCTGCCCGTCGAGGTCCACGGCATCGTGCCCGCCACCGAGAACATGACCGGCGGGAACGCCTTCAAGCCGGGCGACGTGCTCACCGCCATGAATGGAAAAACCATCGAGGTCACCAACACCGACGCCGAAGGCCGTTTGGTCCTCGCCGACGCGCTGCACTACGCGGTCGGCCGCAAGCCCGACGAGATCATCGACTACGCGACCCTGACCGGCGCCATCGTCGTCGCCCTCGGCAATTCCATCTCGGGCGTGTTCGGCCGCGATGCCGACCAGGTTCGCCGCATCCTCCGCGCGGCCGACGAGAGCGGCGAGTCGATGTGGCGGATGCCGCTGTATGAAGGGTACCGCGACAACCTGCGCAGTCAGGTCGCCGACCTCGTCAACTCGGAGCGGCGCGACGCCGGCGCGATCAAGGCCGCGCTCTTCCTGTCCGAGTTCGTCGACCATCCGGTGTGGACCCACATCGACATCGCCGGGACCGCCTGGACCGACAAGGAACAGCCCTACGGCCCGGTGGGAGGCACCGGGGCCGCCGTACGCACTACGCTGCAGTATCTCACGAGCCTGTGACCCTAGCGCGGCCTGGACGGCCGCAACCAAACCCGTTCCCGTTCCCGTTCCCGTTCCCGATGGTCGGGTGCGGGAACGGGAACGGCGAAAATCCTCGCGCGCCGCGACAATTCCCGGGACTGAATTGTTTATCTTCGCTTGGCGCGAAGAATCTGACGGTTCGTACCACAGCGCGGTTCCACCGCAAACCGGGCGCGGGGCGGCTATCCGCGCAAGTCCCAACCCCGCGATGGAGCGCGGCGAGGCATGGGAGGTGAAGGATAGTAGAGCAGCACGCGAACTGCGGGAAGGACCGCGGGACATGTCGCTTGCAGCCGTGCCCCATCTGCGACTATGCTGCGCTGGTCACGTGGACCGTGGCCCCGGTGGCGAAGCACCTGGCCGCGGTCTCGCAGGCCGGTTCGTCCGGAGGTGGTCATGCGCGTGCCCGGATGGTTGCTCGTCGCCCTGCTCGTCGTCGGGGCCCTCCCCGGCCGGGCCCAGGACGATTGTCCGCTCTGCGGGCATGCCGCGGAGTACCCCGACAGCCCGGACGGGCTGTTCCGGCGGATGCGCGCCGCGTGCCTGGAGAACGACGCCGAGAAGATCGGGGCCCTGATGGAGTCGAAAGTCGACCTGCACGATCCGCGGGCGGGACTCCTGGTGCGCCTGATCTTCCTCTGCTCGGAAGTCGGGGGCATCGAGGTCGCGGGAGACCGGGCGACGCTGGACCTGCGGGTCCCTGGAGAGAAGGGGAAGGGCCCGACGCGGGCGGAGCGCAAAAACGGCCGATGGGTCTTCACTCATGTGCCCTTCCTCGACGCGGTGGCCGGCTCGGCCGATCGGTCCAAGATCGTCGACTGCAAGAACAACCTGAAGCAACTCGGGCTCTACATTTCGGTCTACGTCAGCCGGTACGGCAGCGACGTGAACTACCCGGAAGGCGGCGGGATCCAGCGGGCGATCACGTCGCTTCCGGATCCGGCCCGGTCGGTCTCCCGGCTTCCGGGTGAAGCGGGGCTGTTCCACTGCAAGTGCACCGGCGACCGACCGGAGGCCGCGGGCCTGCAGCAGGACATCGCGCGCCATTCGAGCTACGCCGAACGACGCGAGGCGCTCTCCGATCGCGTGCGGGCGGACGCGCCCGTGATGTGGGACAAGAAGGCCCATTCCGACGGAACCCGGAACGTCATGCGGTTCGACGGATCCGTGTTCACGGTGGAGAGGGAGGAGTTCCGCCGGCTCCTCGAACAGTTCGGCGAGGCCCTGCCCGAGGGGTTCGATTCGGAGACCGGCGGAGGAGGGAGCGCATCGTCGCCCCCCCGCAGTCCAGCGCAAATCCTGCGTACGATCGTGGTGACGCAGTCCATCTGGCGCCAGAACGACACCGACCGGAACACGATCAGCGACTATTGGACCGCGGACGTCTCCGGGATGTATCGGGTCGAGCGGCTTCCCAACGGGAGCGGGATCGGGATCGCGGCGTTGGACGTGCAGGTGGCGCTTGCCGACTTCCGCCCGGTGGCGGACGGAAGCGCCTGCGCCGGCGCCTCGATCCCGGGCACCACGGTCACCGCGGGGTCCATGATTGCGCTCTCCAAGAAGAAGCCACTCGACGGCTATTGGTATGCGGCGATCCGGCTCGATCCGCAGGGCCAACCCTACGCCACCGATCCCGATGGCAACGGGCAGGCCTGGACCAACACCGGCGGGTTCGCTTTCTGCGCGTTCCCGGTCGAGTACGGCAAGCCCCACCGCCCCACCTACATCGTCAACGAAGGCGGCGTGATCTACGAGCAAGACCTGGGGAAAGGCGAACCGGTCGAGGCCTGGCCGGGGATGAACCCGACCACGTCGGGCTGGCGGGTGGTCCAGTAGGGCCGCTGGCGCCACCTCACGGCGCGCGGAAAGGATTGACCGCATCCGGAGGTCGCAATAGACTCAATGCCCTCATATGGTGGCCATAGCTCAACCTGGTTAGAGCACCAGACTGTGGCTCTGGGGGTTGCGGGTTCGAATCCCGTTGGCCACCCTTCCCCTCCGGACCTCCCATGCCGCACTATCAGCGCTACATCCTCGTCGACGAGCGCAAGCTCTCGCTGCCGGTCCTGCTCGAGGGGCTGCGCGAAGCCGACCCCGCCTGGTCGCTCGAGGGCCTGAAGCCGGGGCCGCCGGAGACGGCCGAGCTGCGCTACGCCGGCGAGCGGTACGCCCTGCTCGAGCTGAACCTGCCGGGAGAGGATGTGTGCAAGGACGAACTGCGCGAGCTGGAGGAGATCGCCGAGAATTCACCCGGCCCCAAGCAGGCGGTGGTGCTGCACGCGATCGAAAAAGCCCGCGCCCTGATCGCCGCCGAGGTGGTCTGGGCCGACCGCGAGCGCGAAGAAACCCTCCTGGTGCTCGACCGCGTGTGGGCCTGGTTGCTCTCCCACCGCCGCGGCCTCGTGCACGAGGACGGTGAGGGCTTCAGCGACTCGACCGGACTCATCCTGGCGATCCGGTAGCCCGCCTCGTCCGCGCACACACGCCACGAGCAGCAGGTCGGATGCGCCCGAACGCCGGATGCCAAGCCGGTTCATCCACCGGGATGACTCCCCGCAGGGGGCGGTGGCTGCGCTATCCCTTGCTCCCCTCCGCGTCTCCGGGTTGAATGGCGCCCTATGGACAGCCTCGACCTCGAAGCGGAACGCCGGCTCGCCGAGCTACTCGGGTCCGACGAGAGCCCGGTGGAGATCGTGCGCACCTCGTTCGACCTGCAGGGCGGAGTCGGCGACGGCTACCTCGTGGTGACGCCGCGCCGCCTCGTCGTCGGCGACCGGCCCATCTCTGGGACGGTGACCCTCCGGGACTTCCCGCTCGCCGCGGTCCGCCGCGTCGAACTGCACGACGACGGGCCGACCCGCGGCCGCCTGATCGTTCACGGCGAGAGCGGGGAGCTCGGGCAGATGGTGTACTCCGGCTTCGAGCGCGGGCGCCTCGAAGCACTTCCGGGCCTCGTCGAGCGCCTTCGCGCCGAAGCGGCCGCGCCGGGCGCCCGGCCGCCGGCGGACGACGGGAGCCACGCGGACCCGCCCGCGCCTCCCGTCCCCTTCGCCACCGCTCCCTCCGCTCCGCCCGCGCGCGACGCGGAGGTGCCGATGGCGATCGTGGTCGCCGACCGGCCGCGCGGCAACCGCTCGGCCTCGATCGCCAAGGGGCTGGCCATCCGATTGGCGAAGGAGAACGTCCGCCCCGGGGAGGCGGTGCGCGGGACCATCGAGCTCGGCTGGCCCTCGAGCGGACGCGTGCGCGGCGTCTGGTGGGAAGCCCAGGGGGCGGAGCGCACCCACGTGACGGTGCAGAAGGGCTCCGGCAAGAACAGCCACTCGGTGACCTACCGCGAAACGAACGGGATCGTCGAGCACGTGCGGATCCTGTTCGGCACGCGCAAGACCGGCTTCTTCAGCCTGGCCTGGGAGGGGTTGAAAGCCTTCTTCCTTCTGCCCACGGACAATCCGGAGTTGGCCGCGGGCGAGTACGGGTACGACTTCGAGTTCGCGCTCCCGGCGGACGCCTTGCCGACCTACCAGGGTCCGAATGCGGCCGTGCACTACGAGGTTCGCGCCCGGGTGGACATCCCGGGCGGCTTCGACCTCACCGCCTCCGTGCCGATCTGCGTGGAGCCGCTGCCGGTCGCCGAGATCTCCGGGACGAGCGGCGAGCACCGGCCGGGGCAGGGGCTTTCCGGCCTGTTCACGGCGGAGGTGGAGATGCACCTCGACGTCGAGAGCGGCAGTGTCCGGCCGGGGGACCCGCTGCCCTTCTCGGTGCGCGTGAAAAACCTCGGGGGCAAGCGGGTGCGCGGGCTGAACGTGCTTCTGAACCGACGCGAGCACGCGCGCGCGAAGGGTTACTCCGCCAGCTCGAGCTCCGCGGAGCAGCGGATGACGGTGCCCGTGGAGCGACTGCGCCAGGACGGCAGCCCGAACCCGCTGCAAATCGCCACGCCAGGGCGGTTGTTCCACTACGCCGGGCGCTATTCGACGGTCTCCTGGGAGCTCCGGGTCGAGCTCGACATCGCCTGGGGGATCGACGCCTCGGTGACGGTGCCGCTGCGGCTCGAAGGGCGGTGGTGAACCGCCGTACCGAAGTCGTTTTCCCGCGGGAAAGCGCCCGCGGGACATGTCTCGGATTGGTTTCGCCGCAGGGATGCCGCTCGCGGGACGGTTCGCGGCGCGCGTTTCCCGCGGGAAAACGATCCCGGTGCGCGTCGAGCCAGCGCATCCCGCGGGGAAATCACTCGCGATCCGCCTGGATGACGATCCCCTCCCGGTCGCCGCTGCGCGGGGCTTCGCGACGCCCCCTCCAGGCCGATGATCGGGAGCGACGCGGCGCCCCGTTCGGAAGTCCAGTGCAAGCGTGACTCGCGTGAACCGGAGGCCGTCGTGCGTTCGTTGCGCGTCCTTCTCGGCCCGCCCTGGCGGACGCTGATTCCCGGCCTTGCCGTTCTCGGCGCCTTCCTCCTGGTGCGCTTTCCGTTCTGGTCGCCGGGCGTCGACGTACTCGACGGCCGCCACGACCGCGGACGCAACGCGATCTGGCTGCAGCACGGCTGGCTCGGTCACGACGAGTGGTTCCGGGCGCACGCCAAGGAGGACCGGCTCCCCCATTTCCGCGATCCCGCCTCCGCGCGCGCGCTCGCCGACCTCTTGCGGCGGCACCGGATCGCCGACGTCTTTCCCCACCTCTGCCCGGCCTCGATCGAAGGGACGATCGCCGCGGTCGACCACGCGCAGGTCGAGCGGTTCCTGGACGCATTCGGCGACGTACGGGTGCGCGTGCTGCCATGGATCGGCGGCGCGCGCGGCAAGCAGGCGTTTCCCGAGCGGGAAGCCTGGCGGTCCGAATTCGCCCGGTCCGCCGCAGCCCTGCTCACCGCCCACCCGCGCCTCGCGGGCATGCACGTGAACCTCGAGCCCTGCCCCTCCGGCAGCGAGGACTTCCTCCGGGTGCTGGAGGAACTGCGCCGGGCGATTCCGTCCGGGAAGCAGATCAGCGTCGCGGCCTACCCGCCGCCGACGATCCTCCACCCGTACCTTTCGGTGCACTGGGAGGAAGAGTACTTCCGCGCCGTCGCGCAGCGTTGCGACCAACTCGTGCCCATGATGTACGACACCGCGCTGGCTGAGCCGAACGCCTATGAGCGGCTCATGCGCGACTGGACCGTGGAGATGCTCGCCTGGTCGGAGCCGACGCCGCTCGTCCTCGGGCTGCCGGCCTACACCGACGCGGGCGTGCGCTACCACCGCCCGGAGGTGGAAAACCTGCACCACGCCCTGCGCGGCGTGCACGCGGGGTTGCTGCGGGCAAAGCCGCTGCCGCCCCACTACCAGGGCGTCGCGCTCTACTGCGAATGGGAGATGGACGACGAGGAATGGCGGCTGTTCCGCGAGCGATTCCTCGCGCGGTGACCCGCCTTCGTCGCGCTCGGCGCGCTGCGCCTCGACGACGTTCCCGCGGCGATGAACGGCCGGTCTCCCCAGGGGAGACTCCCGCACGCAAATCGCGAAGGGGACCGTGGACGAGTCGCGAGGCCCGCGCCATCCGCAGGGTCACGCTCCTTCGCCCTCTCCCACGCGGCTGCGTCCGCCGTCCTCCCCCCCGGCTTCTTCGGATTCCGCCTCCGGAGCTTCCGACGGTGACCGTTATCGCAGGCAGGGATTCGCGCGTCGCTGCGCCGCTGCGCCGCGATAACGCTTGCGGACCCGGTGCATCCCGCCTAAGGTGCAGGGCTTCCGGGAGGGTGTTCGGCATACCGTTGCGAGGGGGTCGCCGATGAAAGTGATCGTGGCGGACGCACTGGGGATGTGCTTCGGCGTGCGCGACGCGCTGGCCGACCTCAAGAAGGTCTCCCATCCCGGTGAGGCGACCATCCACGGCGAGCTGGTGCACAACGAGCGCGTGCTTTTCGACCTGGAGCAGCGCGGCTTCCGCATGGTCGCGGAGGAGAAGCGCGCGGGTGTGCCGGTGACGCCGGTGGTGGTGATCACGGCCCACGGGATCAGCAACGCCGAGCGCTCGCGTTTCGAGCTGGCCGGCAAGCAGATGGTCGATACGACCTGCCCTCTGGTCCGGCATGTCCACGAAGCGGCGCAGCGCCTGCAGGAAGAGGGCTTCCACGTCCTGGTGATCGGTCGGGCCAACCACGTCGAAGTTCGGGGCATCGTCGGCGATCTCAGGGACTATCACATCATCGAGACCAAGACCGACGTGGCGGAGTATGACCATCCGCGTCTCGGCGTGATCTGCCAATCGACCACGCCGGAACACTTTGCGGACGAGATCCTGGGACTGATCCGAGCCTCGAATCCGGGCAAGGAAGTGGTCTTCCGCAACACGATCTGCAAGCCCACCCGCGAGCGCCAGGAAGCGCTCGACAAGCTCATCACCCAGGTGGACGCCCTCGTGGTGGTCGGCGGGAAGAACTCCAACAATACCCGTGAGCTGGCCGAGTCCGCCCGCAAGCGGGGGAAGCCTGCGGTGCACATTCAGTCCGCGGCGGACCTCGATCCCAACTGGCTGCTCGGCTTCGAAACCATTGGGCTGACCGCCGGCACGTCGACGCTGCCCGACACGGTGGACGAAGTGCATCGCGCAATCCTGCGCATCGCCGCGCAGGCGCAGGCGGCCCGGCGGTAACGCCGCGGCACCATCCGCGGGTCAAGACCGAGGTTCCGCCGGAGCCGGCGACTGAGCGGTTCAGCCGCCGCTCCGTCCGGGTCCACCCCGAGCCATGCGCCACAGCAACCATCCGCCGCCGGCCAGTCCCGCCGCCATGGCGGCCGTGGCCGCCGTTCGCATCAGGAAGGCGATCGCCCCGTCCCAGCGCAAGAGTCCGAGTTTCTCCAGCAGGTAGTTCCAGTCGTGGTATACCTCGCCGCCGCCCGGCGAGACGAGCGGCAGCGAGAGGCTCCGCGCGTCGGCCGCATAGGTGGCGACGTCGAACAGATTGAGCGACAGCCAGCCGAAGCAGACCGCGATCGCGAACCAGTCTCCCTGGCGTCGGAACATCGCCATCGAGAGCACCGGGACGAGGCACTGCGTGACGGATCCGCCGGCGATCGACAGGAACATCCCGAGCGGGCGGAACAGAAAGTGGCCCAGCTCGTGGATCCCGAGATTCAACGGCTTGAACCAGTCGGCGTACATCGGGTCGGCCCAATGGCGGACCAGCGCGTAGGCGAAATAGGCAAGCAGCGGCACGCGGGGTGCCCAACTCCGCCCGCGGCACCATTCGACGGCTTCACTCCTCAGGCTCGCGACCAGGCCTGCCGCCGGCTCCGCTTCGCCGGGTCGAGCGCCGGCCGACAGCGGCTCGACCGAAGGTCGCGCGGCAGCCTCGCGGCAGTCACGGCAAAGCAACTCGCGAGCGACCGCGGCCAGATCGGCATCGTCGAAGCTGCCCAGGCAACGGGAGCACAGGCGGCGCGTCATTGCGGGGCCTCGCGACTTGCGCAGGCGGACCCGCTCCCCCCGCATCTCCGGGCAAGGAGCGCGGCCCATCCGAGACTGCGCATCGTATCCCGGGCGCTCGAGCGGCTCAAGACTCGAGAGCCGGGCGGCGCGCCGACGCGCGGGCGTGCCGACACTTGGAGGGGGCTCGGCGGGACCCGCGGGAACCGCCGGGGCCGGGGCGGAAGCCGCGGGGCGGGGCGAACGGGCCCGGAGCGGTGCGGAAAACGGCCCACGGAGCCTGTGGTGCACGCGACTACCCGACCACCCGACGACCGGACGACGACCGGACCGCGATTGACTCGCACGGAGCCGCGGGCTAACATGATCTTGGCGATGCACCTTGGCACACCGGTGCGAGCGCGGGGCCTAATTGCGGGAGCCGTGACATGCGTTTGGACGAAGTCGCCTCGATCAGCTTCATCGCCGCGTCGATCTTCCTCGGCACGCAGGCGATGCAGACCTCGCTGGGGCACTGGCAGCATGCCCTGGACGAGGGGGTGACCTGGGACAGCTTCCGCGAGGAGTTGATGGGCCTGGCGGACCTCGAACGGACGCACCACGAGGTTTATGCTCAGGTGGACTCCGACGAGACCTGGGAGCAACAGGTCAAGCCGCGGTTCCTGCAGCGGGTGGCGGTGCAGATGATCCAGGACTTGGGCGCGGACGCGATTCAGCAGGAGGGTGCGGCGGACGCGTGGCTGCGGCAGCACCACGACTGGGTGCTGCAGACCCTGCAGGCGGCGGCCCAGGAGGTCTCGGGCCCGACGGGGGATGGCGGCGGTTCGGCCGGGGATTGAAGCCGCGGGCGGGCCCGGGCCCGAGCGGGGCGCAAGCCGCGGCAGACCGGGGCCCGGCGACGCCCCCGGAATTGGTTGACTTCCGTGAACCCAGCGATAGACTACGCGGTCTCTCTGAAGCATCCGATCCCCGGTAGCTCAATGGTAGAGTACGCGGCTGTTAACCGCGGTGTTGTAGGTTCGAGTCCTACCCGGGGAGCTTGACCACCGACCGCCGGACCCCCGGCGGTCTTTGTGTTTTCGGCGGTCCGACCGACCGGACTGCGCCCGCTCGCAAGTCCCACGGCTCGAGCTCCGGGGACCCTCGCCCTGCGAAGGCCTGACCGCGCGCTCCCGGCCGTTCGCGACCTCGCACTCCGGACGGCGGAAAACGGATCGCCGCACTGCGCCGGTGAACCCTCCTCGACTTTCCCCGTTGGGTACCGCACACCCAAAGCCAAGGAGCCCCCCCATGCGTCACCTGCCCGTCGTCCTTTCGCTCGCCCTCGCGTTCACCGTGTCCGCCACCGCCGAGCTCGTGCCCACCGACACCCGCTACGGGCCGCTGCGGATCCGGCTCCATCAGGTCGAGACTGCCATCGACAATCAGGTGGCGGTCACCAAGGTGGTGCAGATCTTCCAGAACGAGCACGCCGCCCAACTCGAGGCGATCTACGTGTTCCCGACCCCGGCCGAAGCCACGATCATCGACTTCGCCATGACCGTGAACGGAAAGGTCATGCACGGCGAGCTGCTCGAGCGGAATCAGGCGCGGCAGGTCTATGAGAGGATCGTCGCGCGCGCCAAGGACCCCGGGCTGCTCGAGCAGATCGGCAAGAACGTCTTCCGCCTGCGCGTCTTCCCGGTCATGCCGAGCTCAGAGCAACGCGTCGAGCTGACCTATGTCGAGCGGATCTCCTATGACCAGGGTCGCTGCACCTGGAGGTATCCCGTGCGCGTCCCCGGCGCGGCGGCCGCGACCCGGGCCGACGTATTCTCGATCAACGCGCAGATCCGCTCGGCGATCCCGATCGTGGACGTCGCCTCCGCCTCGCACTCCTTCGTCTCGGCGCTCGGCGCCGGGGGCGATGCGACGGCGGAATTTCGCGGCGAGCATGAGCTGCTCGACCGCGACGTCGAGCTCGCCTACATGCTCGCCCGCCCGTCTTCCGGATTCGACGTGGTCGCGCACCGCGGGGACGGCGAGGACGGCACCTTCCTTCTGCTCCTGACCCCCGCGACGAGCGCGGGCGAAGCCTCCATGCCCAAGGACATGACCTTCGTGCTCGACACCTCCGGCTCGATGGAAGGAGAGAAGATCGTCCAGGCGCGCGCCGCGCTGGGCTTCTGCGTCGCCAAGCTCCGGCCCGGGGACCGCTTCAACATCGTCCGCTTCAGCGACGCGGTCGAGACGTTCCGGCCGCAGCACGTCGAGGCGAGCGAGGAGAACCGCAAGGCGGCACGAGTCTACATCGATCGGCTCGAGGCGCTCGGCGGCACGAACATCCGGGATGCGCTTGTGCGAGCGCTCCAGCACCGGCCCGAGCGGGGCCGCCCGCACATGATCGTCTTCGTCACGGACGGCCGGGCCACGACCGGGGTGACCGACGTGCGCCGGATCCGGAAGGAAGTCCTCGCGGCCGGCGACGAGGAAGTGCGGATCTTTACGTTCGGCGTCGGCAACGACCTGAATCGCGAGCTGCTCGAAGATCTGGCGGAATCGACCCGCGCGATCTCCTGCGCGGTCGCGCCGGGGCAGGACCTGGAGGAGTCGGTGTCCGCGCTCCAGCGCCGCATCGTCGCGCCGGTGATCGCCGGCATCGAGATCGATTGGGGCGGTGCCGACGTTCATTCGGTGTACCCCAAGCGCATTCCGGACCTGTACGCGGGCGTCCAGTTGATGATCGCCGGCCGCTACGGGAAGCCGGGGACCCATCGCGTGACCCTCCGGGGGACCTGCGGGACCAGCCCATTCGAGTTCGCCGCGGACGTGACCCTCCCGGAGAAGCGCGAGGAGTCTCCCGCGGTGCCCTATCTCTGGGGCGCGCGCCGCATCGCCGACCTGCTCGACACCATTCGGCGGAACGGTGAAAACCCGGAATTGATGGCCGACGTGATCCGGCTGTCGCGCCGATACCGGATCGCCACGCCATACACCTCGTTCCTGGTGCTGGAGAACGAAGCCGCCTACGACCACGAGGGTCTCCCGCGCACCGGCTCGGAGCCGCCCCAGGTCGCCGCGACTGCGAATGCAGCGGGCGGGATTCGCGTAGGGAGGAGCACTCCCCGTGACACGGCCGTGCTCCCGGGCGACGAACCCGCGATCTACTTCCCCGAATCCACGGCCTCGGATCACAACGAGTCGGCGGATGCGGAGGACTCGGGCGGCCTGCGCGGACGGAGCGTGAACGCGGGCACATACGATACGATGGGCACGGGCGGCGCAGGGGGCGGCGGAGGCCGCTACGGCGGCCGGCTCGGGGGCCGCGAGAACCTCGTCACTCGCGGCGGGGGTACCCGGGCAACCGAAAGCGCCTGTCTCACCTCCCTGGTCTGGCTCGCGCGTCACCAGAATGCCGAAGGCTGCTGGAGCGCGGACGGCTTTCCCGGCCGCTGCCCCGGGACTGCGGGGTGCACCGGCGCCGGGCCGGCGGGAGACGAGGTGGGTCTGACCGGGCTTTCGCTTCTGGGCTTCCTGGGAGCGGGGTACACGCACCTCTCGCATGACACGATCTCGGATCCGATGGGCGGGCAACCGCTCCCCTTCGGTACCGTGGTCAAGAGCGGCGTGCGTTGGCTGATCTCGCAGCAGGGCGCGGACGGCCGGATCGGCGATCCGGCCCGCGAGAACGGGATTCGCCGACACGCTCTGGCCACGTTGGCGCTGAGCGAGGCATTCGGCATGACCCAATCGCCGATCCTCCGGGATCCGGCGCAGCATGCCGTCGACTTCCTCCTGACGGCCCGCGCGCCGGACAAGGGATGGGGCGGCAGCGCGGGTGTGGCTCAATCCGACCTGGAGACCTCCGGGTGGTGCCTCATGGCGCTGCACTCGGCCGAGATCAGCGGCTTGACGGTGCCTGCGAGCGCCGTCGTCGATGCTGCGGCCTGGGCGCGGAAGCTGGGCGCGGAAAGTCTCCTGGAGGCCGCGATCGGGATGCTGGGCCGGATCCTGACGGCGCGCGATATCACGGACCCTGGGCTGGAGCCCGCGGCGCAATGCCTGGTTCAGAACCTCCCGAGCGCCACGACCCCGGGCACGATGTCGCTCTTCGGGACCCTGGCGCTCTTCCAATTTGACGGCCCGGACAGCGGCAACAAGGGCAAGTACTGGAAGCCCTGGAATCGCGCACTGGTCGAGCTCCTGGTGAAAAGCCAGAAGGGTTCGACCGCCGCCTGCGCCAAAGGCAGCTGGGATCCGCCGGCGAATACCGATCCGGCGGGTGCCGGTCCGGAGCCCGGCGGGCGGGTGTACGCCACGGCGATCCACACCCTGGCCCTCGAGGTGTACTACCGGTACGCAAACGTCTTTGGAGTCGGGCGTCGCAAGTGAGGATCGACGCCGTCGCGGATGCAAGGAGCACGGCCGTGGAGCCTGCGGAAATCGCGGGAACGGCAGAGGACGAGCCGTTCGGCGGCCACGTGATCGGGATGGTGGACGTGCTCCTCTGATCGACGCCCAGGCGGACGTCCCCTGGGGGGACGTGGTCCATGTCGTGGACCTCTGCCGGCTCGCCGGCCTGGACCGGGTGGAGTTCGCCACAGCGTGGCCCCCGCACCTGCCGGGCGGCCAATGAGGCTCACCCGGGCGGTCTCACGATCGATCGTCCGACGGGTGGTGGGCGCCCCCGCCCCGCCCCTCACGGCGAGAACTGCTCCCGCACCTTGCGCCAGGCGAGCGCCAGGAGCGACTCCCGCGAGCTCACCACGTCCACGTCCGCCTCCATCCCCACCTCCACCCTGCCGGTCCGGGTCCCCTGCTTCACCTCGGTCGAGTCCAAAGACAGCCGCACCTTGTACGCGGCCGCCCGCACGCCACCCGGCAGCTCCACCGTCGCGCTGTCGGGGGCGATCCACGTCACCGACCCGGTGAGCGCTCCGTACGTGTGGTGCGAGAACGCGTGGAAACGGAATTTCGCGGGCATCCCCGGCTTGAGGAAGCCGATGTCCGCATTGGCCACCAGCGCTTCCACCAGGAGCGGGGCGCCCCGCGGGACGATCCGCGCCACCTCCTGCCCCGCCTTCACCACCTCTCCCGACCGCAGCACCGCGATCGACGCCACGATGCCCGAGACCGGGGCCCGCACCTCGGCCTTGGCCAGTTCCGCGGAGAACGCCTCCACCTCCTGCTGCTGCCGTGCGATCTCCCCGTCGAGCCGGTCGAGCTCGGCCTTCAGACCCTCCCGCTCCCGCTCGCCGGCCTTGCGCCTGGCCTCCCCGTCCGCCTTCAGCCGCTCGATCTCGCGCGCCGCCAGCGCGGCTTCCGCGCGGTCGACCGACTTCTCCTCCTGCACCGCCTTCGCGTGCCGCTCCTCCGTGAGCTGCCGCGCGCGCACCGCCTGCTGCCAGTCCTCGCGCGACCCGATCTGCGCATCGACCATCTTCTTCTTCAGATCCTCGGTCGTGCGCGCATGCTCGACCTCGAGCGCGGCGAAACGCACCTCGCCCCGCGCCTTCTCCTCGCGCACCCGCGCCCGCTGCTCCTCCACCCGCTGCCGCTCCTCGGCCTGCCGCACCGCTCCCTCGCGTGCCCGCTCCTCCAGCGCCTGCAGCTCCTCGAGCGAGGCGCGCGAGCGCACCGCGTTGTCGCGCTGCGTCTTCTGGCTCCCCAGCACCGTCGCCCGCCGCTGCTGCTCGGCCTCCTGCAGCGCCAGGTCCAGCCGCAGCAGCACCGCCCCCTCGGCCACCGCATCCCCCTCCCGGACCAGCGCCTCCCGCACCGCGCCTCCGACCTGCGCGTCGACTCGCGCCACGTCGCCGGAGGGCCGGACGATCCCCGGTGCCTTCACCGTCAGGTCCACCTGCGAGAGCGCCGCCCAGAGCAGGGAAGACACCAGGGCCACCGCCAGCGATGCGAGCAGCAGGTGCGACATCGCCCGCGGCCGCGCCATCAGCGCCTCCGCCATTTCGTCGAAGTCTCCCACCTCGACGACTTCGTCCGCCATCGCCGCATCCTCGACCGCTTGCCCTTGCCCTTGCCCTATCCCCCCGCCGGTTCCGTCATCGCCTGATTCCGCCAGAGCCGGTGGTAGATCCCGCCCTGCGCCACCAGTTCGTCGTGCGTCCCGCGCTCGGCCACCCGCCCCGCCTGGAACACCACGATCAGGTCGGCCCGCCGCACCGTGCTCAGCCGGTGCGCCACCAGGACCGCCGTGCGGCCGCGCAGGACCTCGGCCAGGCTGAGCTGGATCGCGCGTTCGCTCTCCGAGTCGAGATGGCTGGTCGCCTCGTCGAAGATCAACAGGTCCGGATCCTGCAGCAACGCGCGCGCGATCGCGATCCGCTGCCGCTGCCCGCCCGACAGATTCACCCCGCGCTCCCCCACCATCGTTTCGTACCGCGCGGGCAGCCCGGCGACGAACTCGTGGATCTGCGCGATGCGCGCCACCGCGATCACATCCTCGAGCGAGGCGTGCTGCCGCCCCAGTGCGATGTTGTCCCGCACCGTTCCGTTGAACAGGTACGGGTCCTGCGCCACGATCCCCATCCGCGTGCGCAGCTCCTTCAGCCGCACGTCGCGCAGGTCGAGCCCGTCCACCGTGATCCGCCCCTCGGTCGGGTCGTGATAGCGCGCGAGCAGGCCGCAAAACGTCGTCTTGCCCGAGCCGCTCTCCCCGACCAACCCGATCGTCTTTCCCGCGGGCAGCTCGACGTCGACCCCGTCCAGCACCTTGCCGCGGCTGCCGTACCCGAACGACACCTTCTCGAAGCGGATCCCCTGCTTGAGCCCCGGCCAGTCGGCCTTCGCCCCCGCGTCCCACGCCTTCTCCGTCTCCAGGTCGAGCACGTCCCCGAGCCGCTCCATCGCGATCAGCGCGTCCTGGAACGTCGCCTGCAGCCCGCTCAACCGCTCGATGGGCCCCACCATCGAGTGCTCCCAGGCTCTGTCTGTTCTACTATCCGTGGGGAACGACCCCACGTCCTACTTTTCCTTCGCCGCCCCGCGGAGATCGTCCACCCACTCCCCGATCTGCTCCCGCGCCTGGTGGTCGGCAGGCGCCGAGCGCAGGAAGTGCTCGAAGTCCTCCAGCGCGCCGCCCCCGTCCCCGAGATCGCGACGGACCGTTCCGCGCAGGACGAACCCCTCGACCCAGTCCGGCCGCAGCCGCACCAGCCGCTCGTAGTCCGCCAGTGCTTCGTCCAGCCGCTTCAAGGTCTGGAGCGCCTGCGCCCTCCCCAGGTGGGCTTCCGCCAGCGCGGGCTGCACGCGCAGCGCCTCGCCGTAGGCCTGCAACGCCTCCTCCGCGTCCCCGTGCGCCCGCAGGGCTTCGCCCAGCCCCTGCCAGGCATTCTCGTCCTCCGGATCCAGCCCCACGGCGGTCCGCAAGTCCTCGATCGCCCGGCCCAGCTGACCGGTCGAGCGGAGCAGCCGCGCGCGATAGACGTACGCCACGGCCGCGTCGGGCATCCGCTCGACCGCCCGATCGAGATCGCCGGCGCCTTCCTGGCCGCGGCCGAGGCTCATCAGCGTCGCCGCGCGGCCAAGCAAGGCGTGCGCCTGGTTCGGATCCGCCGCGAGGCAGCGGTCGTAATCCGCCAGGGCCTCCGCGAACCGGCCGAGCCGGAAGAGCGCGTGCCCGCGATTTGCACCGCCGGCCACTTCGAGCTTGGCGTCGACCTTCATCGCCGCGGTGTAGTCGGCGATCGCCCCGGCGAGGTCCCCCAGCTCGCGCTTCAACAGGCCGCGGTTGTTCAGCGCCGTCGCATCGGCGGGATCGAGCTCCAGCGCGCGATCCGCGTCCGCGAGCGCCCCGGGCAGGTCGTCGAGCGCCTGCCGGACCAGGCTCCGCATGCTCCAGGCCGTGCGACGGTTCACTTGCAATTCGAGCACGGCGTCGAGGTCCCTGCGTGCATCCTCGTACCGCTCGAGATAGAGCAGGGATTGGGCGCGAAGCTCGAGCAGCGCGACGGCCTCGACCCGCCCGGAGGGGAGGTCGCGAAGCAATTCGACCGTGCGTGCGAATTCCCCGGCGCCGAGCGCCATCAACGCATCGACCTCGATCGCGGCCGAGGGCTCGATGCCGCGGACCCGGAGGACCTCGAGGTCCTCGCGCACCTGCCGCCGGACCTCCGCCGCCTCCGGCGGCTCGGCGTGCTTTTCCTTCATCCGGATCCCCTTCCGCCCGGTGGTCCACGCCCGCGCACCGACCAGGCCCGCGAGCCGGTTCACGTGCACCCGCGCCCGCTCCAGGTATGGGGTGGAGAGCTCGGGATGGCTGCGGACGAGCGCGGAGAAGTCCTCGATCGCGGCGTCGTACCTCTGCGCCAGCGCATGCGCCTTGCCCCGAAGCAACCGCGCATCCGGGAAGTCGGGCAGGATCGCGAGCGCGTCGGTGCTGCGAGCGACCGCCGTCGCGACGGCCTTGCAGATCTCCGCCCCCGCCCCCGCGCTCTTCACGTAGAGGAGCCGGTCGGCCTGCTGATAGGCCTCCTCGGCCTCGCGGAAGACCGGCTCTGCGGAAGCCAGGGCCCGGCGCCGGTCCTCCTCCGCCCGGCGCATCCGCTCCGCCTCGTCGCGCGCCCGGGCCCCGGCCTCGAGCCGGCCCGACACCCACCCTGCGAGGAGGGACAGCGCAATCGCCAGAGCCGCGATCGCGGCCACGAGCCGGGCCCGGCGGCGCAGGCGGCGGGCGAGACGGTCGAGCGCCGTGGTGGGCCGCGCCTCCGTCGGCTCGCCGGCCAGGTACCGTCCGATGTCCTCGGCGAAGGCGCCCGGGCCGCGGTACCGGCGCGCGCGGTCACGCTCCATCGCGCGCAAGCAAAGCGCTTCCACCTCGGCGGGAACATCGCGATTGAGCCGGCGCGGCGGCGGCAACTCCTCGTTCACGACCTTGTAGAGGGTCTCGATCACGCTCGCCGCCTCGAACGGCGGGCGGCCGGTGAGCAGCTCGTAGAGCACCGCCCCGAGCGAATAGACGTCGCTGCGGGCGTCGACCTCGTCGAGCCGCCCCGCCGCCTGCTCTGGGGCCATGTAGGCGGGCGTGCCCACGGCGGACCCGGAGGCGGTGAGCCGCGCCGCCCCCACCGCCAGCTTCGCCAGCCCAAAGTCGGTCAGCACCGGCTCGCCGCGCGCATCGACGAGGATGTTGCCCGGCTTGACATCGCGATGGATCACCCCCTGCTCGTGGGCCGCCGAGAGCCCGAGGGCGACCTTTCGCACCAGCTCGAGCGCGGCGCGGGGGTCCGGTTTCACCCGCCGTGCATAGCGGGTGAGGTTCTCCCCCGCGATGTAGTCCATGGTGAAGTAGTGCAGGCCCGCGTGGCAGCCGACCTCGTGGAGCGCCACCAGGTTCGGGTGCCGCACGGCGGCCGCGGCGCGCGCCTCGCGCTGGAAGCGCTCGACCTCCTCGCCGCTGGCGAACTCGCCGGACAGCAGCACCTTGAGCGCGACCAGCCGGCCCAGGTCCTTCTGGCGCGCCTGGTAGACGGCCCCCATGGCTCCGCGCCCGAGCTCCTCGAGGATCTCGTACTTGCCGAAATCGCGGGACAGGGCGAGGGCGGCTCCGGGAGTGCCCGCGGCGGTGGGGGCTCCGGGTCCGACCGTGAAGGCACGGTCGCTGCCCGCGCCTTCCGCGACGCCGGGCGGGAGCAGGACGGTGGGGATCTCGCTGAAGCCGGAGGACTGCGAAGGCGGATCGCGCGGGGGGGGGGCCGCGTCGGGAGCGGGGGGAGTCGGGTCCATGGTGCTTCCCGGGAACACGGCGGAGAGATCCGCCTCCGCGACGCGTCGCGAAGACGAGCCTACCCGGTCGCCTCGGGAAAGGTCAAGGGACGGCGCGAAGGTACGAAGGTAGGGAGGCACGGAGGCGAGCACGGCTTGACTTTCCGCGGGGAACCGGGTACACCGACCGCGCTCGTCTTGCTCGACCTGGACCGCTGGGAGGCGTGATGCTCATCGACGCGCGGCATCTGCGCGACGGCCAGCCCTGCACGATCCTGGGGCTGGGCCACACGGTGCTGCCGGAGAAGTACCGGTACGACTGCGGGCGCTTCATCCAGGAGGCGCTCTCCGAGGCGGGCCGCGCGGAGTTGCGCCTCGACCTCGATCCCGAAGGGAGGCTGACGGCCGCGGAGCTGCTCGCGACCGCCACGCGCAAGTTCCTCGACACCACCGGGATCTCCTCCCGCTACATTTTTCCGGACAGCGTCGCGGCGCTGGCTGCGCTGGCCGGCGAGGACTGCCTGCTCGACGCGGGCGCGCAGGCATCGGAGCTCGACGCGATCCTGGTCGGCACGAACACGAGCGACAGCTACACGGTAGCCACCGACCTGAAGAAGAAGCTGGGTGCGCCGGTTCCGGCCTTCGTGTGCGACATGCAGGTGGCGTGTCCGGTCGGGGCGGTGGTGGTGCAGCTCGGCTGGCACCTCGTGCGCAGCCGCCAGTTCCGGCGCGTGCTCGTGGTCGGCGCCGAGAAGGCTTCGCTGCTCGCCTCGGCGGACGCCTACAAGAGCGCGAACCTGTTCGGCGATGCTGCCTTCGCCATGCTGTTGGGGCCCGGCGAGCGCGAGCAGTTCGTCTTCTTCGACGGCGGGTCCGATCCGTACGACGGCAAGGACGAGTTCATCCGCAAGACCCCGAGCGGATTCCAGCAGAACGGCCGGGCGGTCCACGAGTACGTGGCCAGAGCCATCCCGGAGGAGCTCGACCGCGTCTTTACCAAGCTCGGGGTGGGGATCGGGACGCTCGATCATTTCTTCCCGCACCAGCCGTCGAGCAAGACCCTCGACTTTCTGTTGAGAAAGATGCGGCAGCGCTGGCCGGAATTCCGCGCCACGGTGCACCGCAACGTCGAGGACATGGGCAACACCAGCGGCGCGTGCACCGGGTGGATGCTCTCGCGCGCCAGGCGCGAAGGCCAACTGCGCCCCGGCCAGCTCTGCCTGGTGGCCAGCTTCGGGAGCGGCCTCAGCCAATCGAGCTACGGGTTCGTCGTCCCCGATGGGTTCGCGAAAGAGTCCCCCGGGCCGTTGCCGCGGGCGCCGGGAGACGAAACCGCGGGCCCATCCCCGCGGATCGTGTGACCGGAGGCTGGTTCCGGGGCGCGCGGCCAGGTACATTCGAGCCCGAGCCTGTCGCGTCGGCCCGTTCGAGGGACCCCAGATGGCGATCCACCTGATCGGCGAAAAGCCCGGCCAAGGGCCGACCTTCGACCGCTCCTTCTTCCGCGCGAAGTTCGACGGCATCGTGGAGCGGCTCGGGAAGGAACTCGCCTCCCGCCTGACGCTCTTCCTGCTCGACGGGAGTTCGATCCAGGTCAGCCAGATCGACGAGCTGGCGGACGACTTCATGGCGGTGCGCGGCCGGACCGGCGACGACGAGCACGGCGAGATGGCGGTCAACCTGATCCCGTACGGCCTGATCTACCGGATCGAGCTCGGATCCAAGCAGGGCACCGAGGGCCACGTCGGCTTCCGCTGGATCCCCGCTCCGGCGAAGTGACGGCCCCGGTGCTGCGAGCGCCCAGGCCTGCCGCTGGACGCAGCGCGTCTGCTGGGGCCGCATGACCCATGCGCCCTGGGCACGATGGATTCCCGAGATCGTCGTCGAAGTCGTGTCGGAGGGGGGTGAGAAGCGCGACTACGAGGAGAAGCGTCGCGAGTACCTTGCGGCTGGAGTGAAGGAGTACTGGATCATCGACCCGGCGCGCAGACAGGTGCTGGTCCTCCAGCGCGCAGGCGACACGTTCATCGCGGGTGCGGAAACCGTACGCCATGTCACGCCGCTCCTGCCCGCCTTCACGCTCGATATCCCTCGGCTCTTTGTCGCGCAGGCAGCGGACTGAATCAGCGTCCGGACGCCAGCGTCGCGGTCGCCCGCGCGCGGGCGTCCTCGTACGGCGATAGCGTGGCTACGCATTCCAGGGCCGCGCGGGCATGGGGATCCGACTTTTCCAGCCGGGCGAGGCCGGCGAGGGCGGATCCGCGAACCGTGGCATCGGGGTCGAGCCGCGCAGCGTCCGCCAGGACGCGCGCAGCGTCCGCGACGCCCCGTTCGTCCGCGGCGCGAAGGGCGCCCTCGGTCAGCGCCCGCACGGCCGCCCCCCGCACGTGCGGCGACCCGTCCTGCGCCGCCGTCCGGGCGAGTGTTTCCCGAGCGTCCCGGCCGCCGAAGCCGCCCAGCGCGCGCGCGCTCGCTTCCCGGACGGCCTCGTGCGTGGAACCGACGGACCTCAGCAAGGTGGTGAGCGCCCGCTCGGTCCGGGTGGCGCCGAGCGCCTCGAGCAGGACGGGATCCAGGGCGGACCTCATGCCCAGCCGTACCTCCACGCGCGCGGCGAGCGTCTCGAGCGCCGTGCCCGAGGCGCTGCGAGCGGCGGCCGAGAGCGCTTTCGCCGCGGGCAGGGCAAGCTCGCCCCCCGCGTCGACCAGCTCCGCGACCCGCGCGAGCACGTCGTCGGGAAACTCCTTCGCCCCCCCCAGCGCGGCCAGCGCTTCCCAGCGGGCTTCGGGGATCGAACGCGACGATCCGGCCAGCTCGGCCAGTCCGCGCAGCCCCTCGATGCGGCCGCAGCGGACGAGCGCGTCCATCAGGATCGACCGCGCGCCGGCCGGCCACGACGGGTCGGCCAGGGCGGCGCAGGCGGCGCGCACCGCTGCTTTCGACCCCGTCAGACCCGCAACGAGGGCATCGCAGAGGACCGTCGCGTCCGCGTCCTCGGCCTCGATCCGGGCCGCCTCCCGCGCCCATCCAACGATCCTGGATGCGACACCCGGCGCCTCGTCGACGCGGTCGGGTACGGCGGTCTGCCGCGCCGCGCTAGCGCGCACCGCGACGGGTGTCCCGCGCTCTTCAGCGGGCAACGTCGCCGCGACCGTCGCCGTCGCCCGCGGACCCACGAACGCGCCCGGAGCGCCACGGTCCGGTCCGGACGCCCATCGCACTGCGCCGCCGCGCGATGCCGGCGCGTACCCGGTCCGCGCCAGGTCGACGGCCGTCGCCGCGGCCGCCACCGCCAGCGATGCCAGCACGCAGGCGAGTTTCACACCGCGCATCCGCGCGCCTGCGCCAGGCCGCGCGCGCGCGTTGCGCCGACCCGAACCGTTTCCTGGTCCACATTTCGCCATGGCTTGGGCCTCCCCAAAGAGCGGGGCCTACGCCTTCGGTCTCAATCCCTCAGCTCGACCGGATACGCGGCCTCGATCCGGGCCTTCTGCTCGTCCAGCGAGGGGCAGGAGGCCGACGGGATCAAGATCGCGCCCATCGGGGGCACCGGCACCGAGGTCGCCGGCCATACCGTCTGCGCGCCCGACGACGGGTTGATGCGCACCCAGGGACTCCCGTCTACCGCGGAGAGATCCACCGCGACCCGGCCCCCGGCACACGGAAAGGCGACCACGATCGCGTACGGCCCGTTCAGCGATTCGGACGCCTGCAGCCGGTGCACCTGCACCGCGGCGTCGTCGCGCAGCGCGGACACGTAGCTCGCGTCCCACAGGTGGGCCGCCACGGGCGCGAGCCACGGATAGAGACTCCATTCCCGCTCGCGTGAGGGATAGCCGCGCCCGGAGAGGTCGGGATTCGCCGCCTCCCAGGTCCGGTACTTGCGCCCCTCCTCGTGGTAGGACGAGTAGCGTGCGATCACGCTGCCGGCGATCCGGCGCCCGATGAAGTGGGCCTCGAGCCAGTCGAGCCACGGCTCGACGAGCGCCCGGCTGTCCCCGCTCACGGACACGTCGCTCCCGTGCGACCCCCAGCCGTAACACCACACCCGGTCGGGCTGGCCCGTCCGCGTTTCGTAGATCCAGTTCAGCGCCTCCGCGAGGAAGCGCGCCTGCATCTTGGGCAGCGTCATGTCCTGCTGGATGCCCTTGTGCACTCCGAGGGACCCGAGTACAGGCCCTGCGTGCGTCATGATCACCGGTCCGGACCGGTCTTCGGCCAGCTCGTTGTCCGTGCTGGAGCGAAATGGGTGATACATGTAGTGCTGGAAGAGACCGGCGAAATCCTCGGTCGGTCCGGACTGGGAAAGCTCGAATCCGTACTCCTCGCAGAGCGCGTAACGATCGGCGGCATCCGACGGTTGATGCGTTCCCCGCAGGTTGTTGATCCCCCGCACCTGCGGGTCGGCGACGTGCAGCGCCTGGCGCACCAGCTCGTCGACCATGCCGACATCGTCCGCCCAGAGCCGTTCGATCTCCTCGGCCGTGGGATTCGCGCCGAGCGGGGACCAGGCGAACTCCCCAAGTCGGACGAAGTCGTGGCTGTGGGTCCCGATGCTGCCTCCGCTCTCGTGCAAGCGCTCGATCATGGGGAAGGCGCCGTCCGGGTCGGCGAGGCAGTACTCCGCGAACTGGCCGACGGTGGAGAACGAGAGCCGGGCGCCGCGCGGCTCGGTGACCCCCAGGAGCCAGGTCGCGCCCTCAGACCAGAGGTCGTACATGGCCCAGCCGCGCGCGTCGTCGCCGGCGCCGCCCATCGGGTCCATGTGCAGGTCGAAGGTGACGAGGATGGGTGAGCGGGCGGGCCGCGACGCCGGTTCCTGCGGGTACGCCGGGGATGCGAGGCCCATCCATGCCGTCAGGGCGATCGAGAACATGCGGAACCGGGTGGCGGGTCTCATGTGGGTCTCCTTTGGCTCTTGGATTCGCAGCATCGATCCGAGGGAATCGCTCTTGCCGTCGCATCCCGTCGCGCTCCGTGCCGCGACGGGGATCTTCCGGGAGTCTGCGCACCGTCCCGGGAATACCTACGATTCCCGGATCGGACCGTCCGAATGAATTCCCCGCCGAGGGGTCTTTTTCTTCGGAGGATGAAGGATCATGATCCGTCGAGCCGACACGTCGATCGGGGGTCGGGACGGGGCCTTCCCGTCGACGCTCTGGTCGGAAGTCCTGACCGCGGGCGACGCCGGCGCGCCGGACCGGCGCAAGCGGCTGGAGGACCTGTGCCGGCGCTACTGGAGACCCGTCTACGCCTATATCCGGGTCGCGTGGCGCAAGCCGGTGGAAGATGCCAAGGACCTCGCGCAAGCGTTCTTCGCCCGCTTGCTGGAGCGGGATCGCCTCGCGGGCGTGCGACCCGAACGCGGGAGCTTCCGCGGATTCCTGCTGCGCTCGCTGCGCAATTTCCTGATCGACGCGCAGCGCGGTGAATCGGCGCGCCGGCGGAACCTCCCTACACTCCCGCTCCCGGCCGCGGAGGCCGAGCCGGCGGCCCTCGCCCGCGCCGTGGACTCTGGAGACGCCGAACGCGCGTATTACCGGGAGTGGCTCCGTTCCCTGCTCGCCGATTCCATCGCGGAGCTGCAGGAGACGCTCGCGGGTCGGGGTCGGGGCGACGCCTTCGAAGCCTTCCGGCTCTACTGCCTGGAGCAGTCCGCGCGGACCTATGGCGATCTGGGGTCGGCACTGGGACGGAGCGAGAGCGAAGTGCGCCACGGTCTCGAGCTGGCGCGAGGTCGCCTGCGGGCGATCGTGCGTCGGCGGATCCTCGAGGGTGCGGCCGACGTGGCGGAAACCGCTGCGTATCTGTGCCAGTTGCTCGGCGAGTGACGCCCCGGATCGACCTCGTGGTGGCGCCGCGCGCCGAGCACGCCAGCCCCTCGTTGCGGGTCAACAGCGACCCTGGGATCCGGCGCAACGATCATGGGCCCATCCGCGGCGACCCCGGAGTCGTCGCGAGCCTTCCTTGGGCTTGCTGGAGAGAGCCTGGGAATTCCGCGAGCGAGGCTGGGCTCGAGTTCGACGATCTCGGACGCGCACGGCCCGCGAGCCCGGAAATCGCGGGGCGGGGCGGGAGTTCCGCCACTTCGTCCGCTCGGCGCACGAGCCACCCCCTGGCGATCGGGAACTCCGGCCACGCGCCAAACCGCATTACGAAGGGCTCGCGACCGCCGGGGTCGAGTCCCTCTGGAGCGCCTGCGGGGGGACCTGGAGCGCCTGTGGGGGGACGATGTAGAGCCGGTCGGGATCGATGCGTGCGCCTTCGGGTACGGTCTGGGGCGGGCGCATCTCGTAGGCCACGGGGAGGCGGTGGTCGGCCAGTTGCCGCTTCGGGTCGTAGACCGAGCTGAACTTCCACAACATGTGCACGAAATTGGTCTGGCCGCGCAGGAGCAGC